>Ga0209698_10006894_pt1 | contig 12011 bp, 11 predicted proteins | sample LitLauG_LLR_2012_FD_187203 | JGI IMG/M metagenome (GOLD analysis project Ga0209698, IMG submission 187203) | Freshwater sediment microbial communities from Pennsylvania, USA - Little Laurel Run_MetaG_LLR_2012 (SPAdes) (version 2) | ecosystem: Environmental > Aquatic > Freshwater > Creek >...
GTGCCGGCGAATTCGTTGAAGGGCCCGAAGAACGTGAGCGGATGATCGATGGGCATGACGGGAAGGTCTTCGCCGGCCATCCCGGCGATCAGGCGGCCCCACAGGCCCGCGCAAACCACAACATGGTCGCAATGAATCGTTCCGCGCGGCGTAACGACGCCCCTGATCCGGCCGTTCTCCACGATCAGCGATCGCGCCGGCGTATTCGCGAATGCAGTGAATTTGCCTGTGGCTTCGGCCTTGTCGATGAGTTCACCCGCTACCGTCTGCGAGCGGGGAACGACGAGCCCCGCGTCGGGATCCCACAACCCGCCTTGGACCTTGTCTTCATCGACGAGGGGAAACTTCTGCTTGATCTCTTCGGACGTCATCAGGCGCGCGCGCGTGCCGAAAGCCTTGCCCGAGGTGACCTTGCGCCGAATTTCCTCCATCCTCGCCTCGTCGCCGACGCGCGCGACCTCGATGCCGCCGACGCGGGCATAGCGGCCAAGCTTCTCGTAGAAATCGATGGAATAAAGCGTGGTCCAGCAGGACAGGTAATCGTGGCTGGTCGCATAACAGAAGTCGGAGGCGTGCGCGGTCGAGCCGACATCTGTCGGCACGCCCGACTTGTCGATGCCTATGACGTTGCTCCAACCCCTTTCGAGCAGGTGGTGCGCAACGCAGGCGCCGACGATCCCGCCGACCCCGATAATGACGACGCTTGCCTTGTCAGGGAGTTGAGCCAAGCGAATGACCTCATTTCCAGAAACATGCCAGAACGCATATACGAATCGACGTGCAATTTCGTCCGCTTTTGACCTCCCCCTATATGCCCAGATTTGCTCAGAAAAAAGGGTCCATGAACTGGAAAGTCGTGCGGACGAAGCGCTTCGCGGCGCCAGCGACGTCTCGACACGTTATCGCCAGCGCCGCTTGAAGAGATGCGAAGCCTCGGTCAAGGACTCATCGGCCGCGCCATCCCAGCGCTCGGGTCTCGATAACCGAGAGCGCGGCGTTGGCGCTCAGGCCCACGGCGCCCAGCAGCATGACGCCGGCAAAAATGTCGGGGCTGCGATAGGCGCGGGCTGCGAGTAGTTCCCACGCGCCCAGCCCGTCGAGCCCGGCGATCATCTCGCAGACGACCGACAGGATCAGCGCCACTGTCAACCCCAGCCGCATCCCTGACAGGATATCGGGAAGCGCGGAGGGTAGGGCGATCTTGAGCGCGACGGCGAGCCGCGACATGTGGAGCGCGCGGCCGACTTCGAGCAACCGGGGTTCGACGTTGGCGAAGCCATGCACGGTGGCGAGCAACATCGGCCATATCGAACCAAAGGCGATCACCCCGACCGCCATGGATGGCGTGAGGCCGAAAATCGAGATGGCGACCGGTATCACGGCCGAGGCCGGCAATGGCCGCAAGAACTCGAGCGTCGGGCCGATATAGGCGCGCGCCCGCGCCGACGAGCCGATCAACCCGCCTAGCGCCGTACCGATCAACGACGCCGCCAGCCAGCCCATGGACATATGCGCAAGCGTGCCTTCGAGTTTTGCGAGCAATCCGCCCCGGCTGAAGCCGGCCACGAGGGCGAACCACGCGCGCGAAGGGCTCGGCAGAAACAATGGCGGCAGCAGCTTCAGCGCCGCGATTTCCGCCCAACCCCCGACGATCAGGCAAAGCACGGCGAGGCTGGCGAGGCGCCACGCCCAGACCCTCATCGCGCCGCTCCCTTTCCAAACAGGCGCGCCTCGGTCCAGAGCAGCAACTGATTAAGGGCGAAGCCGACCACGCCGACCCAGACCAGAAAGGCCAGCGTCAGATCCGGCCGCAACGCCTGCCCCGCCGTCATCAGCGCTGCGCCGAGGCCCTGCGGGTTGACGGCGATCTCGACCGTCACCGCGACAATCAGCGCCACGCCCGCCGCCAGCCGGAAGGCGACGAAGATGCGCGGCAACGCGGCCGGCGCGACGATCTTGACAACGGTCGCCAAAGGGCTGAGCCGCAGTACGCGCGCGACTTCAAGCAACCTGGGCTCCACCCCTGCGACGGCTGCGCGTGTGAGGATCAACATCGGCCAGATGCAGGCGAAACTGACGATGGCGATCTCCAGCCGGTAGCCAAAACCCAGCGCCACCAGCGCGACGGGGATGACGGCCACCGAAGGGATCGGGCGCAAGACTTCGAGCGGCAGCTCCAACAATCGGTCGAGCGGGCGGGAAACACCAAGTACGACGCCGAGCGCCAACCCCAACGCAGCGCCCGCGGCGAGACCGCCGAAGGCCGCGATCAGCGTGTCGCGCGTCGCCAGCGCGAGCGAACCATCGCGCAGCGCCTCGACGAAGGCGAGCGCAACCTCACTTGGCGGCGCGAGGACGTCGCTGGCGCCGTGCAGACGCGCGCCGATTTCGGCGAACACAATCAGCAGCAGTGGCAGCACGAAACCCCTCATCGCGCTGCGCTTTCGACGCCGTGAATGAAGTCGTAGAGCTGACGGCGCAGCGCGAGAAAGCGTGGACTCTCGCGCGTCGCCACCTGATCGCGCGGACGCGGCAGGTCGATGGGCAGTTCAATGCCGATGCGGCCGGGATGGGGCGCGAGGCCAATCACGCGGTCGCCCAGATAGATCGCCTCCTCAAGATCGTGGGTGACGAACAGGATCGTGGCGCCGGTCAAGCGCGCGATGTCGAGCATCTCGTCTTGCAAGCTCTGGCGCGTCATCGCATCGAGCGCGCCAAAGGGCTCGTCCATCATCAGCGCGGCTGGTTCCTGCGCCAGACAGCGGGCGATCTGCAATCGTTGCTGCATGCCGCCCGACATCTGGCTCGGATATTTGGTCTCCTGTCCCTTGAGGCCGACGCGCTCAAGCAGCGCCGAGATGTGCGCGGCGCGTCCCGCGCGCGGAGCGCCCATCGCTTCGAGCGCCAGCGCGACATTGCCCGCCGCCGTGCGCCATGGCAGCAGAGCCTTGGCGTAGTCCTGGAACACCACCGCCACGTCGCGGCGCGGCCCCTTGATGGCGGCGCCGTCGAAACGCGCCTCTCCCGACGTCGGCGTCACGAGCCCGGCGGCGATGCGCAGCGCCGTCGTCTTGCCGCATCCGCTGGGACCGATCAGACAAAGAATTTCGTGGGGCTTTATTTCGAAACTCAAGCCGCCCAGCACAAGCTGGTCGCCATAGGCGAGCCGCACATTATCAAACACGATCATGACGCGCGCTCGGGATAGACAAGCTCAAGCGTCGAGGCGATATGCGCGTCGAGCGCTTGCGCGGCATCTGGATTTGCGCGGGAAATCGCGAGGTCGGCGAGGCGTTCGTGGCTGGCGAGAAAGGCGTCGCTGGAGCGAAACGAAGCCATCATCAGGCGCCGATAGCGATAAGCTTCGTCGTAGAGCTGGCTCTGCGCCGCGATCAGGCGCGGCGAACCGCAGGCGGCAATCAGCGCTGCGTGGAACGCTTTATGGGCCAGGTCGAACGTCGCGTCGCCTTCGCGAAAACCCTGGGGATCGTCGCGCACGCTGCGCTTGAGCCTGTGCAGGGCAGCGAGGATTTCCGCCTCCCAATCGGCGTCGCCGCGCGCCATCGCCAGCCGCAGCGCCTCGCGCTCCAGCGTCTGGCGGATCAGCACGATATCGGCGAGGTCGTCGCGCGAGATCGGCGTGACGCGAAAGCCGCGACGCCCCTCCCCATGAACCAACCCGCGCGCCGCCAGACGCGAAAGCGCCTCGCGCAGCGGCGTCGCGCCGACGCCGTAGCGCGCCGCCGTCTCCGCAATGCCGAGCCGCGCATCGGGCGCGAGCAGGCCGGCGAGAATGTCGGATTCGATCGCCAGCGCAGCGCGCGCGCTGAGCGTTTCGGTCTCCGTCACGGAAGGACCAGCTTCGCCTTGTCGATCTCGCCCTGCAACATGCCCTGTTGTTTCATCACGTCGATCCACCAGGCGAAATCCTCTCCCCGCAATTCTGGCTTGGAGACGCTGGGCGGGAATTTCTTGATGAGCTCGACGTTCATCTTGGTGAAGCGCGCCTGCGCCTCGGCCTCCCGCGCGTGGTCGGAATTGACGATGGCGGCCGCCTCCGAGATCGCCTCGCGGAACGCCTTGACGGCGTCGGGATTCTTCTGCGCCCACGCCCGGCTCGCCGCATAGAGGATGATCGGCTCCTTGCGGTTGAGTTCGGCGGCGTAATGCGCCGCTACGGTTCCGTTGCCCGCGCCCTCGATGCGCGAGATGAACGGCTGCGCCGTCACCACCGCATCGACCGCGCCGGATTTCAGAGTGTCGTTCTGGTTGGGGAACGTGACTTCGACGTAGTTGACCTTCGTCGGATCGACGCCGCCTTCGATCAACCATTTGCGGAACAGCACGTCGAGATAGGCGCCGATGCCGGGCACGCCGACTTTCTTGCCGACGAAATCGGCGGCCTTACTCATCGCCAAACCTTTGCGCTGCACAACAGCGACGAGATCGGCGGTCGCCGGGTCCATGACCGAGGCGCCGGCGACCGCCACCAGATCGAGCCCGCCGTCCACCGCTTGCAGGAATACGGGCGAGGTCGGTCCGCCGATGTCGATGGAGCCGGAGGCTATCGCGGGCGGAATGTTGGTGTTGATGCCGATCAGCGTCATCTCGGCGTCGAGCCCGTGCTTGGCGAAAATGCCGTCGTAGGTCGCGATCATCGCGGAGGCGCAGTCGGAGGTCGCCGTGCAGGCGATCTTGATCTTGATGGGATCGGCGGCGGCGGGCGAGGCGAGCAGCGCCAGAGCGAGGCCAATGGGTTTCAATCTCAAGGCGCATCCTCCCAAAGCGGCGGGCTTGGGCCCGCTTGATTATCGACAAAAAATAGGATCGTATATAAATTGAAGACGCGCAAGGGAGGAAAACATGAAGCTCGCCACCTATGTCGGCGATGGCGGCCCGCGCGTCGGCCTCGTGAAAGGCGACCGCATCCTCGATCTCGCGGCGGCGGCGCAGGCCGCAGGGCGCGATCCTTCGCCATTCGCCTCCATGCTGGCGCTGATCGATTCCGACGACGCCGGCCTCGCGCTGGCCCGCGAACTTGGCGAGCGCGGTGGACCCTCGGCGCCGCTCGCCACGACCCGCCTGCTGGCCCCGCTGCCCGAGCCCCGGCAGATGCGCGACGCCATGTCGTTCGAGACGCATATCCGCCAGTCAGGACGCGGTAGCCGCGCTTTGGAGGCGCGCGCCAAAGGCGGCGAAGACGCCTTCCGCGCCGCGCTCGCCGCACCGACCGAGCCGCTCGCTGAGGTCTACCGGCAGATGCCGATCTATTACATCACCAACCGTCTCATCGTCGCCGGTCCGGAAACGACCGTCCGCTGGCCGCGCTACAGCCGCGTGATGGATTACGAACTGGAGATCGCCATCGTCACGCGCCGCACGCGCGCCAACATTCCTGAATCTGAGGCCGCCAACCACATCTTCGGCTACACGATCTTCAACGATTTTTCGGCCCGCGACCGGCAACGCGTCGAGATGGGCGGGCGCCTCGGCCCGGCCAAGGGCAAGAGCTTCGACGGCGCCAATGTGTTGGGCCCGTGGATCGTCACGCCCGACGAACTCGGCGATCCCCAGACGCTGAACGTCGAGGTGCGCGTCAACGGCGAGACCCGCGCGAAGGGCACGACCGCCCACATGCTGTTCACTTTCCCGCAACTCCTCGCCTACGCCTCGCAGGACGAAACTATCTTTGCGGGCGAAGTGTTCGGGTCGGGCACAGTCGGCAATTGCTGCGGGCTGGAAATCGGCCGCTTTCTGCAAAGCGGCGATGAGATCGAACTTCACGTCGAGCGCATCGGCGTGCTTCGCAACCGCGTCGTCGCCCAAGACTGAGGATTCCCATGCCGCGCAAGATCATCGACCTGTCGGTTCCGCTGGAGAACGGCGTCCCCGCCGACCTCGGTCCCGGTCCGACCATAGAATATACCGACCACGAGCAGAGCGTGCCCGGCATCCTGCCCCTCTTCCCAGGCCTGAGACAGGAAGATCTCCCGGACGGCAAGGGATGGGCGGTGGAGACGGTCAAACTCTCCACTCACAACGGCACTCATCTCGACGCGCCGTGGCACTATCACCCCACGATGAACGAGGGCGAGCGCTCGTGGACCATCGACGAGGTGCCGCTCGACTGGTGTTTCCAGCCTGGGGTCAAGCTCGACTTCCGTGCGTTTCCCGACGGCTATGTCGCGACCGCCGCCGACGTCGAGGCGGAACTCAAGCGCATCGGCCACGAGCTGAAACCGCTGGAGATCGTCGTCGTCAACACCAGCGCGGGGGCGAAATACGGGCGGCCCGATTATGTGCCGTCAGGCTGCGGCATGGGGGCGGAGGCGACCAACTATCTGACCGAGCGCGGCGTGCGCCTCACCGGCACCGACGGCTGGAGCTGGGACGCGCCCTTCGTCCACACGGCGCGGCGCTACGCCGAGACGCGCGACGCGCGGCTGATCTGGGAGGGCCACAAGGCCGGGCGCCACATCGGCTATTGCCACATCGAGAAGCTGCACAATCTCGAGATTTTGCCGCCGCAGGGCTTCATGATCGCCTGTTTCCCGGTCAAGATCGCCCGCGCTTCCGCCGGCTGGACACGGGCGGTGGCGATCCTCGACGCAGGCGTCTGAATCCGGCCTGTTCGCGCGCGGTGACGCCACTGCGACGTAGGTGTTCATACATCCTCGCGAGCTGTCATGCCGGCGGCGCTGACAGGGACTCCCGCGAAACATGCGCTGCAGCGGCGAGATTTGCGAATTGCGCGGCTTCTATCAAGGGGGCGCCCTGCGCCAGCTTCGCCGCCAGCGAACCCACAAAACAATCGCCCGCGCCGTGCGTGGAGACGACCTTGACTGGTTGGGCCGCAATCCTGACGGGAGGGCCGTCGGCGCTCTTCACCCACAGCCCCTCGCCGCCCAGCGTGACGATAACATTTCGGTACCGCGTTCCCAGTTTCGCCACCACGACGGCGGGATCGTCGTGCAGGCTTTGCTGCGCCATGGTCTCAGCTTCGACGCGGTTGACGACAAGGATGTCCACGGCGCTCTGAAGCGCGGTTGAAAGGGCGCGCGCCGGCGCCGCGTTGAGAACGACGACCGCCCCATCCTCGCGCGCGACTTGCGCAACGGCTGCATTGGCCGCGTCGGGAATTTCGTTCTGAAGCACAAGCGCTCTCGCCCCGGCCATCTCCCGCCAGGCCCTGGCGGCGACATCAGGCGTGATGTTGAGATTGGCGCCCGAGACGATCACCGCGCCATATTCGCCGTCTTCGCGCACGATGGCCGTGCTCATTCCGGAGCCCTCGACGGCGTCGATGAGAACGGCCCGGTCGTCGACGCGCGCCGCCTTGAGATGACTACGCAAGCGCGCGCCGAAATCGTCCGCGCCCACGCGTCCAATCATCGCCGTCCTGGCCCCGGCGCGCGCGGCCATCACCGCCTGATTGCCACCCTTGCCGCCGCATTGCATCGCCCAGCGCGTACCCACGACCGTTTCGTCCAGGCGCGGCAGATTCGGCGCATACACCATCACGTCGAGATGCAGGCTGCCGCAGACGATCACATCAAACGCGGACATGACAACCTCGTGAGTATTACTCAGGCGCCATAGAGCGCCCTTCGCACAATAGGCAGGCTCGACACGGCGTCCTGATTGTCTATCGCACGGCGGAGACCTTCATCGTTGTCGAGCCTGGCGGCGGCGGCGCGCAGGGCGGCGACGGTCGCAATATTGGCCTCGCACTCGGCGACCGGATCGAGACCGGTCGTATCGGGGAAGGTGTCGAAATAGATCGCCCCGTCGTATCCGATCCTGCTCAGCACATAGAACAGTTCGAGCGTCTGGATCGGATGCACGGCGCCCACCATCAGCCCGTCGTCGCGCTTGGCGTAGCCGTCGTTCAGATGCACGCCCAGCAGCCGCGAATGGCGTGAGACCAGCGTCGCCGCAAAGGCCGGCATTTCGTCGGCGTAGAGCACATGCGCGAAATCGAGCGTGACGCCGAGATTGCGGCGATCAATCTCGCGGATGGCGAGCAGCGTGCTTGTCACGTTCGGCATCAGGCTGAACGCGCGCGGTTCATTGGGCTTGTATTCGATGCTGACGTCTATCGCCGGATTGTGGTCGGCGACCTCGCGAATGGCGTCGAGCGTCTCCTCCCACAGGCGCCGATAGTCGGCCTGGAAGGAATAATCGAATCCGTCCTGGCCCATCCACAGCGTCATCAGGCGCCCACCTGCGGCGGCGAGCGAATCAAGACCGCGCTTTGTCAGGTCAATCGCCTCGCGGCGGATCTTTGGGTCGGGATGGGTGAAGGCGCCGAGCCTGAATTCCTCGTTGTCGTAGTAGCGCATGGCGTAGCCGTTCAACCCGACTCCCAAAGCGCCCATGGCGTCGATCAGCGTGCGCTCGTCGTAGGTGGCCAGATGGTCGGGATAATTGAGATCGACGCAGTTGAGGCCAGGCACGCGGGAGGCTCGCTCGACGAGATCGAGCGTCGTCGCCATGCTATTGCGTCCGGGCCAATATTCGCGCTCGCGCACGCGGAACGAGTTGAGCCGGGCGGCGAACCGGGGCGGAGAGGCGGCGTTGGCGGACAAGCGAGGCGCCCTTTCAATTTGAGGCGAATCAATCTGAGGCGAATGCGGTCAACGAGGCCATCATCGCCGTTTGCGCGTCACCTGGTCGGCGAGCACGGCGAGGATGACGACCACGCCGGTGGCGACGTATTGCCAGAACGAGGGCACGTTGAGCAACGTCAATCCATTGCGCATTCCGCCAAGAGTCAGCGCGCCGATCAGCGAACCCAGGGGATTGCCTTCGCCGCCGAACAGGCTCGCCCCGCCGATGACCGCCGCGCCAATCGCCTGCAACTCAAAGCCGTTGCCGCCGATCGGCTCGGCGGCGCCGATGCGCGCCACCAGAATGAAGCCGGCGACGGCGGAAAGCACGCCGGAAATCGCATAGACGGAAATCTTCACGCGATCGACGTCGACGCCGGAGAGCCGCGCCGCCTCCTCGTTGCCGCCCACCGCGACGATCTGCTCGCCCAGCGTCGTGAAACGCACCAGCAGGAAGGCGGCCAGCGCAATCGCCAGTGCGATCAACACCGGGGTCGGCGCCCCGAAAACCGTGCCCGCGAAGGTCGAGCGGAACGTCTTGTCGATGCCGTAGATCGGCTTGCCGTCCGTATAGATGAGCGCGAATCCGCGATAGATGCTCATCGAACCGAGGGTCACGATGAAGTCAGGCAGCTTCAGCTTGGCGATCAACACGCCGTTGACGAGACCGCAGGCGAGGCCGACCGCCAACCCCACGCCGACGCCAAGCCAGAGGTTGGTGTGCAGCAGGCTGGCGGCGACCATGCTGCTGACGCCGACGATGGAGCCGACCGAGAGGTCGATGCCCTTGGTCATCACCACGAGCGTCATGCCGACCGCGATCACCGCATTGATCGAGGATTGCAGCATGATGTCCACGAGATTGCCGGGTTGATAAAATGTCGGCGTCAGCGCGGAGAACACAAGGAAGAGCGCGATGGCGCCCATCGCCACGCTCGCGCGCCGGATCCAATCGAAGCGCGCGGCGCGCTTGGCCAAATTCACCCGATCCATGCCGCGCGCGGCGTCGAGCGCGTTTCTGTTGAGGGTCACGAGGTCAGTTCTCCCGAAGCCATCCGCATCAACCGATCTTCCGTCAACCCTGACGGATCGGCGATCTCCTGCACGAGCCGCCCGTCGCGCATGACGCCGATGCGATCGGCGAGCGCCAGCAATTCGGGAAGCTCGGAGGAAATGACCAGCACGGCCGCGCCACGAGCGGCGAGGCGGCGCAGCAAGTCGTGAATTTCGCTCTTCGCGCCGACGTCGATGCCCCGCGTCGGCTCGTCGAACAAGAACACGCGCGCCCCGGTATGAAGCCATCGCGCGATGACGACTTTCTGCTGATTGCCGCCGGAAAGATCGCGCACGAGAACGTCGGGGCGCGGGGGGCGGATGCCCAGTTCCTCGATATAGCGTTCGATCTCCTTGCGCCGCGCGCGGCCGCGGATGATCCCGCGCCACGAAAAGGCGCCGGGGCTGGCGAGCGCGAAATTCTGTTCGACCGTCATCACCTGTACGAGCGACTGGCCGCGCCGATCCTCCGGGATCAGCGCTATGCCCGCCTGCATCGCGGCACGCGGAGAGTTGACGTCTACCGATTTGCCATCGACGAAAATGAGGCCATTGGTGCGAGCGTCAGCTCCGAAAATACACCGCACAAGCTCCGTGCGGCCCGAGCCTACGAGACCGGCCAAACCAAATATTTCGCCGCGACGAAGCGTGAGATTCACCTCTTGCAGGCGGGCGTTGCTCAGCGCCTCGACGCGCAAGGCCTCGTCACGAGCGGCGTCGCCCGGCGGAGAAGCCCCGCGCGCCAGTTCCTGCGCGAGCGTGCGGCCGGCGATCAGATTGTTGAGTTCGTCGGGCGTGAAGTCGGAGGTCTTGCCGGACGCGACGACGCGCCCGTCGCGCAGCACGGTGACGCGATCCGCAATGGTCTGAATCTCGGCCATCCGGTGCGAGATGTAGATGATCGCCTTGCCAGCGCGTTTGAGGCCGCGAATGATCTCGAACAGGCCGTCGCGCTCGGCCGGCGTCAGGCTCGAAGTCGGTTCGTCGAACGCGATGATCCGGCCGCCGCGCGCGAGCGAGCGCGCGATCTCGACGATCTGCCGGTCGGCCATGCCGAGGTCGCCGACTTTGGCGGTCTCTTTCAGCGCCGGAGCGAACGGGTCGAGCAGGACTCGTGCGGCGGCGCGCTGCTGGCGACGATTGGCGTAGGAGAGCGCGGGCCTTTGCCCCAGGAAAATGTTCTGCGCGACGTCAAGTTGGGGCACCACCGCCGGTTCCTGGGCGACGAGCCCGATGCCCTTAGACAGCGCGTCGCGGGGATCGGCGACGGCGGCGTTCTTTTGGCCGCCAATCACGATGTCGCCCCGGTCGTGTTTGAACACGCCGAACAGGATCTTCATCAGCGTCGATTTGCCGGCGCCGTTCTCGCCCAGCAGCGCGTGGACTTCGCCGCCGCGCACTTCGAAATCGACGTCCGCCAGCGCCTGCACGCCGGCGAACGCCTTGGCGACCCCTATGAAGCGCAGCGCCGGCGCTTCGTCCGTCTCAAGAGCCGCCGTCATCGCTCAGGGCTTGAAGGGTGGCGGGTTTGGGAAATCCTTGACATTTTCGGCGCTGATTGTCGCCTGCGGCGAGATCACCCACGGCGGAATCGGCTGGCAACCAAGAAGACGCAGCGCCATCTGAACGCCCAGGATTCCCTCCTCATAAGGAAATTCCGCGACGGTCGCCTTCATCTGGCCGTCAGCGATGGAGCGCTTCGCCTCGGCGATGCCGTCGGTGCCGACGACTGCGATCGCCTTGGTCTTGTTGGCCGACGACACCGCTTCATAGACGCCGAACGCCATGCCGTCGTTGTTGGCGTAAACGCCGATCAGGTCGGGGTTCTGCCGCATGATGTTGGTGGTCGCGTCCATCGCCTTCAGACGGTCCCAGTCGCCGGGCTGGCTGGCGACGAGCTGGAAGTTCGGGAACGTCTTGATCGTCGTGACAAAACCCTCGATGCGCTTGCGCGCGTTGGGCGAGCCGGCCTGGCCCTCGATCTGCGCGACCTTGCCGCCGTTGGGATAGATCTTGTGCAGGAAGTCGGCGGCCTTGGCGCCGATGGCGACCTGATCGGTGCCGATATAGGTGCTTGCGCCCTCGGTGCGCGCGTCGTCGATCACGATGGTCGGGATGTTGGCGGCCTTGGCGGCCTCGACGACTGGGACCAGATTGGAATCCGATTGCGGCGAGATCAGCAGCGCGTCGGGCTTGGTCGAGAGGATGGTCTGGGCGAGGTTCAGTTGCTCGGAGAGCGAGGATTCGTCCTTGGCCGCCTGAATCTCGACCTTGATCTTGTATTTCGACGCTTCGCTCTGAATGCCGGACGCGACGTCCTGCCAGAATTCGTTGATCAGAGTCTTGGTG
>Ga0209698_10006895_pt1 | contig 12010 bp, 11 predicted proteins | sample LitLauG_LLR_2012_FD_187203 | JGI IMG/M metagenome (GOLD analysis project Ga0209698, IMG submission 187203) | Freshwater sediment microbial communities from Pennsylvania, USA - Little Laurel Run_MetaG_LLR_2012 (SPAdes) (version 2) | ecosystem: Environmental > Aquatic > Freshwater > Creek >...
GTGCGGCAGTATCTGAAGGCTGGACTGATCGACTCTTTGCACCTTGCGTCGGTGCCTGTCGTGCTCGGCCAGGGTGAAGCGCTGTTTCAGGGCTTGGATTTGCATGCGCTTGGATTTTCGGTAACTGATCGCAAGACCTCGGAATACGCGACTCATCTTATGTTGGAGAAGAGCTAGCTAGGGCGGAGTGGTGAGCGATGAAGATTGGCGGGACGCGGGCTGCGGAGTTGGGTAGCGATTACGGGCATGTACGTAAGTGCAACGCCTGGAGGATGATGCCGCTGGCGGCTCATATAGCCTCGGCCGACTAATTCGGCGGGAAAGTACGCTGCGAGTGGGTTGGTTTGAAATACGAGCGGCTCATTGGCGTGTCGGCGGTGACGGTGACGCGCGACTGGCCAAACGGAGCGTTCTTGGTTGGCAGCCAGCGAGCAGCGGCTGTTGTCGTTTCGGCGTGTTTTTCAGTCAATTCGATCGAGCTTCAGGGATGCAGAATTCCTTTTCGCGTTTCGGCGGAACCACCAGATGGCGGCATAGATGAGACAGGGAAACAGGACAGCAGCCAGTATCACTTCCCAGGCGTGAAACGGCGGGGGGCGTAGGTCGATATTGATTCCGTCGGCTTGTTGCATATATTGACTTGGGTAGTTTAGCGCAATTTTATTGGTGCGGGCCGGGGAAAGAGCAGTGCGGGTATTGGTTGAATGTAAGGGGCTTGTCTGGGTTGAAGCGGAATGCATTGAGAATGAGGTTTTTCCGAACCGGACTAGGGCGCTTACGCTTCCGGCTCGGTTTCGGAATGAGTCGGTAATTCGGAATGAGTCGGTGATTCGGATGGGTCGGTGATTCAAGGATGGGGTCGGTGATTCAAGACGGGTCGGTGGATTCGGATGGGTCGCTGATTCAAGGCGGATCGGTGATTCAAGATGGGTCGGTGATTCAAAACGGGCCCGGTGATTCGGAATGAGTCGGTGATTCAAGAGGGGCGGTGATTCGGAATGAGTCGGTGATTCAAGAATGAGTCGGTGATTCGGATGGGTCGGTGATTGAAGCGGGTTTGCGCGAGCGAAATTCGCTTGAAAGGCCACTTTTTCATTGATGGCACCGCCTTTGGCCTATTTCATAACGTTTTCGAGCTACGGTACGCACCTGCCGGGGTCGGAAAAGGGATGGGTTGATGCCAAACACAGCATGCCGCGAAATCCTGTTTTGGGTGGTGATGAGCGAGTGGAGGGTTATTGGAGGGCTCGGTTGAAGGAGACACCGCTGGTGTTGGAACGGGACCAACGGCGCATTGTGCTGGGAGCGGTGGTGGCTGTTTGTGCATATAAGGGATGGACTGCGTATGGCGTTCATGTGAGGACTACCCATGTCCATGCCGTGGTCGGAGGAGACACGAAGCCAGAAAGGATGATGGCGGTTTTTCAAGAGTTATGCAACTAGAGGGTTACGGGCAGAGGTGAAGTGCCAGCGCGAGAGATTCTGGACCGACCATGGGAGCACGAGGTATTTGTGGAATGAGATGAGTTTGAAGGCGGCGGTGGAGTATGTTTTGAAAGGGCAAGGGTCGAAGATGGAACGTTTTCCGAGCCGGATTTAGGGCGCTTACGCTTCCGGCTCGGATTCGGTTTATTTCGAGATAGCGGTTTAGGGGATGACGGGGGGCAACATTGTCTGATCGCCAGTGTTGATGCAGGTTGGATGGCCGAAGCCGCCGGGGCTGATACCCGTGCCACCGTTTGGATTCGGGACGATGTCAAAAATGATGTTGTCGGGATGAGTTGGATCTTTCGCAACGCCGCCCACGCCAGGGAGAGTGCTGCTGGCCGCTGCTAAATGATCAAACTTCAGATTGTTGCGAACTCGCCAGGCGATGAAGTGGTCAGCGCACGAAGTGTCGCCACTGACGCCGATGGCTCCGACAACCCTGTGTTTGCTGTCATAGAGCGCTAAGCCGCCGCCGAAAACATTGACGCCGCCGATTTTGTGGCCGACCATTGGGTCTGCTGCCGTTCCATAAGCTGACGACGGGCCTTGGTAGGCGACTTCGGTTTCAACGGGATTGCTGGCTTGCAGGCCGTACAAGCTGCCGCCTGGCTGCACTGCCGAAAAGAGATTCGCGGTCGACAACGACAACCCCGCGGGCATACCGGAACCGTTGCTGGATGAACTGCCATCCAAACTAAACGAGTTTGCGGTGTTGGCTTTCTGCGCCGAAATCACACGGCTGCCGGGCCACTGCGCGGCGCGGTTGACGCCGCTAAAGGCGACAGCGCAAACGATGCCATCGCGGTCGACAATGGTTCCCCACATTTGCAGGTTCAAGCCGCTGCCTTCGGCAATGGTGGCTGCGGACAGGGCCGCCTTCAGGTCGGAGTAGCTCGGTAAAGCCGCGCAGCCGTTCGACATGTCGTCGTTTCGAGCAAAGGCGGATGTGGCGGCGACGCTCAGCAGCGCCCCCACGAATAAACATCTTGTTCTGATTCGCATATGAAAAATTCCTCCTCAATCGTGGCTCCTTGTTTACTCAAGGAACCATGAAAGGATAGCACCCGAAGTGTAAGAAAAGTGACATTTGAAATTTGGCCCAATCCAAGCAAGGAGTTTCCGCGTAGTAGTACTCAAGGACACGTGTCTGGCCACATTCTATTTATCCTCGTGTTATCTTCTACCCAAAGGACAGATTATGCCTGGTTCGGAGGGGTTCGGCCAGTCAGTTGCGGATAGAGAACAGCGCTGGCGCGCGTATATCACGGGTGCTGCCGGTGGAAATGCTCAAGCTTTAGCCTTGCTCTATGACGAGTCCGCTTCAGCACTGCTGGGCCTAGCTTTGAGAATGGTGAAGAATAAAGCCGACGCGGAGGAGATTCTTCTCGACGTGTTCGAACAGGTTTGGCGGACGGCGGGCAGTTTCGACGCTACGCGTGGGAGCGCATGGCGCTGGCTTACCGTCTTAGTGAGAAGCCGGGCCTTGGATCGCCTGCGCAAGGCTTCGTTCCGGCATGATCGGGATGTGATCTCATCGATCGGTGGGCATTGGGATCCGGTGAGTGATGAACCGTCGCCCGATCGGGTTTCGATTCTCAACCAGGAACGAATTTTTGTGCGCGGCGCCATCGAACTTTTGCCGGGTGAGCAGCGGCAAGCTTTGGAATTGGCCTATTTTTCGGGATTGACGCACGTTGAGATTGCCTCTGAATTGGGCGTTCCGCTGGGGACGATTAAGACCAGGATCAGGGCGGGCATGGACAAATTACGAATTTCACTTTCGCGTGGCGGTTTGGCTGCGGCGGCGGGTTCTAGCGAATGAATCAAGACACGGTATTTTCGAAACAACTAGACGATTGCGCGACGGACGCGGCGCTATATGCGCTAGGAACGCTTGCGGCTGAGAAGGCAAAAGCGGTGGAGTTGCGTTTGCAAAGTGGCTGCGGGTTTTGCGCGGCGCAGGTGGAGCACTACCGGGCGGTTGCGGAGAATATGTCTCTTGCGGTAGTTCCCGTTGAGCCACCTGCGGGGCTGCGCGCGAAATTGATGGCGCGGATTCAGGCGCAAGCGAACGGCGTTAGCGACACGGCGAATCCCGACCGCAAAGTGGTGCGCGGCCATGACGGGCGATGGAGCAAGACGCCCATACCCGGCGTGGAGATGCGGCCATTGGTTGGCGAAAAAACGTTTTTGGTGCGGATGCAGCCTGGGGCTACGTTCCCCAAGCATGACCACCCGCACGCAGAGCAGTGCTATGTACTTTCCGGGAGCATCACAGACTCCGATGGCTTGACGCTCCAGGAAGGCGATTTTGTGGTTATGTCCAGCGGTATTCAGCACGACCCCATTCACTCCGCTACAGGCTGTACATTGTTCATTGCTTACGCGGACTGAGTTGCTATTGAGTTAGCGTAAAGTTCACGAAGATATTGGTGATGACTTCCACGGGCTCGCCGCTTAAGAGGGTGGGTTTGTAGCGCCATTGCAGGATGGCTTCTTTGGCGGCGGCGACGAGCAGTGGGTGGCCGTGGATGAGCTGCAGATTTTCGATGGTGCCGTTCTTGCTGATGACTGCGGTGAACTCGACCACGCCTTGCAGATGGATTTGCTTTGCCATGGCCGGATACGCAGGCTGCACGCGGTGGATCAGTTGCGATTGTTCGATGTTGGGTATGTGGACGCGTTTCGTCACTGGCTGCTGCTTGGCTGCGGGCGGTTGCGGAGGATCGGGCGGTTTGACTTGAGGGCCATCTGGCGGGGCGAGGGCGAGCAAGGAGTCGCTGCCGGGGGCGTTGGCGGGCAAGTCCGGCGCGGCGGCGGTGGCGATTTCGGTGTCCCGGCGGATTGGCGCATAGACGTGCGGCAACTTATCCATCAGTATTTGCGTGGGGGCAATAGGACGCGCTTGTGTTGTGGGAGGGGCTTTGGGGAGTGCTGGCGGCGGTGGGGCGGGCGCTGCGCAGACACTTCGCAAGTGCGCTTGCGGCAGGACCTGCGTGTAGATGAGCGGCAATATGATGAGTGCGGCCAGAGTGGCGATTTGCGTCAGCAAACCAACTAGAACCGTGTAGCGCTTTTTGTCATGCGCGTCCTCTTGAACGAACGTTTGTTCGAACATCGTTTGTGTGTCCTCCTGTCACTACTGAAGACACCGATCGTTCGCTGAGAGTTCCCGACGTAATAACCTGTTCTTGTGAAACATTTGCTGAACCGCCGTCAGTTTCTCGCCACCGCTGCCGCTTCCTCCGTGGCGCCAGCGTTTAAGTTTCCGAGCGATCCGCGTCAGCGCTTGGCTGTCTCGACCTATCCTTTTCGCGACGTGATTGTTTCGCCGCATAAGCCGGGTAAAGGGACAGTCACGCTGCAACAGTTTGCGGCGACGATTCATGAGAAGTTTGGCGTCTTCGGCATAGAGCCGTGGAGCCCGCACTTTGAGTCGCTGGAACCGTCTTACTTGACCGGGCTGGCGGCTTCCTTCAAGAGTGCGCATCTGCGAGTTGTGAATATTCCTTGCGATGTGAACGTGAAGCTGTGCGGCACGGCCGAGGAACGCGACAAGGCACTGGCGACGTATAAGGAGTGGGTGGATGCGGCGGTTGTTTTAGGATCACCGAGCATTCGGGTGCATTGCCCCGCCGGAGCCAATGTCGCCGATCTTAGTTGCGCGGTGAGTGGGCTTAAAACGCTGGCTGAGTACGGACAATCGAAGGGCATTGTGATCAATCTCGAAAACGACGATCCGGGCTCGGAAGATCCGGAACGCATTGTGAAAGTGATTGAGGCGGCGGCGACGCCTTATCTACGTGCGCTGCCCGATTTCTGTAACTCGATGTTGATCCATAACGATCAGGATTACAACGCGAAGGCGCTGGCCGCGTTGTATCCGCACGCTTACAACATCAGCCACGTGAAGGACGTGGAGTTTTCAGATGGCAAGCCCTATCGGGTGGATGTGGATCGCATCTTTTCGATTGCCAAGAAGGCGCACTACCGGGGATATTTTTCGATGGAATCGGAAAGTGACGGCGATCCGTATGAGAGCACCAAATCGCTGATTGCGGCAGCGGTGCGGAATTTGGCGTAGCGATGGAGAATCTATTCATCAGCTACCGGCGCGATGATGCGGCCGCTTACGCTGGGCGACTTTGCGATCGCCTGACGGCGATCATCGGCGAGCGGCGGGTCTTCATGGATGTGGAGGACATCTTGCCTGGGCAGAATTTCGCACAGGCGATTGAGAAGACCCTAAGTAGCTGCTCGCATGTTTTGGTGGTGATTGGTCCGCGCTGGCACGACATTTTGCAGGCGCGGGCGCAGAAGCCTGAAGAAGAAGATTATGTGCTGCATGAGGTGGTAGCGGCACTGCAGCAGAAGAAAACGGTGGTGCCGGTTTTTGTGGGCGGTGCTACAGCGAGCGCTCTCACGGCACTGCCGGAGTCGCTCGCCGATTTGCCATTTCACCAAGCGGTGGATATTCGCGATTCGAGTTTCAATGACGATTGCAGTCGGCTTGCTGCGAAGCTGCAGCTACAGCCGACATTTTTGAGAAAGCCGTTGCTGGTGGTTGGAGCGTTGGCGATCTGCGGCTTATTGGCGTTCTTTGCGGCGCAGGCGGGGTTGGGGCCGTGGAAGGCGGGGCATGAACGCAAGTTGCAATTGGTGAGTCTCTTGAACACTGCGCAAGTGCACTTGCAAGAGAAGGAGTACGAGTCGGCGTTTCAGTCGTATCAGCAAACGTTGAGCATCGACGCCAACAATCCTGTCGCGCTGGAGGGTCAGTTAGAGGCGGCGATGCTCTGGCTGGAACATTTTCATGTGGTGACGCCGGAAGGCCAGAAATCGGAGGATATTGCGGGTCCGATCCTGGCACAACTTAATACCGTCCTCACGGCCGGGCTCGCGCGCACGAGTGGCAAGGACGCCCGGGCGGCGGATATTCTCGCTCATCTAGGCTGGCTGCACTTCATGAACGAGAAGATCGCGCTGAAAGAGTTTGGCAATGCGGAGCGGTTCTTCGCGCAGGCGCTGGCGGTTGATGGGGGGAATGTATACGCGCACGCGTTTTGGGGGAACTGGCTGTTGCAGACTGACGGTGATGGGGCCAAGGCATTACAGCATTTTGACAGTGCGTTGGCCGCGAACTCGCAAAGGGAGTTGGTGCGCAGCTTACAACTGGGCGGGCTTCTTGGGAACGAATCGCCGGGCATGCGGGCGGCGTTCGTCAAGGCGCTGAATCAGGTTCGGGTGAACAACGAACCGCTGGAACAACACATTCGTGACCGCGTCTCGTACCTATATAGTCCGACTGTGAGCGACAGCGACGAATTGCGGGAGGTGCTTACGGCGGTGTCGCCTGATGATGAGTGGAAGACTTTTGTTTGGCTTGATCCGGACCACGCCATGGAAGGCAAGCCGCCGCTGTTGAAGGACTTTATGCACGCTAGCCTGACAGAACTATCTGGTGATCGTACGGCTGCGCTGGCGGAGTTCAAGGCGCTGATGGCCTCGTTAGAAAGACAGCATTCCGGCGGCAGAATGGCGGATTATACGGCCGATGCCATCAAGCGCCTTACACGCTAAGCAAATTACTTCCATTTGAATTAAAGTCTCGTTGCATTTGTCCCGATCTCATACATAGTCCGGGTAATCCCGAAAGGCGGATTTTATGACATCGCAACACAGATTTATGGAGGCTTTCATTATTGAAGCGCACGACCTTCTAAGTGAGATCGACCAAGCGGCGCTCTCGTTGGAAGGGGGTGCTCCCAGTCAGGAGACTGTAAATCAGTTATTCCGTGCGTTCCATACGATTAAGGGGTCGGGCGGAGTGTGCGGGCTAGATGCGATTGTCGATTTTACGAACCATATTGAGAATCTGCTTGATCTGGTACGCGACGGCAAGATTGCAGTTTCGCCGGCGCTGATTGATCTGGTGCTGAGATCGGAAGATCAAATTGCGGCCTTGCTGGCAGTTGAGGAGGGCGCGCCACCGCCGGATAAGGCATGCACGGACAAACTGATTGCCGATCTTTGCGCACACGCCGGTCTGCCCGTGACTTACGCGAGTGCAAAACCCAAACGGCCGCCATCGGACGACGCGTTTCTTTTTTAAACCGCTGCTAATAACTGAAGTAGTTCCTCTGGCCGTGTGACGACGCGGTCGGGCGGATGTTTTTCGAACGTTTCAGGCTGAAAACCCCATGTCACGCCGCAAGCCGTAACCTGAGCGTTTCGAGCGGTCTCGACATCTACACCGCTATCACCCACCATCCAAGTCTGTTGTGGCGCCATTGCGGTTTCCTGCATGAGCGTCAAGATCCCTATGGGATCTGGCTTTTTCCGCTCAAAACTATCACCACCGTAGATCCGGCTGAACTTCGGGCCTAGGTTCAGACCGGCGACGATATCTCTACTGATCCTCACCGGCTTGTTCGTCAGAATCGCAAGCTTGTGTCCGAGGCTGGCCAGTTTGCTCACGGTTTCCTCGATGCCGGCGTATAGGCGGGTGTGGGCGAGGGAATGCGCCCGGTAATACTTCACAAAGAAAGAATGAGCCTCCTCGACGAGCTGATCGCTAGCACCAGGACCTAGCGCGCGCCGCACGAGCATGGCGGCTCCGTTTCCGACATAGGATTGGATCAGTTTGGGATCCAAGGGCGGCATGGCAAAATGCTCGCGGGTTTTATTGGTGGCGATGGCCAGGTCTTCGGACGAATCGATGAGTGTGCCGTCAAGGTCGAAAATTACGAGCATGATTAGGGTAAATCCCATGGTAGCGGCTGCTCGAATTGTTAGTGATAGACTCTGGCTCACGTTGGAGACTTATGAGTATCGAAGACGATCTAACAACTGCCAGAGAGTATATTTCGCAGGACCCTGGCCCCCCAAGGGAACGTTTCGACCTAGCCAAACGGTTGGCCAATGCCCAATATTTCACACACGCGCGTAAGGTGCTAAGACGTGCCGATCTTGCCCTTGCCGGCGAGGAACTTCAATATGATATCCAGCGCAAGCTTGCTCTGTTCACCTACAAAGACAAGGACGAACCAGCGGCGGATCGTCTTGACCAAGCGGAAGAAATCCTTACCAGGCTGCTGGACCGGCAACCGCCAAAGCAGAGGCCGAGCTTACAGCAAGACGTGTGCGGAATTCTGGGCGCGGTCCACAAACAACGCTGGTGGACGGACGGGAAGGCGGAGCATTTAGCGAAATCGTTCGAGTACTACAAGGCCGGCTATAAGATGGGAACGCACCTCGACTACTACGGCTATACGGCGGGCAACGCAGCTTTCGTGGAAGACCTGCTGGCAGAGACATACGAAAAACAGAATGTCCCGCACACCGCAGCAGCGTCTTCCGCATTGCATCTGGATGCCGAAAAGATCAGGCGGGAATTGATCGCTGCCCTTGGGGACGCGACGGGCAAAGCAGGCGAAGACAGATTTTGGGATTGCACCACGCTGGGTGAGGCTCACTTGGGCATTGGAGAATACGACAAAGCCTGCGAGTGGATGAAAGAAGCCGGGGCACTTGTTGAGTCTGCACAAATTCCGAATTGGGCCGTTGAGACAACAGCGCGACAGTTTGCAAGATTGGTGCAGATTGAGGAGCAAAAGAAACGGCCAACGGACGGCCAAAAGAACGCCGCTCGCCAAGTGATAGACGCATTCCTTGGAGGCGACTCTAACGCGACCAACTCATTTCTGCGCGGCAAGTTTGGACTGGCCCTTTCGGGAGGTGGGTTTCGCGCGTCGCTTTTTCATATTGGGGTGTTGGCAAAGCTGGCGGAGATGGATCTGCTTCGACATATTGAAGTACTCTCCTGCGTTTCGGGCGGATCGATTCTGGGTGCGTATTATTACCTTGAACTGCAAAAGCTTCTTAAGGCCAAAGACACCCCGGATCGTGCCGACTATATTCAACTGGTGCAGGGGATAGAACGCAATTTTCTGCGCGGGGTTCAGAAGAATATTAGAATGCGAATGTTGCTTTCGCCGGGCAGCAACTTGCGTTTGGCACTGCGCAAGTCTTCGACCACGAATAGGCTCGGGTATTTTTACGAGAAAGATCTATATGCCCTTGTCGAGGACGGCAAACAGACGGGCAACCGGCTCATGAGCCAATTGATCGTAAAAATCAAAGACGGGTTCAACCCGAAGTACGACAACTGGCAACGACCGGCGAAGGTGCCGATTTTAGTTCTGAACGCAACCTCACTGAATACTTGCCACAACTGGCAGTTTACGGCGACGACCATCGGAGAGCCACCGCCAAGCGGAGGGGACAGTAAGATCGACGCCAACGAACGGTTGCGGCGGCTTTGGTACTCGGAAGCCCCAGCCGATTTCCAGGAAATGAGACTGGGCGAGGCGGTGGCGGCTTCGGCCTGTGTACCAGGGTTGTTCGATCCACTCGCGTTGGACAAATTGCATGAAGGGTATTTGACTCGGCTGGTGGATGGCGGCGTATTCGACAACCAGGGAGTAGCGAGTCTGCTGGAACAGGATTGCACGGTGCTTTTCGTAAGTGATGCAAGCGGGCAGACCGGGGTGGAGACCGATCCGAAACCGAGTAACCTTGCGGTTCCGCTACGGGCCAACAATATCTTGATGGCGCGCGTGCGGCAGTGTGAGTACCAACACCTGGAGTCTCTGCGCGCAGCAGAAGTATTGAAAGGACTTGGATACGTCCATCTGAAAGAGGGGCTAAAGGCACGAACGGTAGATTGGATCGGTTGCGTTGACAAGTCAGACAACGTTAGGGAAAGTCAGCGAACCGGTTACGGGATGCGGCGCGATATTCAAGCGCTGCTCGCGGCGGTGCGGACCGATCTTGATGCTTTTTCGGATATTGAAGCAGATTGTTTAATGCTAAGCGGCTATTTGATGACGGAGAAGCAAATTGAGCAGATGGGGACTTTTCCAAATGCAACGGCACTTTCCGATACGGGCGAGGAGATGTGGCGCTTCCCCAGGGTGGCGGCGTTTGCGTGTGCGACAGACCACGAAATCGCTGCGAAAAAGGAGAATAATAGCCAACAGGACAAACTGAAACGCTCGCTGGCTGCGGCCCACTTCGGGGCGTTCAAGACTGTGCGCCTCATTCCACACTATGAACAAACGGTAAAGGTGCTGAAGTGGCTGGTGGTAATTGGCGGCGGGTTATTGTGTTGGCATTACTGGAGAGAGAACCGATCTCTCGGAGAGCTGACGACTGCGCGAGTGGCTGAGATTGTAGCGGCGGCAATTCTAGTTGGGCTGTCGACGGTGGTGCTGCGTTGGTGGAGGCGCGGAAGTCCGGCGTGGCATTATCTGCTAGCGGTTGTTTCGCTCCTTTTCGGGTGGAATATTCTGCCTCTTTACCTGGGATTCATCGATCGGATCTACTTGCGTTCAGGGCCTCGTTATTCAAAGGAGTATCCGCCGTTTTATACGGGCACGACGGAGACGAGCGAAGACAAAGCTAAGGCGGCAGGTCAGGGCGGAGGGTGAGGGCCGGTTGAGCGGACAGGGGTAGAACATGTCACGCACTGGCACTGATGGAGGGCTTGCGCTGTCGCGGACGCAGATTCTCGGCTTTCGACGGCGGGTTGGTTCACTGGACGAGCGCCTGCCGGTAGGCGCGAAATCGCTTCGCAAAGCAGCGTGGGCGGGCTTGCAGGATTCCATGCCGCGAGCGGCGCTGCTGTCGATCCATGCACGAGTGGCGGGCTGCAACGCGGGCAGTTGGGAGCATCCATCGCTGGTTCAGTTGTGGGGTCCGCGATTCAGTGCGTATGTGGTGGCTGCTCACGACGTTCCCGTCTTCACGCTTGGGCGGTTACCGGAGGATAAACGTCGCCGTGCGAGAGCGCTTGATGTGGCGTCGCGCCTCCGCAAATTCCTTGACGGTCGACGTATGCCTTTCGGCCAAGCTGGGCATGGGCTTGGCGTGCCACCGAACATGCTGCGGTATGCGGCGCCAACAGGAACGGTGCTTATGCGCTGGGATGGGGCTCGGCAGCCGGTTGTGTGGACCGCGCCGCCGCCAGACATTGACCCATGGGAGGCGCGTCTGGAAATGGCTCGCCGATATCTTCATATCTTCGGTCCCGCCACTGCCGCTTCGTTCGCACGTTGGGCCGGGATTGGAAGTGCGGAGGGACGCGCGGCGTTCAAGGCGCTCACAAGTACGCTGACAGCTGTGCTCACGCCGGTCGGCGAGGCGTGGATCCTGGGTGAAGATGAGATGGCGTTCCGGTCGCAGCATGGGCCAGTTGCGCCTGCACGACTGCTGCCCAGCGGCGATACGTATTACTTATTGTGGGGTATTGAGAGGGAGCTTCTTGTGCCGGAGGCAAAGCGGCGGGCGGAACTATGGACTACGCGGGTATGGCCGGGTGCGGTTCTGGTGCAGGGGGAAATCGTTGGGGTGTGGCGTCGAGCTGCGGCGGAGGTTTCGATCGACCTTTGGCGGCGGCTTTCACCGGCGGAGATGGACGCAGTGGCGGAAGAGGCGGCGTCACTTCCGCTGGCGGGTCCGA
>Ga0209698_10006896_pt1 | contig 12009 bp, 8 predicted proteins | sample LitLauG_LLR_2012_FD_187203 | JGI IMG/M metagenome (GOLD analysis project Ga0209698, IMG submission 187203) | Freshwater sediment microbial communities from Pennsylvania, USA - Little Laurel Run_MetaG_LLR_2012 (SPAdes) (version 2) | ecosystem: Environmental > Aquatic > Freshwater > Creek >...
TCATTGACGGTACCCGGATGACGACGGTAGCCAACACCGCGAACGGGGCGAGAGCGATGAAGAGTTGCAACCCAGCGGTGATGACCGTGAGCGCACAGCACCACCACCAGCGGGGATGGTCGGGATCGTTGAGTCCGGACCACGCCGCCCAGATGGCGAGGGTGGCCGTGAGGGTGGCGAGGGCGTAAGGGCGTGCGTCGAGGGCGCTCTGGAGCATGAGGGGGTTCGTCCCCACGATGAGGCCCGCGCTGATACCGGCGACGGCACCGCCGAGACGTCGGCCCAACTGACCGACGAGGAAGACCGTGGCCACGAAAGCCAGCAGGGAGAGGGCGCGAACCCATTCGATCCGCGGTGATACGAAGATCCAGACGTGGACCAGAACGTAATAGGGCAGCAGCACGCGATCGACGACGCGCGATTGTTGCCACAGGGCCGACCACGATAAGTGGGCGGAGTAAAGGGTGGCGGCTTCGTCGCGCCACAGGGACTTACCCAGTGATGCGAGGGGAACGAGGGCACAGAGGGCGGCTACCGCCAGTGACGTGACCGCACCCCGTCGTGCACCCGCGATGGACGAAGGGTTCACGTGCCTCACATTCGATTTTTGCCGCGCCAGTCTGGCGAGTGTACCCGCCAACAGAGGACGGCGAGGGTGCACCCGAGCTGATTGTGGCCGGTGACGCCGTCGCTCTGGTCAACCGGCGGCCGGTGTCGTGGTGGGTACGTAGTCCACCACCCAATCCACCAACATCGAGACCGGTTGCTGCGGGCACTGCGCGTGAACGCTGCACGAGGTGCGCTGTTCGAGATCGAGCGTCATCGGAACCGTGGGTGATTCACCCGTGTTCTGGGTCTGGCCCCACGGGTGCCCGTCGACGAAATAGGTGATGAGATCGCGCGTCCACACGACGCCGAAGGTGTGCCACTTGGTCATGTCGATGCTGAGGTGACTCTGGTCGATGTTGTTGGTGGGTCCGAAGTGCACCGTCGCCGAGGTTTGCCCCAGGGCTCCACCGGTTTCGTTGAAGTCGATTTCGGGAGGCCAGATGTTGGAGGTGGGCCACAAGAGCTCCACTTCGTTGGGGCCACTGCCGGTGACCCGCGATCGCACCAAATAGGCTCCGTATATCTGGGAATGTCCGCATTGACAGATACCACCCGTGACCCACGAATTGTTGAACGCCGGGTCGCGCCAGGTGTTGAGCGACAGCAGACCTCCACCGACGACGGTATGGGCGCGCGCAAAGTGCGCCCCGGGGTCTCCCGACGGCACTCCCGTGAATACGTTCCACCCCGGGGGTATGACTTTGCCGTTGAAATCATTGACGTAATTAATGGTGAATCCCGCGATGCCGCTCGAGGTGGGCGGGGCCACTCCCGATGGTTCGAGGGCGTTCGTCACCCCGACCGGATACTTGACGAGGGTCCAAGGGGCCGGTTTATTGAGCGATCCGCGACCGATGATGACGACGGCCACGATGACGAGCGCCAGCAACGCGATCAACGTCGTGGCGAACACGACAGTGGCGCTCGAGGTTCTCGTCGTCTCGCGGGAAGTGGACGGGGCGGCGGTGGTCAAATCAGTGTCTCGCGACTCGGGTTCGCGTCAAGGGGGGAGTGCGACGACACGTTGTAATAGTAGTGATGTACCGGCCAATACCACCCGGATGTCCATCGGATGGCTCGCGGGAAGCGAGACCATCACCGTGGTGGGCCACCAGGGACCATTACAATATTCTCACCGGAGGCTCATCCCCACCGTGACGTCGACTCGTCGACGTTTCCTATGATTATTGGATGCGCAAATACCTGACGGACGGTGGTGCCGTCAGATGGCGGCGCGTAGCCACGCCTATTTCGTCCCGCGCGATGTTCGTCGCCGTCGCACTCGTGCCGCTGACGGTCTCCGTTCCCGTTGACGTCGTGGGCCCCGCCCGCGCGCCCCACGTGTGCGTCACCACCTCCGGGTGTCTGTCGTTCACGCAGACCAAGGGAGTGACCGATGCGACCGAACCATCCGGAAAGGCGCCGCCGCTAGCGAACGCCCTCGCCGGTTATCGCCAGACGTACGTGACCGATTTCGGGGGCACGTCTCTCCCGGCCGGCTGGGGGACGTACGCTGGGCAACCGGGTGGTGACGTCGGCACCCAGTGGCAGCCCTCCCACGTCGTCGTCAGCAACGGCCAATTGCAGCTCAACGCTGGCTTTGACCCCACCGCCAACGAGTGGATCACGGGTGGCGTCTCGCAGAACTCTTTATCGACCACGTACGGCGCGTACTTCGTGCGGTCGCGCATCACGGCCCCCGGCCCCACCATCGTGGAATTGCTGTGGCCGACTCAGAACGTGTGGCCGCCGGAAATCGATTTCAACGAGACCTACGGAGCGACGACCTCGTCGATGGCCACGGTTCACTTCGGCACCGTGAACAACGTCGACCATCGGACCGTCAGCATTGATATGACGAAATGGCATACCTGGGGCGTCGTCTGGACCCCGACCTCGCTCACCTACGTCGTTGACGGTGTGGTGTGGGGGGTGGTGACGCAAGCGAGCGAGATACCCAGCATCGCCATGCATTTGGCGATCCAACAACAGACCTGGTGCTCGCAGAATTTCGCCTGTCCGACGGCGCCCGCGTCGGCGGTCGTGGACTGGGTGGCCGAGTATGCGCCCACGTCGGCGCCGCCCAGCGGGGGAGCTTCCGTGCCACAGAACATCGCAATCGACGCATCGCTGCCGCTCAACGAGTTGAATGTCGAAGTCGTCCAAGCGGCGAAGTCCATCGTGAGCGTGGGTGCGCGCGATGTCGTGCTCGAGGTCGCCACGCTGGGCAAGTGGCGCGCGAAGGGTGTGTCACCTTCCAAGCGCGTCGCCCAGGTCATGTCACTTCTCGAGCGCTACGTGCAACGCCAGGGTCTCGCGCCACTGCGTATTTTCGTGCACTGGTTCCCCGCGAATCCGCGTCTGGCGGGCAACCGACCACACGTGGTGATCCACGCGGTGTACTCGTAGTTTCGTTCAACCAGGCGTGGTGGGCCGGTATTCCGCCACCCAATCGATGAGGACCGCCGAAGGTTGGGTCGGGCAATCTCGGCCTTGGAAGCAGCCCGTGCGTTGTTCAAAATTGAGGTCCATCGGGATGTGGGGGATGGTGCCGGCGAGACTGACCTCGTGCCACGGGTGTCCGTCCACAACGTACGTGACCGACGTGGGGGTCCAGATGACACCCCAGGTGTGCCACTTGAACATGTTGATGCGTAGGATCCGGAACTCCGTCTGGTTACCCGGCGTCCAGTGCAGCGTCGCCGTCGTCAAATTGACTTGCCCGAGGTCTTCGTTGAAGTCAATCTCCGGGGGCCAGACATTCGATCGCGGCCAGAGGAGTTCGGCAGTGTTGGGTCCGACACCGGTGACCCGTGAGCGGACGAAGAACGCTCCGTAGGTCATGGGTCGGCCGCATTGACATAATCCACCGGTGACCCAGCGGTTCTGGTACCGCGGATCGCGCCAGACTTTGAGACGCAGGAGCCCCTGGGTCACGACCACGTGGTGTGCGTCAAATTGCCCACCGGGGTCACCGCCCGGCGTACCGCCAAAAACGTCCCACCCCGGAGGAACGACGCGGCCGTTGAAGTCCGTGACGTAGGTCTGGCGATAATGCGCCAGAGCGGTGGGAGTCGGGGGCGCCATTCCCGACGGCTCCCAGCGCGCCGTGATGCCGATGGGAAATGGCGCCACCGTGTTCGCGTCAATCGCTGGCACCGGCAATGCTCCAATCAGGGACCAGAGAGTTCCCGCCAGCACCCCGACGACCGTGTTACGAAAATATCGATACCGCCGTGGGGGTGTGGACATATCCAGGACACTCTAGTTTCGAGGTGACGGCGCGACGGTGCCTGACGCGAAGTGGGACAACACGAAATCCGAGATCTGCTCCGCCGCCCGCCGGCGTCCGTCGTCAATGGTGAAGCCGTGGTCGAGACCTTCCACGATCACTGAGGGGTAGGGCAATGATGCGTCGCGGTGTCGGCCGTCCAGACTCCTCATCAACGGTATTGAGCTGAATTCCGAGAACTCGTCGACGCTGCGTAGGACCAAGACCTTGGTACCACGTCCTTGTATTTTGGCGATGATGTCACGGCACCAACGGCGTGGCCGCATAAGTCGAATGGCTTCCCACACGGTGGTCACAATCCACGGGTGCGAAGCGTAGACGCTTCGTAACCGCCGACCGAGGAAGAGAAGGACAGAACTTCTCGAAGTCTGCATCTGACTCAAACTGTGAAGAACGTTGATCCCAATGGGAGGATTGAGGGCGCACAAGCCACGGGATCTCAGCCGTCGTGCGGCTTCGATCGCCAAGGTCGCCCCGGAACACATGCCAATGAGGACCACGTTGTCGGGGGTGGAGGGCGACAGCGCGGCGCACGCGTCCACCACTTCGGTGATCCATTGACCGTCGAGGGACGTGAGGGCCTCTTCATTCGATGTACGAGGAGAATCACCGATTCCTGAGGGGTCGAAGCGAACACTGCGGATGCCCGAGAGTGCCCAGTGTCGAGCTAGATCGACCCACATTCGCGACGGGCCATTATGGTCCTCGTGGACGTTCGGCAACATGACGATCCATGGTCCTCTCGGACTCGATACCGGTTCGGTGAGGACTGCGAAATTCCTTCGTAATCCCAGAAACTCTGCTCGCTCGATCACCTTGCCGCTTGAACCCACGGGGAGAGAAGCTTCGGGGGTGATGACGGGATGCACCCTGATGTCGCGTGGAACTGCCCCCTCTTCGAGCCACTGGACAATGTGAAAAATCGTCTCGAAGGGAACCCGAGCGTAGTAGGGCAGCGATTGGAGGAGATCCTCCTGTTCAGTCGTCTTGCGAAAACTGGTGTTCAGCGCCGCGAACTTCGCCATCGTTGAGGTTGACAGTGACTGCGTCTCGCGGGTGATTACCAAGAAACGAGTCGAACGACCACATTCATCGGGTGGCTCCATGGTCAACTCACGTAACGAGGCGACCATCTCCGCGCTGAAGAGATACTCCGTCGTCTCAATCGATCCGTCGTCACGATCACTGAAGTGTTCTCGGCGAAGAGACTCGAGGGCCCGATTCTCTCGGAGATATCTACGTCCCGATTCACAGGGGTCCCAGAAGACGACGGACTGAAAGGGCGTCGCAGTCGACCAGGCGGCGTGCGCCGCCATCGTTGCCCCGAGTCGCATCCCCACGAGACAGATGACGTCGAAACCCGCCTCTCGTAGAAATTGCGCGCCGGAAAGAATGTCGTCGATCCAGTTGGGCGTCGGCATCGATGACCCAAAGGCGCCACTGGAATCACCCGTGCCCCGATAGTCAAATCGCAGCGTTGCAAATCCTGATTGGGCGAGAGTTCGGCAGAGTTCTCGTAAGGAACGCTTGGCGTTCCTCGCTTCGTAGCCCACAGGGGGTGCGATGATGACGGCACCACGAAGAGGTCCCGCCGATGGCCGCGTGAGGAACCCGAAAACGGGTCGATCGGGGGCGCCGAACCACAGAGGCTCCTCGGTGATGTTCGTCTTTTCACTGGTCACGTTGAACCACTCGCGATTCGGTCAACGTCACGCAGCGACCGTCGGATCACGGTTCGTCACTTGCGCCCAGTGACAACAGGGCCTCTCGAATGGCGTTGATTGACTCGAAGGTGGAGCGCCGCAGCACCGCGTCAGGAAACTCAACGTCGAACTCGTCTTCGAGGGCCAACATCACATTGACGCTCACGTGCGACGTCATCCCACTCGCGTACAGGTCGTCAAAGTCGGAGAGTGACGAAATTGGCACCGCTAAAAACGCGTGGGTGTCGAGAACGGAACGAATGGTCGTTGTTATCTTCTCCATGCCGGGTGCTCCTTCGTATCAGCGGGTCTGGTCAGCGACGGCAACGGCCACTGCGATGTGGGTAGTGCTAGCGAGACTGAGATGTATCTTAGAAAACCCACGGTCGTGAGCTCGGGCAAGGCACTGACCAGTAAGAATGATGTCCGTACGGGGACCGTCGCCGGCCACCTTGATATCGCGCCGGTGGGCCAAGAGATCGCCCAGCTCGAGGAGTTTGAGAATCGCCTCGCGAGCGGCGAATCGCTCCGCGAGGTACTTCGCCGCCCTGCTCGGGTGCCGAGTGACGTAGCGCGCCTCCTCATCGCTGAAGAAACGAAGGACGTACGTCATTCCGAATCGAGTCAACGCGTCAACGGTCTCGCTCACGTCGTGGGTATCCATGCCCACACAAGCCCTCGAGCGCGACGTGGCTGGGTGGGTGGCGACGTGGCTGGGTGTATTCACCATCTGGCCTCTCCGATGACTGAGGGACGCTTCCGTCACGGTAGCGCGCGGTGATTCCGGGCCATCCTCATCTTGGTGCGAGATGGTGGTCGCTCGACATCTCGACCGTCGGCGAGGTTGCCGGGTGGAGCGTCGTCGCGCCGGTTCTCATTACTATTTGAACGTGTCAGTGCTACCAAACGAAATGTGGCGTTAGAGGTGGCCTGGGCGCGACGAGTTTCACCGGAGTCATCCCTTGACGGACTTGACGACGTGATTCACGCAGTGGTGGACGTCGCCCGAAATGCCGGATCGCGCGTCGCAGTGCAGGATCTGGAACGCAGATTGACCTACGGCGAGCTCGTGAGCGAGTGCGCGCAAGTGGGCGCGTCGATGGCGGCGATCGGCGTCGAGGCGGGCGATCGTGTCGTGCTACTGATTCCCAACAGCGTCGACTACGTCGTGGCCGCGCTGGCCACGCTATGGATTGGCGCTGTCTTCGTCCCAATGGACGTGCAGGATGCTCCGCGGCGCCTGACATCCCTCATCGATGACTGCTCTCCCACGCTCATCATCGTTCAAGACGACGGCCTCGTGTCGAGTGACCTGCGGGTGGACGGCGTCCGCACTCTGGCGTTACGCGAGCTGGCGGGACGCTCGAACGACATGTTGAATCCGGTCAGTCCGAACGACCGTCCGGCCTACATCATCTATACGTCTGGTACCACGGGGGTTCCCAAAGGTGTCGTCATTGGGAATCGCGCATTCAGTGCAGCCGTGGAGTCCCTCGCTGCCGGTCTCCCACTTGATTCCTCCACGCGCACACTGTGTGTGAAACCATTTCATTTCGACGGATCGTTCGCGACGCTCTTCCCGACTTTGGTATGTGGAGGAACGGTGGTGTTGCGACCTCGAGAAGCACTGGTCTTTCCCCGCGTCTTCTTCAATACGGTGGCGTCGGAATCGATCACGAATACGGGGATGACACCGAGTTATCTTCGAACCTTGAGTTCAAGTCCCCAGTTCGGACAATTGGCCTCGTCGAGCTTGGTGACACTCGGACTCGGGGGCGAGGCCATCTCGCCCGGGCCCTTGAGGAACTTGTGGTCCGTCGCACCCCATATTCGAGTATTTAATCGATACGGACCCACTGAGACGACCATTGCCGTCACTCAAGTCGAGATCACCCCCACCATGCTTGACGAGAACGTGATTCCGATCGGCGTGCCCCATCCGGGTGTGGAGTTCCTCCTTCTCGACGACGAGGGGGCCGTTGTCACGGAGAAAAACCACTCCGCCGAACTGTATATCGGCGGAATCCAGTTGATGGATGGCTATTGGAATTCACCTGAACTGACTCATCAAGTGTTGGGGACGACGTTCGTGGCCGGGCGTCGGCTCTATCGAACGCGCGACCTTGTCTACCGGGCGGACAACGGGAACTACGTGTACGTCGAACGGACTGATCGCCTGGTGAAGCGCGAAGGAGCGCGAATTTCAATGGCGGAGATAACTGCGGCCTTGCAGTCACACCCCAATGTCGACACCGTGTCGACCCTGTCGTTCGAGAAGGAAGGATCTCTCGGCATTGCGACCTTCGTCCTGCTTCGGATGCCCACTGAGGACGTCGAGTTACGTCGTTGGATGCAGGAGCGATTGCCCTCGTGGTCGATGCCTGATCGCATCGAGGTCATCGAATCACTGCCCCTAACGAAGTCTGGCAAGACTGACGAAACGAAATTGCTAGGTGACGTCGGGCTTCGGCCGGTGGCGAAACAGTCGCGTTCGTAATCGGTAAGTGGGTCGCTCCCGTGTCCTGCGGCGCGTTAAAGCGGAGCGGGGCGTCCGAAGTGGTAACCCTGTACCAGCAACGGTGAGAGGTGTTCTGAGGGGGAGACGAGACGTGCGAGGGCCTCCGCCTCCGCCTGGGTCTCGACCCCCTCGGCAATCACCACGATATTCATCAACGAGGCGTACTTCATCATTCCCGCGGCCATGGCTTGACGGTCGGGCTTCGAGTCGATGTCGCGAATCAAGTAGATATCGAGCTTGATGTAGTCCGGACGCAATTCCAGGATGTGATTGAAGGTGGCGAAACCGGCACCAGCGTCGTCCACGGCAACCCGGCAGTGGGGCAGGGCTCCGATGACTTTGCGTATGGCGGCGTAGTTCTCGACGTCGTTGTCGTTGTTGATGGGGTCGTGTTCGGTGATCTCAAGGACGATGGTTCTCGTCGTGGTGGCCACGACGGGCTCCACGTAGTGATGAACGATGGCGGTGGGCGAGAAATTAAGACTGATCCACAAACTGGGGTCAAGTCCACGAGCGGCCTCCAACTGAGCCTGCGCACAGGCGACCTCGAGCTCGGGGCCCAAGCCGGCTCGGTGGGCGGCCATGATGAACTCGTCGGGTCGGCGACCATTCTTGAAGCGAGTCAGCGCCTCGTAGCCAACGATTCTGCCGGTTGCCAACTCGACGAAGGGTTGAAACACTGGGGTGAAGGCCTTGTTCTCGATGACGTCGCGTACTTCGTCGCGCACCATTTCGAGGCGCCGCTGGGTCTCGAGGTGTCCCCCGAAATACGACCCGGCGTACGAACCGAGCTGGTCGAAGGCACCGAGGCGTCGCGGTAGGTCGCCGGCCCGGTCCTTGTCGTGAGTCGCTAACACCAGTGCCCCTAACGACTCGTCATTCCACCGTAGGGGGACGACGACGGCACCCTGGAGGCCGGTTCCTTCGATCGCCGCCCAGACGTCCGCGTGTTCGCTCCACCGTTCGCTCGAGAGGTCGAGAGTCGCGGCCGACTGGCCAACGTGGAACTGTTCGCTCAAGACGGTGTCGGGAATCTTGGTGATCACGTCGGACGCCGAGGGGTCGAAATACTGTCCCACGATGGACATGGTCCCGTCGGCGTGCAGGACCTTGAACATCGCGGCGTCGATCCCCTCAAGGTGCGTGACGAGGCGACACAGCATGTGGGCCATCGCGTCGAAGGACTCCATCGGGCGCATCTCGCGCATGATTTGCAGAACGACCGTGCGGTCCTGACCATCGTTGAACAGGTCGGCCTGCAATCGTCGTTCCACGGACAAGTCGCGTTTGACCGCGACGTAGGCCGTGATGCGCCCGTCATCGTCATGGATCGGGGAGATGGTGGCCTCTTCTTCGTAGAGTCCACCGTTCTTTCGTCGATTCACCAGGACACCACGCCACGTCAAGCCACTGGTGAGTTGTTGCCACATCGCCTCGTAGAAGGCACGATTCTGCACACCGCTCTGGAAAACCCGCGGATTCTTGCCCAGTAGCTCCGCCAACGAGTATCCGGTGGAGGCTTCCGCGGCCGGATTGGCGTAGATCACCGAGGCTGCGACGTCGGTGATGACGATTGACTCGCCGGCCTGGGTGACGGCCCCGCTGAGGAGACGTTGTTCCGCGAGTGACTTGAGTAATTGGTCTCGGTCGCGCAAGCGTTGGAGTCCGAAGCCGACCTGAGCGGCTAAGTCTTCGAAGACTCGCGCGACGGTCGCGTCGAAGGAGCCCACTTCCGGAGCTTCGACCACCAAGATGCCGTCGAGCACGCGGGCGCACCGCACGGGCAGTGCGATGGTGGCGCGAAACGCACGAGCCTTGTTCTCGGGAACGGAGGGGGTGAAACGGGTGTCGCCCCGGCGGTCGTTGACGATCACGGTCTGACCGGTTCGCCACGCCACCCGTTCGGGGGTCTCACGCCCATCGACCCCGTGCATTGCGCCTTGGTGATCACCACCGAAATCAGCCGGACTGGACGCTATCGACGCGAAGCCGGTTGCGTCGTTGTCGAGGGGTCGGGCGTACCAGCACAGCAAGTACCCCCCCTCATTGACGGCGGCGTTGCACATCGCGGTGAGGAGTTCGTCCTCGTCGTCACTTCGGGTGAGCGCGCGACTCGACGCCGACAGGGTGTCGAGCGCTCGACGGGCGACGACTTCGCCGTGACAGTCACGTAGCGACATGATGATGCCGCGGGTCTGGCGATTGTCCACCAGGGGCTGCGCCCGCAGAGCGACCCACCGTGATCCGCTGGTGGCGGTCCGTAACCGCAGCTGGGCGGAACGGACCTTTTCTCCCGCGAGGACCAGCGCCTGCCACGCGGTGGCCCGGTCGACGTCACTGGTCGACGCGAGTTCCGCTATGTGCTTACCGGCCACGTCCGCTGACCGCCACCCGAGGACGCTGGTGAGGGACGGCGACACCCACTCGATACGTCCCTCGACGTCAGTCTGGACGACGACGTCCGACGCATTTTCGGCCACTCGCTGAAAATCGTGTTGGGACCGGACCAGCGCCTGGCGCGATTCCGTCTCGGTGGTGATATCGCGCCATACCGCCACGCGCGCGTCGTCGAAGCCGGGGACCGCTACGAGGTGCGAACTGATGGAGACCCATCGGACGCTTTCATCTCGATGGCGTAGGCGAACGCTGAACGTGACCGAATCTCCGCGACGAATTCTGGTGACGGCGTCATCGACGATGGTGAGGTCACTCGCGAGGACGAACTCGCGAAACCGATGTCCTATGACGTCGTCGGCGGCGAGACCCACGAGCGATGTCACACTCGGCGAGACCCAGGCGATATCGCCGTCGCCGTAGGTCAACGACACGACGTCGGACACGTTTTCGGCGAGCAACTGGTACCAGTCGACGCCCGCTCTCCGGCGCGGGTCATCGCTCGGACTCAGGGTGGCGATCGTCGAGGTCCACGTCCCCTCGACGACGACTGGGTGCAGGGTGATGCGTCCCGTCGACGTCGATTGGTCACGGTGGAGGAAAACGCAGGACCGCGTCACTGATTGGCCGTCGCGCAATCCAGTGACGTCCCAGAGGTCGAGGGGCGACTGGGCGAAATCGACGAGTTGTGCCAGGTCGGCACCGACGATCTCGTCGCCGTGCCAACCCAGGAGGTCAACGACGGAGTCCGAGACCCACTCAATCACGCGGTCCACCGAAATCGTCGCGACGACGTCGCGGTCGACCTCGGCGACGTCCTCGTCGGGACGTGGTGTCACGACGGGCGGCGCACTCATGCGGGCACTTTCGAGCGAGGCGGCCAGGCGTCACCAGGCGGCCGAGGTGACCTGGTCGGCGGAGGTTCGGGCCGTACGCGGCCGCGTCGTCCGCTCTTGCGAGGCCGAAGTCTCACTCGAGTGACGGCGTCTCCTTCCTCAGCGAGGAATTGATGAATCGATGTTTCGGTCACGATCCTTCCTCAGGCGGCAATCTGGTCCCAGTCGCCGCCAATCACCACCCTAGGTCTGGTGCCGGGGCCATTCAAGGGGGGATGCCCTGACCAATGACCAAATGACCATTTTCACGATTGTGGCCTCACCCCTCGTCACGACGGGCGCTCCTACCTGATTCGTTGCCCTTCGCGGGGCAACAGTGAGGCGGTGGTCGGGCGACTTTCGTCGTCAACCTGATTGGTGGCGCCGAACCACCGAAGCTGCGGCGACGTGGGATTGAGCATTATCGATGTCTTGCGGACCTCCGACCACTGGGGGCCATTCGAATGGGACGGAATTGCTACGAGTCATCGCTGAGATTTGGTTTTCGAGGACCTTTTTTGACACATTTAATTCATTTTGCCCCCCTATGGTCAGTCCGGGTTCAAATTAATAACCGTCTGAATCCGTGGCAGTTATGAGCTCACCCCAATGACTTTC
>Ga0209698_10006898_pt1 | contig 12003 bp, 10 predicted proteins | sample LitLauG_LLR_2012_FD_187203 | JGI IMG/M metagenome (GOLD analysis project Ga0209698, IMG submission 187203) | Freshwater sediment microbial communities from Pennsylvania, USA - Little Laurel Run_MetaG_LLR_2012 (SPAdes) (version 2) | ecosystem: Environmental > Aquatic > Freshwater > Creek >...
TTCACGTAGTGCCGGCTGCGCAGGCAGTGATCCGTCACCGAGAGCAGGCAATTGGCGTCGGGCGGCAGATACACGCGCACAATGTCGGCCTTCTTGTTTATCACCAGGTCGATGAAACCGGGGTCCTGATGGCTGAAGCCGTTGTGATCCTGACGCCAGACGTGCGAGGTGAGCAGGTAGTTCATGGACGCGATGGGCCGCCGCCAGGGGATTTGGCGCGTGGTCTTCAACCATTTGGCGTGCTGGTTGAACATGGAGTCGATGATATGAATGAAAGCTTCGTAGCAGGAGAAGAACCCGTGCCGGCCGGTCAGCAGATATCCTTCCAGCCAGCCCTGGCACATGTGCTCGCTCAGCACTTCCATGACCCGGCCCTCGGGCGAGACGTGATCGTCGGAGGGTAGGATCTGGCCCGTGGACGCGCGGCCGGTCACCTCAAAAACCGCCCCCAGACGATTGGAGGCAGTTTCATCGGGTCCAAAAATCCGGAAGTTCCGCGACTCGGCATTCAACGTCAGCACGTCGCGCAGCATCGCGCCGAGTACGCGGGTGGCCTCGGCGGTTGTGACGCCCGGACTCCGCACTTCGACGGCGTAGTCCTGGAAATCCGGTAGTCGCAGCGGCCGGAGCAGGACGCCGCCGTTCGTGTGCGGGTTGGCCCCCATGCGGCGCGGCCCCTCGGGCGCCAGTTGACGCAACTCGGCGATGGGCCCGCCCTTCTCGTCAAATAACTCTTCGGGGCGATAGCTTTTCATCCACTGCTCAAGCTGCTGCAGGTGTTTCCGGTTTCCCGCAAAATGATCGATGGGGACCTGGTGCGCGCGGAAGGTGCCTTCCACCGGCACGCCATCCACTTCCTTGGGCCCGGTCCACCCCTTCGGACTCTTGAGGACGATCATGGGCCAGCGCGGCCGCTCTGTGAAGGCACGCTCGCGGGCTTGCTTCTGAATGGCTCGAATCTCCTCTACGACCCGATCCATCGTCTCCGCCATGGACCGGTGCATGGCGGCCGGCTCGTCCCCTTCGACGAAGTGCGGCCGATGGCCGTAGCCCTCCAGCAGATCCGTCAGCTCCGTTTTCGGAATCCTGGCGAGAACAGTGGGGCCGGCAATCTTGTATCCGTTCAAGTGAAGAATCGGCAATACCGCACCATCACGCACCGGATTGAGGAACTTATTGGAATGCCAACTCGTGGCCAGGGGGCCCGTTTCGGCTTCACCGTCGCCGATCACGCAGCAGGCCAGCAGGCCGGGGTTATCAAATACGGCCCCGTACGCATGCACCAGCGCGTATCCCAATTCTCCCCCTTCGTGGATCGAACCAGGGGTTTCGGCGGCCACATGGCTGGGAATTCCGCCCGGGAATGAAAACTGCTTGAAGAGCCGCTTCATGCCCTCGGCATCCTGACTGACATTCGGGTAGATCTCGCTGTAGGTGCCCTCCAGCCAGCTATTGGCCACCAGACCCGGCCCGCCATGGCCCGGGCCACAGATGTACACCATATCGAGGTCATACTTCCTGATGACCCGGTTGCAGTGGACGTAAATGAAGTTCAACCCCGGCGTGGTGCCCCAATGCCCCAGCAATCGCGGCTTAATATGTTCGAGCCGCAGCGGCTCTTTCAGCAGCGGGTTGTCGTAAAGGTAGATTTGGCCCACCGAGAGGTAGTTGGCGGCTCTCCAGTAGGCGTCGATCCGGCGCAGTTCTTCAGCCGGCAAGACCGGGGCTGGTTCCATCGGGGGGATCAGTACTTGCATTAAATCCTCCAGGCGCCACGAAGCACGTGCTGCTCCACGGCGGACTAATCCCTAGTTTGACACTTCGGGAAACTGTCGGATTATCCATCACGGGCGGGCGCCACGCGGAGAGCTTACGGAAGGGTTGCGGAAGGTTCATTCATTGACAACGGCTTCATCAGTTTGGAATAATCACTTCGCTTAACAGCCACCGGACTCCCTCACGTTCGCGGTTCGGCGAGAGCGGCGCGCGTGGGGGAGTTGGTGTATTTTACTTGGCTTGGAACTGCTCGATATACTTCAGCAGCGCGTAGACGCGGACTTGGACGAGGTCCTGATTCCCGCTCATCTGGGAGAAAATCTGACCCCAAATTGGCATGTCCCGGTTCCCGTGGGCAGCAACGACGTCCTGCCCCTTGATGTAGTTCATCACATGCAATTCCGGGAACGTGCCGCCGTTTTTTCGGCTGAGTTGAGTGAGGTCGGCCGGTCTCTTTTTGAGAGCGTCCGCCGCTGGTCCCGAACCCTTTGCATCGTTGCCATGGCACACGGCGCAATACTCCTTGAATAGATCGACCCCATTCAAGGTAGCGGTGGGTTGGGCGTTGACCTTTTTAATGGTCTTCGTGGGCACCTCGTCCGCGGCGAAAGCGACAACGCAACTGAGCGCCAGAACGAGGAGGAAAATCAGTGTTTGAGATGCTGATATTCTCTTCATGCCCAGATGGTAAGTCATATACGCCCGGATTGAAAGAGAAATCTAGTCCCTTTTATCTTATTCTTTGGAGCTATTAGCCCGGGTTGCTGAGAATGAGCGGGGTAAGATAGTCTTTCGCATGTTGCCCCCTTTTTTTCAATTGGTTACGGAGATGCGTCCGCATCGGGAGACGCAAAGGCCCGGCACGCCAGAGGAGTTCTGGCGGAAAGGCCCAGGGTGACGGTTTCGGTTATCGGAGAGTGGCGGCTCGTTTCCACTCGGCCACAGAAATGGTCGTTTCGACAAGCGCCTGCAGAGCCGGCAGCAGGGGTCCCACGGAAATCCGCGGTATGGTGAAGGAGACCGATGGTTTTGCTCGATACCGGTGTACGGGAGCCCGTCCAAGGCGAATGAAATCCCGCGTGGTGCGTGATTACTTCTCGAAGCTGGGCCCCGGATTAATTACGGGCGCAGCCGACGACGACCCTTCGGGCATTGCCACCTATTCGGTGTGCGGCGCGGCTCTGGGATTTGCATCCCTGTGGACGGCACTGTTCTCGTTCCCTCTCATGGCGGCCGTACAGTTGATGTGCGCCCGCCTGGGCATGGTTACCGGCCGTGGATTAGCGGCAGTGGTGCGCCGGCGCTACCCGCGCTGGGTATTGTGGGGAGCCTGCCTGCTGCTCATCGTAGCCAATGTCATCAACATCGGCGCTGACCTGGGCGGTATGGCGGAGGCCACACATATGGTGACAGGCGTGAATTCCCTATGGTGGCTGCCGGTCTATGCCGGGCTAGTAGTGGCGCTCCTGTTCCGGACCTCGTACCGCACCGTCGCACGGATTTTCAAATGGCTGACTCTGGTTCTGTTTGCGTATGTGCTGACGGCGTTCATCGTTCGGCCCGATTGGGGAACGGTCTTGCGCAGTACCTTTATTCCTGACATCCAATGGACGCGGGAATATCTTTCCGTCCTGGTGGGGATTCTGGGGACGACCATTTCACCGTACTTGTTCTTCTGGCAGGCGGCCGAGGAAGTGGAGGAAGAACGGGCGGAGGGCCGACACACCCTGGCGCAGCGAAAAGGCGCAACCGACGCCGAGCTTCGCCGGTCGCGGAACGACGTATTGACGGGCATGTTCTTTTCGAACGTGGTGATGTACTTTATCATCCTGACCACGGCGGCCACGCTTCACGCCCATGGCATCACGCAGATTTCCACGGCCAGCCAGGCCGCCGAAACCCTGCGCCCGTTAGCGGGCAATGGCGCGTACTGGTTGTTTACCCTCGGCTTGATCGGCACCGGTATGCTGGGAGTCCCGGTGCTGGCGGGATCGAGCGCCTTTGCCATCGCGGAAGCCATGGCCTGGGGCGCCTCCCTGGACCGGGCGCCGCGGCTGGCGCCGAAGTTCTATGGCGTGCTGGGCGTTGCGATGGCGCTTGGCCTGGCGTTGGACTACGCGGGCCTCGACGCAGTTAAAATGCTTTTCTGGTCGGCGGTGGTGAATGGTGTGCTCGCGCCGCCCCTAATCGTGCTGGTGGTTTTGCTGACCAGCGATCGCCGGGTGATGGGCGACCGCGTGAATCCGCCGCTGCTTCAGAAATTAGGATGGGTCACTGCGGCGGTGATGGCTTTCGCGGCGGTGGCGATGTTCGTCGCGGGATAACCCGGCATGCCAGCGATCAGCCCCACCGTCTGTCCCTGCTACGCGGCCACCGATCGAGAGATCGGTGGCAGATCCCGGCGATCTGGGCCGGGCCTTACTGGGCCGGGTAAGTCTCAACGAGATCTTAAGCCGCCGATTCCGCCTTCCGGTGACACCCGGCGGCGGCCCAGAGGCTCTGCCGGAGGGGTTCAAAACGGCGATCTTGCCGGAGGGAATCCATCTTCGGATCCACGCCTAAAATAGGCAAGGCGGAAGAGTTCTCGTCCCGTGCGCGCCGCAACTCCTCAAACGCCCCGTCGCGATCGCCCAGCGCATCGAGGAGCGGCGCCATGTAGTAAGCGTCGACGTACTCGGTGAGACGCCGGCACTCCAGTTCCGCGTGAATGCGCACGGCCTGGCGTCGCCGCCCGTGCCGCGCCAGACAGGTGGCTTCCAGAGCGCGCAGCCAGGGAAGATCCGGCGAAAGTGTACAGGCAACCCGGTACTGTTCCAGCGCTTCTTCGACCTGGCCTGCATATTCCAGGGCTTGACCGAAAAAAGTTCGGGCCAGTTGCAGGTAAGGGTGCAGTTCCAGCGCCATCCTCCCGCAGGACACGGCACAATCGAATTCGCGCCGGCAAAACCGGATGTTAATCTCCGTAGCCGGCAACATGGGCGCGAGGGGTTCCACTGCGTAGGCCTCGGCCAGGACATCCAGGGCATCGTCCAGCCGGCCGTCGGCGGCATACAACATCGACAGACGGATGTAAGTGGGCAGCCACTGTTTCTCACGGCGGGACTGGAGCAACTGCGCTTCCGCTTCCTCGGTCTTGCGCTCAAAGATATGCAATCCGTGGCCCCGGTCGGACCGCATTTCCGGCGTCAGGCCGGCCAAAGCCACGGCGCGGCCATGCGCGTCCAGGAATCGGCGGTACATTTCACGGGGAGGCCGCATCCCGGCGGTTCCGAGCGTGAGATAGGTGAGCGATGTCGCCTCCAACGCCCGCGGGTCGGTATTGTCTTCGAGGGTGGCTTGTTCAAAACAGTCCAGAGCTTTCTCCAATCCCTCGCGAGTGCGCCGGCTAAAGAAATGCCAGCCTTTGCGAATCAGGTCATCGCAATGCGGCACTTCGATCCGGTATCCGAGTTTGGGCCGGTAGCTGATCCAGGGGCCACACTCGCGCAGGACCTTCTTCACTTCTCCGACGGTGACCGCCACGGTATGCCGGGAGACCAGATTGCCTTCCCAGGCCTCGCGGATCATCTGTTCATAATCCACGTGCCGGCCGCTATGCTGCAGCAGCGTTTTGAGGGCGTGAAATGCCCGCGGCCGCAAGTCCAGTTCCGCGCCGTCCCGGGTCAACCGGGTAGAGGCCAAGTCCAAGCAAAAAGGTCCGAATGCCAGTTGTTCCACAACAATCCCCAGAATTTCCGCCGGCTAAAGTTGACGTTCATTTGACGTCTGGTTTGGGGAGTATATCATACAATGACTTCTAATTTGGGAGTCGGAGGACGCCGGGGACGCCTGCCAAAGTCGGATACGGCACGCGGCCAAGGGGACTCCGTCACCAGGAGCCCTCACTTCTTGGCTATGCCGATTCACCCTATAATAAGATTAATGCGATTCCTCGCGGTCCCGGTTGTGGCGCTATTTGCCTGCGCGTTACTGCCGGTCCGGGCTCAAGAAGCGCTGAACCTGGTGGTGGTCGGGGGCGAAGGCGCCATCAATAATGTTCGCCAGCGGACGGCCCGTGAGCCTATTGTGCGGGTGGAGGATCAGAACCACAAGCCGGTGGCGGGAGCGGTAGTAGCCTTTACGTTGCCCACGCAAGGCGCCAGCGGAAGCTTCACTGGGGGCGTGCAGACCCTCACCGTGATGACCAACAGCCGGGGTTTGGCCATTGCCAAAGGATTTCATCCCAATAACATTGGCGGGCAATTTCAGATGCATATCAACGCCTCGTTCGGCAGCCAGACGGCCACCACGGCCATTACCCAAACGAATCTGGCAGCGGCCACCGCTGCCGGGGCGGGCGCGGCGGGCGCGGGGACGGCCACGGGCGTGGCGGTTGGAGTATCTGCCAAGGTGATTGCGATTGTAGCGGTAGCTGCCGGTGCTGCGGCGGCGGGTGGCGCGGTGGTTGCGGCCAAGGCCGGCGGAGGTGACAGCAAGTCACCTACCCCTACAACGATCAGCACCGGCAGTGGCACAGTGGGTGCACCCAGGTGATCCTTATGACGCTTCGCGGTTTTCGTATGTTCGTTCTGATTGCCTCGACGGCTTGGTTGCTGCCGGCGCAAACCAGCCAGATCAATGGTCCGGTATCCGGCTACGTTTTCGATGCTGCCGCACACTCGCTGCGGCCGATTCTGGGCCTTCCCGGAGCCTCCCTTTTCGGAGATCCGCTCCAATTCGGGTTCACCGTGGCCTCGGCCTTTGTCACCCCGCATCAGGATGCCGCCTTCGTCGTCGGGGCGGATGGGACGCTTCACCTGTTCCGGATCGATGCAGGAGCCGTCACCGAGCGTAACGTGGAGTCGCTCCCGCCCGCGCCGCAACGGGTGGTCTTCAGCCCGTCGGGGACCGCGGCCGCCGTCTTCGCCGGCGGAAGCATCGCGGTAGTGAAAGGATTGCCGGACACTCCCGGTGTCGCTGGTGGTATGGACTTGCCAGCCGGTACGCCTCTGGATTCGCTGGCGATCAGCGATGACGGGGCCGTTTTACTCCTTTCCGCGAATCAGGCGGTGCGGTATTTTAGCTCTTTCACCGATCTGGGCAAGCTGATGGACACCAGCGGTGCCGTGCTGATGGCGTTCGCTGGAGGCGGGCACGACGCCGCAATCGCCGATCCCTCCGGTGTAGGAATCGTGCTGTTCCACGATCTCACGGGGTCCGGCGATTCGCAAGTGCTGGCTGCGGCCGATGACACCGTCGGTGCTGCTTCCGCGCTGACCTTCGCGCCTGACGGCAAGCGCCTGCTGGTGGCGAGTTCCAGGGCACAATCGGTCACTATCTTCGATCTGGCCGCCGGAGGGCGTAGTGCGATCGCCTGCGACTGCTCGCCCAAGGTCCTGACGCGCATGGGCGGCCTCTTCCGGCTGAACGATCTCGGTAGCGAACCGCTGTGGCTGCTGGACACGCACGCCAGCGAGGCCCGCCTGGTGTTTGTGCCCGCTCTGGCACAGTGAACCGCGGCTCAGGCCGCCGAAAAACCGCTCCCTGCCGTCGCCGCTCATGCCGGCCCCCTAGGCTGAAAAACGTATGGACGTGCAACTCACCTCGGATCAGAAAGCCTTTGTCCGTCAAGCGATAGAGAGCGGACGGCCCCACCGCGAGGAGGACGCGGTGAAGGAAGCACTGTCACTGTGGGAGGAGCGCGCGCGGCGCAGACTGGAAATCCTGGTGGCCGTCGATAAGGCGGAGGCGTCCCTTGCGCGCGGCGAAGGCCGCAGCGTGACGACGGAGACCGAAGTCAGGCAGCTTGCCGCAGACGTTAAACGACGTGGCATGGCGCGTCTTAACGCCGAACGCAATCCGCGCCCATGAGCGAGTTCCGCCTTGCGCCGGAGGCGGAAGCCGGTCGACGATTACCTGATCATCCATCGCCTCATAGAGGATGACGTAGTGTTGACTCGGCACGTAACGCATCGCAGCCGCGACCTCGGCATGCTGTTACCGCTGTAAAGAGCCGGATCGCCAAATCTTCTGCATATCGCCGGTGGAGCGGACGTTAGCGAAGTTCGGCTAAAATACAAAGTTGCCTGATTTCCTCGTATCCGTTGTGGTTCCCACTCTGGCCGCGGATACGAAGCTGCGGGAATGCGTGGAATCGCTCAGGCGGCAGACGCTTCGGGATTTTGAGGTGATTGTTATAGACAACAGTGGGAAAGGACTGGTCCGGCGCAACGGCATCGGCGCGGGATCTCGCGTGATCGAAAGCCCTGGCAACCAGGGTTTCGGGGCAGCAATCAATCGGGGCATCGACGCCTCGCAGTCCACCTTCATAGCCACCCTCAACGACGATGCCGTGGCACATCCGGGGTGGCTGGAAGCCTTGATCGCCGCCATGGAGCGGCGGCCGGACGCCGGTATGTGCGCTTCGCAGGTGAGGTTCTACGGGGAACACCGGCTGGATTCCGCCGGCATGCTGGTTTGCTTCGACGGCAGCAGCAAGCAGCGCGGCCACGGAAAACTACCCGAGGATTTCCCCGTCACGGAAGAAACGCTGCTCCCGAGCGGCTCGGCGGCGCTCTATCGCCGCACCATGCTGGAAGCCATCGGCGCTTTCGACGACCGATTCTTTCTCTACTGCGAGGATACGGACCTCGGTCTGCGCGCGCGCTGGGCCGGGTGGAAGTGCCTATACGTACCGGAAGCCGTGGTGGAGCACCATTATTCGCATTCCGCCGGAAGGGCTTCGCCGCTGAAGGCGTACTACGTCGAACGGAACCGTCTCTTCGTTCTGGCAAAAGAATTTCCTCTGGCGATGCTGCTGGCGGCCCCTCTGGTTACGGTGGTGCGTTACTTCTGGCACGCGTGGTATTTGCTCGAGGGCCGCGGCAGTGCGGGAAGGTTCCGGGCCGACGGCCATGCGGGGGTGAAGATGCTGTGGTACGTGATTCGCGCCCACTTCGCCCTGGTAGCCCACGCCCGACGCCTGTGGCGGCAGCGGCGGGAAATCCGCGCCCACGCCTCCATTACGCCGGTCGTGTTCCGCCGGCTGGTGGGTAGCCACTCCATTACCGCCAAAAAGGTTGCCGGGCTGTGATGCGTGCCACCGAACCCGACTCGTTACTCGTCATCGTTCCCGCCTTAAATGAAGAAGGCGCCATCGGCGGTGTGGTAGAGGCGGTTCAGCAGTACATGCCCGGAGTTCCTGTGCTGGTGATCGACGACTGCTCGACCGACGGCACCGTGGCCCAGGCTCGCGCCGCCGGCGCAGGGGTTCTCCAACTACCTCATCACCTGGGACTGGGCGGGTGCGTTCAGGCCGGCTACAAACTGGCGTTTGAACTGGGCTTCCAGTACGTGATCCGGGTGGATGGCGATGGCCAGCACGATGCGCGGGATATCCCGCGCATTTTCGAAGAACTGAAAACTTCCGGTTGCGAGATGGTGATCGGCTCGCGATTTATGTTGCCGAACGGATCACGAACGGGGCCGGTTCGTTCGCTCGGCATCAACTTCTTTCGTCTGGTGCTGCGGCCCATCCTGGGCAAGGCGGTACACGATCCGACCTCCGGCTTCGTGGGGGTGAATCGCCGCGCGCTGGAGGTCTTCGGCCGCAGTTTTCCCCTCGAGTATCCCGAGATCGAAGCCCTGGTGGTTTTGCAGCGCCGGCGATTCCGCTTCCTGGAAGTGCCTTGCAAAATGCGGCCCCGCACTACCGGGCGCACTTCGATTACGGCTTTGAAATCTCTTTACTACATCGTGCACGTGCTGCTGGGTGTCTTCGTCAACGTACTCAAATACGAACGCCGTCTGCACCGCCGCGGCGGAGAGCAGACAGGACCCGGAGGTTAAATGGAACAGCTCTTGAATATCACCGCGGGATTGAGCGTGCTGCTTCTGATCCTGGTGCTCGTCTCCGTGCGGCGCGCCCACATTCGCGTGGAATACTCGGTCAGTTGGCTCATCGCGGTTGTGTCCCTGCTGGTGCTTTCCCGCAACGCGTCATTCTTGCAGGCCATCGCCCGCCTGCTCGGCATTCAGAACGCGCCGGTGGCCCTTCTTCTGATCGCCGCCAGCGTTTTTCTGCTGATGTTTTTCCGTTTCTCGGTGATCATTTCGCATTTGCGGGACGATAACATCGCGATGGCGCAGCGCGTGGCCATTCTCGAATACCATATTCAGAGTATCCGGCGAGATGGGAACTAAGAAACGCGAAGCGCGCAAGCAGCGGGAAGCAGCGCAAGCCGCATTGTCCAAGCGCGGCTGGCGCGGATTGTATTGGGCGATCGCCGCCGCCGCGGCGATGGTAGCCTGCTGGGTGTACGGCCCCTCCATGCGGGCCCCGTTTCTGTTCGACGACAATTATCTTCCCTTCGCCCTTCCCAGCGTCAATGCGCCGCTCAGTGCCTGGCTGCGCGGCGTCCGCCCGTTATTGATGTTCACCTACTGGTTTAACCAGCGCCTCTCGGGCGACGACACTCTCCCCTACCACCTGGTGAATGTATTTTTTCACTGCCTGTCCAGCGGGCTCGTGTATTTCATCGTGCTGCGCCTCCTCGAGTGGGCCGGGTCCCCCAAGGGACTGCGGCCTCTGCTGGCGGGATTCGCCGCGGCGGTTTTCCTGCTGCATCCCGTGCAGACCGAAGCCGTGGCCTACCTGGCGGGCCGGTCGGACGGGTTGAGCGTCATGCTGGTTTTGGCGGGGTACGCGGTCTTTCTCTACCGGCCGGATACTGCCGTGCCGTGGCCCAGGGTGGTGCTGTTGTTGGGGATCTCCGGAGCGGCCCTGGCGACCAAGGAGCACGCCGTGGTGCTTCCCGCCCTGCTTCTGCTGACGGATCTGTGGTGGAACCCGGGACATTCTCTAGAAGCGGTGCGCCGCAATTGGAGACTCTATGCGCCCCTGGTTCTGGGTGGGCTGGGCGGCGTGGTGTACCTCTTGCCCCTCATCCTGCATTCCACTACTGCCGGTTTCGGGCTCAAGGACCTCACCTGGTATCAATATTTCTTCACCCAGTGCCGCGCCTTGTTTGTGTATCCGCAACTGTTCGTCTTCCCGGTGAACCAATCCGCGGACTGGAATTTTCAAGTGTCCCACACCATTCTCGAGCACGGCGCCATCTTCGGATTGATTGCACTGCTGGCGCTCGCGGCCGTCGCATGGCGCGGCCGCCGAAAGTTCCCCCTGGCATCCTTCGGCTTCTTTGCCTATTTGCTGCTGATGGCGCCGACTTCCTCGATCCTGCCGATCCGCGATGCCGTGGCGGAGCGTCGTCTCTATCTTTCTATGTTGGGCCTGTTGCTCATCGTCGTCGACTTTTTGGCAAGGATGAAAATCGAGCGTAAGGTTCTCGCCACCGCGTGCGCTGTCGTTGCTTTGATTCTCGCCGTGACCACTCGCGCTCGCGCCCAGGTCTGGTCGAGCGAAGTGTCGCTGTGGGAGGACACGGTTCAGAAATCGCCTGAAAACGCGCGCGCGCATTTTCAGCTTGCCAGCGCCCATTACAACCAGGGACGCTGTGCCGATGCCGTGAGCCAGTTTGCGCAAGCCGCGCACATTGAGGCGCCCAAACACGACCTGCTGGTGGATTGGGGGCTGGCCTACGATTGCCTGAATCAGCCGGAGCAGGCGCTCGCCAAATTCCGGCAGGCTGCCGCGCTGGAAGCCACCGCGGAAGTGTATTCGCAAATCGGCATGATTTACGGAAAACGCGCCCAGTGGAAAGAGGCCTTGGAGGCGCTCGCCACGGCGGAAAAGCTGGATCCGAATTTCGCGGCGACCCATTATTACAAGGGCCTGGTGCACTTCAAAACCAATCAGCCGGAAGCCGCCGTGGAAGATTATCGCCGCGTCCTGGCGATAGACCCCAGGTTCCCGCAGGCACGGGAGGGTCTCGCCCAGGCGCAGGCACTGCTCGCGGCCCGGCGCTGACATGGGCCGCCTGTCGATCGGCGTTAATGCGCTCTACCTGATTCCGGGCGAAGTGGGCGGCACGGAAATCTATCTCCGCGGGTTGCTCGCCGCCCTGGCCGAGATCGACCCGGTGAATCGCTATTTCGTTTTTACCAATCTCGAGACCGGGCCCGATCTCACGCCAGGAGCGCAGAATTTCATCAGCGTTCCGCAACGATTGCGAGCCCGATCGCGTCCCGCGCGAATCCTCTGGGAACAAACCGTGCTGCCGCTTCAGGTGGCGCAGCGGCAGCTGGATGTCTTGCTGAACCCCGGTTTCACGGCGCCGCTGCTCTGCT
>Ga0209698_10006899_pt1 | contig 12003 bp, 10 predicted proteins | sample LitLauG_LLR_2012_FD_187203 | JGI IMG/M metagenome (GOLD analysis project Ga0209698, IMG submission 187203) | Freshwater sediment microbial communities from Pennsylvania, USA - Little Laurel Run_MetaG_LLR_2012 (SPAdes) (version 2) | ecosystem: Environmental > Aquatic > Freshwater > Creek >...
CGGGTTCCGGAAAGGTCACAGAGAATGCTGGATTATTCATTGCCTGTGCAGCCCTAAAATTCCCGGCCGCCTCAAAATCGATAGTTGCTCAGAGCTTCCTTAAGTTAGCGCCCATGCGGGCCTTAGCCCCCAGGGCCGAGTCCTAATACAGCCGCTCCTGCCGCCTCAGATTTCCGAATGATCCGATGTTGGCCAGGGTGAAAGTAAAACGGAAGAGATTTTCGTTGCGCACGTTAGCGATGGCATAGCGGCGATATTCCAGGGTCACACCGCAGCAATCCCAGTTGTAGGTGGTTTGTGCCGTGGCGAATTGGAGCTTCTTGATTTCCGAATCAAAGCCAAAGCTGCTCGCGGCGCTGAGTCCCCGCCGATTGGACCCGCCGTAGCCGAGCGCTACCCGGAATTGCTGGAACTTGCAGGTCGATTGGGTGGCGGCCGTGGGTGCGGTGCCACATTTGCCAAAATTCCCTGTGGAGACCGAAGTCCCTTGCGCGTCGGTTTGCGGGATCTGCAGAAAGGCGTCGCCGCCGCCCACCGTAAAAGGCCCCGCGTTGTAGTTGAGCAGCAGCGTGCTGGCATTCACGCGATTCAACTGAAAATCGTAGTCCAGGTCCCACTCGGTGTCGGTGCGGCTGCTGTTGGCGACCCGCAGGCGGGATACAAGGGGAGAAAGGTGCCGCGGCTGGGTAACAAAGGCGATACCCGTCAGGTCCTCGGTAGTGGTGAAGACATTTCGCTGACCTACGACGAGAGCCCCGCCGAAGGTAGGATCGAGGAAGTATTTTTGGGCGAACTCCCAGCTGACGACTTCCCGCACATCCGGGCCCTGCATGCAGGCTTGATTCGCCCGGGTGCTGACACGCTGCCACGGGACGGTCTGCTCTGGGGCCGCGGCGCCGACCGCGAGGCCAGTCATGTTTGTCTCACACTCTTCGATTTGCTTCGATGTTCGCTTGGCGTAGAGCCGCGTTGTGAATCCGTATTCGACCTCGTGGGTATTGCTCAGGATGTCGCGTTCGTCGAATTGCAGAACGTTGGCAAAGTCATTCACTCCAGTGACCAGGCGATAAATAGCCCGTGGTTCTATGACGTGCTTCCACTTCCGTCCCAAAAACTCCTTGTCGAACACCTTCTCCAGCACGGGCGGCCGCAATTCCACGGATGCTTCCAATGCCTGGCGGTTGGTAGGACGGTCCACGGCAAGTCCGCCAACGAAGCGTTCCGAATAGTAAGTCTCGTGCAGGGTTAGCCCAGGACGCAGCGACCATCCGTGAAATTGCAAGGGAGCGGAAATCTCCGGAGAAAGATTGACCCGCCCCAGCAGATTGGCGGTGTGAAAACCGGGCTCGCTGCGCGACAGTCCGCTCGCCGACGCGTCGAACGACCAGAAGAAGTGTGAGCGGCCCAACGGTCGATCCACACTGGAAGCATCGACGCTGGGAGCGTGCCAGATCTGGACGGCGTCGAAGATGGGTGGGTTCGTCAGCGTGCCGTTGGTAGCGAGCTGAAAGAAATTCTGGTAGCGCTCGACCACGCCGCTGAGAAAGAAGCCATTGACTGCCTTGGCAAGGAACATCTGCGATTTTACTTCGGAGTTGATGGCCTGGCTGAACGTCTCGTTGAAGGCGAGCCGAAACAGGAACGAGCTCAGATAGTCGGCGTCGGAGACCGCACGGAAGCCGTGAAAGTTGCCTTCCGCCGCCAGGCGCGCCTCCTGACCTCCTTCCCGCAAGACTTTCCGGCCGGCGCTGGTGCCAATAACGATGCCACGGTCGACCACGCCGAAATAATTCAGGTCAACATAGGACGCGTCGGTGGGACGGGCACGAAATTCTCCCCGTTGCGACCATCCGCGCTTGGAGAAGTATTCTGCGCCCACCGTGGCATCCAGGCTGCGATTCATGTTCCAGTAGAAAGACTCGCCGACGATGTTGCCCTTGGTGGACGATTTGCCGGCGGTCGGGATGAGAAAGCCGGTCTGCCGCGCTTCCCGGTTCACCGGATGGGTGGCATACGGAAAGAAGAAAACCGGGAAGCCGTGCAGGAAGAACGTGCTGTTGGTGATGGTGGCATTGCCCCCTACATCGACGACGACTTTGTGAGCGCGGAACTGCCATTTGGGTTGCGGGAGTTCACAGGTGGTGATGGAACCGTCATAGACGAGGTAATGATCGGGAGCGGTTTTTTCCACGACCTTGCCGTTGAAGGCGAAGGGAGCCGTCGAGGTCAGCACAACCCGACTCCCGTGAAAGCGCATTCCAGTCGTCCCCGTGACGTCGTAAAAGCGCCCGGTCTCGGCGGTCAGGTTGTAACTGCCGTGACTGGCTCGGATGTGGTCGTCATTGGGACCTCCGTCGAGCGTGAAGTGACCCGAGGCCGTGGCCTCGCCGCTGTCGGAGTTGTAGGTCACGTCATCGGCATTCAGAATGTAGCCGCGGTAATGAATCTCGGCGTTGCCGTGCAATTGGTACAGGTCGCCTTGTTTTTCCTGCTGGATGGCGCAGATGATCGTCCCGTCCTTGAGTTGCGTCGCCGCGCGATTGGCACATGGCGTTTCCGGAGCGTGGACCCCGGCGTCGGTTGGTTGGGCAGTCTCTTGTTTGGTGGGTGCCGTGTCCTGTTCGGAATTTTCGGCAAGCAACTGGCTGGTTACTAGCGCACACGCGAGAACCTGATGACAAAGGAAGATCGCCGTGATAAGGAACTTAGTGCGAAGGGTCATCGGAAAGAAGACCATCGGAAGAAAATCAGCGGCGGATGATCGCTCATCGGAAGCGAACCTGTCCCTTTCGGCTCGATGGTCGCGGCTTCGTGAAGTTAGCACGCGAATGGCCGCGCGGCAAAGTAGCGAACAAGGCTAGGATTCCCGTTGATCCGCTTCCGTTGCCCGTTTCGCCGCGGCTGGCTCGATTTTCGCAAGACTGGTTTTCATGGACTGTGTGCGGTGTGGTGCGGTTTGCCGTTGCCATTCGGAGCCCCCTTCCGCTGCCTCCCCACGGTGGCGGCCTGACGCAGGGAACTTCTCCGCGTCCGCGTTGGCGTTCGCCCCGATTCCAGGCGCGACTTTGGAAGCCGAGCTGGTCGACCCAGAGCCTGCGGCCCTGTGGGAACACAGACTCGCAGGCAGCCAGCACTGCGGAGCCGAGGGTATGCCAGAGAATCCGGCCATTCAGGACATGGCGGCAACGTCACCTCCCGGCCAGATTTCGAACTCCCAGGCAGCGCCGGCGCCTCCTTCGCTCGCCGGAGCCGTGGCCGAAGAAGTCGATCCATCCGCTTGGCGCGACGAACTTTCGGCTCGCCTCAACCGATATCGCGAACGCCGCAAGATACGGCCGCCGCGCTACCCATCGCTGTGCTTGCGGTTTGATGCCAACGATTCTCTCGCCAGCTTCGAGGCGCCCTCCGCCGCATCGTCAGCGCCCCTCTTGGAGACGTTGACGGATCACGCATTGGCCCCCGATGCAATGATGGATGGGGCGCCTCCGACTCGTGAGAGACTCAGCGAGTCTCAGCTCCTCGCGGCGCCACCGCAGATTGTCGCTCCGCCCGCGGCACATGTTGGCGCAAAGATCATCGAGTTTCCCAGGTTCGGCGTGGATAGGTTCAGCGTCGAACGGTTCAACTTCGAGCCGCCTCCGCCTCCCCCGGACCAACTCGCTGAGCCCGTGGGAGACCGCATTCGGATTCTCGAGGTGCCTGAGGTCGAGCCTCCGCCTCCCGCCCTTGGCGGAATTACCATTGCGCCTGCCCCGCGTCAGGAAGCTGAGAAGCGGCCCGGCATCGACATTCCGCTGCAGACCGCATCGCTGGGGCGCCGCATCCTGGCGAGCCTGGTCGACGGACTGGTCGTCGCCGCTGCCTCTGCTCTGTCTGGCTACATCTTCTGGAAGGTCGCGGCGGTTCGTCCGCCGCTGGCGCAGATTCTGGGACTCGCTGCCGGCGTACCCTGTTTGTTCTGGGCGCTCTTTCAATACCTGCTGATCGTCTACGCCGGGCGCACCCCGGGCTTGCGGGCCGCGGGTCTTGAACTCGCCCGCTTTGACGGCAGACCGGCCAGCCGCTCTCTACGCCGTTGGCGCGTGCTGGCGTCTTATCTTTCGGCAGCTTCCTTGGGCATGGGCTACGCGTGGGTTTTCCTCGACGAGGACGCACTCTGCTGGCACGACCGGATCACGCACACCTACCTCGCGCCCAGAAAAGACGCCGCGAAGAAGAGCCCTCCTACCCAACCCTAAAACCCGGGTGCCCCATTTCTCGCGTCTTTTGCGAGAAGTGGGGACTCAAGACGCCGAAGTTCATACAGAAAAAGCCCTCTCGCATGCCGCCTAATTCTCTATCTCCCACCTGCGTCTCCTCTGGTACGCTACTTCCCTTATGCGGATCTACGCAACACTCGTCCTCCCAATCGTCGCCGCCACCGCTATTTTTGCCCAGGACCCGAAACCCGTGACCGAACGCCTGGCCGCGCAGAATACCCTTTTCGACGAGCAGTACGAAGCCGATCTCCGCAACTTCCCCGAGCGCGCGACCGCCTTCGGCGACTACCGCTACAATGACCGGCTCGCTGAATACTCGCTCGACGCCATCCAACTACGCCACAACATCGACGAGGGGTTCTTCAGGCGCTTGCAGGCGATAACGACCACCGGTTTCTCTGATCAGGATCAGCTCTCACACGATCTGCTGGTTCGCGTCCTCACCCAGCGGATTACCGACTACGGGCTCAAAGAATACGAGATGCCGATCAACCAGCAGAGTGGCATCCACACCAACCTCGCCGACCTTCCCCTCGCGGTTCCCCTCGACTCTGTCAAGCACTACGAAGACTACATTGCGCGGCTGCACCAGATTCCACGCGCGCTGAGCCAGACCACGGAAGTCCTGCGGGCCGGAATGAAGGACAAGCTCATGCCGGTGCGGTTCCTCGCGGAAAAGATCCCGGCACAATGCGAGGGCATCATCGCCGCTGACCCGTTTCTGCAGCCGACCAAGAAGTATCCTGCCAGCATTTCGGCGGAAGATCAGAAGCGGCTAACCCAGGCCATCACCGACGCCGTTAACACTGACGTCTTGCCCGCCTACAAGACATTCGCCGCTTTCATTCGGACCGAATACGCCCCCCAGGGCCGTACGACGCTTTCAGTCACCTCTCTGCCCGACGGCCAGAAGCGCTACGAGAACGACATTTATGCCCGCACCACGACTCACATGACGGCGGATGAAATCCACCAACTCGGTCTGCGCGAGATCGACCGCATCGAGGCCGAGATGGCGGCCATCGCCAAGAAAGAAGGATTCACCGACCTCGCGTCATTCCGCGCTTCCCTTAAAACCAACCTTAAATACAAGCCCACTTCCGCCGAGCAGATCCTCGACGATTTTCGCCATTACATCTCGCAGATGGAGCCCAAGCTGCCGGAACTCTTCACGCTTCTGCCCACGTCACCGGTCACCGTCGAGGCGATACCGGAATTTCAGGCAGCCGCTGCGACCCACTACATGACCGGTACGCCGGACGGCAAGCGGCCCGGCCGGGTGGTTGTTGCCACTTCCAAGTTCTCTGACCGCTCATTAGTGGACGACGAGGCCGTCGCCTACCACGAGGGCGTCCCCGGACATCACATGCAGCTTTCCGTCCAGCAGCAGCTCCAGGGGTTGCCGAAGTTCCGTCTGCACGGTCTTTTCTTCAATGCGTATGGCGAAGGCTGGGCTCTCTACGCGGAAGAACTCGGCAAAGAGGTTGGCTTCTATCAGGATCCCGTCTCCGACTATGGACGGCTTTCGTCTGAGCTGTTCCGCGCCGTCCGTCTGGTGGTCGACACCGGCATTCACGCCAAAGGCTGGTCCCGCGACCAGGTTGTGGACTTCTTCCGTAAGTCCGGCGCGGTCGACGAGCCCACGATTCAATCCGAGACCGACCGCTACATCTCGTGGCCGGCCCAGGCGCTCAGCTACAAACTTGGCCAACTCAAGTTTCGCGAACTCCGGGAGCGCGCTCAAAAGGAGTTGGGCTCGAAGTTTGATCTGCGCAAGTTCCACGACGAGATGCTCGACGGCGGAACTCTGCCTCTGGACATGCTCGAGGCGCGCACCGACAAATGGATCACGCAACAGAAAGCAAAGTGACGGATTCGTAGCAGGCTATGTCTTCAGGCATAGGGTAGAAAACTGAACAATTGATCAAGCCTTCACAGCTTGCGGAAAAACTTGCCCCGCATCGCTGTTTTGAAAGGGCGCGGCTTCCAGCCGCGCCGTAATTCGATGAAAACATGTTCGCGCTTTAGCGCCTGCGGGTCGCTCTGGGTGTTTAAATGTACTTTTTCCACAACCTCTTCAGGCGCTGGAGCGCCGATTCGAGTTCTCGACAACTGCTTGGGCTCCCCCGTGAATGACAGCGGCCAAAGCCGATCCCTCTATTGACGCATGCCCGGCACGGCTGAAGGCATGCCCTGATACGAATCTCTTCCGCCTCCGCAGTCCCCTGACTATCTGCCAAGCCTTATGCCTCTGCCCTGTGCTATCTTCTAGGCTTATCTCATACCTCTGGAACGCAATCGTCTGAAGCATGGCCACATCGGCTGAGGGTTCCAAACCGGCAGTAAAGGTCTTCGTCGCCACCACGGTGATGTTGACCTTCATCTCGTTCTGGCGCGCCTCCGCCATCGTTCTGTCCGACCTTGCCTCCTCCGCCTACTACGCCGGTGGCGACGCCGAGAAGGTCATCGGCAAGAGTGCTCCCTGGTTCATCCTCGCGGTCATGCTGTTCAGCTATGCCGTGCGCGCGCTCTATATCGAATCGAGCAGCATGTTCGTGCGTGGCGGCGTCTACCGCGTGGTCAAGGAAGCCATGGGCGGCGGACTGGCCAAGTTCTCGGTCTCAGCCCTTCTGTTCGACTATGTCCTCACCGGCCCCATCAGCGCGGTTTCCGCCGGGCAATACCTCGCGGGCTTCATCAAGGACATGGGCGTCTACCTGCACCGCCCCCTGAACTTTTCCGACGACCATTTCGCCGCCGTGCTGGCAGCCATTGTCGTGATGTATTTCTGGTGGAAAAACACGCAGGGTATCCACGAATCTAGCCAGAAGGCGTTGCAGATCATGATCATCACCACGGTGATGGTGGTGATCCTGATCATCTGGTGTGCGATCACGGTTTTGCGGGCGCCGGTTCAATTGCCGCCAAGCCCGCTGCACGCCGGTGTGATCCCCCTGAACAAGGAGTCGCTCGGCTGGCTCAACGGCACCTGGTTCGCTCACCTGACGTGGATCATCCTCTTCGTCGGCTTCGGGCATTCCGTGCTGGCCATGAGCGGCGAAGAAACGCTGGCCCAGGTCAACCGCGAAATCGAACATCCCAAGCTCAAGAATCTGGAAAAGACGGGGCTGGTGATTTTTCTTTACAGCCTGCTGTTCACGTCGCTGGTCTCATTCTTTGCGGTGATGATCATCCCCGACAAGGTGCGGCCTGACTTTTTCGCCAACCTGATTGGCGGCATCGCCATGTACCTGGTCGGCCCGACCAGCCTGAAGCTGGCCTTCCACGGATTCGTTGTGTTGGTAGGCGTGCTGATTCTGGCCGGCGCGCAGAACACTTCGATCGTGGGCGCCAACGGCGTGCTGAATCGCGTGGCCGAAGACGGCGTGCTCACGAGTTGGTTCCAGAAACCACACCACCGTTACGGCACCAGCTACCGCATCATCAATTTGATCGTCGGCATGCAGTTGGTAACCATCGTCCTAAGTTTGGGCAATGTCTATGTCCTGGCCGCTCTCTATGCCTTCGGCGTGATCTGGAGCTTCGCCACCAAGTCGCTGGCGGTGCTGGTACTGCGCTTCACCGAGCCCGGAAACCGGGAATGGAAGGTTCCCGGCAACCTGCACATTGGGAAAACTGAAATCCCTCTCGGATTGACCGCGATCTCCGCCGTGCTGTTCATCACCGCGGTCGTCAACCTGTTTACCAAGTATGAGGCCACCATCGCAGGTTTGATTTTCAGCGGAGCGTTCTTCACGATATTTACTCTTTCCGAGCGCCACGTCGCCAGGGAACGCCATGGCAAACCTGAACAACTGGACCAGTTCCGGGTCTACGGCAATCAGGAATTGGGCAGCGGCGCCATGGGTGTGCGGCCCGGAAATGTCCTGGTCGCTGTGCGCGATCCCCGCAATCTTTACTACTTGCGACACATACTCAGCCACACCCAAACGGCGAAGCAGGACGTCGTTGTGATGAGCGCCCGCCTCTATCATCGTGAGCACAGCTTTAGCGGAAGCACGGTCTTCGACGCTACCCAAGTTTTCGATCACTACGAGCAGGAACTCTTCACCGCCGCCGTCGCCGTCGCCGAAAAGGAAGGCAAGCCGATCCACCTGCTGGTTGTGCCTGCCACCGACGTGTTCGAAGCGATCATGGTGACGGCGCAGCGGCTCGATTCCAGCCGCGTCGTCTGTGGTCTATCCAACAAGCTCACCGCCGACGAACAGGCCAAGCTTACCGGCGACGCCTGGGAACGTCTGCCCGAACCGCGCCCGCGGCTGAATCTGGAGGTCTGCGGTCCTGACGGATCCGTTCGCGAATATGCGCTCGGCCCGCACGCGCCCCGCATGCGGCCGCAAGATGTCGAACTCATGCACAAGCTCTGGCTCGATATCACCGCCGATCCCAAGTACGCGGGGACGCACCACTACCACATCGTGGCCCTGGCCCTGGAAGAATTGCAGCGCGAGTTAAGCACCGAACAGCGCGCCCAGCTGCTCGAAAAGCTGCATCAGGAAATGAACCCTCCCAACCCGCAGTGAATCAGATTCAGTAAGCAGCTGTCCCGTAAATCGGTTTTGAAAGAGCGCGGCGGCTTAACAGGCCGCTGAAGAAAGAACCAGTCGGTAAAATCGGGAAGGGCACGAGTTTACTCGTGCCGGCAAGCCGTTGAAAATACGTCGACGCTTTAGCGCCTGAGGTACGCTTTTTGTTGCTCCTTTCCAAGCAAAGGGCTTTTTCAGCGGACTCTTAAGCCGTGCCGCTCGGCCGCCAGAAATGCGGGCTTTAGCCCCTGAGGGGCACCCGACTTCACCTTGGTTCATTACGCGATAGCTTCAAAACCGTTTTGAGGGAAGGAGTCCTCATGGCGCGCATCTCCGGCGCTCCCAGCAACCAGGGCGGATTGATCCGCCGGTTGTTTGTGGGCCTAATCTACTCGCTCACCAGGCGCAGGCTCGGCCACGTCGTCATGCCGGTTCAAGTCACCGCGCACCACTCCAAACTGTTTTGGGGATATCTGCAGATGGAGCAATCGCAGATGGGCAGCAAGCTCGTTGACGCCAAACTCAAGGGCTTGGCCGAGCTGCGGGTTGCCACGCTGGTTGGATGTCCATTTTGAATTGACATCGGCTCTGCCGTAGGCAGAGAAAACGGCATCTCCGCCGAACAGATCGCCAACCTCAGCCACTACCGCTCTGACGTCAATTTCTCCGAGCTGGAGCGTCTCGTTCTGGAATACGCCGACGCCATGACCCAGACGCCGGTCGAAGTCTCGGACGCCCTCTTCGCCCGCCTGCGCGGGAGATTCAATGAAGCCGAACTGGTTGAACTCACTTCCGCGATCGCGTGGGAAAACTACCGCGCCCGCTTTGACCACGCCTTCGGCATCGAAGGGGAAAACTTCACGGAAGGCGCCGTCTGCGCCTTGTCGGTTCGCATACAAGAACCGCCGCACGCGGTAAACGAGTGAAGTTGCTAGCCCTTCAGAGTATTCTCCAAAGACGCTCGCAAATCATTGCAGCGGAATGGATATCCGCTCGCCACCAGCCGCGCGGGTTCCACCCGCTGGCTGCCTAACAAGACCGACTCTCCCATCTCACCGAAGGCCGCCTTGATGGCGAAAGCAGGCACCGGGAAGATCGCCGGGCGGGACAGCACATTGGCCAGGGTCCGGGTGAACTCCGCGTTCGTCACCGGCTTGGGCGCGACCATGTTCACAGGTCCTTGCAGCAGGTCCATTTTCAGGATGTGGTGAATGGCGCCGATCATATCCTGCACGTCAATCCAACTCATCCACTGGCGCCCGTTTCCCAGGTTTCCCCCAAGGCCCAGCTTGAACGGTGTCAGCATCTTGCCCAGCGCACCACCCTTAGGGCTGAGAACCACACCGGTACGAATCTGAGCCGTGCGGATACCGGCGTCGATCGCAGGTTTTGTGGCGGCCTCCCATTCGCGGCAAACGCCCGCCAGGAAACCCTCGCCAGCCGCGCTGTCTTCGCGCAACACTTCGTCGCCCCGGTTGCCGTAGTATCCGACAGCCGAACTGCATACGAACACGTGCGGTTTGTGCTTCGCCTGCGCGAGAGCCTGAGCCAGATGGCGCGTGCCCAAGACGCGGCTGTCGCGAATCTTCGTCTTCTTGGCCGCGCTCCAGCGCCCGACGATGCTTTCTCCCGCCAGATGAATCACCGCGTCGAAGCCAGAGACCGCCTCGGGAGCAATCGGCTGCGCCGGATCCCACGAAATTTGTGCCCCACCGGTCGTGCCGTTGCGGACCAACCGGACCACTTCGCATCCGCGAGTGTCAAGGGATGGAAGCAGAGCGGCACCGATGGGCCCCGACGTACCGCTGACAAGAACTCGAGAAATCATGGCTTATCGATTGCCACTCTACCAGTTGGCATAGCATCCCAACAAACTGCCGAACGATTTGAAATTTTCGAAAACCGACGACATAGCCATTTACAGGCGATCCCTCAGGATTCGTTCAACGTCTCGACGCCCGTGGAGAATCGAGACTATCTGCAAAGGCTTTGTGTCGGGCCGATAGACAATCAGGTAGGAGTACACGGGGAAGAATTTTACGGGTTGATCCGTCAAGTTTCTGCGCCAATGTCCGGCTCCGGGATTCCCTGCCAGGAAGAGAATCTTATCCCGAATGACTGACTCAACACGGTTCGCAGTTTCGGCGCTGCTTTGACTCTCAATGTAGCGCCAGATTTTGACAATATCGAGGGCGGCCTCGGGCGCAAGGACGTAGCGCCCGCTCATTCAGGCTTGGCTTTCAGCTTCGCCAGATATGCGTCAAGTTGGTCCTCGGGAATTCCCTCGCCCCGGTCGAGTTGATCCAGGCCCCGCCGGATCTTTGTGTTGATCGCTTCCCGGTTCTCCATCAGCCAACGATCCTGTTCCTCCTGGGTTTCGAGCAGGCGGAGCAACACTTCCTCGACGCTGGCAGAGCCGGTCGTCTGCAGCTGTTTTTGGATTCTGGCTTCCAGGGACGCGTCGCGGATTTCGATGTTCATCGTTTCTTCCTTTGCTCCAAGGGTACGGGAAAGAGTGTCTTGAATCAACGGGCTCCAACTGCAGCGTCGCTCCGCTCCGCGGACAGCCGAGAGCCTGCCCTGAGCTTGTCGAAGGGCGGCTGTCCCCACATGAGTCTGGCCCTCCCCGCGGGCTATAATCGTACATGGCGAGCTTGCGCGAACAGATCGCTACCACCGCTCTCACTCTGACCAAGTTCCGCGATCTGATGAAGCGGCTGCAGGAGAACCGTCCGCAAGACGATCTGACCATCGTCAAGAAGGCCTACGATTACTCTCTAAAGCACCACGAAGGCCAGACCCGCGCCTCAGGGGAGCCCTACCTCGTTCATCCGCTGGAAGTTGCGCTCGTCCTCGCCGAAATGAAGATGGACCCAGTCGCCATCTCTGCCGGCTTGCTGCACGATTCCGTGGAAGATACCTCGGTCACGATCGTCGACATCCGCAAGGAATTTGGGGACCAGGTCGCCCACATCGTCGAGGGCGTCACCAAGATCAGCAAGATCGACTTCGCCACCCGCGAGGAGCAGCAAGCCGAAAACCTGCGCAAGATGATGCTGGCCATGGTCGACGACATTCGCGTGGTCTTGATCAAGCTCGCCGACCGCCTGCACAACATGCGCACGCTCGAGCATCTTGCTCCCGACCGCCAGCAGAAGATCGCCGAAGAAACTCTCGAAATCTACGCGCCCATCGCC
>Ga0209698_10006900_pt1 | contig 12002 bp, 13 predicted proteins | sample LitLauG_LLR_2012_FD_187203 | JGI IMG/M metagenome (GOLD analysis project Ga0209698, IMG submission 187203) | Freshwater sediment microbial communities from Pennsylvania, USA - Little Laurel Run_MetaG_LLR_2012 (SPAdes) (version 2) | ecosystem: Environmental > Aquatic > Freshwater > Creek >...
GCGGGCTCCAGCGGCCAAGGCTTTGAAGTGGGAAACAACTAAAGAAGGAACATCGGAAAACATCTCATCCGAACTGGACCAAGTTGAGGGGCCCAACCAGGTGAGCTGAGCGTTAGGACAAAATATGAATTTCCCGGACACACCATCGAAACTTATCCGCGCCGGATTTTATATTGGTATCGGTCTTGGGTTGGCCTACATAGCTGTTGCTGCCACTTGTTTTGCGGCGTTTGCGCTTTGCATGGGTATTTCAAGCCTGATGGAGACCGCCTCCAGATGGTTTCCGTATCCATGGGTAGGCCAGTTTTTCTTAGTATTTTTTATCATTGTTCTGATTCTGGGTTTAATCTTTATTGTTCCTGTCTTGCGCTATGAGATAATTAAATATAGAAACCAGAAAAGACAAGAGTCCTAACAATGCCATCTACTCAACAGCCTACAGCGTCACGCCATCTGCTTGCGCACATGGCGCGCCACTTTCGGCTGTGAGTAATGGCGGACGTTAGACACAGAAATATGTTCCATCGTTCCATCTTCGTCCTTTTCCTGAGTCTTTCCGTTGCGTTTGCGGAAGAACCGACTTTCGTGAGTCTGCCCAATAGCAGGGTCATTCTTACAGCCACGGGAGGTTGGACCGTCAAAGAAAAGGACGGGGAAATCGGGATATATCCTCCTGAGCAACGAGCGAAAGACTTGATTTCTGCTATCGCCGCGCGCCTTGAGCCGCACGTCGTTTTTGACCAACCTGCAAAGAAGCCGCGGACCAAGATCCATCTCACAAGGTATCGGGAGCCAGAAACTACACTTCAAGCGGCAATAGATGCAGAGATCGATCGAATTACAGCAAGATCACCGCAATGGGGATCAAGCAATGATCGAAGAAGCTACAAGGGCAGTACCCAGATAAGAACGAAATCAGGAATGGACGGTCTTCGGGCTGATTTTTACCAAGAAGATGCAGGCAAGGGGCGACACACTATTGTAAAATACTACTTTTTTGATGAATCCGGGAAGATATTCCGAGTTTGCTCTCATGTTTACGGTGACGAAGCACGTTTCAAAGAGAATGAAGAGATAATCCTCAATGGACTGAGATTCAACGAAACAAAATAATGTCTAACGAGCCAGTGGACCAATCCCTGTCCCTTCGGGACTTTCGGCATACTTCCTGCTGATTCCGCTTCGCGGGCAGGAGGAATGCCGAAAGCAAGCAGGGATAGGTCACTGGGGACGTTCGGTCAAAAATATGCTTTTCCCACGACCATTGACTGATGATGAGCGGCGACTGGTCCGCTGGATGATCGAGCATGGAGACGTTGCCCCAGCCAAGTATCTTTCTCAGCTTGAAACCGCCGTCGTTATTTCGCAGTGCAAATGTGGCTGTGCCAGCATTGATTTCCAGATTGGAAGCTCTCCTCCAAACATTAAAGCCGGAATGAAACCTATTGCAGACTTTTTGTATGGTCCAGAGTCTGAGCCCTTTGGTGCATTCGTCTTTACCTGCGATGACATTCTCGCTGGACTCGAAGTCTATTCATTTACAGACGCACCAGCTCCATTACCCACTCCCGATGAACTCCGATCATTCGACACGAAAACGACCGAACCAGACGCTGCACCCAACGGCTCTCCGGGCGGGTTGTTGTAAAAGTGCGGCCATAATTTCACCGGCTCAGTCACGGAAGCTGCTTCCGCAGCCTCCGCGCCTTCGCCTCGCACCGTTTTGCTGCCATCCGCCGCTTCCAGAGAGCCGTGGGTGAGCTTGGCGTTAGATCAAGAAATCCACCGCTTTTTCGCCATCTTGCCATCTGGCACGTTCTCTGTTACAGTTCCCACATGAGCGTCAAGGAACAAGTTCTTCAGGCCATCAATCGGCTTCCCGATGATATTGATTACAGGGATGTTACCGATGAAATCGCTTTTTTAGCGGCAGTCCGTGAAGCGGAGCGCGACATCGAAGATGGTCGCCTTGTCAGCAACGAACAGATGAAGGTGCGTATTGCCGAATGGACCAAAAACTGATCTGGACGGAGCGTGCCTCCGGTGACATCGATGCAATAGTCCGCTATATTGCCCGCCGCAATCCTACGGCAGCCGCAGAGATCGGTTTTGGCATTTACGACCGGGCGCAAATTCTGATTCAACACCCGGAAGCGGGAACCATACTTGACGAGCTTCGGGATGGTGATTGGCGAAAACTAATATACCGGAGATGGAAGATTGTTTATACTATTCGCAACGACCAAATCATCATCGGTAGAGTCTGGCCAGCGGCAATGGGTGAAGCAGATTTCTCAACGCCACTCTGAAAAATGGGAAGATCTAACCAGGCGCTGCACACCAACGTCTCTCCGGGCGGGTCGTTGAAAAGCGCGGCCATAATTCCACCGGCTCAGTCACGGATGCTGCTTGCGCAGCCTCCGCGCCTTCGCCTTGCCCCGTTATGTTGCCATCCGCCGCTTCCAGAGAGCCGTGGGTGAGCTTGGCGTTCGGTCATAATATGAATCCTGCAAATCGAATCACGATAGTGGCAGATTATGATTTTCGACAGGGCTTGGCTGGCTTTCCTGAGGCAGAGCCTGTCTGGATTGCTGACACTCCCGGTAACCGGGTCATCATAGAAAAGGCATAGAAAGACAATAAGAATTTTAATCATTTGACTGGCGTCACTTCATACAAGACCGGAGAATCAGCAAATCCAGAGGATGATGTTATAGGACTACTCCCCATTATAGAGGAACATCACGGTTATTATTCTCACACCCCACCCTATGACGCTGTATTGATTTACGGTGTGAGCAGGTCTGAAAAACTATTCAAAGCATTTCAGGATTATGGATTTTGTCTTCACACTGAATCTAAAGAGAGTATTGAATTTAGAAGAAACGCAAACACCGAACAAGGTCGTTGACCCAATTCGCTAGCGCTGGCGGGTAACGACTGACGTCCCGTAAAGAAACAAAGACCATGACCATACCACACGACAACTCATACATTGGCATCTCCACCAGAAACTTTCGCGAAGCGGCGAATTTTTATATCACGCATTTCGGCTATGCCAAAGTGGCGGAGCTCGACAATTTTATCTCAGTGGAATCGCCGAAAGGGAAGCGTTGTCTGGGATTCGGAAGCCCGAACGGCAGCCCTGACTCTGAATCCGAGAAGAAAAACATTCATCTGACGTTTTTGGTCGATGACGCAGAAGAAGCACTTGCGCATTTTCAATCGGTCGGACTTTCCATCACGCGCGGATTAGAGGAAGGCGCATGGTGTGCCAGGCATTTTATTATCACCGACCCTGCAGGAGTGGATCTTTTCATCTCGGAAGGTCAGAAATCAATGGTATGACCCCGAACAAAGCACCCTGCCGCGTCGTTTTGACAATGGTGCATTATCCAGCAGTTGTGGGTTGTCTCAAGCCGGAGATCGACCGGCATAAAAGCATACGGTTGGAGGGTGGGCGGATTGGGCTTGAGCAATCGTGGAATCGTGCCCAAGCTCGCCCATGAGCAAACCTGAAATTGCAGCCAAGTCGCCTTTCGCCGTTGGTGTCGAACAGGGCAAGGATTATTACTGGTGCGCCTGCGGGCGGAGCAAGGGCCAGCCGTTCTGCGACGGCAGCCATGGTGGCACGGGACTGGGCCCGGTCAAATTCACGGCCAGCGAGACCAAGACGGTGTATTTTTGCGGTTGCAAACACGGCCAGAGCGGCGTGCTTTGCGACGGTTCACACAAAAGTCTCTGAACAAGCAGACGTCAGGGCAGACCCGCCGGGAGGGTGAAGACCAGACGGTATTGGACATGGACCTTGGTGCCCACGGTCATGAAGCTTTCCCGGATTTGCGGCAGTCCGTGTTTCAAGGTATCGACGTCGATGTTTCCTGACACGATGACGGTATTGCCTTCCCGCCAGCCTTCCGCCTCTCCTGACAGGGGTTCCGGCTTGTCGTTCAGAATAAAGGTGCCGGTCACCGCGAATTTGGCGGGGTGTGCCGCGCTGGCCTTGGCGTAACTTGAGGAGAGAAGACGGACCTGGGTCAGGTCAAAAACGGCTTTGGGATGGGTTTTGATATCCAGCCATTCATCCATTTTTTTATCGCGCCCGGCATGGTGTGTGGTCAGGGAGGCGGTTTTGATGAAAAGATGCGCCTCCTGAATGGGGGGTGTGGCGCTGTTGTTGAAGACGGCTGAGCCGCTGAATTCACGGGCCTGTCCCTCAAAGTCGTGCATGAACGACTCCCCGACGAATTTCAAAGTGCTGTTTTTACTGTCCAGGGGCAGGTCAACTGCAGCCAGCGCGGCATGGGTGGCGGACAAAAAAATCAGGGTAACGCCGCAGGCGAGGGTGGAAAATGGGGACCAGGCTTGTTTCATGGGTTCATGCTCAACCGTCAAGCTGAACGCAGCCTGAACCGCAAATGAATTTTAATCCGGAGGTGATGGTTTAGGTCTCGCAGACGGGCAGTTCAAACACGACCCGCAAGCCGGGGCCGGGCGTGCGGTTTTCCATCCAAATCCTGCCCTGGTGCAGACTGATGATGCTGCGGCAAATGGCCAGACCCAGACCACTGCCATCCTCGGCCGTGGAATGCTGGCAGAGCCGGACAAAGGGCTCGAACACAGTTGTCATTTCGCCGGGAGTCAGACCGGGCCCGTTATCTTCGAGGGAAACCCGCCAGCAACCGGCAAGAGTCTCCGAAAACAATCTCAGATGGCTGGCCTTCGGGGAAACGTTCAAGGCATTGGCAACCAAATTGAGCAGGACTTGATGCAGCAGGGCGGCGTCGAAAAAACCGGTGCCGACATCGTTGCGGCAGATCTCAAAAAACACGTCCTGATCTTCGCACAGGACCAGGGCATCCTCGGCAAAGGAGTTGATAAATCCATTAAAGGAGGTGCGCTGGCGTTGCAGGGGTGTGACACCGACGCCGGCGCGGGCGAGAAAGAGCAATTTATCGATGACGGAGTTCAACCGGATGATGCCTTCCAGTTGCTGTTGCAGGGCTTCCTGTCGTGCGGGGTCCAAAGTCCCCTCCAGCAGGAGTTTCTCCGACTGCAGGCGCATCACGGATAGGGGGGTTTTCAATTCATGGGAAGCCTTGCCGGCAAAACTCTGCAGTTGCTTGAAAGAAATTTCCAGCCGGTCGAACATTTGATTGAGCAGGCGCGTCAACTGCGCCAGTTCATCGTTCCCGTGCGGGGCGGGGATGCGTTCGCTGAGGTTGTCGGCGCGGATGCGGTCGGCGATATTTTTAATGCGATGAATGGGTTCCAAAGCCAGGCGGCTGAGGGTACTGCCCAAAAAAATACTCAACGCCCCCACCAGCACCAGCATGACCAGACTGACCCGGGTGTAGGTTTTCAATAACTGGGAAGTGGGTTTGAGGGAGGAGGCGATTTCGATGAACAGCGAGCCGCTGTGAAACAGACCGATGCGCAGCGTGCCGAGTTGGGGAAGACGGGCCGTCCGGTTGGGTGGACTTGCGGCATCGAAGGGAAGGGTTTCATGGCGCAGATTCTGTGAGCGGAAAAGCAGCTGGCCCGTATCGTCATGAATCTGAAAATAATAAATTCTGGCATCAATCTGGGAATGCAGAATCACCTCCTGCAGGGCATCGGCACTGACCGGATGATGCTCCAGTTTTTCCTGGATTTCCGACCATTCTGCGGCGTTCAACAGGTCGATGCCATGAACCAGCTCGCGCTTGAGCAGGGCGTAGTCTGCCATCAATACCAGGGCGAGGGTGCCGCTGATGACAAGCGTGTACCAAAATGTCAGACGCGAGCGGAGCGACCTCATGTCATCTGGTATCCGACCCCGCGCAGGGTTTTAAAGAGTGACTTGCCGTCGCTAGATTCCAATTTGCGGCGCAGGCGGCGCATGTAAACGTCGATCAGGTTGGTGTCAAAATCATAGGAAACGTCCCAGATTTTTTCGGCGATCAGGGCGCGTGTCAGGACACGCCCCTGATTTTGCATGAAGAGTTCCAGGAGCGCGAATTCGCGGGCGGTCAATTCCACGGCATTGCCGTCGAGGTGCGCCGTGCGCGCCAGCAAATCCAGTCGGATGCCGCGATGCTCAAAGACCACGGCCTTGATTTCAGCCTGGCGCCGGAGCAGGGCCCGCACCCGCGCGAGTAATTCCTCGAAACTGAAAGGCTTGGCCAGATAGTCGTCGGCCCCGAGATTCAGTCCGGTAATGCGGTCTTGCACGGCATCACGGGCGCTGAGAATAAGCACCGGGTGATTGAATCCGTTGAGCCGCCACTGCTGCAAAAGCTTCAAGCCGTCCTCGTCGGGAAGATTCAGATCCAGGATGGCGAGATCGTAGGGATTCCCCGTCAAGGCGTCGTGTGCTTCGCTGCTGGTTCTGACCCAGGAGGCGGAATAGCCGACTTCTTCCAGGCCTTTCAGGATGAACTGACCCACCTTGCGTTCATCTTCAACGATTAAGACTCTCATCGGTGTGTACCGGATGCTGCCAGCGTTCAACAAGATTGACGAGGCCCAATATGTCGGCATCGGAAAGGGTTTCGTGGCCCGGCATGGAAGTTCCGGGAATGCCGAATTTGAGAAGGCGTGCCCGTGCGGCAGAGCGTTGCATGGGCGGGAGTGTGTCTGGAGCAAAACGCCAGGACTCCTGGTGGAAATTGCGCGGTTGGGCGCCATCCAATTGGAGGGCCAAGGGCCCGTTTCCGTAGCCGTTGTTGCCGTGGCACACCGCACAATTCTGCCGGTACAAAAATTCCGTGCGATCGGACGAGGCCGCAGTCACGGATGCGGGGTACCAGTTATCCGTGCCACGGTCCGTGCCTTCGCCAAGGCTTTGGAGATAGGCCAGCAGGGCCCGGCCGCGGCGGGCCTCACCGGTAAAAAGATAAGCATAGGAAGGCATGGCGGAGCCAGGTGAGAGCAGGCGCGGGTGCAGCAGATGGAGTCGATTCCAAGTGAGCGAACGCCGGTTGCCGATGTTTTGCAGGTCAGGCCCCTGGCGTCGATTACCAATCAAGGGCGGTGAGTTGTCCAGTGCCGCGGCGGCTGATGCAGCGGGCCCCCACCACAGGGTATCGTTGCCGTTGGGCCGCACATATTGGGAGTGACAGGCCATGCAGCCTTCGGAAATATATACCTTCCGGCCCACAGCAGTTTGATTTTGTTCATCCCAGTTTTTTTGATCCTGCTGTACCTGCCGGGCCTGCCAAAAAACCAGCAGCAATACCAAAGATCCCAGAAACGACCAGGCGTGGGATCGCAAAAAATGCAAACGCAGATAACCCATGTTCAGCAAAATCACCAGTCCGGCACCTAGTACAAAAAGGGGAGGCACGGCATGCAGATGTTGAGCCATGCCGATGCCCAGGGCGGAGGCCACCCAGCCGGCCCAGGCGTAAACCCAGGCGGCGCGGGTGAGTGAATCAGATCCGGCCATTCCGATGGCTGGGAACAAGAGCAGAGCAACCGAATAAAAGGAAACGCCAGCCGTATAAAAAACCGGGGCCAAACTCGTGAAAGAACCATCGGAGCTCAGGCAGCCGATGCCCAGGGCCAGACCCAAAAAACCCAGGACCAGTACCCGGCGGCCCAAGCCGCGGTCCAGCAGCCAACCGGCGGCGCAGGCCGCGCCGAAGTGCAACAGGGCATTGCTGATCTGCAAATGTCCGGCACCCCAGGTGTGGCGGTGCAGCTCCGGGGTTTCCTGAATCACAAAAAACGCCGCGGAATCCAGCCAAACCAGTGCCAGAAAAACCGCGATACCTGCAAGCAGACCGAGGGGAAACACCGGAATATGTTCTCTCTCCGGCTCATTGGGAATGGCGGGCAGCAAAAAACTGAGCAGGAAAGCGACGAAGCAAGCCCCCGCCGCCCAAGCCGCCTGAGTCTGGGGTGTGGCGGTGAAAATAAACGGCAAATTGGACGCGGCATAAGCCAGGCCCGTGACCCCGCCCGCCTTAATGCCCCAGCGGGTTCGTCCAAAGAATAAGGACAATTGTCCGGCGCAAGCCACGGTCAGCAGGCCCAGGGCAATTCCGATTACAGAGGCCAGCAAACAAAACAACACCAAGGAAGCAGCCCGTGGCGCCGCGAGTGCGGCGGCGGTGCAGGCGGCCAGGCCGACTTGGACGGGCATCAGGGTGCCGACCCGGCGGATAAGGGTCGGGGCCAGGAGACTGCCGAAAATTCCAGCCACTCCCATGCAGGCCATGATCGGCTGGAGTTCGAAGGCGTGCCGCGCTGCCAGATGCAAAAAGGCAAACTGGGCAAATATCAGAAAATAAAAATAAACCGCACTGACCACCGGAAGACCGGTAAAATTGCGGAGCCGATCAGTCTGGTTTTTCATCAAAGTTCCGGGTCAGGATGAAATACAATTGCAGCAAGGCCCAACTGCCGTCCACAGCTGAGATGGCCAGCCAGCGCGCGTTCAACTGTGATGTGGCCACGGCAACCACCAGGAAGAGAGCGACGGCCAATCGGAAAAATGAAGTGAGCTCCCAGACGACAGCCAGTCGCTGCCTCTGACCGCTCCACTTCCACGCCAGCAATCCGTAGAAATAAGACAGCCCGACACAGCCCACAAAAACCCCGAGGTAACGCAAAAAAATGGAGGCTTGCAGGGGAACATCCCCGAGAATGTGTCCCAGCCATTGGGGAGCTGCCAGCAAGGCGCACCCGGCCATGACATCGCCGGCACCGGCACCCAAACTGATGGCGAGAAGAACAAGGCGGAATTGTTTTGAATTCATAAAACAGAATCTTTGCAGATGTTAGGTGGGTTCAAACGCAGAAACCAGACCAGTGACGCGAACAGCATGGCCAGTCCACCGGCCAATCGCAACCCGAGCAGGATTTGAAAAATGGAGCCATGATGAAAGAAGGAAAATGCGGCACGACCTTCCAGCAGACCCAGGGTCGTGAGGGAAAGCAGTTGCAGCAGCAAACCGCCCTGCCAGAGCCAGAATTCCCGCCGGGCGGCCAGGACGGCTGCGACCACCTGTCCGCGGAGATGGACCAGAATGAGCATGCCGGAGGAGGTCAGCATACCGGCCATGGCCAGATGGGAATGCGCCACCAGCAGATTACTGAATTTGGCACGCTGCAAAAAATCAGGAATAAAAAGCAGGCACCCGGTAGCCACCAGGGCCGTCCACCAAAAGAAAAAAGAGTGCTTCCATATTTTTCCCACGGCGGTCCAAGCAAAAGAACCTGTGTAAGCCGGCACCAGGGGAATCCAGATCAGGAGCGTTCCCAGGGCAGCAACGTCATAGCGCCGGCTGTGTCCGGTAAATTCCAATACCAAAAAAAATAAAAAATGCGCCGACCAGAGCCAACCCAGCCAGCGGGTCCGGTTGGTACAAAGCCGGGGCAGGTTCAGAGAACGGGGGACTATGCCGAAGACCAGCAAAACGCCCAGACTGGAGCCCAGCAGGCTGACGCCGGTCGGACCACCGCTGGCAGGATTGATGGCGGGATAAACCCCGGGGCGGGAGGCCCAGAAAAGGGCCGGAGGAACGGAGGCCAGCGCAAGGAGGAGAACATCGTCGGGCCAGGCGAATTTCTTTTTGCCACGCATGCGGTGGGCCAGCAGCACAAACCAGAGCGAGGCCAGCAGTCCCAGCAGCAGCAGGCGCGGCCACCCGGACCATTCCAGAAAAATCTTTCCCGAGGACTCGCCCATGAGCCAGCTCAGGCCTCCGGCCAGCAAAACGAGGGACCAGCAGCGGAACAGGCGGGAGATCTGACGGTTTGCTTCCGGGGAATCGGGCAGAAAGCGATTGAACAGCAATCCCACCAGAGGAAGTGCATTCCATCCGTACAATTGAAAATTGAGATGGAGTGGAATCCATTTTCCGTAGCTGAAACCACCGAGGAATCGGCCTGCGTCCGGATGTAACAGCAGGACGGCAAGCAACACCCCCACGGCATTGGCCGCGGTCAACCACCCCAGAGAGTAACGGGCGGTCACGGAGCCCAGGTCCGACTCCCCTGCCTCCTGCGGGAGGCTCATAACTCGTGAATTTTGCCGTTTTGCACACGGATGGTACGATGGCATGAGGTGAGGAATCTGCGTTCATGCGTGGCCAGAACCACCGAGACTTTTTCCTGTGCCACCAGTCGGCAGAAAAGATCAAACACGGCGCTGCCGGTTGTTTCGTCGAGGGAGCCGGTGGGTTCGTCGGCAAAAATGATGCGGGGATGGTTGATCAGGGCGCGGCAGATGGCGGCGCGCTGGCGTTCGCCCCCGGAGAGAGTTTGCACACGATGATCGAGGCGGTGTTGCAAACCCACCTCCTGGGCCAGATGCAGGATGCGTTCCGTTGTCTCCATGTTGGGCTGGCCTGCAGCCACTGCGGGCAGACGCAGGTTTTCCCGCACGGTCAGATCCGGCACCAGATGGTGCAGTTGGAAAATAAAACCCAGATGGTGGCGGCGCAGATTCAGGCGGTTTTGTTCCAGGGAGGGATCGAGTCCGAAGATCGACACACTGCCGTGATCGGGCGCATCCAATCCGCTCAAAAGGTGGAGCAACGTGCTTTTGCCGGATCCTGAAGATCCCCACAGGGCGACTATTTCCCCGGAGGCAACAGTCATGTCAATGCCCTGGATGACGGGAATATTTCCGGCATCAAAACTTTTCCAAAGGCCAGAGGCGGTCAGGATGGGGTCGGCTTTCATGGGGTCATTCAAAACGCAGGGCTTCGGCGGGTTCGATGCGGGAGGCCATCCACGCCGGATAAAAAGAGCCGCCGATGGCGGTGAGGAAAGCGATCAGGCAGATCAGGACCATGACATCGGGCTGGACGCTGGCATCGACATAACCCTGCAATTGGGGAGCGGCATGCAACAGGGCCAGACCGATGAAGCCCATCATAAAGCCGAGCAGGGTTCCCAGCGCGGCCAGGACCATGGCTTCGCCGAAGATGATGCCAGCCACCTGGGTTCTGGAAAAACCACAGACCCGCAGCACGGCAATTTCGCGGATGCGTCCGAAAACGGACATGAGCATGGTGTTGGCCACGCCCATACCTCCCAGCAAAAAGGAAAAGACGCCCACGGTCCAGCCGGTCAGGGTCAGGATTTTGAACTGGGAATAGCTTTGGTTGAATTCCTTGTCCTCCAGCGCCACCAGATTGGGGAACGTTTTGTCCACCTGCGCGGCAAAAGCCTTGCCGTCGTGGGAATCCTTTAATTTAACCGTGGCCACGGAAACAACGCCAGGCCGGTGGAAAAAATCCTGTGCTTCCGGCAAAGGCAAAAAGATGCCGCCATCCTCGAAGCCATTGGATGTTTTTAAAATGCCGCCCACGCGAAACCGGGATTTCCCGATCGGCACCTCCTGTCCGGTGACAGCGTGAAGAAAGCCGGCCGCGCGCGCACCGAGATAAACCGTATTGGCTTCCTTTCCGAAATGCTCCCTGCTGCCCTCGATCCAACGGGCCTTGCGCAGGCGGGAATCGCCCGTCTCAATGCCGAAGCAGGTGACGATGGGGTGGTTGGGGGAACTGACCACACCCACGAGCATGGGGTTGATTTCGGCCACGTATTCGCATTGGCGGAGGCTGGCGATTTCAGCCGAGGTAACACTGCTGAAAAACAGGTCGGAAACATTTTTTTCAAAAACCACATAATGGCTTTCGCTGGCCAGAATCTGCTGAAACATGGCCACGGCACCCATGACGATGGAGACAATTGTCAACATGGCGGCCACGCCGAAGGCGATGCCGGCCATGCTGATGCCGGCGCGGATTTTGTGCCGGCGCAGGTTGACCAGAATGATCCGCAAAAAGTCGTTCATACGTTGCCCGGGGTTTGACGGGGCGTGGCCAAGGTTGTCCATTCTCCGGCCAGACACAATTGGAATTTATCCAGGCAGGCATAACCGGGATTGAGCGTTTGCAGGTGCGCGAGGGTTTGGGCCGAAAGTTTCAACAAACGCTCCACGCGCCGCACGGCGGCGGAGACCCCGCATTCGCGTACCAGATTGGGTCGGCCCCAGCGGGCGT
>Ga0209698_10006901_pt1 | contig 12001 bp, 10 predicted proteins | sample LitLauG_LLR_2012_FD_187203 | JGI IMG/M metagenome (GOLD analysis project Ga0209698, IMG submission 187203) | Freshwater sediment microbial communities from Pennsylvania, USA - Little Laurel Run_MetaG_LLR_2012 (SPAdes) (version 2) | ecosystem: Environmental > Aquatic > Freshwater > Creek >...
AACTCCCTCCTTAGGGGTCAACGCCGATTTGAACGTCGAACCGGTGGCGAACCGGACTCCTCTCGACGCTGGGATCGATACCGCTGCACCTGTTCGAGGGTTCCGTCCCATGCGAGGGGCTCGGATGATCGGGGAGAATGTCCCGAAACCGACCACCGTCACCTTCCGCCCGGACCGGACCTCGGAGATGATCGTGTCGAACACGAACTCCACCACGTCTTCCACGGAATGCCGAGCCATGTCCGTCGACTCGGTCACCGCATGGACGAGCTGAGACCTGTTCACTGTCATCTCCTCAGCGATACGTAACCAACCACAAGCCAAATGGCTTTTTGTGCGCCGGTCAAGCACCAACGCACGACGACGTGCGCGCACTGCACACGCACGCGCACGCCGACACCGCGTCTCGCGCGGCGGGCGCAGCACCCGGTCGTGGGGGCTCGGAGGAATGTGCGGTAAAAACCTGTTCCCCTGCAACAGTTTTTCGCCCTACGATCGGGAGGACCCCGTTCGCGGACAACGCTGTCCGCCTCGCACGCATCGACTGCAGGATGACGACGACGAGGTGGAACACCGTGAAAAGAAATTCCACGCGAACACGCGAACAACACGTTGTCGACGCAGTTCGCGACGCGCGCGGCGCGCAGGCGGCCGGTGGAAACGGCATCTACCTCGGTCACGATGCACGCGGGTGGCGACAGGCGGAGCCGCAGCATTCGGTGCTCGTGCTCGGTCCGCCGCGGGCCGGCAAGACGTCGTCGTTGATCATCCCGAACATCCTCTGCGCCAACGGCGCGGTGGTCACCACGTCCACCAAACCCGACGTGCTCGACGCCACCGCCGCCGCACGCGGCACCGTCGGCCGGTGCCATCTCTTCGACCCGACCGCCTCGGTGGGCGACCGACCCGGCGTGCACCGGCTGCGATGGTCCCCCGTGCCCGCGTGCGCGTCGTGGCGCACCGCGCTCGCCACCGCGCACGCCCTGGTCGTCGTCGGCTCCCACGGCTCGGCTCCGGCCTCGCAGCACACGAGTCACTGGACCGAGCGGGCCCAGTCGCTGCTGGCGCCGCTGCTGCATGCCGCAGCCCTGGAGGGCGTCGACATGCGGACCGTGCTCGGCTGGGTGGACCGCCACAAGGCCCTCCCGGCCCAGCAGATCCTGTCGGGCGCGGAGTCCGGCGTGGCCCGGGACCTGCTCGACGGCATCGTCACCACTGACGAGCGCGAGCTGAGCGGCATCTGGTCCACCGCGTCCGGCGCCCTCGGTGGCTTCCGGTCCGAGGAGGCCCTGGCCACGACGTGCGATCCGGACTTCGACCCGCAGGCCTTCGTGGCGGGGTCCGACACGGTCTACATCGCCGCTCCGGCCCATCACCAGGCACTGGTCGCCCCGCTGGTGGTCGGATTCCTGGACGACATCCGCCGCGCCGCCTACGAACGGTCGGCGGACGGGGGCGGGGGCCGGGAATCGCCACCGATGGTCCTGGCCCTCGACGAACTCGCCAACATCGCCCCGCTGCCCGACCTCCCGGCCATGATCAGCGAGGGAGGAGGCCAGGGGGTGGTGACCCTGGCGTGCTTCCAGGACCTGTCCCAGGCCCGCCACCGGTGGCCGACCCAGGCCGACGGGTTCCCGTCGCTGTTCGGGACGACGGTCGTGCTCCCCGGCATCGGCGACGTCCGCACGCTCGAGGCGCTGGCGGTCCTGTCCGGCGACCACGAGCTGGTGACCCGTTCGGTCTCCCACGGGCGGTCCCTCTCGGACCGCCCACTGGGCGATCTGCTGACCGGCGGACGACCGCAGCACGGCGAACAGTGGTCGACCCAGTGGCGCCCGCGCCTCTCCCCCGACCGGATCACCCGGGGCGTCGCCGGTGGCGCCCTGGCGTTCGACCGACGCAACCAGCCGACGTGGGTCCCCCTGGCTCCGGCCCACACGACCGAGCCGTGGCGCTTCCTCACCGGGTCCGGGCGCTCCATCGACCGCGGACCCGCAGACGGGCGTCGGCGTGACACCGGCCTCGGACGCTGACCGGGGCGGTGCCGTCACCGGTGACGGCCGGGTGCCGACGGGTCGCGTCCGTGTCCGGCCCGCGCGCGGTCGGGACGGTCGGGGGTGACGCCGTACCCCAGGTCCGTCCGGGTGACCGGCCCCGCCGTACGCCCGACGGCCCGGTCGCCGCCTGCGGTCAGCGACGCCGGTGACGAATCGAGGACACGCACCACGTCGACCGTCGCCCACCGACCCGCGCCCGGCCCCGACCCCGTCGACGGGACCGTCCCCAGCAGGCGGTCGACCGTCGCATCGAGTTCGGCACTGCGCAGCCCGGTCGGTGCCGCGTCGCCGACCGCGGCTACCAGATCGGCCCGGCCGAGCGTCGGCTGTCGACCGGCGAGGCGGACCAGTCGGGCCGACAGCTCGTCACGGTGGACGGTCGGCCCCGCCGGTGCCACGCGGCCCAGTCCGACCACCCGGACCAGGTCGGCGGTGTCGAGGTCGAGGTCGGCCGCCCGTCGACGCCACGCGGTGCGCAGTCCCTCCACTGTCGAATCCGTGTCCTTGCCCGGACGCTCGACGTGGAACGCGGCCCGCCGACGACCCGGCGTGCGGGCGACGTCGGCGACGCCGGACAACTGCTCGTCGATCGAGGCCGCCCGCTGGGAGAACAGCCGGGTCAGCACCGGGTCGATCCCGGCGACGTCCCACCGCCCGGTCGGGCCCTGCTGCCACGCCACGCCGAGCCGTTCGGTGAGCTCGCGGCGCAGCGAGGCGTCATAGGCGGCGCCGAGCGCCCGACGATGGGCGAAGAGGCGTCGGGTGTCGATCGCCGACCACACCCCGTCCACGCCCTGGGCCACGTTGGCCGCCACCAGGTGGGTGTGGAGGTGCGGGTCGAGCGCGCGACTGGTCCGGTGCACGAACCCGGCGGCCACCGCGCCGGTGGTGGCCAGGTGCCGGGTGACGCCACCCCTGGTCCGGCGGACACCGAGTCCGCTCCGTTCGAGCGATCCCCTGGCATCGGCCACGGCGGCGGCGTGGGCCGCTCCGGTGGCCTCGGACAGCTCCCGATTGCCGAGCAGATGGAGGAGGCTCACCGATTTCGGCGCGCAGAACAGCAGGTCCACCCCGGCCACCGCCCGCTCCCCACCTGGCATCCGCAGCGGCCGGTCGCCGAGCGGGTCGCGACCGGCGAACAGTTCGGCGAACTCGTCGGGGGCCACGGAGCCCCGCAACCCCAGGACGGCGCTCCCCCCGCCGGTCCACTCCCCGGGTGACTCGCCGGCCACCCGCGTCCCCTCGGCCCGGCCCGGGACCAGGTCGCGCACGTAGTAGGGGACCCCGGCGGACCGCACCACCTGCACCCTCAGCACCGCACCCCCTCGACCGGCGCTGTCGGGGCGCCCTCGGTCTCAGGGTATCTTTCGATCCCTTTCATGTCATCCCATGATTGTCGGAGGCTGTGCCGGAGGTGTCACGGCCGGACCGCGGGGCTGGGCCAGGAGGCGGTCGTGCCGGTTCCGGCGGGATCAGGCCGGGGGTGAGGCCGAGGTGAGGCCGAGGGTGAGGCCGAGGTCAGGCCGGGGCGGAACCGTAGCGTGCGAGGATCCGGGCCGCCGCATCCGGAGCCAGCGCCCGGTCCTCCACCGGGTCGAGCACCTCGGCGTCGGGCCCGAGCCGGAGCAGCAGTCGCTCGAGCCAGGCGTCGCCGCCGACGAACAGTTCCCACACCGGGCGGTCCCCCGGGTCGTCGACGGGGGCGGCCGACGGGATCGTCTCGAGCAGCCAGGTCATCGACCGGTCGGTCGCCACCCGGACCCTCCGGCTGTCGGGGCCGGGGACGAAGGCACCCCGGGCGGTCGAACCGGCCGGACCGACGGGCCGGTCCCCGGGGGCCGGCAGCTCGTCGGCCAGCACCTCGGGGGCAGCCGGCCCGGCCGGTGTGGCCGAGGCGATCCGGTCCACCCGGAATCGGCGGACGCCGTCGGCGACCTCACACCAGGCGTCCACGTACCAGTGGCCCTCGGAGGCGAACAGGTGCCGCGGCGTGATCGTGCGCTCGGCCGTCTGGTCGGACGAGGCCGAGTAGTACGTGATGGCGAGGCGCTCGCCCCGGTCGACGGCGTGGCGCACCACGTCGAGCAGCGCCGGCGTGTCCAGCTCGACGTCGACGGTGGGACCCCCCAGCGCCCGGTCCAGCTTGGTCAGCGCCCGGGACAGGGCACCGCTGTCGTCGCTGCCCGGGACAGCCAGCAGCGCCCGGGCCGACGCGGCCAGGGCCAGACCTTCCCGGGGGCTGAGTCGTCGGGGCCGGGCCAGTGCGGTCCCTACCCGGGTCGACACCGTCTCGTCGGTCACGATGATCTCGAGGAGCTGGTCCGGCGAGTACGGCGGGACGCCGTAGCAGGCCGCCATCTCCAGCTCGGCCACCAGCGCGTTCGGGGTCAGGTCGAACCGGGCCGCCACGTCGTCGATCGGGGCCTCGCCCTCCTGGGCCAGCCAGGTGAGGATGGCCAGCAGCCGGCGCAGCCGCCCGGCGGTGTCGGGTGCCGGGCTCATCGCGCCGCTCCCGGGACGACGAACGACTGCAGGCGGGACACCACGGCGGCACGCACCTCGGGCGGCCGGAGCACCTCGGCGTGGTCGAGCAGGTCGAGCACCCACGAGACCAGGGCCTCGACATCGGTGACGACCAGACGCACCACCACCGCACCGTCGTCGGACCGCTCCACCACCGCGTCGGGGCCGAGCGCGGTGACCACCTGGGGCGCCTCGGCCGCATCGACCGCCACGTCGACCTCGACGGCGTCGCCGGAACCGAAGTGCCACGGCTCGCGGGCGAAGGCCCCGTCGGTGTCGAAGTCGCCGGGCAGTTCGGACGACCCGGCGGTGCCGGCCGCCGGCAGACCGTCGATCCGGTCGACCCGGAAGGTGCGGGCCTCGCCGCGGTCGCGGTCCCAGCCCACCGCGTACCAGTGGCCGCCGCGGAACCGGATCCCGGCCACGTCGACGGTCCGGGTCTCCCCCCGGTAGGCGAAGGTGACCACTGCACCGGTGCGGACGGCGTCGAACAGGGCGGGCAGCGCCGGGAGCCCGTCCACCAGCGGCAGTTCGACCAGCGGCAGCGGGGCACCGCGACGGGGCCACCGGCCTCCCAGGCCCAGCTTGGACAGCGCCTCCCTCCCGATAGGCTCGCCGAGGTGGACACCGGCCACCGCCAGGTTGAGGGCAGCCTGCTCGTCGGGGTCGAGCCCCAGGTCAGGCAGGTAGTAGGCGTCGGGGTCGACCGAGTACCCGGTCTGGTCCTCGGACTCGACGGATGCCGTCACCACCGGCACCCCCTCGTCGCGCAGGAGCTTCTTGTCCCGCTCGAAGGCCTGACGCCTGGCATCGTGCCCCTCGGGATAGCCGGGCACCCGCTCCGCGATCTCGCGCAGACTGAGGGGCCGGTTCGTGTCGAGCAGGACCAGGAGCAGGTCGGTCACGCGTTCGAGTCGGTCGGGTTGGGCCATTCCTGCAAATCTACGGCCCCCGGGACCCGGTTCCCACAGTGACCGCCGTATCCGCCGCCGCCGACGCCTGGGCCTGGGTGCCCCACCCGGGGCTGTGGGCCGTCCTGGCCACGCTCGGCGCCGGCACCGCCCTCCTCCACCGCCGACTGATCGGGGCCGCCGCCCATCCCGTGCCGTGGACCCGGGTCCGGATCGGCCGGTTCGTCGGCGGCCTGGTCGTCACCCTGGTGGCCCTGGGCTGGCCGCTCGGCGACCTGGCCGCCCACTGGTCGCTGTCCGCCCTGGTGCTGCAGCGGTCGATCCTGGTGCTGGCCGTGGCGTCGTTGCTGCTGTCAGGCCTGCCCGACGACGTGCTGGCCTGGCTGACCCGGCCGGCACCGGTCGACGCCGTCCTGCTGCGCGTCCTGTGGCCGCCGGCCGCGGTGGTGACCGTGACCGTGCTGCTGGTCGGGTCGATGCTGCCTCCGCTGGTGGCCGCCCAGTCCCACTCGGCGGTGGCTCGAGCCCTGTTGGCGGTCGTGGTGACCGGGGCCGGGGTCGTCCTGTGGCTGCCCATCCTCGGCCGGGTGCCCGGCATCCCCCGGCCCCGACCCATGATCCGGGCCGTCTACCTGGTGGCCCAGGCGGTCGTGCCGGTCTTCCTCTCGTTCATCTACATCTTGGCGACGCGGCCGCTGTACGCCACGCTCGACCACCCCGGGCACGTGGCCTGGCTGTCGCCGCTGAACGACCAGCAGGTCGCCGGGTTCGTGTCGAAGCTGACCTTCCTCCTGACACTGCTGACGGTGGCCGGGGTGATCCTCTCCCAGGCGCCGGACACCGACGAGGACCTCGGACCCGAGGACCCGCTGGTGTGGGCCGACGTCGAACGGCACTTCGAGCGGGCCGACCGCAGGGGCCCCGCCACCGTGCCGGCCGACCTGCCCCCGGCCGACGACGACCCCGGGGCGGCCGGCCGTCCGGGACCCGGGTAGCCGGCTGCACCTCCGGGTCGGCGCTGCCTCCTCCCCCTCCGGGACCCGACCACCGGTCCACCGGGTGCGCCCGCGCTCCCTACCATGGGCCCGTGACCCTGGACGCCCCCGCAGCACCGATCCTCCGGCGGCTGGTGGCCGGCACCGTGGCCGCAGGGGTCGAGGAGTTCGGCGGCAGGCCGGCCATGCTGGTCCGCTCGGTGTCCGACGTGCGCCGGGGCGCGCTGGCCCCCGACGACGGGGACACCCTGGCCGAGGCGGCGGCGGTCGCCCTCGAGCTCCGCATCCCGTTCGTCCTGGTGCTGGCGTCGAGCGGCGCCGACGTGTCCGACGGGGTGGCGTCGCTGCACGCGTGGGGTCGTGCCGCCCGGGCACTGGCCGCGTGCTCCGGCGTGGTGCCGGTCGTGGTGGTGGTGACCGGCCCGGCCCTGTCGGGGCCCGCCCTGCTGCTCGGGCTGGCCGACGTGGTCCTCATGACCGCCGACGCCTTCGCGTTCGTGTCCGGTCCGGCCATGGTCGAGGAGTTCACCGGCGTCCGGATCGGCGTCCACCAGCTCGGCGGGTCCGCCATCCATGCCCGCACCAGCGGGCTGTGCGCCATCGAGGCCACCTCGGCCGACCAGGCACTCGAGCACGTGGACCACCTGCTCGGCCTGCTGCCCGCCCACACCGACGAGCTGCCGCCGAGGGTCGACCACCGTCCGGGGCCGCGCGACGTCGACCTGCGCGCCGTGGTCCCCGACCGGGCCACCAGCTCCTACGACGTGCGGCGGGTGGCGGCCGGGCTGGCGGACGACGGGGACGTCACCGAGCTGTGGCCGCGCTGGGCCCCCCAGCTGGTGTGCGCCCTGGGTCGCGTCGACGGCCGCACGGTGGGCTTCGTGGCCAACCAGTCCCAGGCGCTGGCCGGCACCCTCGACATCCAGGCGTCGCAGAAGGGCGCCCGGTTCGTCCGGTTCTGCGACGCCTTCAACGTGCCACTGGTCACCCTGGTCGACACGCCCGGCTTCCTGCCCGGCAAGGACCTCGAGTGGCGCGGCATGATCCGCCACGGCGCCGAGCTCGCCTTCGCCTACGCCGAGGCGACCGTGCCCCGGGTGTGCGTGATCCTGCGCAAAGCCTTCGGCGGCGCCTACATCGTCATGGACTCGAAGGGCCTGGGCAACGACGTCTGCGTGGCCTGGCCGGGCGCCCAGATCGCCGTCATGGGAGCCGAGGGGGCCGTGCAGATCCTCCACCGCCGTGCCTCCCCCGACGACCGGGTCCGGCTGCAGGACGAGTACACCGAGGTGTTCCTCACCCCCTACCAGGCCGCGGAGCGGGGCTTCGTCGACGCCGTGATCGACCCGGGTGCCACCCGGGCGGTCGTGTGCGACGCCCTCGAGGTCCTGACCACCCGACGCGAGTCGCTTCCTGGGCGCAAGCACACGGTCGGGCCGCTGTAGGGACCGCCGAACCGACCGGTCAGCTGGCCCCCGGGATCGGACCGCCCTGAGTGCCGATACCGGACCGATGCCCTGCGTCCTCGTCGGGCCCGTGTCGCCGTCGGGCACCGTCGGGCTCCGCCGAGGGCCCGGACCCGGACGGGAGCGCAGGGTCGGCGGGATAGGTGAGCGCCAGGAGCGCGACGAGACCGCAGACGATCGGGGTCCACCACACCCACGGCGAGAATCGCCAGTAGGCAAACCACGAGATGCCGAGTGCGACGGCGATGCTGCCGGCCAGGCGCCGGGCGTCCGTGCGGGCGGCCAGCACGAGCAGCAGGATGAGCGGTGGCGCCAGGTAGTAGGGGGTCATGACCGCCTCGAAGCAGCACCGTCCGGCGAGCACCAGTGCAGCCACCCACAGCAGGCGCACCGGAGGCTGGGGCCGTCGCCACACGTAGAGGCCGAGCAGCAGGGCGAGGACCACGTAGATCGTGCGACCGGTGCCACCGGACACCTGGAGCTGGTGCTGGGTGGCGACGCCGACCGAGCGGAACAGGTGTGACCCCCGGATGCTGCTGATGGTCGAGTCCCCGCTGTAGATGGAGTGGATCCGGAGGTGGGGGGCCAACGCCACCCACGGCGTCGGATGGTTCATCGCCGGCGGCGTCGGCTGCTGGACCAGGGCCCGGTAGGCGTCCCGGGGGTTCCCCGCCACGGCGACCCCCACGAGGAAGGCCGAGACCACCGAACAGCGGACGGCGAACCAGAGTCGGCCACCGCGGGGGGTCGATGCCAGGAAGACGGGGACGGTCAGTGCGATCAGTGGTTGGATCACGATGCCGATCCCGAGCAGCCAACCCGCCCGACGCCAGTTCCCGCGCAGCACCGCAACCATCGCGTAGAGGAAGAGCGTCATCACCAGGGCGTCCTCGGCATGGCCCCAGACGCATGCGGTGGGCCAGGCCACGACTGCGACGGCCACGACCGACCACCTCCGACGGCTGCGGGACGCCCCGAGTGCGTCGGCCAGGGCGTCGGCTCCGACAACGGCGGTCGAAGCGAACACGATCTCCAGCGGGGACACGAGCAGCTGCGCCGTCGGGTGGGGCAGTGCGTACAGCGGGATGGACGCACTCAGGTGCAGCCAGTCGCTGACCACGGCCGCGGGGGCGAGGAGGACGGCGATCCCCGGGAAGGTCACCATCCCGGTGTCCTGGTTGTAGACGCCGCCCAGGTAGCCCCACCCGACGTAGTGGGCGCCCCGGAACACGCCCCACATGTCACTCGGATCGACCCAGCTCGAGTTCCCGTACACGAGCAGGTCCCAGAAGAAGGTGTAGAGGATGCCCACGACCACCACTACGGCGGCCATGCACAGTGCGAATCGACGCCGCCGGACGGCGTCCCACAGCCCGGGCATCCATGGAGGTCGGCTACGCACCGGATCTGTCAGGTGCTCCGGGGACGACGGGGCATCGGGGTGCGGTTCGGGCGTGACAGCGCCGGGCAGGAGTGCGGTGTCGGTCATGGAAGATGTATCGATTCGATCCGACGGTCCCTTGAGGTCGAGTTCACGTCGGAGACCGCGTAGTGCCTGGGCGTGGCCGGACCGACGGGGACCGGGCGACGCGCACGGAAGACGGCCCGGTACGGCGACGTGCCCCCTCCGGAGGAGGGGGCACGTCGTACCGTGTTCGGAACCTCCCGGTCAGGGACCGGTCGGTTCAGCAGGGGGTGCTATCAGACGGCGGTGAAGCTCGAGCCCCACACCAGCGAGGCCGGGGCAGCGGTCGCACCGGCGTTGCAGGTGCCCTTCGAGAAGCCGTAGTACGTACCGGCCTTGGTCGGGGCACTGGTGGTGGTCGTCGCGCCGACACCGGGGGTGGCGGTCGTGTCGATGTAGAGGCCGTTGGCCGAACCACCGGTCACGAAGTTGATGTTGTCCACGATGTACCAGCAACCCGTGTTGTTCTTGGACGGGGATGCCAGGATGATCCCGTTGCCACCGTTGTCCACGTACACCGACACGACACCCTGCGTCGTGGTGGCACCCGAGACGAACGACAGGCTGGGCTCGTTGTTGCCCAGCAGGGTCGTGGTGATGTTGGCCGAACCGCCACCCGTGGTGTTGTAGGCCTGGCCGTTCTGCGTCTCCGCAGTCTTGGCCGTGGTGATGGCGGTGTTCAGGTTGGACTGAGCGGCCTTGTCGTTGGCTCCGCCGGTCACGCCCAGGAAGGTCGGGATGGCGATGGCCAGAAGGATGGCCAGGATGAGCAGGACGACCATGAGCTCGATGAGGGTGAACCCTGCATCCTCGCCGAGGTCGGCCGCAGCATCCCGCCTGTCATTCAGGCGACTGATAAGGGATGAAACCATTGTTTGTCTCCTCTTGTAGGTATGTACTGCATCTATGGTCGACGATCCGATCCCGGTCGCCAGTACTGCTTTCGTCTCGATCCTTGGACAACTTGAGTACTTGATAAGAATTTTCTTTTCTTGCACCCGAGTCGGCTGGACCGTGCCCGGCACACTGCAGTCCTCAGGTGAGGTCCGCTCACCCAATTGGGTCGCTGAGCTGCACGTATTCGACTGGGTGTGCCCCGCCCCTCCACCTTGGACCACCTCGTCACCCTTGTCAGTAGTTGCAGGGGTGCAGCAGTGGAGCAGTCAGATATATCCGTTGCTACGGTTGCTGATTAGTTGCTATTCCACTCGCCCCTTTTTCATCAGGACGAGGGCACACCGAGCACGGTCAGAGTGGGAATCCGGACCTCAGGTACTGCACGGTCGCCGGGGACCCGCTGGTCCTCGGCGAGTAGGCGTTGCAGTCCGCAGCCGTGGTGTCTCCGTGTACCGTCACGAAGTTCGCGCCCGACCCGGTCGGGAGCCCGATGGTGCCGGCCGGAGCCGCCACTGCAGTCGTGGTGACCGCGGTGGTCCCGGCATAGGGCGCTACAGCCTGCGACGCGGCGCTGATGCCGCCCGAGTTGTCGATCACGTAGAAGCAGTTGCCCGGCAGCGAGAACGCGGCCATGACGAGCCCGTTCCCGTCCGCCGACACCGCGATCGATACCGATGTCGCGGAACCGGAGCTTCCCGTCGATGTGGTGGACCCGGCGGAGCCCGCCTTGAACGCCAGCGACAGCTGGGCGGAGGTCAGCACGGACGCCAGACCGGCCGAGTCCTGGACCCCGTTGACGAAGAAGGTCTGGCCGCCGCTCTCGAACTGCGCCTTGGCGTCGGTCAGTGCCGTGTTGAGGTTGACCTGGGCGGAGCGATTGTTGGCCGTCGCCGTCGTTCCCAGGAAGGTGGGGATGGCGATGGCCAGGAGGATGGACAGGACCAGGAGTGCGACCATGAGCTCGACGAGCGAGAACCCGTCGTCGGCAGTCGCCGCACACCGGGGCGAGCACCCACCCGGCGGGCGGACGGGCAGGTGCGGCCGGGTCGGCCGGGTCACAGTGGACATGCCTATCAATCGACCGCTACCCCGCGGTCCTTGAGGGGCGAAAGCCCGTCCGGGTCCGCCGCCACCCGGCTGCCGCGCCGCGCCGGTCCCGGGCGGTCGTGGACGCGTGCCGGCCGGACGATCATCCACCAGAGTCACCCCGGTCGCTCAGCTGTGGATGAGCTTGATGTAGTCGAACATCGGAAGGTACAGGGCGATGACCATGATGCCCACGCCGGCGCCCATCACCACCGTCAGCAGCGGCTCGAGCAGCGCGGTCAGGTTGCCCACCGTGACCTCGACCTCCTGGTCGTAGAAGCTCGCCACCTTCTTCAGCATCCCGTCGAGCACACCGGTCTGCTCGCCGACCTCGATCATCTGCACCATGAGCGGCGGGATCAGGTCCTCGTGCTCCTTGAGCGGGTCGGCCAGTGGCCGACCTTCGCGCACGCCGTCCTTGGCCTTGCGCAGCGCGTCACCGATGGTCACGTTGCCCGCCGTCTCGGCGCTGATGTCGAGTGCCTCGAGGATGGGCACGCCCGATCCGATCAACGAGCCCAGCGTGTTGGTGACCCGGGCCAGCGACACCTTGTGGAACAGCTGGCCGAAGATCGGGGGCTTCAGCATCCACCGGTCCCAG
>Ga0209698_10006903_pt1 | contig 11999 bp, 10 predicted proteins | sample LitLauG_LLR_2012_FD_187203 | JGI IMG/M metagenome (GOLD analysis project Ga0209698, IMG submission 187203) | Freshwater sediment microbial communities from Pennsylvania, USA - Little Laurel Run_MetaG_LLR_2012 (SPAdes) (version 2) | ecosystem: Environmental > Aquatic > Freshwater > Creek >...
AGGGGTCATTGTTGAAAACCGAGCCTTTCTCGGCCCCAATTGCGTTTTTACAAACGATCTCTTCCCCAGAAGTAAGGTCGTCACCGAGCGGGTTCGAACGCGTGTGCGGGAAGGTGCGAGCGTTGGCGCCAACGCGACTCTTCTCTGTGGCATTGAAATAGGCTGTTACTCACTCATCGGCGCCGGTTCAGTGGTTACAAAGAGCGTGCCTGATTTTGCCCTAGTCGCAGGGAATCCTGCGCGGCCACGTGGTTATGTGTGCCGATGTGGCCAAAAGCTGAATTTTTCACGAGAAGAGCAAGTGAGTTGTGTCTGCGGGCTCACTTATCTAAAGGAACAATCTCGAATCCGCCTTCTTGTTCCAGTTGAAGCTGCCCGATGATCTTTCGCAAGCATTGCACCCTACCTGGTTGATGTACCACCCCATACAAACCTGTAAGGAGAAAACCTCGTGCGAGTCCTGGTTACCGGCGGTGCAGGATTTATTGGTTCTCATTTAGTCGACCGCTTCTTGAGCGAAGGCTTCCAGGTTCGAGTCCTTGACTGCCTTGATCCCAAGGTTCATCCCAATGGTTGTCCAACCTACCTTTCACCACGCGCCGAGTTCCTTCAAGGCAGTGTCACGGACAGAGAAATCCTGCGACAGGCTCTCAAGGGAGTGGACTTTATTTCTCATCAGGCTGCCTACCAGGATTACATGCTGGACTTCACTCGCTTTCTTCATGTCAATGCAGTAGGAACAGCGTTAATCTACGAGTTGATCGTGCAGGATCGTTTGCCAGTGAAGAAAGTGATTGTGGCGTCTTCTCAAGCAGTTTACGGAGAAGGGCAATACGATTGCTCCGAGCACGGGTTCTTGCTTCCAACGCCTCGGTCGCAGCAACAACTTGCGCGCGGCAATTGGGACTTGTTGTGTCCACGCTGTGGACATCCAGCGCGCCCCCGACTGCTCGACGAGGAACACACGAATCCTTACAATCAGTACGCGGTTTCAAAGTTGGCCGAGGAGAAAACCGCATTGGGACTCGGCTGGATCCACGGAATCCCGACCGTTAGTCTGCGATACTCAATTACCCAAGGTCCTCGGCAATCTTTGTTCAACCACTATTCAGGAATCTGTCGGATTTTCGTCAGTCGCGCCTTGTCCGGAGATCCTTTCGTTATCTACGAAGACGGGTTTCAGACGCGCGACTTCGTTCACATCGAGGATGTGGTGAACGCCAACATGCTTGTGCTCGAACAGGACGCAGCCAGTGCGCAAGCATTCAATGTCGGCAGTGGACAGGCGACCTCGGTCATCGAATACGCTCGTCTTGTCCGTGGGAAGATCGGAAAAGATGTGGAATTTCTCATTCCCGCCGAGTACCGAACCGGCGATAACCGCCACAGCGTGTCATCCATCTCAAAACTTCAGGCGTTGGGCTGGGCTCCTAAACACGCTCTGTCGCAGATTCTGGACGATGTTCTAGAATGGATCGAAAAGAGCGGCGGCGTTCCAAAGCAAGTCCGCGATGCCTACTCTGATATGAAGCAGGCGGGCGTGGTACTAGCCGCCGGCAAATAGCCATACTGAAAATCGGATTTTCCTTTTCTCATGTTCCAAAGTTCCAGCGGAGGTAAACCCCCGAATATGAGCACAGCGTCTAAACAACGAAGCGGTGATATCGATTCTTGTCCTCCTTCGGCGCCTCACGAACTGACGCGCTCGAAAACATACTTTTTGGGCGTAGAGTCCGTTCTTCGGGGGCTGCCGTTTAACGTTATCGATCGCGTTGCCGACGTACTGTGGCGCGCTTACGTTGAAGATCGAACTGTCTACGTATTTGGTAACGGTGGCAGCGCTGCGCTCGCTTCTCACTGTGCCTGTGATCTCGGTAAGGGCACCGTCGTGAACGGCAATCGGCGCTTCCGAGTGTTGGCGCTCACGGATAACGTGCCGTTGATGACGGCATGGTCGAATGACGCTTCTTACGAAGACGTGTTTGCTGAGCAGTTAGCGACCTTTGTTGACAAGGATGATATCGTTCTAGCAATCAGCGGAAGTGGCAACTCGCCGAATGTGCTTAAGGCCCTCAAGGTTGCTAAGGACGCCGGCGCTTTCACCATCGGCCTGACCGGTTTTCAGGGTGGCCGGATGAAGTCCCTATGCGATCTGTGCGTGATCGTTCCGTCCGAGAGCATGCAGATAATTGAGGATCTCCACGTTTGTGTGAACCACGCTATTTTTTCCGCTGTGCGGGCACGGATGTACAATTCGGTCGTGAACAATTTGGCCCGCGAGAAAGTTGATGCCTCGGCTTGATTTGCGAGCTCTCGATGACTGCCCGCAACCTGCGAAATAGCGTTCTGACCGCTGACCTCGCGTGGGGCGTGCTCGCCATGCCCCTCGCTTACCTGCTGCGTTACGGCTGGGTCTGGCATGGTACCGCGAATACTTCGGCGCTAATTTTCCTCCCGCCCCTCATGGCCACACTCTTGCTCTGGAGTGTGATGTCCGCTTGGGTACGACTCGATGGCTTTCGCGCCGGTTGGGTGTTCTCTGCTGTCTTGTCCCAACTCTTTCTCGCAGTCTTAGCTCTCATGTGTGCGCTCTTCAGTCTCGCATACTTGCTGCGAGAATATATTTCCAGACTCGCGCTCGGGTACTTCGGTCTATTGCTCTTCTTAGGGTTTCTGGTGATCCGAGTAATTGCGAGATCAATCCTCGGGTCGCGACGAGCTCGAGGGCTCATCCGGAAGGTTGTGATCGTCGGAAACGGTCCTCTGGCTCGCGAGATGGTCACCAAAATTGAGTGCCATCCGGAAATGCTTCGGGAAGTTGTCGGCTTCCTTAGCCCTGGCGAGGACGCTTGCCCTAACCTTCCATCGTCGAACCGCGAGGATGCGATCACACTCCAAAGCTCCAATGTCGCAGAGCTCCTTGAGTCGCGAGATGTAGATGAGATCATTCTGACAGTCCCGGCGCCCGGGCATCCGGAAATAGTGGACCTTACGTCACGCTGTAATAGCAGAGGAATTGCCGTCAGCATGGTTCCACAGCCTTATGAACTTTATCTTACGAAACACGAGCTGAGTGATCTCGATGGCGTCCCCCTACTTCATTTAGTGCCAGTTACTTCGGGTGATGCCGAACCATTCTGGAAGCGCCCCTTCGACGTTTGTATGGCGTTGGTCCTACTTCCAGTATGCCTGGTACCGATGCTGGCCGCAGCAGCGCTTCTCAAATTCAAAAAAGGGCGGGCATTCTGTACTGAGCGTCGGTTTGGAAAAAATGGCGTGCAATTCGCCATATACCGTCTAAGTTCGCCCCGCGCTGGGACCGGTCTGCCGCGTTATGAACGATTGCTTCAGAAGCTTAGCATTACGGAATTACCTCAATTGTTCAATGTCTTGCGAGGTGATATGAGCCTCGTCGGACCCAGGCCTGAAGGACTTGACCGAGCACGCCGCTACACTGAGTGGAATCGCCAACGGCTTAAAGTTAAACCGGGGATTACTGGTCTAGCGCAGGTGTACGGCTTACGCCATCAGCACTCCTCTGAAGATAAAACTCGCTACGACTTGCAATACATTCTTCATCGCTCACCTTTTCAAGATATCTCTCTGTTACTCCAAACAGCATGGACCCTCATTCTGCGAATGTTCCGCAAGCAGAGTCCGGATGCTCTTTCGGAGATTACACCGGAGGGAGCCGTGGACTTTACCTTTCAGGAGAGTGTGGCTCATGCTCATAGTTCGCAGTCCAGTGCGGATTAGTTTTGGTGGTGGTGGTACTGACTTGCCAGCCTACTACGAACAGTTCGGTGGGTCGGTTCTAAGTGTAGCCATCAACAAATATTTCTATACTGTCCTCACAACGCGCTCGGACTCACGCATTCAAGTGATTTCCTCTGACCTACGGATGTTCGAGACTTGGCATGACATCGCCACAATGAACGTGCAGGGAAGTTCGCTGGAGATTCCGTTAGCGGTATTAAAGGAGATGAATTGTGATATCGCCGTCGACCTCTTCTTGGCATCGGAGATTCCGCCAGGCACAGGCCTGGGATCTTCTGCCAGTGTGTGCGTCAATATTCTGAAAACCTTGACCACATACCTCCAGCAGCCGATTTCAAAGCCCGATCTGGCTGAGCGTTCATTTCATATCGCACGTTACATTCTCAGGAAACACGTAGGGAAGCAAGACGAATATGCGGCTGCCTTTGGAGGCTTGAACTTCATCTCATTTCATCCCGACGACAGCACAGAAGTGGAACCTATCGATCTGAACCCTTCTGTTCTAGCGGAACTCCAGCGGAACTTGATGCTCTTCTTTACCGGTTCGTCTCACAACTCCTGGAGCATACTTCAGGAACAGGAATCGTCAACCCGTACTCAAACGGGCACTGCCGTTGATGCCTTGCACGAGGTGAAGGCGTTAGGAATTCGTATGCGTAGCGCTCTTCAGCAGGGAGACATAAGAGAACTAGGTACACTGCTTCATGAAGGATGGCATGCAAAGCGTCGAATCTCGACAAAAATCTCTACACCCCGGATCGATGAACTCTATAGCCTTGCCTTGCACAACGGTGCGCTGGGAGGCAAGATTACCGGAGCTGGCGGCGGAGGGTTCCTGCTTCTCTATTGCGAACCTGAATTTCAGGGTAATGTCCGCGAGGCGATGCGGCGCCAAAACGTTCACGAGATGAACTTCGGATTTGACATGCAGGGTGCACAGGCCATCGTGAACGACCCATTCGTGAATCGTAACGAACGCGGCGGTTGCCGCTGGACTTTTGTCCCGACGCAGGCACCTGTCGCTTAGGCGTCAGCGGCCCTTTAGATTTTTTCATGAAGGCCTTCCTCCTAGCGGCGGGTCACGGCATCAGGCTTCGACCTATCACCGAACATGTCCCAAAGTGCCTCGTTCCAATTCGAGGCATACCGATGCTGGCTATTTGGCTCACCTTGTGCAAGAAACTTGGTATCACAGAAGTACTGCTAAACCTTCATGCACATGCCGACGCGGTACGGACCTTTCTGCGCGAATTTGCAGATGGTGATGTGCGCGTCAGAGTGGCGGAGGAAACACGACTGCTAGGAAGTGCTGGAACACTGCGTGCCAATCGCAGCTGGGTTGAAGGAGAGGAACTGTTCTGGGTGTTTTACGCGGATGTTCTTCATTGTGCCGATCTCGCAGCGATGTTGCTCTTGCACCGCCAACGCAGATTAGCAGCGACTCTTGGCGTCTACGAAGTTCCTGACCCTTCTCGCTGCGGAATCATCACGGCTAATTCTCAGGACATTATCGAGAACTTCGTTGAGAAGCCCAAACTGCCGACCGGCAACCTGGCATTCTCGGGACTAATGATTGCAACCCCCGCTTTATTGGATGTCATTCCTGAGCGCGTTCCCTCGGACATCGGATTCGACGTATTGCCAAAACTCAACCATCAAATGCTGGCCTTTCGAATAACCGATTACCTGATCGATGTTGGCACAATGGAGAACTATCAAAAGGCACAAACCACATGGCCTGGGTACAACAACAGTTGAGACTGACTGATTCTACGTTTAGGGGAGCGGTTTTCGACTTGGATGGCGTTATCGTTGACAGCCACCCTCTGCACAAACAGGCTTGGCGCGCCTTTCTTACCTATCTCGGGAAGGACGTGTCGGAAGCTGACCTGGGCTTCATTTTTGAAGGACGGAAGCGAAGGGACATCCTCATTCATTTTCTGGGCGAACTTTCGGATTCCGACATTCAGCTCTACGGTAACAAAAAGGATGAATTCTTCCGGCAGGCCTCCGCAGATCTGAAGCCCATTAGGGGCAGCGTCGAATTCATCAAGAATGTTCGGCAGGCTGGGTTACCCATGGCCGTTGCCACATCTGCAAGCCGGCAACGTGCGCAGTGGACACTTGAGCAACTTGAACTGGCAGAATGTTTCGGCGTTGTGGTAAGCGGCGATGACGTAGCCCTGGGTAAACCGAATCCCTCGACTTATCGAATCGCAGCTCAGCGTCTCTCGCTTCGCCCCAAGTTTCTTCTCGCCGTTGAAGACTCCGTCTCTGGAGTTCGCTCGGCAATCTCGGCAGGACTCCGCTGCATCGCTATCGCGCCCGTAGAGAACGCCAGTCCATTGATAGAGGCTGGCGCTGATCGAGTGGTTCCAACCCTGATGAATTTGTCCATTCAAGATCTGGAAGAAATGTTCAGTAGCGCCCGGCACGATGGTCGACACCTCAAGTCCCAGCACGTTACATCCGTTCCAGTAGCTCCATCGAACGGGCGTTAGTGAAATCAGCTTGGTAAACGGTAACTCCCGAAAGTGTCCGGCAAATGAATTTGCGGGTGAGTCGGCATACCGAGGCTATCCGATACCAAGTCTCTACCCGCGCGTGACATGGCAGCAATGAAATTCGCGGATTGTCGCGAACAAGTTGAGAACCGAGGGAGTGTATTCCAATTAGCCGTTGGAATGGTACTTCTGGCGTTCGTTGCAGCCGGCGGAACGATGGAGGGTCAGTCTCTCCAAGCAGTGGTTGCTGAATCTCAAGTGCCCGGTGCAATCACGCAAGCACCAAAAGGTACTGGTGGTTTTGGTGCCGAAATCGGGCCAAGCAATGCTCACGAGAACTCGGGGCTGGCGGAAGGTGAGGCAGACAGGGCAGCGATTATTTCTTTGGAGGAGTCTTGTGCGATGAAGATCTCTGCCCTTGGTGTGGATGGATGCCCAATGACTGCTTCGCGCACTGATTCATCCGGCACTCAAGAATTGTTGCCAGAATCATTTGGACCAAAACCGCCGCTGGCAGCGATGGACGATTCGCCTCGGGAGAATGTGAAGGCTGCTGCTGTTGAACCCTCTCACACCTCGAAGCCTGACTTCAATCGCAATATCTATTACAAAAACAAGCTCGAATTATCTTTCGAGACGGGATGGCATCCTGTCAATATTCCCTTTGTGTACGACTTTGCCGTTGGCGATAGCTATAACACGACATCCCTGAAATATACCCTGGTGCCCATTATTGCATCTTTGCGATGGCACGTGAACGATATCGGAGGTCCTTGGATTTTCCGCGGCAACTTCGACTTTGCCTTTAGCGGTTCCGTCACACTCATTCCAAGGGGGCCCGAAACCCACTATTTTGCTTTCATCTTCGGTATCCGGCGGAATTTTGTCCACCGCAACTGGAGGATCGTACCCTATTTCGACGAACAAGGCGGGATCGGGAAGATCGACGCGAAAGAACCTCTTGGTGTCCTGTATGGGCAGGGACAAAACCTCACGTTCACTTACAACATGGGTACCGGCATCCGATATAACCCTGATGCCCGGTATTCAATTTCGGCTGGTATGAACTACATGCATATATCGAATGGCTATTTGTCCGAACCAAAGTTTGTGAATTACGGCATCAACGTTTACGGACCTATGCTCGGAATCGATGTTCGCTTGGGCAAGCCTCGCCACTATGGCTCAGAGTAGACGCCGGACTTCGATCTCGGTAGTTGAAACTGCCACCATCTCGATGCTAGCGCCCTGTTGCTGGATGAGAATGAGAGTAGGGAGTGCAGTGCAAGTTTGCGCTTCGTGAACTTCGATATGAGATCTCTCAGCAAATCTCACTGGCTAGGAACTGGAAGAGTGTCGTCCGCTCTCCGGCTATGCGCACTGATAGCACCTGTCGGATTGTCGATGACATCAGGCTGTGCTACCCCGCACGCGGTTCTTGACTTCACAGCTCCCTCCACAGCAACCGTGGGTTCCCCCTTTACCGTTACCGTGACCGCGACGATCGAGGGAAAGAGGGACACGATTATCAATAGCTACATTAACTTCACTAGTTCCGATCCAGCCGCTGTCCTTCCCAGTCGATATCTCTTCACTCCCGCGGATGCAGGTTCCCATACGTGGACCAACGGCTTCACCTTTATGACTCCGGGCAATCAGACCATATCCGCAACCATCTTTGACGCCACCGGCATCAACGGAACCGCCAATGTGACTGTCTCTCCATGAGCGCGAAGCTTGCGAGAGATCAATAGTCGCCTAGCGAGACATTATGCTTGCTGGCGTGACATGCTGTGCAAAGCGTGATCAAGTTTCACTTCGGAGTCGTCTCCCAGGCGACTCCGAAATTCTTTACGGTGAACTTCATGCCCACCGAAGCCTCCTGGCTGAATCTGGTGGAGCGCTGGTTTGCGGCGCTCACCGAAAAACAAATTCGCCGGGGAGTCCACCGCTCGACGCGCGAACTGGAGCAAGCCATCCGTCGCTACATCGAGATCAGCAATCATCACGCAAAACCGTTCGTGTGGACCAAGACGGCCGACGAAATCCTGGCCTCTGTAGTCGCCTCTTGTAAACGCAATACTGACTCAGTACACTAGATCACGATTGAATAGATTTCGTTCTCAAATGAAATCGCTGCTGCTATCACTAGCCATGGTCATGTTTACGGCATATCTTGCTGCCGGGTCCACCCGCGACCTTGGTGCGCAAATCATCGAGGATAACGCCGCATTGGGGTCAAGCCCCGGGGAAATCCATGTTACTGCTTCGGGAATAATCAGCGAGGGTGAGGTATCTTTATCCGTCGGACACGACTTGGTTTGCGACACCGATCAGATTACGATTTCCCTGAATCCTGGCTCCTACCTCTATCAGAGCAGCCATACCAGGATCAAGAACTGCATTATTTCGTCTACATCCACTCCGATCGATGGCGAAATCCAATCCGTTAATACGGACCATGTCGAATTAGACAATGTGACTTTTACAGGTGGTGGAAACCTCGTTTTCTGGTGGGGTGTGACGCATTTTAGGGTTTTAAACAATACCGTTCTCAGCATAACAGCTGTCGACGATACTACAGGCACGGTGATGAGTGGGATTTACCTCAAGAATTGTTCTCACGGACAAATAACAAACCTGAGAGCGCATGACTTTGTATTTCCGGCTGGGTCAGATAGTTCCGCAGTCCTGACGCTAAACCTTTCGAGTTACATTACAATTAGCAACACTGACATTGAGAATGTGGATGCCAGCTACGTTCGGTTTGGTGCACCCGCCATAACAATAGCTGGTTCCGAATATATAACTGTCCGTGGTGGGCTCATCGCTCACAATTCGAATATGGATGGAATCCTCAGTACGCTATATGTGTATACTCCCTCTCACGACCTGACAATTACTGGCGTTAATTCCTCTTATAACGGTGCACAAGGGATCAATCCCCAGCCATTTCTTACGAGTGTCCTGGGAGACGGCATCGACCTTATGAATACGCGCCATGTTTACATTTCTCACTGTATACTGCGCGGGGCTGGTTACCCGGAGAATCGTCAGCCGGCAATATGGATTTTCATCGATGACGATGTTGTAGTAGCCGACTCCGACATGAGCGACGGTTCGTCGGAAGGAATCGAAATAGCTGGAAGCCCAAAAGTCCGTCTCCTGCGCAATTCGATAAACCGCAACCAACGCAGTGGCGTGTATGTGGAGTGGCAGGCGGGTACTGCAACTAATGTGGGCCCAGCTGTTACCTTTGCTGACGGCGCTACCGGGGGCTTTGGCTTGTCTTGGGAGTCGGGTACACCACTTATTCTTGATGGCATAACCTATCAGATTGCTTCAGTATCGGATTCGGAGCACCTGACCTTGGCAACCAGTCCTCCCGACCATTTCTCTCCCGTGCCTTGGGGCGTCAACAGCAGCGTGGATATCATCGGTGGTCTAATTGCTGACAACGGGTTGTTGCAAATGGGAGGACACGAACAGGTCGGTATTAATTTCGCTGATGGGACTACAGGAACAATCTCCGGAGTCACAGTTACCGATACAGGTGTAGGCGCTCAGCTCTATGGTCTGGAGCTTGCGAATGATGCGACCGCATATCTTTCCGGCGACAATTTTTCCGGGAACTTGGATGGCGGAAATGGGGTAGATAGCAAATCCCAGGAAGTCTCGCAATCTACCATTTTCTTTCCCAACCAGCTAGTAGCAGCGAAGAGCTCGGAGCAAACTTTCACGTTCACTGCAGGAGCAGTCGCTGTCCAGAATTTGCGTATTCAATCCACAGGTGATTTCGTCCCGACTAACGGATGTAGTACCAATTTGCCACCGTACGGGACGTGCGAAATCCGGGTGACGTTCACTCCCTCGGTCGTGGGCGCAAGAAATGGGAGCATCACGATTACTGACGACGCCCCAAATAGTCCTCAAACGGTCTCGCTCGCCGGCACCGGCCTCTCCTTCGGCTTGGGGTTCGTAGTGCCATCCGGCAGTTCCAGTTCAGCAACTGTCGCACCAGGAGAGACAGCCAACTACCAGCTTTCGATCGGTGGGGCCGGCGTCAGTGGAACAGCTTCGCTGAGCTGCATCGTGGCAGCCCGCGGTGCAACGTGCAATGTGATCGGCACGCAGGCCGTCAGCGCTACTAATGCCAGATATCTCACAGTGAATGTGACGACCACATCACTCACCAGGGGAGCGGTAGGTCGCGACGATTTCCATCCTTGGGCTTGGGCCATTGTCCTGATGGGATGGGTGGTCCTACCACGGAAGCGAAGAACAAGGCAGCCAGCTCGTCGGCATGCCCTGCTACCGTTGTTGTTACTCATGTCATTATGTTCCTGCGGTGGACGGGATAGTAAGTCACTGGAGAAATATATCCTAGTCGTCAGGGCGAGACTCGGAGGAATCAGCGCGCAGATACCGCTCACGCTTACGGTGAGGTGAACTGACGACACTTCTCATCGAAAACACTTAACCCAGGCGGCTAAATTGCTTCCCTCTTTTCAAATCATGATCCGTTGTGCCGCTTAGATGACACGCTGCGAACTTTCTGATGAGGTTTAGTTCGGAATCCTTCCCCCGAATGCCGGTGAAATTGGTGATTACGTGCTGTGCAATGTGTGCAAGGTCTGAATAAGCCACGTTTACTGGGATACTGACTCGACGAACAGGTCTGAGTGGCGCCGTCTCGGCAACGGCGCAGGTGGAGTTTGCCATGTCTCGGCACTCGACTCTTCTGTTACTTCTCATTTTCTTAGTGCTTACCTTGTGGGGGTGTGGAGGAGGGCCGTCGACTCCGTCCTCCAACCCAGTTCCATCCATCACGTCGGTTACTCCGACGAGCATTCCGCCAACTGGGGCGGTAAGCAATCTGACGGAAACGGGAAGCAACTTCGTGGCAGCGTCCATCGTAAACTGGAATGGAGCACCACGCTCGACGACTTACGTCAGCAACGTACAGCTGACGGCGGCGTTGACCGCGCAAGATACCTCGACCGCTGGAATGGCGCAAGTCACGGTTACAAATCCTTTTCCTGGCGGCGGAACAAGCTCGGCACAAGCGGTGAACATTCAATATCCACTGCCGGTCGTAACCTCGCTCTCCCCGGCAACCGCGACCTGGAACTCAACCGGCGCATTCACACTGACGGTGAACGGATCGAATTTCTTTTCTGGCGCACTCGTGCAGTGGAATGGGATTAATCGTGCGACGACATTCGTAAGCGGCAGCCAGCTCACTGCTGCGATTCTGGCCAGCGATGTAACGAGTGCTGGAGGAACCACCTACAACGTGACGGTGACGAATCCCACGCCGAATGCGGGAATATCGGCACCCGTGAGTTTCACGATCGTCTATCCTGTCCCCGTGCTCCAGAGCTTGTCCCCCAGTTCGGGATACGGGAACACGGCGGGTTTGGTAATCACGGTGAATGGGCAATCCTTGGCGCCCGGGGGACCGGCGTTTGGTTCGGTTTCGATATCTCCGGGATCTTTCCAGTACGTCAATACTAGTATGGTAACGTTTAATCTTCCCATAGACACTTCTAATCAGACGTTTGCCCCAGGTCCGTACAATGTGACCTTTGCCAATCCGACACCGGGCGGAGGAACCTCGAATGCGCTGGCGTTCACGGTGATGGCAACTGATCCTCCTGTAACTTCTAATATCCTCCAAAACCCAAGCGGCACCTGTCTTATTTTCGATTCTCCTTG
>Ga0209698_10006904_pt1 | contig 11999 bp, 14 predicted proteins | sample LitLauG_LLR_2012_FD_187203 | JGI IMG/M metagenome (GOLD analysis project Ga0209698, IMG submission 187203) | Freshwater sediment microbial communities from Pennsylvania, USA - Little Laurel Run_MetaG_LLR_2012 (SPAdes) (version 2) | ecosystem: Environmental > Aquatic > Freshwater > Creek >...
GAACGCCGCACGTACCGCGCGGCCCTCGAGCATCCGCAGACCCGCGGCCGTGGTGCCGCCGGGACTCGTGACCTGGGCGCGAAGTTCCTCCGGGGTCTCGCCCGACTGCGCCAGAAGAGCGGCGGAGCCCTCGAAGGTACCCTGCACCAGTTGACGCGCGACGTCGCGCGAGAGGCCCTGGTGGACCCCCGCCTCGATCATCGATTCGACCACGAGGAAGAAGTACGCGGGACCCGATCCCGAGAGGCCCGTCACCGCGTCCAGATGACGCTCCGAGACGCGAACCACCGTCCCCACGGCGCCGAGGATGGACTCGGCCCAGTCCAGGTCGGCCGCCGTCACCTGTGAGCCTCCGGCGATGGCGCTCACACCCATCCTGATCAGCACTGGGGTGTTGGGCATGGCCCGCACCACGGCGACCGGCACGCTGAACGCCGCCTCGATGCGCGCGGTGGAGAGACCGGCAACTACTGAGAGGATCCGCGTCGCGCCGCAGACGGCGGCCATCCGCGCCACGCCCTCGGCGTAGTCGGGCTTGACGCAGAGCACCACACCAGTGGTCGCGTCCACGTGCTCAAGTTCCAGTGACGCCACGACCGTCACGCCGTCGAAACGGTCACTGAGCACCGCGCGCTGCTCGGCGGCGCTCTCGACGACGCAGATTCGCTCGGGGGCGCACCACGTGGCGCCGAGCAATCCTTCGACCAATGCCGAACCCATACGACCACCACCGATGACCACGAGTTCAAAGGGCATGGTCCAACGTTACAAGACACTCCGCGGCGGCCACGGCGCTCAGACGACCCGTCGCCGGGCGTGAGAACGTCGGCGCCGACCACGCCGCGACTCACGGGTTCGCCGCGACGACGGACGAGCCTCAGCGCTTCGTGGACTTACTAGCAGCGCACGAGACCCTCGAGGGTGAGCCGGCGCATCAACGTCTCGAGTGAGCGCGCCGCCGAACGCCACGTGTAGCGCTGGGCGAGGAGAACGGCGCGATTGGACATCGTGCTGTTCGCATTGTCGCGCACGACCTCGTCAACCGCGTCGGCCCACACCTCGGGGTCACGCTGGGCGACCAACTGGCCATTGGCTCCGGGTTCCACCAGCGTCAGCAAGCCGCCCACGGCGCTGGCGACCACGGGAGTGCCACACGCTGAGGATTCGAGGGCGACCAGGCCGAAACTCTCCGAACGTGACGGCACCAACGTCACATCGGCAGCGCGCATCCAGGTCGAGAGCAATTGGTGGCTCTGGGGGGCCACGAAACTGACGTGCTCGATGACGCCCGCTTCTCGGACGCGTCGGTGTAGACGCGCCAGCGTCGTCGTGCCCTCGGGCCCCGAAGGCCCTCCCACGATCGCCAGACTGGCGTCGCGTCCACGCGCCCGCAAGGTGATGAGAGTCTCCAGAGCGAGTTCCACTCCCTTGAGGGCCTGAAGTCGGCCCACGAACAAGAGCATGACGTCATCCTCGTCGCGGCCCAGCGCCTGACGCGCCGCGCGCTGGTCGCCAGGAGCGAAGAACGCGTGCTGCACGCCCAGGGGCACGACGTGCACTCGCGAGGGATCCGCGTTGTAGTAGTCGACGAATTGCGCGGCCTCGACGTCGCAACTGGCCAGCACCGCGTCGGCACAGGCGAATATCGCGGCCTCTTGATGGGCGCGGTCCTCCGACTCTCCTTCGAAGTGGTCGGCCTTGACGCGCTCGAGCGTGTGGAAGGTCATGATGAGCGGCACGTTCAACTCGTGCTTGAGACGATGACCGGCCAGACCGCTCAACCAGTAATTGGCGTGCAGGGCGTCGGGAGCGCCGTAGCGCTCGAAGTGCGCGGCCACCTCGTCAGTGAACTCCCTGACGTGATCGCCGAGCTCGCTGCGCTCGAGAGGTCGCGCGGGGCCGGCCACGACGTGGTGCACGCGAAATCCGGGTTCGACCAGCTGAGTCGGCGCCAGGGAGGGAGCGTCGCGTCGCGTGAAGACATCGACCTCATGGCCCTGGCGGGCGGCGGCGCTCGCGAGTTCACGCACGTAGACGTTCATGCCGCCACCGTCGCCCGTACCTGGCTGGGCCAGGGGCGACGTGTGATACGAGAGAACGGCGAGACGAGCCACGAGGTGAGCCTACCGGTCAATCCCGACGTACTTACTCGGGATTCGCGACCTTTTTTCGCGCCCCGAGCACGAGGTAGCGGACCTGCGAACCAGGAATCAGGCCGAACTCGCGCGAATCGGTGCTCGCGCCCTCGTTGTCGCCCCGCAGATCCAGCAGGGCCCCGTGGCGCGCCCGGCAGCGTTTGAGCAGCCAACGAGAGGGGTCGCGGGGGTCGCGCACCACGACCACGTCGCCCACGCGCACCCGGCGCCACTTGACCAACGCCGTCAGGAGTTCGCCGGGCACGTAGGTCGGCAGCATCGAGTGTCCCTCGACCCTGAGACGACGAAAGAGGCGCTGCGCCAACCGGGCCACGACCGTGAACGCTAGACGACTCGTGTGGCTAACCTGACCACGTATGAATTGGTCTCCACGACCCGACTATCGAAAGGTGAAGCCATGACGCTTCTGTCCCGCATCAATAACCTGTTGGACTCCACCAGCACCCCGCTGACGGTCTCGGCGCACTGCGACCTCCCCTGCGGCGTGTACGACCCCGCGCAGGCGCGCCTCGAGGCCCAGTCCGTGAAGGCCTGCATGGAGAAGTACAACGCCTCTGAGGACGCCGACTTCAAGGTCCGCGCCACACTGATCAAGGAGGAGCGCAGCGACCTCGTCAAGCACCACCTGTGGGTGCTGTGGACCGACTACTTCAAGCCGGCGCACCTCGAAGCACACCCCAACCTGCACGACCTCTTCTGGTCGGCGACCAAGACGGCCGGCGAGGCCAAGAAGACCAATGACGTCGCCGTGGCCGACAAGTTGCTCGCCGAGATCGACGCCATCGCGGAGATCTTCTGGGACACCAAGAAGTAGCGCCACGTCTCAGTACGAACGACCCCGGTGGCTCCTGGCCGCCGGGGTCGTTCGTGTCGAGCCGGCCACGCAACGCCGGGGACCACAGTCACATCACAAGGATTCCTTAGCGAAGTCTTTTTCGACTTTCTAACTCTCCTCAACCCCTCTTCATGTTCTCCTCACCTCGCGCGCGTTAGATGGTCACGAGGAGGAAAGTCGAAGTGAAGGTCACATCGACGAAAGAGACCATGAACATCTACCTGTTGAACATCCCGTTCGCCATCGTCGGCGTCGCCATCGCCGTCGTGCCACTCCTGATCGGTATGAAGCACCAGACTCGCACGCCGAGCACGGACCACACTGTCGTCGTCGGGCTAGCGCAGCCGGGTGAACATCCCGAGCGTGAATACGACCGCGCGGCCTGAATCTGGTGGTTGTCGCTTGCGAGGCAGTACCGTACGCCGACCCCGTCGAATCAACTCAGGCGGGGTCGGCGTGTGACGGCCTAGGCCAGCTCGGGGTGCGCCGGGCAGTTGGCCAGGAGGGGTGAGGCGACGAGGTCGAGTTCGGCGATGGGGGTCTGGCACACCTGACACGTCCGGTACGTGCCCGTGCGCAAGCGCTCGAGCGCGCGGTCGACGTCATTGAGGGTTGTTTCGATGGCGACGACGGACTCATTGTTGAACTCAGACATGAGGACAACGTTACTTGGGTCGACAGCGGGCACGTCGAGGACCGCTCGTTCATGTCGACGCTCGTTGGGAGCGTACCGAGTGCCTGACGTAGGCTGTGATCAGGTATGAGAGTCCGACGGAGAATTGCGCGTCGAAATGCCGCTCGGCGTGAACGCAGCGACGTAGCGTGGGCGTGAAGGGCTCGGCAGCGTCGTATTGGGGTTGTCGTGACGCGCGACGTCGCCTGGCCGAGTACCGCGATGACGAGGGGAGTACGTGATGCTGATCAACAAGTTGGGAATCGAGACCGACGACGAGATCGTCGATCTCGACAGTCACCGCCCCCTGCCCGACCCGCGCAACCGCGAGACCATGACGATGCTGTTGCAAGTCTCGTTACGTCCCGTCCCACGCTCACAGTTGTTGCCACCGCCGGCCAAGGTCGACGCCACGGTGTCCACCATCGAAACGGCCACCACTCCCGGCGAGGAATCCTCACAGACCGACGTCGCCTAGTACCACCCTGACGGCGACGTCCGTGGCGCCACGTACTTGCGCCGCGCCGGGAGTGCTCATCTCTGGCGACGGGCTCGGATGTGTCAGGCTGGTGACCCGGTGAACGGTCAATTCTCCGACGCTAGAAAGGACCCACGTGAGCGAAGGACTGCAACTCGGCCTCGACACGTTCGGGGATGTCACGTCTGACGCGTCGGGGCAGGTGTCGACCTACGCCGCGACGATTCGCGAGGTGGTCGAACAAGGCGTGCTCGCCGATGAACTCGGTGTCGACTTCTTCGGCATCGGCGAACATCACCGCGACGACTTCGCCGTGACGTCGCCCGAAATGGTGCTGGCGAGCATCGCGGGCCGCACGAGTCGGATCCGTCTGGGTTCGGCCGTGACGGTCATGAGCTCGGACGATCCGGTGCGGGTGTTCGAACGCTTCGCGACGCTCGACGCCCTGTCGCGGGGCCGTGCCGAGATCATTCTCGGCCGAGGCTCCTTCACCGAATCGTTCCCCCTCTTCGGCTTCGACCTGAGTGACTACGAGGTGCTCTTCGAAGAGAAGGTCGCCTTGTTCAACGAGCTGCTCACCGAGCGGCCGGTGACCTGGCGCGGCACGACGCGATCGTCGCTCACCGATCAGCGGGTCTACCCCACCACCGAGTCGGGCCGCCTCACCGCCTGGATCGGTGTGGGCGGCAGTCCCCAGTCAGTGGCGCGTGCGGCGCGACTGCAACTCCCCCTCGTGATCGCCATCATCGGAGGCAGCCCGGCCCGATTCCGCCCGCTCGTCGATCTCTATCACCGCTCGCTCGACACCATGGGCGTCGCGCGACTGCCCGTCGCCGTGCACTCCCCGGGCTACGTCGCCGACACCGACGAACAGGCCAAGGAGGAGGTGTGGCCCTACATGAAACAGATGCGCGACCGCATCGGGGCCGAACGCGGGTGGGGACCGGTGCAGCGTGGTGACTTCGAGCGCGATAGCGGACCAGAAGGCTCCTGGTACGTCGGTTCACCCGAGACCGTCGCGCACAAGATCGCGGCGACCGCCCGCACGCTGGGCCTCGCGCGATTCGATATGAAGTACAGCGTGGGACGACTTCCGCACCATTTACTCATGCGCAGTATCGAACTCTACGGGCGACGAGTGATACCCCTCGTCCACGACATGCTCAGCTGAGGTTCTGGTCCACGGCGTCGCCGCGCGCGCAACCGCACTAGGAGACCGACGTCGGCCACTCAGTAGCGAGCTGGCTCTCCTCGCGCAGATACGTCACCAGTGGGGACAGGCTCAGGACGATCGCTCCCCCCACGAGCACGACCTGCCACGCGTAGACCGGGACGTGGCTCGTCGAACCATTGCTCAGGCCGTGGAAGACCGCGTAGGTGACCACGGCCAACCACGCGAGCAGCGAGGTGCGAAGTCGTGCGCGCACGACATCGAGCAGGACGAGAGCCACCGACACGGCCATGAAGTAGTAGCCCCACAGATTGATCTCCAGAACCAGACGGCCACACATCGCGAGGGCGAGGAAGGCCAACAACGGCACCGGTTCGAAGAGCTTGTCCCCCAGCCGATTGGACAGCCACCACGCGAGGCACAGCGACACCACGAGGGGCGCGACTCGCGCCACGGTGAAGAGCCCGGAGCCGCGAAGCCCCGTCTGTACTAGCAGTGACGCGGTCCACGAGTCGTACCCGGTCCCGAGGAAGGTTGACGTGAGAGAACGACCCGACGTCGCGAGGGCCAGGGGAAGTGCCACGAGCCCACCGCACGCCACGGCGCCCGCGAAGAAGCGAACGCGGTCGCCTCGCGGCGCGACGAGGCACCAGGGCGCGAAGACGAGCAGCGCGAACTGTTGGCTCATGAGGGCCAGCGCGAACAGCGCTCCCGCGAGCGTCCAGCGACCCCGCCGGCACGATCCCAGGGCCGCGAGAACCAGGCCCAGTGCGACCACGTCTTGGGGGTGGAAGTACTGCCACAAGCACATGCCCACCGAAGGGGTCAGCGCCAGGGCGACCACCATCAGAACTTCGCGACGGCTCCGGCCGAGGTCGAACGAGCGAAGCAGCGAGATACAACCCGCCAGCAGGACGAGCCACGATGCGTAACCGATGCGGAGCGTGGTCGTCCACGCCCGTGAGCGCAGCGCCCACGACGTGATCGACAATGACGCGTTGTGGCACCGAGTGCCCAGGACCACCGCCGACGGGAACGCCACCGAGTGGCCCACGCGAAGGACGAACGCGACGGCGCCCCCGAGCAAGGGATAGACCGGGGCGGCCGGGGCGTAGCCCACGACGCCGACGGGTGGATAACCGCACGCGAGGTGTCCGTGGGCCAGCGCCCACTGGAGATACACCACGACGTTGGCGTCGGCCGCGGTCGGCCCGCCCCACCACTGGGTGACGCCGATGAAGAGCGCCGTCGCCGCCACCCATGCGGCGACACTCACCGACGTCGAGCAGGGTCGATCGAGCCAGGAGTCCGTTGTGTTGGTGCGCAAGAATCGAGCCGGCGTCACCGGGGCCGACTCGTCGTTCGTGCGAGCCCGACGCCGCTGCCGAGACCGACGTCTCGTGGTCGGTCGTTGCGCGGTGGGTAGAGGCCGAACCACATCATCGCCATACTTTCACGCGAATCTCGCGCAAAGGTGAACGTGGCGTCGAGGCCGCCGTCGTCAACACCGGGCCAGCTGCGCGCGGGCGGCGACCAGGGCGTGCGGCCCCACGCCGGACGAGTCGGCCCCAGGATGTGCCATTGGCCCCTTGGTCCCGGTGCCGGGCAGGCGTGACAATGGGCTGAGAGTTAGGTTCTACGATCCCACTAGGCCGAGTGACCGGGGTCGCGACCTTGACGCCAAGAGGTGCACTGTGGTCATGACGCAAATCGGCCACTCCGACCCCGTCGCACGTTGCCCACGGGACGCGAGTTGACCGTCATCGAGGTCAGCAACCTCACCAAGAGGTTCAATCGCTTCGTCGCGGTCGACGACGTGAGTTTCCACGTCAACGAGGGGGAGATCTTCGGTCTGCTCGGTGAGAATGGCGCGGGCAAGACCACCACGATGGAGATGCTCGAGGGTTTCCAGCGTCCCGATGGGGGTTCCACCCGGGTGCTGGGACACGATCCCCAGCATGCGTCACGCGAATGGCGCGACCGCATTGGCTTGGTGCTGCAGGAGTCCGACTTCGACCCATTGCACTCAGTGCGCGAGACCCTCGCGCTCTTCGCCAGCTTCTTCTCGAATCCGCGCGATGTGGACGAGACGCTCGAACTGGTCGGACTTCTCGACAAGGCCGATGAGCGAGTCGGGCGACTCTCGGGCGGCCAGAAGCGCCGGGTGGACGTCGCGCTGGGCATCGTGGGTCGACCTCGGCTCCTCTTCCTCGATGAACCGACCACCGGGTTCGATCCGGTGGCGCGCCGCGAGTTTTGGCAGGTGATCGAGGGGTTGCGCGACGGTGGCACATCGATGGTGCTCACCACGCACTACATGGAGGAAGCCGAGCAACTTTGCGACCGATTGGCGATCATGTCGCGGGGACAAATCGTGGCCGAGGGCACGTCGTCGGCATTGATCAGTGCCTTCGGCGCCACCACCGTTCGATTCGAACTCCCTAGCGACGTCGACCTCGCGACGCTGTGCTCGTTGGCGGGCGTCCCCTTCGTCCTGCGCGACAACCTGGTCACCGCCCTGTTGGGCGACGAGCTCGAGACCGTTCTGCTTCGACTGTTGACCTGGACCAAGTCGTCGGGCACGGTGTTGCACCGACTCGAGGTGGTGCGTCCGACCCTCAACGACGTCTTCCTCGACGCGACGAGGAGTGGCGAATGAGATTCGCCCGCCTCAGTCTGTCCCTGGCGATGTACAACTTGAGGGCGTACCTGCGTAGCGTGCGCACCGTGGCCCTCGGGGTGATCATGCCCGTGGGGCTCCTCGTCATATTGAGTTGGGTCTTCGCCCACCAGGGCACCATCGCCGCGGCCGCCGGCTACCCCATCAGCGCGATCGCCTTCTACGCGGGAGGACTCACTGCGTACGGATTGATGCTCGGCACCTTCACCGGGGTCATGGTCGCTATCGTGAGCGCCCGCGAAGCGGGGTGGCTCAAGCGATTCCGCGTGTCACCGATGCCCCCCGGTTCCTATCTGACGGGTCAGATCGTCTTCAACGTCATGATCTCGATGGGTCTGGTGATCGTCATGATGGGCATCGCGTCACTGGTCTACGGTCTGCACCTGCGACTCATCGCTCTCGCGGCGATGTTCTGCTACACCATGCTGGGTGTGTTCTGCTTCACCGCCATCGCCCTGGTCATCACGCGCCTGGTCACCACCCCCGAGATGGGTTCGTCGGTCGGACCATTCGTGACGATCACTCTGAGTTTCACCAGTGGCGTCTTCCTCCCGCCCGACCTCATGCCCCACTGGCTGGTGAGCCTGTCCAACTTCTTGCCGCTCGAGCCGCTCGCCCAATCGATGCAGACCGCCCTGGCGGCCTCGTCGGGCACCGGCATCATGTATCGGCCCTTCGTGGTGCTCGGCATCTGGGGAGTGGTCTCGTTCGTCGTGGCGCGCTGGACGTTCACCTGGCAGCCTCTTCGCCGCTAGGTCCTCGGCGTCACATTACGAGTCCGCGATACGTCAAGATGATGTGATTACAAACCTGACTGAGTTCGAGGCACAGCGACCTCGATTGACCACCATCGCGACTCGACTACTGGGATCGCGCTCGGACGCTGAGGACGTCGTGCAAGAAGCGTGGTTGCGTTTCTCTCGCGCCAGCGACATCGACGTGGTGCCCGCGTGGCTCACCACCGTGGTGACGCGACTATGTCTGGACCAACTGCGCCGGCGCCGAAGTGGGAACATACCCCTCGACACGCCACAACCCGAGCAGGTCGACGAGGCGCGGTTGCTGGCGGACCCCTGCGCCGAGGTGGTGCTCGGCGAGCAGGTGGCCGAGGCACTGCAGATCGTCCTGGACTCGCTGACCCCGGCCGAGAGGGTGGCCTTCATCCTTCACGACGTCTTCGGATTCGCCTTCGAAGAGATCGGCACGACGATGGGGCGTTCAGCCAGTGCGGTGCGCCAACTGGCGAGCCGCGCCCGCCGCCGGGTCCAGGGAGAATCTGAGACCGACGTGGAGCGAGCCACGAATGCCAACAACCAACGCGTGGTCGACGCCTTCTTATCCGCCGCGCACGGGGGTGACCTCGACACCCTCGTGGCGTTGCTCGCTCCCGACACCATCATGCGCGCCGACCAGGTCGCCCAGGCCATGGGTGCCAACGCGTCCTACGACGGCGCTCGCGCCGTCGCGCGTCGATTCAGTGGTAGCAAGGGAGCGGTGGCCGCCACCATTGACGATGAACTCGGCGCGGCCTGGTTCCAGGGGGGGTCGCTCAAAGTGGCCTTCGTCTTCCACGTGGAGAACGGATTGGTCACTGAGGTCGAACAGATCGCCGACCCCGAAATCCTCGCGACCCTGGACGTACGAAGGGTGAGGAGCGGCGCGGCGGCGCGACATCCCGTTCAACCCCAATGATCTGATTGAAAGAGTTAACAACGAAAGAGGAGAGCAATATGAAGAGTATGACGTGTCGACAATTAGGTGGTCCCTGCGACCTCACGCATCAGGGCGAGAGCGCGGACGATGTGATCAAGACCCAGGAGCGACACCTGAAGGACGTGGTCGCGAGTGGCGACACCGCGCACGAACAAGCATTGAGCGACATGAAGGGTCGCCGCAAGAACCCCCTCAAGGGAATGGGATGGTACAAGAAGGTCAAGAGCGATTTCGCGAGCCTGCCCGAGTCGTGACGCGTCGCGGCTGGATGCCCACCGCTCAATCGAATGTTCTTTCGGCGTCCGGATCGTCGCGTTACGGCTCCTCGCCGCGATAACGACACGGGGGGCCTGTCGCGCACTAGGGGACCTTGATCTGAAACAGTGCCGTCCCGCCAACGCTACCGGCCGACATCAGCAAGAGACACGTTGACGCCGACTGACACTGGAGTTGCGGAGGCCCCGGTAGTCCGTTGCCGGGCGGCGAGGGCACTGGTCGCCACCACCACGTGGCGCCGCCGTCACTCGATTCGCCGATGTCCTGGACCTCTCCCGACGTGCGCTCGCCGACGCACCTCACCTCAGACACGCAACTGACGATCTCTGGCCGTTCACCTATGGTCGTCGCGACGCGCCGCCATGAGACGCCGCCGTCGAGAGACCGCAACATCGGCCCGACGCCCAACGCCGGCTGATCCATATTGGGATAGACACCCACGACGCACGTGGAGATCGATGCACACGAGATGTCTCCTGGTTGGAAATTGACCGAGCGGTAGCGCGGCGACCAGTGAATTCCTCCGTCGGACGTCGAGATGATCTGAAACCCATCCGAACCGGCCCCCATCGGGACATGCGCGGGCACGAGGCCAGCCAGGGCCACGCAGTCCACACTGGTCGGACACTGGATGCCCCAAACCATCGCGGTGTTGGTCGGCAGGGCGACGCTCGTCCACGAAGTTCCCCCGTCAACCGTACGCAACATGACACCGGGGTCGTTATCCTGACCCTCGCCCCCGCCGACCAGGCAGATTCGCGATGTCAGACAATGAAGGGACCAGGGATACATTGTCGATGTCATGGGTTCTACGAGATTGTGGCGACGCCAGTGGACGAGGTCGGTGGTTGTCATCACGAACGCGTCGGGTGCGACTCCGCCGGCGGCGTAACACGTCGCCACCGCAGGACAGTCGAATGACTCCACCCGGGACCCCCCGGTGGGGCCCACTGACTTCGACACCAACTTCCACCGTCCTCCCCCATTTCGAGAGACCTCGACATCATCACCATTCGAGCCCACACACAACTGCGTTGAGGAGCACGAGAACGCGAGCAAATGACTTCCGTGTTCGGAAAAACTCACCTTCGTCGTCGGTGGCGACGCGCTGACCGGGGTGGTGCCCGTCACCACGAATGCGCTGAGGAGCAGACTCGCGGCAACGGCCCGAGCACTGGTGTCCTTCACCGTTTCGAACCTGACCGACCACATAACACTCCATCTTCCAGCGCGACGTGCGTCGGTGCAAGAGGAGCCGAGGCCGTGATGGTCCGGGCATGGGCCGTGGCAACCGGTGGCCCTTGCGGCTCAATCGCCGGGCAACAGCATTGGACTAATCTCATTGGTCCGGGGAATGTGCATTTCTCAATGCCACGCTTCATCCGCCGGGCCGCTAGCTCATCGGGAAGAGCAGGAGACTTTTAATCTCAAGGTGCTGGGATCGAGACCCAGGCGGCCCACTGAAGTCCTGATCACCGCCATCTTTTTGTTTGTGGCTCGGGAAAGTCTAGCTACAGGTCTAGCGACAATCTCCCCTTCCACGTCGCTCGGCAGCTCACTTTCGTCGAAAATCAGATCCTCCATCGCCTGGGAGGCGCGGACTCGGGAACCGGGCAGGAGGTGCACGTAGACGCCCTTGGTGACGCCAATCGAGGCGTGACCCAGTTGGTCGGAGACGGCTTCCAAAGGCACGTTCATCGAAATAATCAGCGACGCGCACGAATGGCGCAATTCATGGATCGACCAGTGGCCGAGTCCCGCCTTCTTCGTGAGGCGTGGCATTCCCTTACCGAAGTCACTGGAATCGAGTGGCTTGCCGAACGGTGACGCCAAGATGAAATTCGCGTCATTACCCAACTCGCTGCCATAGAGTCGTGCCTCCAACTCTTGGGCTCGGCAACGACTCTCGAGAAGTTCCATCACTGGGTCTGCTCAGACTTCTAGTGACACCAGTCTTGACACTTCATCGAATCAAAGTTCAGGATTCGTTGATTTTGGGCATTCGAGTCCACTCAGC
>Ga0209698_10006905_pt1 | contig 11997 bp, 7 predicted proteins | sample LitLauG_LLR_2012_FD_187203 | JGI IMG/M metagenome (GOLD analysis project Ga0209698, IMG submission 187203) | Freshwater sediment microbial communities from Pennsylvania, USA - Little Laurel Run_MetaG_LLR_2012 (SPAdes) (version 2) | ecosystem: Environmental > Aquatic > Freshwater > Creek >...
TTTCCGGCTGCGGTCAATCCGGTCTTGCGCCGCCCGGTGCATCGCACGGGGCGCGTCTGGATCGAGAACGAAGAGGCGGCGGCGATCGCCGATGTCGCCAACGCCGCCTATGGCACGATGTTGCGCCTGCTGGCCCATGCCTACCAGGTGCCGCGGCCAGCTCCCGAGAAGGCGCTGGCGGTCGATCTCGCGCTCGAACTCATGCGCGCGTTCACGCCGCTCGCCGAGCAGGTGGCGCGCCTGCCGGCCGGGCCGGCGAATCCGCATTGCCATGCCGGCGTCTCGTTCGTCGTCCTGCGCGATCCGTCGCCGCTGCCGGCGGGCGCCTCGGCGCGGCGTTATTTTCGCGAACGCATCGGCGAGCTGGCCGCGGCCGCGGCGTCGCTCGAGCCCGTCGCCAGTGCACGCATGCAGGCGGCGGCGCGCCGACTGGCCGAGACGGCGCGCCGCGCCGCGCGCGGTTTTGCGGCGGCCGAGCACGCCGCGCTGCCGGTCGTCACGACCGCCGCCGTTGCGCGCACCGCGGCCGGAACGGCCAAAAACGTGGCCGGCGGCGCCGCGTCAACGACGGTTGCGGGTGTCGAACTTGTCGAGGGCACTGCGCTGACCCTGCACTACGAATCCAAGCGTTGCATTCATGCGAGATTCTGCGTGACCGGTGCGCCGCAGGTTTTCCTGGCCAACGTCCAGGGGCCGTGGATCCACCCCGACGCCATCGACCCCGAGGCGCTGGTCGCCATCGCGCACGCCTGCCCTTCGGGCGCGATCCGCTATCGCCGCAAGGACGGCCGCCCGGAAGAATCGGCGCCGCCGGTCAACCTGATCGCCTTGCGCGAAGCCGGGCCCTACGCGGTGCGCGCGGCCATCGTGCTCGACGGCCAGGATCAGCCCTTCCGGGCCACGCTGTGCCGCTGTGGCGCGTCGAAGAACAAACCCTACTGCGACGGCTCGCACCACGAAGTGGGCTTTGCGGCGTCCGGCGAGCCGGCGACGCAATCGACCCAGATGCTGGCGCAGCGCGATGGGCCGCTGGCCATCGATCCGGAAATGGATGGCCCGCTGCAGGTGCGCGGCAACCTCGAGATCACCAGCGGAACCGGCCGCGTTGTGGCGCGCCTGACCCAGGCCCGCCTGTGCCGTTGCGGCGGCAGCGCCACCAAGCCGTTCTGCGACGGAACGCACGCGAAGATCGGCTTTCGCTCGGCCTGACGTCCGCGCCGGCGGGCGGCGCTCGGCGGCGCGCGCAGCGCGGTGGGCCGTCGCCGCCGCGCCGAGCGACAAACCGACGTCGTTCAGTGCAGCGGCTTGCGGAACTTCAGCACATAGTTGTCGGCTTCGCCGATCGCCGCGTATTTATCATGGTCCTTGTCCTTCAGCGCGAAGGTCGGCGGCAGGGTCCAGACGCCTTCCGGCCAGCTCTTCGTATCGCGCGGATTGGCGTTGATCTCGGACGCGGCGACGAATTCGAAGCCGGCCTTCTTGGCCAGTTCAATCGTGTAGTCCTGCCGCACATAGCCGTCGTCGGCCTTCGGGTCCTGCGGCACGTCGTTGCGCCCGCGGTGATCCTCGATGCCCAGGACGCCGCCCGGCTTGAGCGCCTTGTAGAACCCGGCCAGTGCCGCCGGCGCGTAGCCGGCGGCCATCCAGTTGTGCAGGTTGCGAAAAGTGACGATGAGGTCGGCGCTGGCCGGCGGTGCGACGTCATAGTGGTCCAGGCCCAGTTCGGTCAGCTTGACCTTGCCGTAGCGCTCCGGATCGGCCGCCAGCTTGGCGCGGTACTTGTCCTTGCCCGGCGGCGCGGCCTCCGGATCCTTGGGCGGCGGCACGGCCACGTAATACGTTCCGGCGTCCTTCAGGTAGGGGGCGAGGATCTCCGTCCAGTAGCCGCCACCCGGGCTTATCTCGACCACCGTCATGTCGGGGCGCAGGCCGAAGAATTCGAGTTCTTCCTGCGGATGGCGCGCGGCGTCGCGCTTGATGAAATTGGCGCTGCGCTGCGGGCTGGCCAGCGCCGCCTGCAGGGCGCTGTCGGCCGCGGCGGCCGGCGCGGCCGGCAGCAGGCTGGCCGTCAACCCGGCCAGCGCGAGCGCGCAGCCGAGCGTCAAGGCGGAATGGCGATGGGACATGGGTACTCCTGCAAGGGTGCGCGGCGGATCGTCGCGTAGCGGATTCTTGCACGAACGCCGTGCCGGTCGCTCATCGTGCGCGCCGCGCCGCGCGCCGGCCTGACCTAGACTCGCACAGCGCCCGCGAATTGCCGCTTGCGGGCGCCCTCCACCGTCCAGCAGGACCATGCTTCCTTCCAGGCAAATCTTTTCGCGGATCCCCGCGCACCTGCTCAATGGCGCCAGCGTCTCGCTGGGCGTGACCCTGGTCTATTTTGTCGGGCTGGGCCTGGGCAGTGGCCACGCCGGCCTGAGCGCCGCTTCGGGTGCGGTATACGCCAGCCTCGCCGACGTGCCCAATCCCGCAGGGCGAACCTGGCGGCGGGTGCTGACCGCGGCGATCATCGGCACCCTGGTCAGCCTGGTGGTCGGGTTGCTGCGCAGTGACCCGCTGGCGCTCGGGGCAACGATCGCCGTCATTGCATTCTTGTCGGCCATGGCGCTCGCCTGGGGTGTGCGGGCCGGTCCGATCGCCTTCGTCGGCGTGATGGCGTTCGTCTTTTCCATGGCCGCGCCGCCCTTGCCCGGCATCGCCCAACTCGCGACGCCGGTCGGCTGGGTTGCCGCCGGCGGTGCCCTGTACGTGATCTGGTCCTGGGTCACCGCGCTCGCGCTGGCCGGGCGCTACCGGGCCCTGGCACTGGCCGAGGTCCTTGGCCAGACGGCCAGGCTGTTGCGCACGCGCGCGCAGATCCTGGCCGGTGCCGCGGCGGCACCGTCCGGCGCGGCACCGGAAAAGGCCTGGATCGCGCTCGACAGCGCGCTGGACGAGACCCTGCAGGCCGCACGCGACCACATGTTCGCCGCGCCACCATCGGACCGGGCGCAGCGCCAGAGCGCATTGCTGCTGCTGGCGATCGATCTGCGCGACACGCTGCTGCTGGGCCAGCTCGACCTGGACATCCTGGGCGAAGACGAGGGCGGCCGGCGGGTACGCCGCGAGGTCGCGCACCGGTACGAGGTCATCGCATCCTTCCTCGAGGGCTTCGAACAGTCGGTCCGCGCGGGCACCGGGCCGCCGGCGCTTCCACAACAGTCGGAACCGGACTTCCAGCCGGCCGGATTCGCCGCGACGGATCTGCGCGCGCGCCTGCTGCCGGTACTGGTGAATCGCCTGCGCCACCTCGGCAATGACCTGGCGCAGATGCACGCGACGGCGGCCGGCGCGCCGCCCTCCGGCGGGCTGACCCGCGAACAGCTGCAACTGTTCGTCTCCGTCGAAGGCTGGCCGCTGGCGGCGCTGCGTCCGCACCTCAAATGGGGCTCGCCGGTGATGCGGCACGCCCTGCGCTCGACCGCCGCGCTGGGCGCAGCCTATTTCATCGGACTGTCCTTGCCGTGGGCCTCGCACCCGCACTGGCTGGTCCTGAGCGTCGCGGTGGTGCTGCGCGGAACGCTCGAACAGACCCTTGCGCGGCGCAATGCGCGTGTTGCCGGGACGGTACTCGGATGCCTCCTGGTACTGGGCCTGTCGCACCTGGCGACGCCCTGGCTGTCGACCGCCGTTTACCTCGGTGCCACCGGTGTCGCCCATGCCTTTGCGGTGGCGCGCTATTTCGTCACCGCCACGGCCGCCACCGTCATGGCCTTGTTGCAGGATCATCTGGCCAATCCGGGCGGCGGGTTCGCCATCGCCGAGCGCCTGGCGGACACGGCCATCGGCGCCCTGCTCGCCTGGGCGTTCAGCTACGTGCTGCCGTCCTGGGAACGCCACGGCCTGCCGCGCCTGCTGGCCCGGCTGAAGAAGGCGCTCGAGGCGCTGGCCGGCGCGGCGCTGCAGATGCCCGGGCCGGGCACCGATGACGTCGCCTTGCGCCTGGCGCGGCGCGAGGTCTACGAATCCTTGCGCACCCTGGCCGCGGCCGGCCAGCGAACGCGCGTCGAACCGCGCGCCGTGCGCGTACCGGCGCATACGTTTGCCGACCTGCTGGCGCACAGCCATGCCTTGCTGGGCCACGTCGCTGCCGTCCGCGTGATGCTGGCGCGGCGCAGCCAGGATCTGGACGCTGGCGCCGCGGCCGCCGCGCTCGAAGCGGCACGGGCCCGCATTGCCGGCGAGCTGGCGCGGCCGGCACTTGACACGCCGGGCCCGAGCGCAGATGGCGCCGCGCAGCTCGCCGAATTGCCCGGCGATGTGCCGGCCCGCGACCCGATGCCCTGGCTGGAGCGGCGCCTGGAGCTGGCCTGCCGCGAGGCGCAGTGGACCGCGCGCGCCGCCGGCGAATTGCGCGCCGCAAGCGAGACCTCAGGCAAGACCTGAGCGCGACCGATGCCAGGCCGGTGCACCGGATCAATTCGCAAGCGGCGGCGCCGCCGGCCGCGCGATGACGCTGCGTGCGACCTCCTGGGCGAGTTCATCGAGCTCATCGCTCCAGGCGCCGACGATCGCAGCGATCGTGCCGCCCGGCACCTTGTGGCTGAGGTTGCGACGATAGGTGCGGCGCGCCGCGCCGTCGCCCGTCGCCAGGGTCCATTCGGCACGTAGGCTCACGGTGCCATCCGGCGCGGCGTCCAGGCCGGTGAATTCGACAACCAGGCGCAGCGGATCCGGATCACGGTGCGGTCCTGTGCTCGATATCCAGGCAGCGGGCAGCGCGCGGCGCAGGTCGCCGACCAGGCAGCGCTCGAGACCGCCGCGCAGCGGCTCGGCCCAGCGATCGGCTTCGCGCACATCGAGCTCGTTGGCGCCGCGCTGCATCACGATCTGTGGCCGGTCGGCACTTTGCGGGATGGCACCGACGCGCACGCTCAGGTCGCCGGCATAGGCCGGATCGAGCGCCGGCCGGTTCGATGGCGCCACGTCGAGCACGAAATAGCGCTCGGCCGGTGCACTGGCGCAGGCGCCCAGAAGCAAGGCGCTGAAGCCGGCGGCGCATGCCAGCGCAAGGATGGCGCTTCGGCTCGGGTTCATGGTCGTCTTTCCCCGGTCGAACCGGATGGTTCGGGCGCCGGCAAGGGCGCGTCGGCCCGGCCGCGCAACAAGGCTTCCGGATGGCGTTCGAGGAAGTCGGCCAGGCTGCGCACGGCCTCGGCCGAGCGCGCCGTCTGGCGCAGCGCCTCGCGCAGGTCGCCCTGCAAGGGTGCGTCGTCTTCGAGCACCCGGCGCGCATCGCCCAGTGCGCCGCGCGCGTTGCCCATCAGGGTCTTCACTTCCGGAAGGAGCTCGTCGTTGAGCTGCTTCATGAGCCGATCGGTCTGATCGAGCGTCTTGTTCAATGACTGGATCGCCGCCAGCAGGTTCCCGGAGAGCTGCTCGACCGGGATCCGGTCGACCTTCTTGAGGATGCTCGCCACGGAGTCCTGGATCTCGCCCAGACCGCCGGGAATGCTGGGCAGCACCGGTGGCGTGCGGTTCCAGTCGACCCGAGCAGGGGCCGCCTCGCGGAAGAAGTCGAGCGCAACGAACTGCTGTCCGGTCAACAGGTTGCCGGTCTTGAGTTGGGCGCGCATGCCCGACGCGACGAGCTGGTCGACCAGGGCCCGGTTGGCAGCGTCGCCGACCTGCGGCTGCGCCGATCCGGCGACATAGCGCGCGCGCATGCGTTCGGGATAGATGTCGATGACCACCGGGAAGCGGAACAATCCCTCGCGCGGCGAGAACTCGACGCCCAGGGACTTGACCTCTCCAATGACGATGCCGTGGAATTCGACCGGGGCGCCGGGCGCAAGCCCGCGCAGCGATTCCTTGAAGTAGGCGACGAAGCGGTGGCGCTCGTTGTCGGGCCGGCGCATGGCGCGTTCCCGATCGGAATACAGGGTGAAGGTGGACTGCGCCGAGGCCGGCCCGCCGACCGGTTCGTCGGCCGGCGTCTGGAAGGCGATGCCGCCCTCGACGATGGCGGCCAGCGACTGCGTCTGCAGCTTGAAGCCGTTGGCATCGAGCGACAGATCGAAGCCCGAGGCATGCCAGAACCGCGTGTTTTCGGTGACGAACTGGTCATACGGCGCATGGACGAAGATCTTGAGTGTCACGCCCTTGCCATCCGGGTCGAGCTGGTAGGCGACGATCTGTCCGACCGACACCCGGCGGAAGCTGACCGGCGCGCCGACATCGAGCGAGCCGATCTCGGCGCCGTGCAGGTTGAACTGGCGTCCGGGCAGGTCGCCGGTCACGATGGGCGGCACCTCGAGGCCGACGAAATCGCGGCTCGACTCGGTCGAAGTGCCGACGTCGACACCGATGTAGGGACCCGACAGCAAGGTGCCCAGGCCGCTTACGTTGCCGGCCGTGATGCGTGGGCGCACGACCCAGAACCGGGTATCGGCGACCAGGAAGTCGCGCGCGTCGCGCACCAGCCGCGCGGTCACGATGACCTCCTTGCGGTCCTTCGAGACGGCGACGCTCTTGACCTCGCCGACGTCGACGTTCTTGTAGCGGATCTTCGTGTGTCCCGTTTCGATGCCTTCGGCGTCGTGGAAATGCACCTGGATCGTCGGCCCTTCGGCGAGCAGGCTCTGGCCGACCAGCCACAGGCCGATGAGCGCCGCGACGAGGGGTACGATCCAGACCAGCGGCAGGTGGCGCCGCGGTTGCGTGGCGACCCGCGCGCGCGGGATGGCGCCCGGGAGGTCGTCCGCAGGGTCGGATTCAGGCGGCGTCGACATGGGGAAGCGGCCGGATGCCAGCGCTGGCGGCGGCCGGCCGGGTGGCCGCGGCGGCCGCGTCGATGCCGTCCCACAGCAGTCGCGGATCGAAGCACAGCGTCGCCAGCATGGTGCAGACGACCACCGCGCCGAAGGCGATCGCGCCGATGCCCGGCTCGATCGTGGCCAGCGAACGGATCTGCACCAGGCCCACCAGGAGCGTGATGACGTACACGTCGAGCATCGACCAGCGGCCGACGAATTCGATCAGGCGGTACAGGCGCGTCGCCTGCATGCGCAGGCGCATCGAGCCGCGCCCGGCGATCAGCAGCAGCGCGCTCAACGAGAAGATCTTGAGCAGGGGCACCACGATGCTGGCGAAGAAGACCAGCGCACCGAGCGGCCAGGAACCGCTCTGCACGAGCACCCGGACGCCGCTGAGGATCGTATCGTCCTCGACCCCGAACACGGTCGTGGTGTGCATCACGGGCAGCAGGTTCGCCGGGACGTAGAGGATGATCGCCGCGACCAGGTAGGCCAGGCTGCGGGCCAGGCTGCGCGGCTTGCGCGGACTAAGCTCGGCGCCGCAGCGCGGGCAGGACGAGGCCCGGTCGGCGGCGACCGCCGCCGCGGGATCGAGCGCCGAGACCTGCCGGCAGCGCGCACACAGCGCCAGCCCCAGGCTCAATCCGGTTGCCGCGCTCATGCCGGGCCGCCCTGCGACCAGGCCCAGAAATCCTCGGGCCGGACCCGGGTCTTGAGCAAGGAGAGCACGATGATCAGCGTGGCGCAGGCCCACAGCGCGGGGCCGGGGACGATCTCGGCGAGCGCAGCCAGCTTGACGATGGCGACCAGGACACCGAGCATGAACACCTCAACCATGCTCCACGGGCGCACCTGCTGCAGGACGCCGACCAGGCGGCCCCGTGCCGGTTCGAGCAGGCGCAGCCGATCCGGCATGAGCAGCACGGTCAGGAAGCCGATCTCGGCCACCGGACCGGCGATCGTTGTCAGGGCGACCAGCAGCGCCAGCGCCGTCATGCCGCGCTGCTGCAACTCGAGCACGGCGCCCAGCAGCGTGGTGGCGTGGGTCGCGCCCTGCGAACGCATCTCGACCAGCGGAAAGGCGTTCATGAGGACGACCAGTACCGCGGCGGTCGCCAGGAAGGCGTAGAGGCCATCGCGGTCCTCGTGAAGGCCGCTGCCGAGTTCGGCGCCGCAGCGCGTGCAGTGGGCCCGGGCGCCGGCCGCCAGACGGTCGAGCTCCTGCGCCAGGTCGCATTGTGGGCAAAGCGTAAGCAAGTGCGGATTCCGTCCCGGAACGGTGGCGACGTGGAAGAATACGATGGATTGAACGGCGCCGGCCGGCGAGCCGGCGCTCGCCTGCCGGATACAATTCCGTGCCTGCCCTTGGGCCGCGCCGCGCACGCCGGATCGGCTGGCGCCGGCACCGCTTTGGCGCCGCGCTGCGGCCGCATTCGCCCCGCGGTTGCCCGGTATTTCGGCCGAGGGCCCCGGCGCGCCAGGAGAAGATCATGCCCGTCCCCCTGCCCGGCCAGACCAGGACCCAGGTCGTCATCGTCGGCGCAGGGCCGGCCGGCCTGCTGCTCGGCCAGCTGCTGTTCCAGGCCGGAATCGACGCCGTGCTGCTCGAGCGGCAGACCGGCGAGCACGTACTGAGCCGGATCCGGGCCGGCATCCTGGAGCAGGTGACGATCGATCTGCTCGACGAGGCCGGCGTGGGTGCGCGCATGCACCGCGAAGGACTGGTTCATTCCGGCTTCGAGATGCTGTACGCAGGGCAGCGCCGTCGCATCGATCTGCAGCGGCTGACCGGCGGCAGCCGGGTCATGGTCTACGGCCAGACCGAGCTCACGCGTGACCTGATGGACGCGCGGCGCGCCCATGGCCTGCCGACCGTCTACCAGGCACAGGACGTGGCGCTGCATGGCCTGGACACGCCGCGGCCGACGGTCTCCTACGCCGTCGATGGCGTGCGCCAAGAGATCCAGTGCGATTTCGTCGCCGGCTGCGACGGCTTCCACGGCGTCTGCCGCGCCAGCGTTCCGCGCTACGCGATCACCGAGTTCGAAAAGGTCTACCCTTTCGGCTGGCTCGGCCTGCTGGCCGATACGCCGCCCGTCTCCGATGAACTCATCTACGTGCACAGCGCTCGCGGCTTCAGCCTGTGCTCGCAGCGCAGCCGTACGCGCAGCCGCTACTACCTGCAGGTGCCGCTGAGCGACCGGGTCGAGGCGTGGAGCGACGAGGCCTTCTGGCACGAGTTGCGCCTGCGCCTGGACGACGAAGGCCGCGCCCGGCTGGTCACCGGCCCGTCGATCGAGAAGAGCATCGCGCCCTTGCGCAGCTTCGTCTGCGAACCCATGCGCTTTGGCCGGTTGTTCCTCGCCGGGGATGCGGCGCATATCGTGCCGCCGACCGGCGCCAAGGGACTCAACCTGGCGGCGACCGACGTCAAGTTCCTGGCCGGAGCCTTGATCGACTTCTACGGTGACGGCTCGTCGGCCGGCATCGACGGCTATTCCGCGCGCTGTTTGCGGCGGATCTGGCGCGCCGAACGCTTCTCGTGGTGGTTCACGACCCTGATGCACCGGTTTCCGGAGGACAGCGCGATCGGCGCCCGCTTCCAGGACGCCGAACTCGACTATCTGTTCCACTCCGAAGCCGGATCGCGAACCATTGCCGAGAACTACGTCGGCTTGCCGCTGGAATTCGGCGACTGAATTTCGGCAACTGAGGCGGCGCCGGCCGCCGCGGCCGTCATTGCGCCATTCGAAATGCCCGCTGTTGGGCGTCCAATCGTGGCGACGCAAACGCCGCGGTTCTCGGCTCAAGTCCGCCGCGCCGGCTGGCCTAGGCTTGGCGCTGCCTGGAACACGAGGTGCGCCACGGCGCCGCCGGGCTTGCGCCCCGTGGCGTGTCCGCGCCCCCGGGTCCAGTCCGGGCTCCATTCTTGGATCCCGTTCCTTCGAGGACGAGACCGACCATGCTGTCCATACTGCTCCGGCCAGGCCGCGCCCTGGCGGCGCGCTTGAATTTCTCGGCGAAGCTGCTGCTGCTCGTCCTGATCTTCTGCATACCGCTGGTCTTCCTCATGTGGACCGACTGGACCGCGCAGCGCACGGCGGTCGAATTTAGCAGCAAGGAGCGCGAGGGCCTGCGGCTCATCGTCCCGGCGCGCCAGCTGATGCAGGATCTGCAGAAGCACCGCGGCCTGGCCCAGATCGTGCTGGCCGGTCGCGACGACCAGGCCGCCGCCCTGGCGCAGTTCGGCGCGCGGGTGGATGAGGACTACGCGGCACTGGGCAGGATCGACGAGGAGCTCGGAGCGGTGCTGCAGACTCGCGCACCCCTGGCCCGGATCGGTTCCGACTGGCAAGACCTGAGGTCCGCCGCGACCCGCCTGCCGGCCGCGGACAGCTTCCGCCGGCACTCCGAACTGGTGGCCAATCTGCTGGCCTACGTCAGCGTCGTTGCCGATCAGTCCAACCTGACGCTCGATCCGGACCTGGATTCGTACTACACCATGGACGCGACGACGACACGCATCCCGGCCATGGCCGAGGCCGCGGCGCAGCTGCGCGGCCTGGCCAGCGGGATCGCGGCGCGCCGGGCCATGACGGTCGAGGAGCGCGTCCGCATCAACGTCCTGTTGCAGACCTATGACGACAATCTGGATGCCCTGCAGTCCGGGCTCGGCAAGGTCTTCGGGGCCAATGCCGTGTCCCGCGCCGCGCTCGAGCCGTCGTTGCGGAACCTGCGCACCAGCGGCGCGCAGCTGCACGGGCAGATCCGGAGCCAGATCCTCGACGCGACGGTGATCCGCGTCGACAGCAAGGAAGTGTTCGATGACGCGAGCCGGGCCGTCGACAGCGCCTATGCGCTCTTCGACGCCTGCGCGCCCGAACTCGACCGCCTGCTGGCGGCGCGATTGCAGTCGATTCGCGACGACGGGCGCCGGCGGCTGGTGGTCGTCGGCCTGGCGATCGGCATCGCCGCATACCTGTTTCTTGCCTTGCGCAGCCTGATCGTCGAGGGCATGCGGCGCCTGGTCGAGGGCGCGCAGCGCCTGGCGACGGGCGACTTTTCCGCCGCCGTGCCGGTGCTGTCGCGCGACGAGATCGGCCGGCTTGCCGGTTCGCTCAACGAGATCCGGGCCCAGCTCGGCGAGAAGATCGCCGCCGAGCGCCTTGCCGCCGAACAGATGCTGCGCGTGCGCATCGCACTCGACAACGCCTCGACCGGCGTCATGATCGCCGACAGCGCCCATCACGTGGTCTATGTCAACGCGGCGGCGCAGCGCATGCTGCAGCAGGCCGCAACGGGGTTGCGCCTGCGGCAGCCCGATTTCGACGCGGCTTGCCTGGTCGGTACCGACATGGAGCGGCTGCTCGGCGCCGGTGAAAGCGCCGGCATGCCGCCGCTAGGCGCGGCCACGGGGCAGACGGCCGACCTGCAACTGGGTGACCGGCACATTGCGGTTTCGGTCAATGCGGTCATCGCCGAATCCGGGGCGCGCATCGGAGACGTTGCCGAGCTGCGCGATCGAACCGTCGAGCACCAGACCCAGAACGAGATCGGCGAGCTGGTGCGAGCGGCTGCCGCGGGCCACTTCGACCGGCGCATTGGTCTCGACGGCAAGGATGGATTCTTCCGCGACCTCGCGCTCGGCCTCAATGCGCTCGTCGAAACGACCGATCGCGGACTCGGCGACGTCGCCCGGCTACTCGATGCGGTCGCCGCAGGCGACCTGACCCGGACCATCGCCGCCGACTATCAGGGCGCCTTCGGCCAGATCAAGGCCGGTGCCAACAGTACCGTGGGCCAGCTCAAGGAGGTGGTGGCCCGCATCAAGGAGAGTGCCGAATCGATCGACGTCGCGGCCAAGGAGATCGCGGCGGGCAACCTGGACCTCTCCACCCGGACCGAGCAGCAGGCGAGCAGCCTCGAGGAGACGTCCGGCTCGATGGAACAGTTGAACGTGACGGTCAAGCGCAATGCGAGCAATGCCGGCCAGGCCAACGATCTGGCCCGGGCCAGCAACAGCGCGGCGGTCGAGGGCGGGCGGATCGTGACCGCGGTCGTGCAGACCATGTCCGGCATGCGTGAAAGCAGCCGGCGCATCGCGGATATCGTCGGGGTGATCGATGACATCGCGTTCCAGACCAATATCCTTGCGCTCAACGCCGCGGTCGAAGCGGCGCGCGCCGGGACCCAAGGGCAGGGA
>Ga0209698_10006906_pt1 | contig 11996 bp, 10 predicted proteins | sample LitLauG_LLR_2012_FD_187203 | JGI IMG/M metagenome (GOLD analysis project Ga0209698, IMG submission 187203) | Freshwater sediment microbial communities from Pennsylvania, USA - Little Laurel Run_MetaG_LLR_2012 (SPAdes) (version 2) | ecosystem: Environmental > Aquatic > Freshwater > Creek >...
ATCGCTCCAGTTCAGGACCTGGCTGCCTCACGCGTTCGGTTACTTTTTTATTTGACCCAACAAGGGGTCTTTCAGTGACATTTTAGATGACCCAATTCGGCGCATTGAACTTGGGCGCGTGCGGTAGTATACTCGGTTGCCACAATGGCATCCTTGCGGATCACAACTTGTGAGGAGTTGAAGGAATGAGGAAGCGAACTCTGGGATGGGTTGCCTTGTGCGGGTGTCTGATGGCGGGCAGTTCTTCGTTGCAAGCACATCATTCTCTCGCGGGGGCGTACAAATTAGGACAGGAAGCGAAGGTGTCTGGGTCGTTTGTTGCGTTCCGGATGACGAATCCCCACTCGTCGATGAAGCTCAATGTGAATAACCCGGATGGCTCGACAACCGAGTGGTCCTTCACGGGGGGCAGCGCCACTCAACTGGCGAGGCTCGGGATGGGTAGAACCGGACCCAACGCCCTCCACGAGGGGGAGAACATAACCGTCACGTACGTGCCGCCGAGCGACGGCAAAAGTCCGATAGGAGTTTTGGTAGCCATTACCTACCCGGATGGGCACACGATCCGGCTGCGTCGCAGTACCGACGAGAATTAACGCGGCAGCGACGGTAATCATCAGACAGCGGTGATGGCGGTAACTACACAACGCAGGAGGCTTATCGTGTCCTTTCGAGGAAAGAGCATTTGGACGAGAGTCGCATTCGCAATCGTTGTCACGGTTTTCGGAACGTTGACTGCCAGTGCGCAGGGCCGTAGCTGGGAGGTTCCCGGACCATACACACCTAAAGCGGACGCCAAAGACCTGAAGGCTGTGCTCTTCAAGTGGATGTGGAACATGGGCATGCTGAAGGGCCAGGATGAGAGGGAGATGGTCGCATCCCTTGAATATCAGGGCAAAGGCACGATCCAGGTGGAGGGACAACCTTGCACACTCACGAAGTATCGCGCGAGCACTAACTACCAGAGCTTCAGTCAGCGGATCCAGTACACCTGCACAAGGCCGAATGGACAAGCCTACTCGAACATCGAAGTGGTCAGCGGGTTGTACGCATGGAACGAGGACACTCCGGGTGCGCAGATCGGTCCAACGAAGGGGAAGACGATTCCGATGCCGGAGACGGCCCAGGAGCGGCTCATCCGAATTTGGGCAAGTCCGCAGGGCGCAGCCAAAGCCGCAGTAGCAGAAACAACGGAGACATTCTGGTTGGGGGCCAACCCAGGCACTCTTTTCGGAGACGGTCCGGCTAAGGTGCGGGAAACGTCGGTATCGTGGGAGAACGGTAAGCCAGTCGTGACGTTCCCGATTCCGGCCGTTCCGGGAGCGACCGCGACAGCCTACCTGGATGCGAAATATATGACCGAGCGCGTGGTGGTCAAGCAGGGATCGACAACGACGGAGTACACCTACAGCGGCTATCAAGACTGGAACAACCCATTGAACAAGATTGGGGTGCTTTACGCTGGAAAAATGACGGAGCGCCGGAACGGCGCAGTCGCCCGCGACCTGACGACGGACGTGACGGAGACAGGCAACGTGTATGTGGTTGCGCCGGTTCCGGCCAGCGTGAAGGCGGCCAGCAAGGTCACGGGGCAGATCCCGCATGGCGTGATGGCTAAGGCGGAACCTCCGGTAAACAAGTCGGCGCCCACGCCGCGGTTGGGCGGACACCCCGACCTGACGGGCAACTGGGCCTTTACCGACTGGATTGGGACTTATGAGACTCACGACGCTACTGGGGCAGCGATCGCACGCCGATGCGGTCCGGGGCAGGAAGGCTGCGGCCGGTCAAAGAATCAGACGGAAGATTTTGAGCTCTACTCGCCGTCGCGGTTCGGCAATACCGGCCGTCCCCTATACAAGCCGGAGTACTGGGACAAAGTGCAACAACTGGACATGTGGACGAACAAATATGACCCGGTCATGACCTGCCAGCCGCTGGGGATTCCGCGGGAGGGGCCACCCAGACGCATCTACCAGACGGACCAAGATATTACCTTCATCTATCGTGGAGGCGATGCAGGAGGCGGATACGGCGAATATCGAATAATCCCGATCGACGGTAGCCCGCACGGCAAAGACGCGGAGTCTGATTACACATATTTCGGGGATACCGTGGGGCGCTGGGAAGGCGACACGCTCATGCTAGACGCCATCGCGTTCACGGACGCGACGTGGCTCGGGCGTGGCGGTTTCTTCCACTCCGATCGGATGCATGTCGTGGAGCGATTCACGCGTCAAGGCGATGCACTCTTGTACGATGTTACGGTGGAAGACCCCGAGGTGCTGGCGGAGCCGTATGTGTTCCCGACACGAACGGTACGGCGCAACCCGAATCCCAGAGCGGGCCTTTTGCCGGAGCGAGGCAACTGCGAAGTTTTAGAGGCGGGGTCGGCCACGGTTCAGATTCGGCACTAATACGTTGGTCCCGCTAATCTCGTTGCAAAACCGTTGGTCTTCGGTTGTACTAACCGCTTCGCGGGAGATCCGCTCTGCGGAAGTCCGCATGAAGTCACTCCTCATGGACGGCAACTCGCGCTCATCCGCCAATGTGCCCGAGCGTTCCGGAACGTATTCCATAATTGTAGCCCTCACTGCGAGGTCGTCCGGATCAAATCCCAATTCGGGACCTGATCGTCTTGTAATATCGGGCCACCGTGTTTGGAGCTAATGATCGAGGCGTTCCCAAGGCCCCTTACACTCACGATCTCTTCATTGTAGTTGTTTAAGCAGAAACGGGGTTCTCGCGGCTCTGCTCTGGGCGGATCGTCGTTTTAAACCGGCCAATGTTCTGAGTGGGGGTCTAGCGGCCTGCAACGCAGCGCTGTATTCTTCTTTTCGTTCGAGACTGATTTAGCCGGAGGGTGAAGGCCCGTCCCGCAGATCGAAACTTTAGCAGAGAACGGTCACCGGCGAGCCTTCACGCCAGCCGTGATTCTCTTTATCGCACTGCCAGAGGCGAAAGACAACATCGACCCGGGGTGATCCCGTCTTTGCTATCGATTAGCCGCAGAAGTTCTCTGTATTCGATTGTCGAAAGCGGAATCGCTTCGGCGCAGATTGTTCTCCAAGCTTTTGGCCTTCGAATCGGAAATCTACTGGGCACCCGATAGGAGGCGGCCCGGGAGATATGCCAGACGATCCTCTTATGGAAGCGGATTCTTTACTCGTGAAAAGGCCGTGACGAGTGTGGAAAGGCTCATCAGGACCCCTTGGCTACTCAGCCGCTGGCGCGCGACCGCAGCATCGATCCGCCGTTTTCGGTGACAACGGAAGGCGATTTTCTTGTCCTGCCTGAGGGAACCTTAAGAGAACACTTCGCTCTCGCACACAGCATTCGAAAGGCTACAGAGTGAACCCCCACTGTACCCGACTAATGTACCGGTCGGAAAGAGAAGGCCCAACTCGGGAAATGGTATCGTATCCGCGCATGCGCTAGCGCTAACGAAGAGAACTATAATCAGCGCAACATAATCTCCCTTCGAGCACTTACCGCTTTAGGCCCGTCGGCGTGGACGAGTGGCCTCGGCTATGATCACCGCTGATCACCGCGACACCTGATAGAGGCCCACAAACGAAATGACGAGAGCCGTCCATACAACGACCATGAGCCACCTTCTGTAAAGTGATCCGAAAGACAACAAATTCGCCATCGTGCCGGCTGTCATGGCGATTCCTAAAGTAACAAGTCCGTAGCGCGCGAAGAAGCCTCCGGGCCTGGTGTGATGGAGATGGAGCGTTACCCAGAGGGAGAAGCACAGGGACGCGGTGGAAAGGATGAATGCAACCCAGGCGGCGGCTCGGTGTGGTATCTTCCCCGCTTTTCGCTTGGGTTCCATTGGTCGCTCCTTTCGGACAACTAATATATACCTTTTAGTCGTTGCCGACGCTATGTCGAAAACGTCGGCGTGCGGTTCTACAGCAAAGCGGGGGACTGCAGAACAGTGGATTGACAGATGCCCCCAGATGTCCGGATTCTGAGAAAGACACGCGAGCCTTGATCGCTCTATCCTTTTGAAGTTAAGACACTTAATCTAACATATCGCCTTGACTGTCGGCCCCGCCTGAGATATCCATGTCAGGAATGCCAGTCCAAACCCAGTTCCTCCGCTTCACCAAACCCGTCGATCAGGCGACATTCTGCACCGCAGTGCCGCGGCGCAGATGTGGGGGAGATCGGTGATCTTCCCCGCCTGAGACCGGTTGGTCGACCTGCACGAACAGCAGATCCGAGCTTTGCTGTCCCATGGGGTCCCGATCGACATCCAGAGCGCGGCGTTCGAAGAGGCATTGAACCGCGTGGTTCGATCCAAGATCCGGGCTGCTGGCACACGGCATCCCGATCATCTGCATGGCTCGTGGGCCCCACCTGCCCCCAGAAATACTAGACCTAGAGTCCATGACCGCACGAGGAAGGCGGTCATGGCCGGGGACATCACATCTTGAATCGCGGCGGTTCACGTCACTTAACGCTCCAATTCCCTGGAGTTCCATTGTAAATCCAGTTCTGGATGGGTCCGCCATTGTTAGCTGCAGTCATGTAGAGACGATTGTCGGTGCCAACGCTGAGCGAGTGGATGTTTGTGTTCAAGCCGGTCAAAGCGGTCCAATTGCCGGGGCCGGCATATTGCCATGCCTGCAAGGGCAAGTTATTGTTCGCGGCCCCCATGTACAGTGTGGCTCCGTCCTGAACCAGAAGTTGATTCGGTCGTGTGTTAGCGCCCGTCAGTGGAATCCAGTTCAGGGGTATCAACTGCCAGATGTACGTAGTGGTATCCCCGTCGTTCATGCCCACTATGCAGAGTACGTCGCCGGCTGCGGCGATACCATAGACGGTTGTGTTCGTACCAGTCAGCGCCGTCCAATTGCCGGATCCGCTGTAAAGCCAGACTTGGTTACGCTGCCCGTTGTTGTCGGCTAGCATGTACAGACTGTTGCCTACGCCGGCAATCGAATCTACATAGGTGTTCGTGCCAGTCAGGGCACTCCAACTGGACAGGAACCCGCTATATTGCCAGACTTGATGGCCGAGGTTGTTGTAGGCGACCATGTACATGCCACCGCCGGCTGCGGCGATGCTGGATACGGTGGTGTTCGGGCCCGTCACCGCGGTCCAATTGGTCCCTGAGCCTGTATATTGCCAGACCTTGTTCGGCTGGCCTTTGTTAGCGGCCAGCATGTACAGTGCGCCGTCCATAAGTGTGTACGTGTTGTTGCCCGTAGGACTGAGATAGCTCGTTCCAGCCAGGCTGGACGCGACGGTGTTAGCGCCCGTAAGGGCGGTCCAGGTTGTCCCCGAACCGCTGTACTGCCTAACTTGTCCGTTGGCGGTCAGGTCAAAGAGTTGCGCGGTGCCACCGCTCAAATTTACCGCAAACGATTGTACCTGGTTGTCGATCAGCGTTTGTTGGTCGAACCCGTAGAGCTGATACAAGCTTCCTTGCTGCAGCGAGACGAACCTCCCGGTCCAGGCAGCGCCGTTCCAGATCGGGACTAGAAGAACCCGATTTGGCAGGCCATCGGGGATAATGAAATCCTGATCGAGCACGGACCAATAGGACGTCACTACAGGACCGAACGATCCCCACAACCGCCGCGCATAGAGATTGTTGCCTTCCGGCTCGCCGTCGGCGATCTGGCCCCCGCTATCCGGAGAAACTTCCGAGAGGCCGCCTATCCCCGATGACATTCTTTCGACGAGTTCATGGCTCAGAACCCAGGTAAACCCATCTACCTGATCTGCAGTAGGTATGGAAACATCGATGACGTTGACTGCACGCGTGGTAAAGCCGTTTGGCCCGTTACCGTTAGAACCGCCGCCGCCAAACCCCGCACCAGTGCCGTTTTGCGAGTATCTGGCCACAACATAGATCGGTGAGGTGCGCGCATCTCCCGGCGGCGGAAGCCACGAGGAGAAGAACGGATTGGAGAGGATCTGGTTGGTTTCAAAAAACATCGGATTTTTGTTAGGCGTTCCGTCAGGATTGGTATTGGACCAAGTCAATGGATCCAGACTCGTATCGATGGTAAAGCCGCCAAAAGCGGCGTGGCCGTCGCTGCCATACTGCGTAAGGCCGCTCAGGTACGATGAACCGAGGATCGCCTTGGCAGCCGAGATCATGCTGTTTACGGCGGCGGTTGGATTGCCATTCTGCGCCCAATTGGGCCCCACAAAGATGAGGTACACCTTGGGGCTGTTTAGCGCGTATGGATTGTTGGTCAAGGGCTGTGTCATCGTGACATTGTTGAAGGCAAAAACCTCCGGCGGCCGGCCAATGGGTCTGAAGAGCACAGTGGATCTGGCCGGCGCGGCGGCAATCGCCGCCAGAGCCACGCCCACGATCAGCTGACGAAGCCTGCCATTGATCAGTACTTTCTGAACCTTGGTTTTTGGGGCACTTGCGGCAGCGCCCCGTGACGCTGAGAGAGTCGATGAAACTCCAGCGTTGAAACTGTTGTTGGTCTTCATAGTGAATTTCCTCCATGTACTTAAGGGCCTGGCCGCTCTTGCGTGTCAAGCCCCGATTCCCTCAGGTTCGATGCATCTTCCTTGGATCATCTATTTCCTGTTCAGTCCCTAGACCAGGCTAAAGGCCACGCTGTAGACCGACGACAGGACCAGCATCGCTTGCTGCCAAGGTGAAATGGCGGCGGAGGGCGGAATGCACGTTTGGCAGTGGCCTCCAGCATTGATGCTGCTCGCTCCCAAGGTGAGGCTCAGCGCCAACATCGTCAATAAAATGGTACGTTTCATGTTTCTGACTCCTTTTCTTGCGGTTTTTCGAAGCCTTCATGGCTCCTCACCTGTATAGGCGCAGCTTCGCCGCAAAACTTCTAACGCTGATTGCCGCTGCTATAATTGCCGGAGATAGGGGAGCTTGATGCCTCCGAGCCCGTCGCCTCAGATCACGGAGCTTCTGCGAGCGTGGAGTGCTGGAGACCAGACCGCGGTGGGGCAAATCGTCGAGCTGGTGTATCCCGAATTGCACAAGATTGCGCGTAAGCATCTGTATCATGAGCGTCCGGGGCACACGATCCAGGCCACCGCCCTGGTTAACGAGGCGTACCTCCGTCTGGTGAACATTCGGCATGTGCAGTGGCAGAACCGGGCGCATTTCTTAGCAGTCGGCGCCAGAGTCATGCGCCGCATCCTGGTTGACTACGCCCGAAAACGCCCCAAGGCTGCTCGGGTCGACCTGGCCGATGACCTGGTGGTGACACCCGACCTGGACCTGGATCTGGTGCTCCTGGATCAGGCTCTTGAGACGCTGGCTGGGTTTGACGCACGGAAAGCACAGGTAGTGGAAATGAGGTTCTTCGGAGGTCTCACCGCCGAAGAGATCGCAACGGTTCTTGCCATCTCACCACAAAGCGTCCATAGAGACTGGGGCCTAGCCAAGGCTTGGCTGATCCGCGAGATGAGGCGAGAAGAGGACAGTGGACCCGCAACGCTGGCTAAAGATTGAGTCTCTCTATCACGCCGCCTTGGCGAAAGAACCGGGCGAACGGGTGGAGTATCTCGCTGCCGCTTGCTCGCAGGATCTGGAGCTTCAGCGTGAAGTGGAGTCGCTCCTGGACTGCGCGGACGCGCCGCTGGTAAGCCCGGTGGCCGGTGGCGAACAGAATGTGTCTGGGAATGACATGGAGTGGCCGGCGTGGGAGGTCGCGCCCAGCCTCTTGGCCGAGGAAACGGTCACGCCGTTGGCCGTGGGCGCGCGGCTGGGGCCGTACCAGATCGAATCGCTCTTGGGCGCGGGTGGAATGGGGCAGGTGTATAAGGCTCGCGACACGCGGCTGGGCCGGGCTGTCGCTATCAAGATCACTCACCGGCAGTTCAGCCAACGCTTCGAGCGTGAGTCGCGCGCCATCTCGGCGCTAAACCATCCGCACATTTGCACGGTGCACGACGTGGGTCCCAACTACCTGGTGATGGAGCTGGTGGAGGGCGAGACTCTGGCGGCGCGGCTTTGCAAAGGAGCGTTGCCGATGGAGCTGGCGTTGCGCTACGGCGTGCAGATCGCCGACGCCGTGGCAGCCGCTCACGCGCATGGCATCACGCATCGCGATCTGAAGCCCGCGAACATCATGGTGACCAAGTCCGGCATTAAGGTTCTGGACTTCGGGCTAGCCAAGATGGCGCCGCGTCCCAATGCCCCTGAAGCCGAGCCGCTCACTGCCCCTCAGGCGGTTATGGGGACGCTGGCTTATATGGCGCCCGAGCAATTGGAAGGCAAGCCCGCCGATACGCGCAGCGACATCTTCGCGTTCGGACTGGTGCTCTATGAAGTCCTCGCAGGGAGGGCCGCGTTCCTAGCGGGCAGCCAGGCAGAACCGCTCCCGCTCTCCACGCTGCAGCCCATGCTGACGGCCGCGCTCGATCGGGTGGTGCGCAAGTGCATGGCCAAGGACCCCGACGCCCGTTGGCAAACCGCGGCGGACCTTCACGACGAGCTGCGGTGGATTTCCGAAACGCCCGCCGAGACGGGCCTTAAATCCATGGCGCCCGCTGCCCCGTCTGCGCGCCGTCCGGCCGGAAAGTGGCTTCCCGCAGCTCTTGTTCTCGCGATCGGTCTGGCCTCCGCAATTTTCTGGCAGTCCTCCCGCGCACCCACGCCGGCAATCTGGGTCGCGACCCGCTTGGGCGGACCTTCCACGGCGTTCAGCCCGCGCATTTCGCCGGACGGCCAGTTACTCGCCTTCCTCACCCTGGTGAGCCGCCAATCGCAAGTTGCGGTCATGAAATCGGACGGCAGCAGTTGGACACTCCTCACCACCCAAAAGGATGCCGGGTATGCGCAAGAGGTCTACTGGGCTCCGGACGGTTCCAAGATCTACTTCTACCGTTACTCCGATCAGCCCCGAGGCGTCTATTCGATCCCGGTGCTTGGCGGCGAGCCGCGGCTGCTTCGGGATAATGCTATGGGAGGCTATCCGCTTCCTGACGGCAGCTTGATCGTGGCCGCTGTGGCCGGCCAGGGAGATCTTCAGTTGCGGCGCTTCTGGCCGGAATCGGGACGCGAAGAACTGCTACCTGCATTTCTTGACCGCCGAAACGACGATCTGCCGGTGACGGTGTTTCCGGGCGGGAAAGAGATCGCCTTTTTCGGAATCTTCAGCACATCCCCGGACCATATAGGCACTGCCGGCCTGTATGCTCTCGACCTGGATTCTAAGAGAGCGCGCCCTCTTGGAGGCGGCGCCTGGACTGGCTTCTCCCGGGCCATGAGTGCCACGCCCGACGGCAAGTCGCTGATCACGCTCGCCCAAGTCGAGGATGTTTGGCAGGTGGTGAAGGTGTCGCGCGATGGCGGCCTTCGCCACGAGGTGCTCTTTCCGCTACCTCGAACCGAGCGCATCTTCGTGCTCAGCGCGGGGACGGACGGCTCGGTTTATGTGGACGCCGTTGTTCGTCCCCGCCTGATGCTGCGGTTTTCACCGGCCGGCGGCGATCCGGAAGAAAATCCCGTGGGGAACATGGAGGGATATACCATCGGCTTGTTGCCGGGCGGCAAGATTCTCTTCCCCGCGCTCAGCGGAGGAAAGGCGCATCTGGTCGCTGGATTACCCGGCGCCGAAGCCTTGCCATTGCTGCAGACCGGCGAGGAAAGCACCTTCCCTTTCGCCGCCTCGACCGGCGGCCGCGTCGCGCTCCTGCTGGGCACGCCGCCCCGGCAGCAGATTGCCATCGCCTCGGCGCGCGAAGGGCGCATCCTCAAACGCCTCACCATCAAAGCCACTGAAGTGCGGAGCGTGGCTCTTTCGCCCGATACCCAGACGCTGTACTACGCAGCCGGTGGAGCCGTTTGGTCGCTGCCGGTCAGCGAGGCCGCGCCGCCGCGCCGCATCGTCGAAGGCGATGAGGTCGTCATCGATCCATCCGGCCGCTTCCTTTACGTGATGCAGCGGGCCAAGGACCCCAGAGTTCTGGCGCGCGTACCCGCGGCCGGCGGTGCTGCCGAGCCGATCCCGATTCCGGAGGGATTTCATTTTACCCCGGAGAGCCTGCCCGCCAACGCAGTGGATGCCCAAGGCCGCGTCCTATTTGAGACCTCTTCGGCAGATCTCTTTTTCTACAGCACGGCTCTTTTCGACGCCGCCAAGAGATCCGTCACCCGCATACCCCTTCACTTCGAAGGCGACACATTCAGTCCCATCTGGACTCCGGACGGCCGCATCGCCGCAGTCGGCGATACTTGGGCCAGTTCCATCTGGCGTTATCATCCGGTGAAGGAACGTTGATCCCGCGCCCTGCCGGTGCCCGTGGCAATCGGGATTGTGGCCACTCGCCGTGCCGAGGTACTTACTCTTAACCTGGACAAACGAATGAGGATTCCGGCAGAGGAACATCGGCACTTGCTACGAGATAATGACGAACAGATCCTTCTTCCTCGCGGCGCTGGAGAAGCTCGGCGCCACGCACGTATTACCGGACACCTATGCCGGGAATCCGGAGGATACGGCCACGCCCGAGCGTGATTGGGCAAAGCTAGCCGCGCTGGCACACTGACGTGAAGCGGCCATTCTTGCCTGCCGCGACGGCTTTCAAGCCAGTGAATCGGGCACCCTGCTTCAGCCGCATCTCTGAATGGCAGGCCCAGTCTGCGCCGCGATAAGACCAGATATCGGTAGCTGTTCTGGAGGGGATCGGTCGCCCGAACCCCACCATCAAACAGGCTGCCGCCCGCTTTGAGCGATGGCCGAAACTGGCCGGTGCCGAACCTCTTTCCGGATAGCGCGTTTATCTGGCCAATCATGATGCCCGCGCGGCGTTAACTTCTCTGGAATGTGGCGCGTGCACAGATTGGACCAGATAAACGCTTTGAAACCGGCCAATCAGCTTGATTTTAGATCGCTTACGCTCAGAGCTGCGGGCAAGCAGATTGGCCGGTTTAAAACAGTGATCCGACCAGAACCTGTCGGCGAGTGACTTGGTGATATTTCGCTCGTTGCCGCCGCGCAAGAATCGCAACACCGATGAGTTGCGGCAAGTAAGCCTGCGCAGCCAATCGAGAAGAGCACGGCGGGCGCGAGTCTGTTGGCGCAAATCATTGTTGGTAAGTTTGCATCATACCTGTTGATCGATGGCGCCACTCTCTCTATTCGCCGTGTCGAATATGACATCGAAAGGGAAATCAAAGCACTCGGCAGTCTGCGCTCCATCGCGCCGATTGGATCGCAAAAACCCTCCTGGCCGCCGCGCCGCGGATGCCATAGCTTACACTCAAACTACATGCTCAACCGGGGCTATGCCTACACCACAATCATCGGCAGCAAATACCAGGGACAAACCCTGCTCTCCCACTTGGCAAGCCTTTACCCCCACTCAACCCCACAAGCCTGGCAACAAAAACTGAACAACGGCGAAGTCACCCTCAACGGCGTCACCGCCACCGGAAGCGAATCGGTCACTTTAGGCCAAACCCTTGTCTGGAACCGTCCACCCTGGATCGAACCAGACTCCCCTCAGCACTTCGAAGTCCTGTTTGAAGACCCCCATCTGTTGGCCGTCAACAAACCCAGCGGGCTGCCCACCCTCCCCGGCGGCGGCTTCATGGAAAACACCCTCCTGCGCTTGGTGCAAAAGCAAACCCCCAACGCAAACCCTGTCCACCGGTTGGGCCGAGCCACCACCGGCATCGTCCTCTTCGCCAAAACACCGCAGGCGGCCTCTAATCTATTCGCAAACTGGAACACACCCAAAATTCAAAAAATCTACCGGGCGCTGGCTCAAAACATTGCACAGCACGACGCCTACGAAATCCTCACACCCATCGGCCTCGTACCGCACCCGCTCATCGGTTCCGTGTGGGCCGCCAACCCAAGTGGCAAACCGTCAAAGTCATTGGCAAAGGTGATCTCACGCACCACCAGCACCACAACATTTGAGGTAAGCCTAAATTCGGGCCGCCCTCATCAAATCAGAATCCATCTGGCATCCATCGGCCATCCCCTGGTAGGCGATCCTCTGTACGGCTTAACCGGCCAGCCTCTTGAAAA
>Ga0209698_10006908_pt1 | contig 11994 bp, 5 predicted proteins | sample LitLauG_LLR_2012_FD_187203 | JGI IMG/M metagenome (GOLD analysis project Ga0209698, IMG submission 187203) | Freshwater sediment microbial communities from Pennsylvania, USA - Little Laurel Run_MetaG_LLR_2012 (SPAdes) (version 2) | ecosystem: Environmental > Aquatic > Freshwater > Creek >...
TGTAAGAGAACATGCCTGCCATGGTCTCCTACCCCTCGCCGCCAGAAAAGCGGACACATCACGTGCTATCTCAACCGGACATATCGTGTGCTAACGACAGAGGTCCAGATTTCAATTGACAACAGTGCCTTCTTGGGCTAGTTTTCGCCCGACAGTCACGAGATGCACTAACGGATGAGCTGGAAGGCTCCTCGTTGGTGAGCTTCCCTTGAAGCTGTAGGTTTTCGAACCTGGAACTCCCCCGTAAGGATCTTTTGTGCAGCAATGCGGCGCACTAGTTCTAGCTGTGTGCACTGCCTGTGGCGAGTCCTCTTCGACGATTCGCGATTGGATCGATGGAGGGAGTCTGCCGATTCGCCACGGTCGCAAGCAGTTTTGGTATGCACGCGCTTGGAGGTGTCAGATGATTTCTAAGCCTCTCGGCCTGAGATAGGGGGCTGCGTGCCCATACTCACGCGCGAAGTGTTGATCGTTCGCGACGCTCTGGCGATCCCGCCCAGACCGCCCACGCCGATCGGTCTATTCCCGGTGGCCGCCGGTCCGGTTCCTGGAATCCCGAATCTCGGGCAGCCCGGCAAGACCGGGCAACTTGCGACGGGGAGTGTGTGGCTGTTCGCGCCGCCGCTGGCGCAGCACAGCCCGCCCGGCAGCTTCTGTGGATTCCGCATCAAGGGCGGCAAGGCGACGCTGCAAGGTCAGGCAACCGTGGGGACCGACGGCGTGGTTCACATTCGCCCGGGTGCCGTTCTCACCGTCGCGGTTGACATCGACCCCCCGCCGTCCGCGGTTCCTGCGCCGACCGACGCGGGCTCGTTGGTGCTGAACTATCCGGCCAGCGTGACGATCGAGTTTCGACCCGATGGCGCGCACATCACCGCGCTGTCCGCGTTTGGGCTCACGGCCTACGGCACGGCCGTGGCCTTGAACCGGAACGCAGAGGCGCCGTTCTATGACGCGCCGAGCCAGTGCGTCCTGATCCCCGCCCGTGCCGTGCCCGCCAGCGTGGCGTTCGCGAGCGTCAAGTCTACGCTGTTCATCCCGTCCGGCACTTCTCCGGTCGCGAGGGGCGCTTGGGCCCTGCAAGTTTCCACGAAGCCCGTTGCCCAGTTGAGAGACGCTGGCGGCGCTGGTGCGGTGGCGCTGCAGCTTGCAGGCGCCTCCGCGCGCTGGAGCGGTCTGCCGGCACCGTTGAGCTTCGCTTCCGCACTGTTGCTGGCCGAGCCGGGGCAGTTGACGTTCTCTCTGCAGTACAACGGGCCGTCGTTTACCGAGACCTTCGACCTCTGGCAGGAAAGCACGACCAACCGCCGGTCGAGGATCGACCTGGTCTTCTCCACCGGCATGAGTGTCCGCTACTTTGCCAAGCCGGGCACGGAAGCCGTCGAAGCAAACGACTGCCTGGCGACAGCCTTTCTCGACCGTCCCGTGCAGGTGGACGGCGGTCGCCTGGCCGTTATCAAGTGGCCCGCGGTGTTCGCATTGAGTGAGACCGCCGGCGTCGTGAACATCGGCATTCAGGCCAATCCGCCACCCGGGGCGACGCAAGGCCGCGTCATACTCGCGCTGCGGAACTCGCTGCTGGGGCTGGGCACGCCTACATCGCTCGGGGTATCAGGTGTACCGGACGCAAACGGTCTCGCCAACGGGCGTCTGGAGGTGGACTTTCCGTTCCAGTCGCTGTTGCCGACACTGCCCGACCCATACATCACGCCTCTGGCCTCGCCGCTGACTCCGGGCCAAAACCCGTCCTGTTCAGCAACGGTCACCTGGGCGAACCCGGCCCCGCCGAGTCTTGCCTTCTCTTCGAGCCCTCTCTCGCCCGCGTCGCAGACTAACGAAGGAAAAGAACTCGGACCGCTGGTGGACGTCTCGAGTAGCGCCGATCAACTCGGCGTTCTCCTCTCTCGCGGCTTGTTCGCACCAGCGCAATTCCAACTTCAGGGCATGGATCTAACTGGTCCGGCGAGCGCCGTCTCGTTGGTCACGCTGCCTGAGATCTCATGGGAGCCGATGTACTCGGACGGCTCCGACGGCACCGCGCCCGGACCCATCGCCAGCGAACTGGACGGCGGCATCTCGAGCCTGGTGCTGCTCAACAGCGCGAGACTGGTGCCTACAGCGCCGGCGCTGCTGCTAGCCCCAATGCTGGAGGAAGCGTCGAAGGGAGCGACCATCGAGGCTTCGCTCACTCTGCCGTTCGGCCTGTTCGCTACGATCAACGATCCGCTCGCCCGCTTCCAACTAGTGCAGCCGCAGTTCTCGGGTTCGATGGGCGGATCCATTCAAATCTCGATGACACCGCCGCCGCGGCCATCACCTATCAACCTCCCGCCGACCGACCCTGGCTTCCTTGGCTCGGTTACCACGCGCCATCAGCCCTACGGCGACCAGGTGCTCGGCACGGGCGGCATCAACGTTGCCAACCTCTTGAACTCGCAGTTCACGCAACTCGTCCCGCTGCTGCGCTACGACTTGAGCGGGTACGGTGCCAGCGTGTTCAGCGACTGGCGTGCGGCCACCGTCAGCGGGACGCAGATCATCAAAGTGCAGTTTGACGTCTTCGTCGGGCGCACCTCGGTGGAAGTGATCCAGATCCAAAGCATCATCTACCCCTGGGGTATCACCGTGGTCCGCACCATTACCATCGACCGCAAGTCTTCCGGCGGGGTGCTGCGGCACGATTCGGGCTGGCAGGCGGTCAGCGACGGGCGTCTTCAATTGCCGGGCGCATTCCAGGCACATCCGGGCGCGGTCTCAGCGGTGACCAGCGTGCATCACATCCGCGAGCTGGGCACGCCGTTCTCGCTGGACGGGACTCTGCATTGGGAAACAGTTCTGTTCGATGCCGACTTTCTGCTGGCGAGCGGGCTCTCGGTCAGCGGCGGCACCAGCGGAGCAGATCGATTCGCGAGCGGCGACGTGCTCGGCTATCTGCCTGCCGACGTGAAAGTGGTGCCGACACCTGCGGACGTCAATCTGCTACTCTCCCGTGTTCCGGCGCTGGGCGGCATCAGCGGCACGCTGTCGATCGCGGCCACCGGCGCCCAGATGCGCACGACACTGATCGACGCGGAATCGTTGCTCAGCGCGGGCACCGGCATTATCGTGGGCGCACTGCGGGGCAACCCGGTGCTGCCATCGCAGGGATCCTGGACGATCGGCAAACGCGCCGTTCCTGGCGGCGCGCCGCTGGCGCTGGACCCTCGTATCCCCGTTCCTCTTATCCGTAATAACGCCGATCCGACCTGGCACCTGGCCGACCCGGCCGACATCCTGCAGCTCGCTACGCCGCAAAACGAGTACGGCCTCCTACAGAGCACGGGGACGCAGAAAGTCTTCTTCCCACGACCGCAGATGATTCCCCCACCGGTACCGCCGCCGCCGGGCACACCGGGACCTGGCTTCCACCTGCCGCAACCGCCGTCATTGGCCGATGTCGGCGCGCTGTTCAACGCGGCCGGACTGTTTCCGAATCTTAGCTCGGCTCTGGCATTTGTCGGTACGGCGGCCGACCTGAAGGCGAGCCCGGATGGACTCGAGATCCACGGCTCGATCAATACCTCGACGTTCCTGCCGCGGCCCCTGCTGGATTTCGGCGTGGTCAAGGTGTTGATCGACTATCACGACGAAAGCGGCTCGCCGGCTCAACCAAAGGTGGACATCACACCGGCCGGGTGGTCGATCGCCCTGGGCCGCATCACGTTCCAATTGATCACGCCGCTCGGCTTGGATCCGCTGCTCAAGATTACCGGCAACGTCATAGCTTCTTCGAGCGCCGCGCCGACCGTCAGCAATATCAACATCGCCTATGGCGGCGCGCTGGCGCCCGTCGAGAATATCTTCGCTAACCTTCAATCCCTGGCGAAATTTCTCCCAGGGGGCCCCGGCGCAACGATTGACGTGCACTTCGCCGACGGAAAGCTGACCGTCCGCGAGGTTTTCGCGCTGCCGGCGTTGCCGCTTGGCGCCGGATACCTGAAAGACATTGCGCTTGACATCGGCACGACGATGCAGCTTGCCCCGCAGAAGCTGGAGTTCTTCTCCGGCATCGGGAGCAAGGAGAAGCCGTGCCACTGGCTGGTGTCACCGCTGTCGGGCACATGCATGGTGCAGGTGGGAGTTGAGGACGGCGACCTGGCCGTCATCATTCAGGCCGGCATCGGTGCGGGTCTGTCCATCGACGTCGGCATCGCCGAGGGCAGCGCTTCGGTAGTCATCGCGCTGCAGGTGACGGTTGTCGGATCAAACCTAAACCTGATGCTGCTGTTGACCGCCCAGGCCAGTGTGGACGTGCTGGACGGCTTGACGAGCGCCACGTTGAGTCTTACCGCGGGCTTGGGCGTAACGCCGCATCCGTCCCCGCCGCCAATATCGATTACGCATCCGCTGGACAGCGTCACGCTTTCGGCCGCTGTCGGCGTAGGCATCCACCTCACCGTGGGCTGGCTGGTGCACGTCGATTTTGATGGCTTCTGGCAATTCTCCAAGGACATCCAAATCCCGGACGCGCTGAGCGTGATCCCGGTATAGGAGACGATCGAACATGGCGGCTTCCGATCTCGTCCTGAGCATCATCAGCTTCCCGCAGAACTGGGATGGCACGAACCTGTCGTTGAACGTATTGCTGCTGCCGGCCTCGGACCCGACGCAGAAGCTTACCCCTGCGGGGCCGGCGTTTGCGGGGACGACGTACCTGCTGGAGGCGGTTGTCATACCCGGGACGGAGAATCCGCCGACGGACGGCGCGGCAGGCTCGCAGCCGTTCCCGATCACCACCACCGCGCCGGCCAACAGCGGGGCGTTGTTCACCAAGCTGAAGACGGTCTACGCGCCGAAGGTGATCCCGCTGAAAGGCGTCGGCCCAGCAGTGCGCATCAAGAAGGCGCTGCCAGATTCCTACACCGGCGCCTTCCCGTTCGTCAGCGGTGGGCAGGACTTTTTCGCCGTCGGCGACGAGTTCGGATGCGCCCTGCGCGCGCAGACGCCGCAAACCACAGTGCCTCCACCGTCGAAGGACATCGCCTGGGGTCACATCATCTCCTTGGCGTTGCGCCAGCCGAAGCTGGCCGCGGCTCTGGGCATGGTGTACACAGCTACTATCGCGCCGAACAAGACATTGTTAGCGACGGGCGGCTGGCTCTATGTTCGGTTCCGCGCCGCCACCAATCCATATGCGGCGGACATGGCGGCGAACCCGGGCAAGATCCTGATCCAATACTTTGCTGCCCGCCTGCCTGCGCTGTCGGCGGCGCGGCCGCTGTTCGCCCCCGTGCTCTATCCGCTGTTCGGCGGTGTGCCCAACCCGGCCGTGTACGACGCGGCCACGTTGGAATCGGAAGCCTACGACGACGGCTTCGCCAAGATCGTTCACACCAACCAGCCGAAGTCGTCTGACGCGCCGACCGAGGATCACAACGAGCTGACGCCCGCCTCCGACGCCGGTGTGCAGCTGGGATGGGACGACGAGCAGGTAGCCATCTGGATGAACCGCCAGTTGGACAGCGTCCGCAGCAATGCGTCGAACAACTTGCCGCTGGGCGTGCTCGGCTACCGTGTCGATGTGCGCAAGAAGGGCGCGGTTAAATGGCAGAGCCTCTGCGAGGCAAAGGCAACGATCAAATTCGACCCGTCGATTGATGGTACGGTGAACGTCGAGCCGCCGGTGGAACCGACACCTGCAAGACCGTTGAATGACCCGGGTCATGCCTGGCTGCCCCGCTACCTGGCGCAGTGGCGCGGCAAGTCTCTTGTGGTTGGTGACGACATTCCCCTGCAACTCACGGGCGGCAGTCGATCGCCGACGCTGCTCAGCTCGCGCGTGCCGTCCGGTTTGTTGCGCTACGGCAACACGTACGAATTCCGCGTGCGCCTGGCCGACCTGACCCACGGCGGCCCCGACGCGAAAGGCCAGCCCGGCAATGCGGCGCAAGCGCCCATCGGCGCGTGCAAGTTCCAGCGCTGGATCAAACCGCGTGCGTTCAGAACGAAATTCGTGCGCGATGCCGCCAGCAAACAAACGTTGACGCAGATCAACATCTGGCGGCCGATCCTTGGTTATCCGGAGCTGCTCTTCGCTGGTGTGCCGGACACCGCGGTGGCGGAGATGATCGCGCAGGTGCCCGCAGCCCAGGCAGCCAACACGCCGGTGGGCGCGAACGATCCGGACGTCGAGACGGTGCGCGTCGTCGTCGAAGCCCGCGCGCCCGCGCACGACGCCACGGCTCCGGACCAACTCGACGGCCCCTACCGTGTCATCTACAAGTTCGACGCCCCGCTGCCTCCGCCGCCTGCCGACCGAGTTCCTCCCGTGACGCCCAATCCGGCGCAGGCGTTGGTCATCAACCTCCAGTACCAGGACGTGGCGAACATCGCGGATCTGGCCGCGCCGGCGCCAGGGATCCCGCTCACGCTGCCTTTACCTCGCGCGCGCGACGTGCGGATCCGGCTAATCCCCATCGCCCAAAACGCGAACCCGGATTACTTCGGATTGCCCGAAGTCCAGGAAGGACTCGCCGTGCACTTCGACACGCGCGACGACCGGGGCGTCGAGAAGGACCTCTTCGCGCCCACGCAGCCGCTGTTCCAGCAGGCCAAGGCAATCCTGCTGCAGCCCGGTGATGATACTGCGCAGCGGCTCGCCCTGGCGCTGGATCTCCAGACCAACGGCCTGACGATCTCCGGCCGACGCGGGCAGCGTGTGGTATTCGGCGCGTCGGGCGCCTTGCGCAACACGATTTCCGGGGATGGCGGCCAGATCACCTTCGGTTCCACCAGCGACCTGCTCGGGCATTGGGTCGTCGCCTTGCAGTTGGTGCTGAACCGCGACTGGACCTGGGACGGCTTCGCGGGCGACGGCTTGTCGGTCTTCCGCGATGGCAAGAGCTCGGGCACGATGCGCATTCCGCATTCCGTGGGCAGCCTGGCCACCGGCGAGGCACTGAACCCCGCCACACAACGCGATTCCACGCTGCTCGTGTTCTTCGACGCGGTCGATCCCAACCCACCCGTGACGGCCGGAACGCCGAACCCGTTTCCGATCGCGCCTGCGCCGGTTTGGACGGTCAAGCCGATTTTCATACCGGGCCTGAGCACGCCTGACCCGGCCAAGGTGCTGCCATTGCATTTACCGAAAGCCGCACCGCCGTCGCAGGGGCCGCGCATCGCCTCGGCCGGCCTTGCGCTCTCGCCGTATCAGCCGTCGCCCGATTATTCTTCGACGGCGCCCCGACGCAAGGCACTGTGGATCGAATTCACCCAGCCAGTGCTAGATCCGGCCGATGCCTACTTCGCTCGTGTGCTGGCCTACGCGCCGGACCCCCTGCTCGTCGAAGGCCGGTCCGCGGGCCAACTAGCCGACACCATCGAGGCCCCTGACGCGCAGCTCGTCATTGATCCGGAGCCCATCCGCGTCATTATCCCCAACCAGGGCGCCGACACCGCTGGCCTGGAGGCGATGCAGCAATTGCTTCCGGCCTCGGAGGCGAACCCGCGCCACTTCATCCTTCCGCTACCCGACGGGCTGACGGAGAATTCGCCGGAGTTGTTCGGCTTCTTCACCTACGAATTCCGTGTCGGCCACACGGGCAACGGACTGGATCACTGGTCGACGGCGCAGGCACGCTACGGTCGTCCGCTACGTGTGACCGGCGTCCAGCACCCAGCGCCGCTCCTAAAGTGCCTGGTGGCGCGCAAGAACGAAGGCGTCTTCGTCACCGCACCCTTCGCGACGTCGATTCGCAATGGCCAGACGCTGCCGGCTTCGCACGTTCCGAACACGCAGCTTTGGGCACTTCTCTACGCGCAAGTGAAACAGGCGGACGGGGACGGCTTTCGCAACGTTCTGCTGGCCGCGCGTCAGTTGGCCAAGCAAGAGTCCGTTCACAAGTTCCCGCCGCAGTTCTCGCGTGACACGTACGGGTTCGCGGAGTTTACCCAGAGGGACGATCCGAGCTTGATCGGAACGAAACCGCCGCGCGGCCAGGGCATCGATACGCTACTCGCCGGCCTTTCGTTGCCGCGCCAGTCGCCGTTGAGCGTTCTGACCGTCGAGATGATGCCGCAGTACAGCGACTTGGCAAACAACCCCGTCGACGCGGACCTCGGCAAGCTGCGGATCCTGCGCACGTCACCGCTGGTGCCCGTGCCTCCCATTTGCTGAGAATTTCATTGCGCGCAACGGAAAACGAAGGAGTTCCGGTTAGTTAACTCACTGAATCGCTTAGCTTGGTTCTGCGTCTTAGAGTACGGTCTTCGGGGTGTTCGGCGCTTATTGGACCCAAATTCTGACCCCCTATTTCAGTGCGCGGCCATCGCTGCCGTGGATCGACCGGAGAAACCAAGGCAGTCAGGGCCACGAAGATAGCAAGCCTGGAACTAGGTCAAGCGATCGAAGGGTAGATCCGCTCAGCAGCTCTAACAAAACCTCTCCTGCTAGAAGTTTGCCTTGACAACCGTGCCCGCGAGCATCAGTATCGGTCGCGGCATGTGGTTCACCCTCCTTTTGGCCTAATAGTCTGTGCGTCGGTGATGTAACGGCCCCTTTCCTCGGGGGATTCAGCGCTCGGCAAAGTCCGACTGGAGTCGATCCTCGGCTCTGAACGAATGGCTATAGCTTTGAGACCTTGGAGGCAACTCAATGCGTTCTCTCAGGCGAGTTCTTCTAGCCGCTGCCCTTCTTCTAGCTGCGGCCCTGTGCACAGTGGGATATGCCGGTCAAGAGGCGTCGAGCAGCCAGCACCGCCCTGGGATTCATGCCATGCGCGGCGCGGGTCCGGTTGCGGCCACGAACTCGCAGAACATTCCATACTTAGGCGGCGTGGTCTTTCCGCATCCGAAGGTATTTGCAGTCTGGTGGGGCAATCCCGCGGACTTCCCGCCCGACACGCAAGACGGAATCGAGGACTTGTTCCGAATCGTGGACGAGACGCCGTATCTCGCTCTCGCGAAGCAATACCTGTTCGGAAAGAGCACCGATGTAAGATTCGGCGGTAACTTGTATGACGATTCGGCACCGCCGACACAGGATCCGCCCACGACCGAAATCGTCGCCGAGGTCTACAACGTTCTCACTGCGCAAGGCGTTAAACCAGACCCCACTGCCCTATACGCTGTCTACACATCCAATTTCCCAAACGAGAATTACTACTGCGCTTTCCACAGTTACGGCACCGCGCCGGACGGCACCAATATTCACGTGATCTACATTCCGAACTCAGAAAACCAACCGCTCTGCTGGGTGCAACCGCCGGAGTTGAGTTGCAACGCGCGCTCCAATGGATTACAGGCGGCCGCGAATTCGACAGCACACGAGTTGATGGAGTCGATGACGGACCCGAACTTCGACGCGTGGGTCAACCCTTCAACCTCCAATGAGATCGGCGACCCATGCAATTTCACGTACAAACGCTGCGTCAACCTGAGCGACGGCAGCCAGTGGCAGCTCCAGGAGATATGGTCGAACCGGGTGAGCGCCTGCGTGCAGGGAGCCGGTAGTCGTGATCAGTAGCGCCTAAAACAAAACCTACCCGGCATACAAGAACGCTGTGACAAAAGTCTCAGCGCGATGAAGGGAGTTGCCGAGGCCAGCGCCCTCTGTAGCTGGTTCTTCTGCCGCTTGTCGCTCATCGAGTCCTGCGGCCTACTCGCCGCTCCTTACTGTTTGGGCCTTCGACCTTGCGGCCTACTATGCCCTCTGCTGACTCCTGTCCCACGATCAAGATGGATTACTCCATCCTCAGTCACGATGTCGTGACATGCGACGGGTCTCCCGAAGTAAGTTCGACCGCCTGCGACGCGCTTGCCTTCGCCAGCAAACGTCCACGCAGCGATGGTCGAGCCCGTCCCGCCACCGAGAATCACCAGATCAAATTCTTCCGGCGGCCACTTCTTAGGAACATGGCGGATGGAGAGGTCTCGGTGCTCTTCATGCGACTTTTCCTTTCTGAGCAACAGGCTCACTCTTGGCTTGCATTGATTTGACGAGATCGGCTGCAGATGCTCCCTCAAGCGACAGTCCATAGCCGACTTCTCGGACAATGCGTTCCTTCAACGGTTGAATGAAATGTACGCGCGTGTTGCGGCGCGTCACTTCAGGGGCCTTCAAGTACAGCTCCGCCAATTCCCGTGCCCGGCTGAGCGCCTTGCCATTCGGCACAACTTCGGCAACCACTCCCCATTCATATGCGGTACGCGCCGTTAACGGCTGTGGATTCAGCAGGAACGCCTCCGCTCGTCCTGCTCCCGCGCGATAACTCCAAGTGGTGAAAATTCCGTCGCCGGGCGCTACGCCCTGGGAGAAGTGGGCCACATCCTCGAAAGTCGCGCCATCTGCCGCCACAATTACACTGGCAAGTAGCGCGTAGTCTGAATGCACGTGGGCACGTCCCTCGATTGCCGCGATGACTGGGACGCGTATGTTGGCTATGTTTTCCAAAGCCTGAACACCTTCATCATGAACCTGGCTCCAAACGCCGGGATCGGCGACATCGCCGAAAGAAGACCAATCGACATCAGTAATGAACTCCCCACCTGCACCCGTGAGGATTACGATCTTGTTCGCTCGATCTTGCGAAATCCGGTAGAAGGCATCGACCAGTTCCGTGTGAGCTTGCGCGGACATAATGAACGGCCCGCCTTTGCTGTGGAACTCAGCAACGAGCACACCTTTGTCATCTCGGGTCAGCTTTAGGTAGCGATAAGCAGTGAAGTAGTCACTTTGAAATTGCATCGTACTCTCCTCTCTGTTTTGAGTCCTGGCCTTGAATCGTTCTTGCTAGTCCGCCGCGGCCGCACTCAGCGTCCGCCCTTCCGTTGGCGCGGAACCAGGATTGACGAATGTTCGAGAAGCTGGATTTCGTAATTTTACTTCAGATTGCGGTGCGCCCTCCATCTACGGCGAGCTTTGCACCGTAAATGAAACTGGCGCGATCTGTCGCCAAGAAGACAATTGCCTCTGCTATCTCGTCCGCTGTAGCCGGACGTCCTGCCGGTCCCTGTGCAGCTAGCTGCTCCAGACCTTCGCCCATCGCATCCGTACCTTCTGTGCGCGTGGGGCCAGGGCTCACGGCATTCACGCGAACACCGCTCGGTCCATATTCAGCAGCCCAAGTTTTCGTCAACAGATTGACAGCGGCCTTGCTCGAACCGTAGAGACTCATTCCCGGGGCTCCGTAATCTGCAGCCATGGTCGACAGATTCACGATTGCACCTTTGCCTCTCTTTGCCATCAGTGGAGCAAGTTCCGCCACTAGGAAATACGGCACTTTCACATTGATTGAAAAAACACGGTCAAACTGTTCTTCGGTCATTTCATGTGTGGGTCCGAACGGATAGATCCCAGCATTGTTGATCAGAATATCGACGTGGCCATTTCCGAGTTCGATCGCCCTTTTCGCCAGGTCGCGTGCGCTGGCTGCATCTCGAAGGTCCGAAGAAATAAAATCTGCCTTGCCTCCTGCCCCGCGAATTTCGTCGACCGTGTTCTTCCCGCGCTCGGCATTCCTGCCAACGACCAAAACATGGATGCCAAGCTGCGCCAGCTTCTTGGCCGTCGCACGACCGATTCCGCTCGTTCCTCCAGTGATAAGGGCGGTGGAAGTGTTATCTGTCATCCGCAGCTCCCGAAACGAAACCCTCCCTACTTAGACTCACATGGACGTAGGGCGGGTTCAAAGTCGATCAAATTCGTCGAGGATAATGGCTTGCACCTGCCGGTGCGAGTCGCTGGGCGTAACGCTCGCCTACCTGGAAGGAAAGACGCTGAGTCGGAAGAAGCGCAGGAACATGCGAACAGCAGCAGTTTTCCGCTGTACGCATACACTCAGACAGCACGCGGGAGATTCCCGGCTAGCAAGTTGAGATCTCCCGTTCTCGTCATTAGCGCGATGAATTGCGAATTGCCCGGCATTCAGAACTGCACTTCCAGTCCTTCCGCAGTTATTCTGATTTGCGCCTACGAGGGTCTTGCGCCGGGTCAACGTACTCTGTTGAAGAGGG
>Ga0209698_10006909_pt1 | contig 11994 bp, 14 predicted proteins | sample LitLauG_LLR_2012_FD_187203 | JGI IMG/M metagenome (GOLD analysis project Ga0209698, IMG submission 187203) | Freshwater sediment microbial communities from Pennsylvania, USA - Little Laurel Run_MetaG_LLR_2012 (SPAdes) (version 2) | ecosystem: Environmental > Aquatic > Freshwater > Creek >...
CAGGAAGCCTGGCGGATGTGGACGGAACACTGCAAGATGCTGCTGAACGAGTACCGGCTGAACCCGGCGCGGCGCGAGGATCAGGAAGTCATCGTCAAGCAGTTGGAGATGTTTTTCTTCGGTGAAGGATCGGCCAAGCCAAAAGAGTATGTGCCACCGGAGAAGTGACGTCGTGGGCGGGTTCGGCTTCGGTTTATGTCAGGCGGTCCGCTGAGATTCCCTCAGGAACGGCATAGTACCCAAAAACAGCGCGAGCCCCGGAAGTGCCACCCAGTTCATAAAGCCAAGTCCGAAGTGGACGAGACGGAAGAAAGAGAAACCGTCGATCACCAGCCCCCAGGGCAGAATCAGGCACATGACGACGGCCATGACCAGAGCCGGAAACAGGCCTGCGACGAGCCGCGCTGGAGTTGGCCCTTGGGCGCGCCTTGAGAGGTACGCTCCCACTGCGCCAAGCACCGGCAGGCCGGCGAGCCAGGGCCAATAGAACGACATCCCCATACCGCCGATCCAGATGAGACGCGGCTGAAATCCGGCGAATTGGGTCAGGGCCAACAACATGCTCGCTCCCCACAAACTTGCCAAGCCAGGAAGCCAGAGAGCTTTGGTGCGGCGGTTCATGGGACCCTCCTTGAATCGGGCAGCACGAATCTGTGCCGCCAGAACGCTCCAGTCTTCGACCTCTTGTAGAGTAAGCTCAATAGCCGCCCCATCGCCCAGGCCACGCGCACATGCGGCCTGGTACGTTTCTTCAAGGTGAGTGGCTAATTCCGAGAAGACCTCCTCCCGATCGGCTGAAGGCAGCGGGAACGATTCCAGTCGCTCATGGACCAATTTCTTCCAGTCAGGCATGGCTGACTCCTGCCAGGCTGTTAAGAGCATGGAAAAATGCTTGCCATTCCTTTCGCAAGGGCGCAAGTTGCTTGCGGCCAGTGGATGTGAGGCTGTAATAGCGGCGGTCGCGGCCAGCGTGATTGGTTTGCCAGCGGCCTTCGACCCAACGGCGTTTTTCCATCTCATAGAGCAGCGGGTAGAGCGAGGCTAGCGTGAATTGCAGCGCGCCGCCGGTTCTCTCACCGATCTGCCTGGCGATTTCAAAACCGTAGAGTGGCTGTTCGGCCAGAAGCGACAAGATGGCCAGTTCGCCGCTGCCCCGCGCGATTTTGGAGCGAATGCGTTTGATCATGGGAATATAGGATGCGTATCGTTAGAGTATAGGAATCCTATATAGCCGGTCAACATTACGCTGGTACCAGCCCGGGCGACCGACGCTAGGGCGAGCCAGCCGAGCCTTGCTCGGCCCGTCCGGGTCAAAGACCCGGACCCACATTCTTTTTTTGCAAGGCGTTCGTCGACGACCGTTCTCCGTGGTGTTGGTGCTGGTTTCCTAGAAGGGGGAGGCGGACGATGAAACGTCAGTTGGGTTTTACCCTGATGGAATTGATGATCGTGATGGCGCTGATTTTGATTGTTGCGGCGATGGCTATTCCCAGCATCGTCGATTCGAAGATCCACGCGGACGAGGCGTCGGCAGTGGCTTCCATCCGCGCAATCAACACGGCAGAGATCACCTACCAGGCAATGTACGGGGGATTTGCGGATTCGCTTGCGAACCTGGGCGGCGCCGAGCCGTGCAGCAAATCGGCGGCGACCGCATGCTTGCTCGACCAGAGCCTGGCGGGAGGAGTGAAGTCTGGGTACAACTTTGCGGCAACGGGCGGAAATCCGTCGGGCGGGGAGAATACGAGCTATCTGGTTGGGGCGGCGCCGGAGGTTTTCGACCGCACTGGAAAACGGCTGTTCTGTTCCACCGAGAAGAATGTGATTCGCTCCGATCTCAACCCCGGGGGCAGCACGACTCCTCCCAATGGGCAGCAGTGCGCGGGGTTCAGCGCGCTGAAATAACTCAGCGTGCTAACCCTAGATTGCAGCAGTTACAATTCACCATGCGAAATACGCCTCGATTGCTTGCTTTGACTCTCCTAGTCGTGGGCGCAGCCAGGGCGCAAAAGACAAGCGTTGATTCCGTCCTGCAGATGCAGGAATTCGTCCAGGACTGGAAGGTCTCCAAACAATTCACCCTCGACGTGGCGAACAGCATGCCAGCCGAGTCCTACAGTTTCAGGCCGAATCCCGATGAGATGACCTTCGGAGAGCAGCTGGCCCACATCGCAGACTCGAATGTGTTTCGCTTTGAGCAAATTACTGGCATCAAGCCTCCGTACACGGTGGACTTTTCCAAGCCACGTCCCTCAGATAAGGAAGCGGTCATGAAGCGACTGGAGATGTCGTTCGACTACGTGACCGCGGTCTTGCCCCAAATTACCGCAGAGCAATTGAAGCGTACGTGGCACATCGCTTCGTGGAAGGGGAGGACCGATCCGGAAGGACGCGCGATGATCATGAATATGTTCGTCCATACGGCGCACCACCGCGCGCAGTGCGAGGTGTATTTACGCGCTAAGGGCATCAAGCCTCCAGACTATAGGTTTTAGGTGCTCACCCGAGTTCTAAGCCGAACGAGCGCGTGCTGGTCGGATAATCCTAAGCGGACGCCTGAACAATTCCATGTTTGAAGAAATAGTGACCGAGCGCCTGGCACTGCGCGATCTTGAGGCGAGCGATGCCCAAAGAATCTTCGAATACCGAAGCGGGCCGGAAGTTTCCCGCTTTCAGTCCTGGGGCACACATTCAAAGGAAGAGATTCAGTCACACATTCGCGGCCTTTCGGGAACTCAGCCGGGTGTACCTGGATCGTGGTATCAGATCGGGATCACCCTTCTCCGCAGCGGCGAACTGATCGGCGATTGCGGCTTTCACGTCCTCAGTGCCGAGCCACGTCAGGTAGAGTTTGGAATAGCGTTGGCCCCGGAATTACAGGGGCAGGGCTATGCCACCGAGGCTCTGCGAGCGCTGCTGGACTATCTTTTTGTCAAACTCTGCAAACATCGAGTGTTTGGTTCTGTCGACCCGCGTAACGTTCGGTCAATGCAGTTGATGAAGCGGGTCGGGCTGCGGAAAGAAGCTCACTTTGTCAGAAGCTTGTGGTTCAAGGGCGAGTGGGTCGACGATGTGATCTTTGCCATTCTGGCGAGCGATTGGAAATCCGGCAACCTGGGAACAAGCCTAATTAGATCGACGAATTGATTACCTTGGAGAAATTGGTGCTCAGGATCCTTCGCCAGACAGAAGGTTCTAGTCCCTCTGGTTATTGGAGCTGGCGGCGGGAGCCGCTACACTCGCAGCATGAGTGGACTTTTTGTTCTCGCAATTATCGTTGTGGCGATATGGGCCGGCAGCGCCGTGATGAAAACTGGGGAATGAGCTAAGAACGAGGAATGACTCCGGCGGGCTCACTGGATCAACTTGTGCCTGATTCTCGCGATTTGAGAGTCAGCGGTTGTAGCAATCATCCTAACTGACTGAGCTCTACGAAGCGCACAAGGCGCGATGACGGCCGAGAGCCGCCAAGCATCCATGAGCAGGCTCGTCTGATTGCAACAGTCATTTCTGCTGATTACGGCTGACGGCCTTGAAACCTGCCCAATCTGGCGATATAAGTTGGACCACGTTCCGGACCGGCTCTGGGACAGAGTACAGGCTCTGCATTCTCGCGGTGACCATGACTGACTGGAAGAACCACGGCCTGCGCATCGTTCGTAGCGGTGATCTGGACACCAGCACGCCTCAGACGCCTGGCATGACGCGCGCCGAAGCCATCTCGCATGCCAGAGTCGGGGCGCAAAAGCTCTGGGCGGGAACCGTTGTGGTGCAGCCGGCTGCCAAGACCGGTCCTCATCATCATGGGGAATTGGAAACCGTGATCTACGTGGTGCGGGGCCGCGCGTGCTTTCGCTGGGGAGATCGTTTGGAGTTCGTCGACGAAGCTGGTCCGGGAGACTTTGTCTACGTTCCTCCGTACGTTCCTCATCAAGAGCTGAACGCGGTGAAAGACCAGCCCGTTGAGGCAGTGGTCGTTCGCAGTGGTCAAGAGCCAATCGTCGTCAACTTGGACATTCCGAGTCCGGAGTACTCTCCCGACACCCCTCAAGAAGATCCGTTTCACTCTGCGCTAGGAAAAAGCAGCGCAATGACCCGTCTGGAGAGCTAACGCCGCGATGTCACGCACACACTAGCCCGCTCCGACAATCGCTTGGGGGAAAGCGCCATGAGTTACTTCCCAAGTTACCTAATGCACCAATATTGATGCACTATTCATCACCCCGTAACAATCGCCTGATAGAACGAAAATCATGGATCCGCAGTTCTGCAACACGCTGATCCTCTCTGACCTGCACCTGGGTGCGGAGACCAGTCATGCGCGCGAAGCCACCCGCGTGCTAAAGGAGAACCGTTTCCAGCGGTTGATCCTGTTAGGCGACATCTTCGCCGACCTGAACTTTGCCCGGCTGACCAAGGAGCATTGGAAATTCCTGGGATATATCCGGAAGCTATCGAATCCCAAGCGCAATATCGAGGTTGTATGGGTAGAAGGCAACCACGACCACGGACTGGCCAACATCATGTCGCACCTGGTCGGAGTTCGGGTTTACGAACAGTACGAGTGGGAGTACCGCGGCCTGCGACACCTCGCCATTCACGGGCATCAGTTTGATGGCTTTCAGGTGAACCGACTTAAGCTGAGCCGGCTGGGCACGTCTTTGTATCTGCAGTTGCAAAAGCTGGATTTCAAAAACAAGCCGATTGCGCGTCTGATTGACCGGCTGAACACGCGCTGGCTGCGCATGTCTCCGAAGGTGGCGTCGGGAGCGCTGACCCACGCGAGCCGTCACGGCGCCGACCGCATTTTCTGCGGGCATACGCACGAGGCCATCCATGTGGAACGGGACGGCGTGAACTACTACAACTCGGGCGGGTGGGTCGATTCCCGGCTTACCTACTTGACGATCGACGAACAGGGAGTACAAATCCATGATTTCAGAGAGCATGACTTCGACGAGCATGAATACCAAGAGCGAGCTGACGATCGTGATTCCGGCGAAGAACGAAGCGAAGCTGATTCCGCGCTTGCTGACATCGCTGACGATTCAGGATTACTCGAAGATGTCGAGTACGAGGGTGTTAGTAGCTGACGCGAACTCGACGGACGGTACGCCCGAGATCGTGATGAGCTTCCGCGACCGCCTCGACGTGAGCGTGATTCGCGGTGGAATGCCTTCGGTCGGACGGAACCAGGGCGCGGCGCAGGCCGACACTCCATACATTCTGTTTCTGGATGCGGATGTCGAGCTGGCGGATCGGTCTCTGGTACGGAAGTGCGTGGAAAAAGCACGGGCTAAGAACCTGCACTGCGTGACAACCAATATTCTGTGCCATGAAGGCAGTTGGCTCGACAAGCTATTCTATGCGGGCAATGATTTTTTTCAGTACCTGTCGTACCTGCACCGTCCGTTTGCTACCGGAATGTTTATGTTGTTTGAGCGCAAGAAATTCTGGGAACTGGGTGGATTTCACGAGCAGATTCTGTTCGCGGAAGATTACCGGCTGAGCCAGCAAGTGGAGCGCAAGCGATTCGCCATCGTGCGCGGCGGGGTCTACACCACGAACCGGCGGTTCAAGAAGATGGGACATCTGCGCGTGGGCCGGCTCTTTCTGTGGACGGCGGTGAACTTCTGGAACGAGGATTACTTTCTGCGCGATCACAAGTATTGGGCACACGAGGCAGACAGCGCTCCCCACGGTTAGACTCTCTACACCAACTTTTTGTCGTGGCCACAGGAAACAGGATTCAGCCAACCAGCTGAATCCTGCTTTTGTTGGGAACTGTGGCTGGCCGCGCTAAGGAACCTCTGAACAAGCTTCCAGGTACTGCGATCCTCGAGAGCCTGGACCGCTAAGGACGCCAAGAAACAGCGTAAAGGCCGCAAAGAAAAACGAAGACTGCGGCGGGGAACCTGATTCCGGAATCGCTAAAAGCGCAAGACGATGCCGGTCGACAGGCGGAGATTGTTCTCCGCCCGGCTGAAGAATCGCGTCCGAACGTAGTCACCCTGAAAACGCAATGCGACAGGACGAACGATGGTGTAGTCTAGCCCGCCACCTACGGCCGTCGCGTAAGAGGTGTCAGAGCCGAAGCCAGCGGTGGTGACATGGCCAACACCGATCTCAAATTCGCCGAAGGGTCGAAACTTCCCGACCGGCATGGACAATCGCGGTCCGAACAGGGCTTCGTAAACATGCGCGTTCGCATTCACCGGAGAGCAGACCACCCCAATCGCGCAGGTGCCCGCGGGAGACGGAAAGTTGAGCGAACCGTAGTGTCCGGCAAAGTCCGCGACAATCCCCAGGAAGGGAAAAAGTTTGCCTTCGAGCGATCCTTCCCAGCCATTGAGATTGTCGCGGCCGACGGAAAGATTGGTGTTGTAGTACGTGTAGCCGAAGTAGACGTTTCCCCCGGTGGGGATCTGGGCGGCCGCAAATCCTGCAAACAGGAAAAACGTGCCTACGAGGATGACAACCTTGCGCATGAATCTTCCTCCCTCTGCGGCTGCTAACACGGACCACCGCAGAAAGTTGTTAGATGAGCAAAGTGGGAAAATCGGATGCCGATCTGTTGCGCAAGTGAGGTTCGATCGGTCGGTCAGAATCGCCAGACAATGCCGGTGGAAGCGCGGTAGTCATTCTGAGTTGCGCTGAGGTAACGAGTGTGCATGTAATCGCCTTGCACCCGCCAGGAGAAGTTTTTGAAGAAGATTTTGTAGTCGGTCCCGCCGCCGACGTCGATCACGATCGGGTTATAGACGAAGCCGCTCGAGTTCAAGTGTCGAATGCCGGCCATGCCATGCACAAAGGGGCGCCATTTACCGAGAGTGGTCGACAGGCGCGGTCCGGCAACCGCGTTGTACTGCGTAATGTTGCCGGAATTCCCCTTGCGATAGAAGCCGCTGCCATCGATCACAGCCCCGAGGTGCAATAAACGCCTGAAGGGGAAGGCTTCGACGGAACCGTTCCAACCGCGATAGCTCTGCTGATTGACGACGTTGGTGAGCTGGCCGTAGGAAACACCCGCGTACACGTTTCCACTCGGAAGCAGTTGTGCCGACATTGGGATCGCGAACAAAATCACAGCGGCAACAGCCAGCACCGCGGCAGCATTCTTCGACACGAATTATTCCTCCCCGGCGATAGAGCCGGCAAAAAGTGCCAATTGGGTCAACGAAATCCGTTAGATGCAGTGTACCGGATGGTCAAGATGTCCCGGTTGACAAAATTTGTCGAGCGCGAGGTTGACGGAAGTCTCGCTCTTGACAAAAAATTAACCGGATTTTGATGATTCCAAAACAAACCGGCGCGCGTCTATCTATTAGCATGCAACCTATGGATACGAATTGGCAAACCTGGGAGCAACTGGTGGGGCCAGTTGCCTTTAGACTAGACAAGGAGCCGGCGTTGAAGCTCAGTTTGGAAACCCGAAACCGTGGCGATGTCATGATCGTGCACTGCCAGGGCCGCATCGTTTACCGCGATGAAGCGGCCGCTCTCTCGCGTCTTGTCGGCGAAGTCCTGCAACACGCAAGCAAGATGGTGATCGATCTAACCGGGGTGAGTTCGATGGACAGCGCCGGGATTGGAGAGTTGGCGCTGCTGCAAACCTGGGCGCAGGGCCAGAACGTGAACCTGAAATGCGCCGGACCGAATTCAATCGTCCGGACCTTGCTTGACCTGACGAAGCTGGACACGGTCCTCGATGTGCATCCGTCGGTCGATGCGGCGCTCGAGTCGTTTCGCGAAGAGCAGGTGTGCGCCGGCTGCTGATCGGAGGTCAAATCTTATACCGGGAGCAAAGATTCTCTTTGCTCCCGTTGTTTTTTGCCCGCTAATTCTCGCGGTGGAAGCGGTAGCGGCCCTTGTGTTCCTGAGCAACGGCTTCGGCTACTTTTAGGAACGCTCTTGCAGCGTGCGACAGATTCGCGTCTTTGCGGTAGATGAGGCGCAGCTTTCGTTTGAGCTGCAGCTCGCGGACGGGGATACGGACGAGTTCGCCCCTCGCGATCTCGGTTTCGACGCTGATTTCGGGAACGAAGGCCACTCCGTTGCCCATGGCGACGAACTGTTTGATGGCTTGCAGCGTCGGCAGCTCGAGATCCATGTGCAGCGGCGTCTTGTGGGTCTTGAACAGCTGAATCACCTTCTCGCGATAGGGTGACGACACGATGTGGGCCACGAAAGACTCGGCGCCAAGCTGGCGAATGCTGATCTGAGGCGCTCTCGCCAGTGGATGTTTCGGCGGAACCACAAAGACCAGTTCATCGAGATACACGACTACTGAATGCAGGCTTGGTTCCTGCGGCTCGTAGGACAGCATCCCGAATTCAGTGCGATAGCGGAGGACGTCGTCGGGGATATGACTGCCCAGGGCACGCTCCACCGTGATTTTGATCATGGGATGCAGACGGCGAAACTCGGCCAACACCGGCAGCAGATACAGCACAGTGAACTCGTTGGCCGCGATGACCAGCTTGCCCTTTTGGAGTTCCCGCAGTTCGGTCAGGGATTCGGCTGCTTCGCTGCGCAGGTTGATCAGCTTTTCGGCGTACTCGTAGAGGACCTTACCGGCGTCGGTCAAAACGCCCTCACGAGACGAGCGATCAAAGAGGGCCTCACCCAGTTCGCCCTCGAGCTTGCGGATAGTCTGGCTGACCGCTGACTGGGTGCGGAAAAGCTTTTCGGCGGCGCGAGAGAAGCGGCGCTCACGGGCAACGGTGAGAAACACTTCCAGCTGGGACAGGTCCACGAGTATAGCCTTTAATGGAATCCGAACAAACTATTAGTATAACTTATTATACAACTGTATCTAATGATTACTGAAGAATTATAAGTTTTCCTTCTGTTTGAATTGACCATAGCATAGAGTATCTATTTCGATCTGGGGGATATCCATGAGCGCAGAGCGAGCCCGCATCACGGTTTTCGATACTACGCTGCGCGACGGAGAGCAGTCGCCGGGATGCAGCATGAACCAGCAGGAAAAGCTGCGCCTGGCTCACCAGCTCGACCGTCTAGGCGTGGACGTGATCGAGGCCGGGTTCCCGATCGCCTCGGACGGCGACTTTGAATCGGTGAAGGCCATCGCGGCCGTGGTGCGCCGGCCGATCATCGCCGGACTGGCGCGCGCCTGCCAGGCCGATATTGAGCGCGCCTGGGAAGCACTGAAGTACGCGGCGCGCCCGCGGATCCACGTATTCCTGGCGACCTCCGACATTCATTTGAAATACAAGCTGCGCATTACGCACGATCAGTGTCTGGAGCAGGCCCGGGAGGCAGTTCGTTTTGCGAAGTCGCTGTGCGCGGACGTCGAGTTCTCTCCGGAAGACGCGACCCGCACGGACCCGGATTTCCTTTGCCGCGTGCTGGAGGCGGTCGTCGAAACGGGGGCGACCACGCTGAACATTCCAGACACTGTCGGGTACGCTGTGCCGTCGGAGTTCGGGGATTTGATTGCGACCATTCGGCAGCGCGTGAAAGGGATTGAGAACGTAGTCATTTCAGCGCACTGCCACAACGATTTGGGCATGGCCGTCGCCAATGCGCTGGCCGCGGTGGCGGCGGGAGCGCGGCAGGTCGAGTGCACGATCAACGGCATCGGAGAACGCGCGGGGAATGCTTCGCTGGAAGAGATCGTGATGGCGATGCGGGTTCGGCCGGACCGGTATCCGTGCGAAACAGGCGTGGTGAGCGAGCAGATCTTTGCGGCCAGCCAGGTGCTGAGCGAGATCACGGGCGTGCCAGTGCAGCCGAATAAGGCCATCACCGGACGCAACGCTTTCGCGCATGAGGCCGGCATTCACCAGGACGGGATGCTGAAGAATCCTCTAACATACGAGATTATGACGCCGCAGTCTGTCGGCGTACCGGATTCGAAGTTGGTATTAGGTAAGCACTCTGGACGTCACGCGCTGGGCCTGCGCTGCGAACAACTGGGGTACCAGTTCGACCGGCGGGCGCTGGACGACATCTACCGGCGCTTTGTCCGGCTGGCGGACAAGATCAAGCATGTGGAAGATCATCACCTGCTCGAATTGATTCGCGACACGCACAAGCCGTCCACATCGGCCACGCCGCTGATTGAGCCGCTTCCAGCGGCGAAGGCGGCTGCGGCAAACGTATCCTCGTTACCGGCGGCCCCGCCCGCTCACGAACCGCTCAAACCATTTCCCGCAACGACGCAGACGAACGCGTTCGGAGTGCCGTTGCCGGCTCACGCCGATCCGCACCACGAGCAGACGCAGCAGGAAGACTATCTCTGGGGAGTTTAGACCGATTGAGTCATCGGGTCATTTTGCGATTGACTCATTGGAAGACCCTCCAACACCTTGATTCTCAGCTGAGATAGAATCTAGCCCGTTGAGGCGTATCAGTGCCTCGATGATCTAATGGCTCAATGACCCGATCACTCAATAACTCAATAACTCAATGACCCTGTTGAACATAACCATCCTTCCTGGTGACGGCATTGGGCCCGAAGTGACTGAGCAGGCCGTTCTTGTGCTGCAGGCTGTGGCTGCGGCCTTCGGCCATCAAGTTCAGCTTCAACGGAAGGCCGTCGGTGGGGCGGCTCTCACCGCAGCCAACGATCCATTGCCGGCTGACACGATCGAGGCGTGCTTGAGTTCGTCGGCGGTGCTGCTCGGCGCGGTGGGGAGTCCGGCGTTTGATCACAATCCGGGGCATCTTCGGCCTGAGGCGGGGCTGTTGCGCTTACGGCGGGAACTGGGCGCCTACGCCAACCTGCGTCCAGCGGTTTTCTTCCCGGCGCTGGAGGATTGTTCGCCGCTGCGAGCGGAGATCGTGCGCGGCACCGACATTATGATAGTGCGCGAATTACTGGGTGGACTCTACTTCGGTCAGCCACGATTCATCGAAGGAGCAGAGGGTGCGCGGGTCGCGGTGAACACGATGCGATACGGAGAAGAGGAGATCGAAAGCATCGCGCGCGTGGCATTCGAGTTGGCCATGAAGCGCCGGCGTAAGGTCCTTTCCGTGGATAAAGCGAACGTGCTGGAGTGTTCACGGCTCTGGCGGGAAGTTGTGACTCGTGTCGCGAAGGATTATCCGGAGGTGAAGCTCGGCCACCAGTATGTCGATTCTGCGGCGATGCTGCTGGTGCAGCGGCCGGCGGAGTTTGATGTGGTGCTCACGGAGAATATGTTCGGGGACATTCTGTCGGACCAGGCGGGTGGAGTGGTGGGATCGCTGGGGCTGCTGGCTTCGGCGAGCATCGGGGGGGCCGTCGGATTGTTTGAGCCTGTACACGGCTCGGCACCGGACATCGCGGGCAAGGGGATCGCCAATCCCTTAGGAGCGATTTTGTCGGTGGCAATGTTGTTGCGGCATTCGTTTCATCTGGAAGCGGAGGCTGCCTGCGTGGAGAAAGCGGTATCGGCGGCGCTGGCGCAAGGCGCTCGCACCGCGGATCTCGCGGGGAAAGCACATTCTGCGATTTCGACGGCGGAGATGGGGAAACGGGTTGTTGGCGCGGTAAAAGCCAGAGGGGGTCAGACGCAGCGGGTTGTTTAGGTTGGAATCGTATTGAGGGACTTCTCAGATCCTCGCCGACGGACAATCAGTCTGCAGAAAGCAGACCTCAGCGGCTAAAGCCAACATTGGTTGGAGTACTTACGGCACGGCTGAAGCCGTGCCCTTCCCAGAATCAAGATTGCGGTCGGCCGCCGGGCAGCGTTTTTGTCGCACCGACTGCGGTTGGCGGGCTGCTGTCATACTTTCCGGTCAGATCATTCCAGCGGATGTGTAGCATCTCCCAGAACATGCGAGAGCCGTCGCTCAGGGGGTTAATGCGGGTGCCGCCGCTGTGTCCCCAGGCGACGGGGATTTCCTGCACTTTGAATCCGAACTTGCGGGCCAGGAACAGGATTTCCGGGTCGAATCCCCAGCGCTCGATTTTCTGCAGAGGGAAGATAGCCTGGACGGCCGGGCGCTTGAAGGCTTTGAAACCGCACTGTGTGTCTTTGAACT
>Ga0209698_10006910_pt1 | contig 11994 bp, 10 predicted proteins | sample LitLauG_LLR_2012_FD_187203 | JGI IMG/M metagenome (GOLD analysis project Ga0209698, IMG submission 187203) | Freshwater sediment microbial communities from Pennsylvania, USA - Little Laurel Run_MetaG_LLR_2012 (SPAdes) (version 2) | ecosystem: Environmental > Aquatic > Freshwater > Creek >...
GCCGTGCGAGATGACCAGCAAAGCTCCCACGCTCTCTTCGGCCATCTTCTCGACGGCTTCGTAGACGGACTGATCGGGTGTGACTGACAGGACATGCCTGTGTTCCTTGTTCTTTAGCAACAGGTCAATCGTGTCGGAAAATTTCATAAGCTTCCCTCCTCTACGCCGTGGCGTAGCAGAGCGCCGCGGGTTGCGATCGATGTAGGGGATCGCAACGGCGCCACTGGGATGCAGGAAGGCGAACGGTGGGTAGAAACGGGTAGGGCGAGACCTTTGCGGTCGAGTAACACGGCGCCTCCTCGTGCTTGCGGGGAACGCAACGCGGAGGGGCGAGGTGCTCGTAGGTACGGCACGGCCCCGAGATAGGCGTCGAACCCCGGGCTCACCGAACAGGATCGCTTACGATAAAGCCGTTTACTGGGCCGCTTTCCTAAAAATGCAGGCAGCATCGTACACCCGCACAGGTCGCCAAGGCTAGAGTTATGGCGCAAGGGGCTGGAAACCCTCATCCCACCAGTACACGGCAGGATGGTCGCTCGACCCAGGGATCTGTCCCCTGCGGCAAATTGAATCCATCAAAACAACAGTTTGAGTGGGTGAGGATAGGCGCCATTTAAAAGATTTGACGTGTGGTATCCTCCGGCGCAGTTTTGCACCAGCGATGATTTGCCGAAAACCGATGGCCGAAAAGGAGAAAGCACCGGGCCCATGATCGATGACCCCGTTCCCGTGGGCGACTGGCCGCCCGGAATTCAGCGCCCGTTATGCTGCTGCGGCGCTATCTCTTGTGGGCTGCCATCCTTACAACCGGCGGTTGCTCTCGCCGATGAGCCGAGCAGGAAGAGCAGAGCAACCCATGAAAGCCGCCCCTCTTAGCCCATCTCGCACTCCACCAGCACGACGGCCTGCTTCGGCACACTCAACTCGAGTGCGTCCGCAACGACTTTGACCGGATGCGCCGCGGGCTTAACCACTTCCGGCTCGGCGAAGGTGTTGGTGGCACGCATGTCCTGGTGAGTGAGGACGGTCGCACGCGCCTCGGTGGCTCGGGCTCCGCCGTTGAGTTTCAAGCGCACGGACAAAGCCGCATCCAGCGATGGATTGGTCAACGTCACCGCCAGGCGCCGGTCGCGGATCGACGCCGAAGCCGAGAGCCCTGGCAGCTTCGCCTTACCGGAGAGCACGGGCACGTCCAGGTCCGCAACGGGATTGTTCAACGGCACCTGGCGCGCTCCCATGTGGGCTCGATACATATCGAACACGTGGTAGACGGGAGTACGAACGAAATTGGCAGCTTGCGCCAAGAACAGCGAGTGGATGCAATTGACGGTCTGGGCCACATTGGCCATCGCGATCTTCGCGGCATGCCGGTTGAAGATGTCGAACGTCATGCCGGTGTGCACGGCGTCACGCAGGGTGATGGTCTCGCTCAGGATGTAGGACGGCGTAATCTCCGAGCCTGGCGCGTACCATACGCCCCACTCGTCGATCACGAACTTGGTGCGGTGGGCGGCGTCGAATTTTTCCATCTCCTTCCAGTGGTCTTCGATCACCTTGTCCAGGCGCACGCCCCGGAGAAGCACCTCGTACCACTCGTTCGCCTTGAAGTCGCCGGCCTTGACGGTGGTGGGCCGCAAGTCGGTGTAGTAGTGAATTGAGAAGCCGTCGGGCGGAGTGTAGCCCCTCATGGCCTCGAAAAACCCTGTGGTCCAGCCGATATCGCCGTCAGCGGAATGCCCGCGCGGGCCGGTGGCCACCAGGAAGGGCTGGGTGTAGTTGGGGAACTGGGTGACGAACTTGCGGTATTGGGTGGCGTACTCCTCGGGCCGCATGGTTCCGCCGCAGCCCCACGATTCGTTGCCCACGCCCCAGTAGCGAACACCGAAGGGCTGCTTGTCGCCGTTGGCGCCACGTTCATCGGCGAGGCTGAGGGTGCCGGCGGGCGCGTTGCAGTACGACACCCAATCGTGAAATTCCGCAGGCGTACCGGAGCCGACGTTAGCGGCGACGTAGGGCTCGGCGCCGATGAGGCGGCAGAGTTGCATGAATTCGTGAATGCCGAACTGGTTGGTCTCAGTCGCGTCGAGTCCGGCGGGCATGCGGCGCTGCCAGAAGTTGTAGGTGCGGGGGCGCGCGGGGGACTTGCCGATGCCGTCACGCCAGTGATAGCCGTCGGCAAAACAACCGCCGGGCCAGCGGAGGTTGGGAGCACCGATCCGCTTCATGTCGTCGACGAATTGCTTGCGGATTCCGTCGACGTTTGGAATGGAAGAGTTCCGGCCCACCCACACGCCGTCATAGATGACGCCGCCGAGATGCTCGATGAAGTGCCCGTAGATCTGCGGGCTGATGACGGCGCCAGGCTCGCCGGGCGAGAGTACAAGTTCCGCGTCAGCGGCGAACGCAAACCGGGAGGCGGCGAGGGCGCCGATTGCTGCCGTCGCCCCTGCTTTGAGAAACGTGCGTCGATGCATCGAGGTTCGCCTCCGCTGAAATGGGTGTCGTCCCCTGAAGGGGACTCTGTGTTTCTCGTCGCGCTCTCCCCGCACTTACGTGCGGGGCTAGTCACTGCCGTCGCTGCGCGACTGGTTTCATGCCCGGCTTAGTCATGTCCTTGGCGTATCTCCAGGTTAGCGCCAAAGAACGGCGCGAACCTGAGGCACCCAGAGAAAATCCGCGCTTGCGATATTAAGAGGCGCTCGATCGGGATGCCACATTTTTCTGTAGAATTCTCGACTTGGTGCGCGAGGGATCCAAGTGCTGCTGAACCTGACTATCGTTGCCGGCGACGGCATCGGCCCGGAAGTGACCGAGGAGGGCGTGCGAGTGCTGGAGACTGTTTCTTCCACATTCGGGCACAACCTCAAACTGACTCGTAAGAATATTGGCGGCGCGGCGCTGGCTGCGAGCAACGACCCTCTGCCGCCCGACACGCTGGAGGCGTGTTTGAGTTCAGGTGCCGTGTTGCTGGGAGCGGTTGGGTCTCCTGCCTTTGACAAGAACCCCGGCCATCTGCGGCCGGAAGCGGGCTTGCTTCGGTTGCGCCGCGAACTGGGCGCGTACGCGAACCTGCGTCCGGCAGTTTGTTTTACCGCGCTGCTGGAGGGTTCCCCTTTGCGGCCTGAGGTGGTGAAGGGCACCGACATCCTGATCGTTCGCGAGTTGTTGGGTGGCCTGTATTTCGGACAGCCGCGGTCGATCGAAGGGGAAGCCGGTTCTCGTCAGGCGCTGAACACCATGCGTTACGGCGAGGCAGAAATCGAACGAATCGCGCGCGTCGCCTTCGACCTGGCCCGCGGTCGGCGGCGGCAGGTGCTGTCGGTTGATAAGGCTAACGTGCTCGAGTGCTCCCGCTTGTGGCGTGAAGTTGTAACCCGCGTCGCCGCCGACTACCCCGACGTGAAACTTGCGCATCAGTATGTCGACTCAGCCGCGATGCTGCTGGTGCTGCGGCCGGCGGAGTTCGACGTCATCCTGACTGAAAACATGTTCGGAGACATTCTCTCGGACCAGGCCGGGGGAGTGGTCGGTGGTCTGGGCATGCTGCCCTCGGCGAGTATCGGCGGCCCGGTGGGCTTGTATGAACCCGTGCACGGCTCCGCTCCCGACATAGCTGGGAAAGGAATTGCGAATCCGCTGGGTGCGATTCTCTCGGCCGCGATGTTGTTGCGGCACTCGTTCCACTTGGAGAGGGAGGCGGCCTGCATCGAATCGGCCGTGCAGGCCGTGCTGGCTGCCGGTCATCGCACGCGGGACTTGGCGAAGCCGGGGCAGACGGCTCTGAATACGAGCGAGATGGGGCAGAAGGTTGCGGAGGCAGTGCGAGGTTTGTTGGCCGCTCCCGACCGTAGAGGCGCACAGGAGAAGTCAGCGTGAGTTCTTTTGGGCGGCACTCGTGCTTCCTACAGAAGTTGCCAGTTTAGCCTGATTCGCGAATGGGATTTCTCACGGAGTCCCGCGCTCCAGCCGGGTGTAAACTAAAGGTATCCGCTCACTCGTCCAATAAACCCCACGTCTCCTAAGCCAGGAGGCTGCGATGATTTCGAAGTGCGCGAATCCTGCCTGTTCCGCCCGTTTTCTCTATCTGCATGCGGGCAAGCTTTTCCGTTTTGAGCGGGAGGCGATCGAAGACAAGGAGCCGCTGCTGGGGTTCGACCCAGCCCTGCACAAGCATTCCACGGGCGTGGAGTTTTTCTGGCTTTGCGAGAATTGCTCGACGACGCTTACCTTGACCTACCGCAAAGGCACCGGGGTGAGGGCCCTGCCGTTGCGCCATTTACTCAAGGACGCATCATAGGCTGGTGACGGTCGAGGGTGAGCCCGTCTCGTACCTTCCAGTGATCGAGTACCAGCGAATTTTCAGCATTTCGAAGAACATCCGGGTGCCGTCGCGCAACGGGTTGATGCGCGTGCCTTCGCGATGCGCCCATTGCACGGGTATTTCTTCCACCCGGTAGCCGAACTTGCGCGCCAGGTACAGGATCTCGGGATCGAAGCCCCAGCGCTCGATATGTTGCAGGGGAAAGATGGACTGCGCCGCACGCCGGGTGAACGCTTTGAACCCGCACTGCGTGTCGCGGTAGCGAAGGCCGAGAATCACCCGCAACGCCAGGTTGAAAATGCGGCCGAACAACTGACGGTGGAGGGGTTGGCGCTGCGTTTGCAGTTCGACTTGCAGCCAGCGGGACCCTATAGCCGCGTCCGCCCCCGCGGCCAGCGCGGCAAACAGCTTGTCCGCCTCCTCAATTGGAGAAGACAAGTCTGCGTCCGTGAACAGGACGATTTCCCCGCTGGCGTGCAGCACGCCGTTGCGTACGCTGTATCCCTTCCCGCGATTTCCGGGATTCTCGAGTAGCCGCAGGGCAGGGTTCTGGGCGGCAAGGTCCCGGACGATCCGCACCGTGTCGTCGGTGGAGCCGTCATTTACAACCAGGACCTCGGCGTCCCACCCATGGCGCTGAATGTGCGCGAGTACCCGCTCCAGCGTGGCGCCTATGCGCGCGCCCTCGTTATACGCCGGGATGACGATGCTATAGGTCGTTGCCAAAGTGATCTCGATTCTTACAAACCCGGAACACGCTCACTTGTTGCGATGGCTTCCCGCCAGGCAGGCATGCGCAACGTGATCGAATGGATGGGTGTAGCCTACTACGCCACTTGCCGCTTGGCCAACATGGTGAAGAACTCGGCCACCAAGTCTTCGTCCCACAGGCCGTTTTGTGCTTCGATGCGCATGGTCAGCGCGGATTGCTCGTGGGTGAGCGCCGGTTTATAAGGACGCGCCGTGCGCAAGGCATCGTAAACGTCGACCACCTGCAGGATGCGCGCCAGCAGCGGGATCTCCCCTTTGTGCAAACCGTCCGGATAGCCGGTGCCGTCGGAGTGCTCGTGATGGAAGCGAATAATCGGCAGCACCAGGCGCAGTGACTTCAGTGGCTTGCAGATGTTCTCTCCCGTCACCGGATGCCTCTTCATGATCTCCCACTCGTCGGGAGTCAGGTCGGAGCCCTTCTTCAGAACCTCGTCAGGCACGGCGATTTTGCCCAGGTCGTGCAGGTATCCGCCGCGGCGCAGCGCGACAATCGAGTCTTCGTCCAGGCCCAGATGCCGCCCGAGAGCTGCAGCGCGCTTGGACAACCGCTCGCAGTGTCCCTCCGTATAGGGATCGCGCGCTTCCACGCTCAGCCCGAGCGTGCACAAGACAGATTCGGCGGTCTCGAGTTCATCGGTGAACTCTTTCAACTTCAGCAGAGATTTAACCCGCGCGAACAGCTCGGCCGGGAAGATGGGCTTGTTCAGGAAATCGTCGGCGCCGGCCTCGATGCCTTTTACTTTGTCCTCGCGATCGCTGAGGCCGGTGATCAGCAGAAATGGAATTAGCCGAGTGGTCGGATCTTCCTTCAACTGCCGACACAGCTCGTAGCCTGACCGCCCCGGCATCACGACATCGGAAAGGATCAGGTCGGGAGGGTGACGGTGAACTTCGGATTCCGCCTGCGCCGCGTCGCGCACGGCTACTACGTCGTAGCCGCGGCTGAGCAGCAGTTCCCGCATCAACTCGACCATGTCGGGATTGTCATCCACCACCAGGATTCGCGGAACGCGGCGGTGGATCAGGAGCTCGCCCATACGCTAATAGAGTGAGACGACCGGGAAATAGTTGCACCGGGAGTGCTGGGTATCGATCACTGTCCCGTCCAAGCAGGCTGCAGGTATTGTATCGGAGTTCTGGCGGTTCGCCAGCTTTGATTTCTTCCAGAAAATCGATTATCTCGTGTTTCCCTTGCCGGGAATGGGAGGCATCCCGCTGTGGCAACTGACCTTGTTTCGCTTAGGCCTCCGTGCTAACGCTGGTGATATGCGCAATAGATTTCATCTTCTCTTATTCGCTGGCATTCTTCTCTGGGCTGCGGCCGCGGCGGCGGTACCGAAGCCCCATGTCATAACTTTCGGCAAGTGGACGCCCGTGAAATGGCTTTTCGGGTCGGCCGAGAGCAAACCCCTGGACTTGAAGATTCGTGGTCTGTACGTCGACACCCGCCTTAAGGAGTACACCATCGGCGCGCCGCACGAAGTCACCGACCGGCTGTTCGTCGTACGGCGCGTGTTCCGCCTGAACGACACGCTGCCCGACGAGACCGGTCCGGCTCCACGATGGCAGTGGGAGCGAGGTGGGTGGTTGCTGGTGGATCGCCTGACCGGACGCGTCTCGCAGATCAATCTGCCGGAGTTCGATCCGTTCTATTCGACGGCCAGCTGGTATCGCGACTACATCGCGTACTGCGGAGTTTCGGACGATGGGAAAAAGCTGTTCGCGGTCGTCGCCCAACTGGGACGCCGCAAGCCGATTCTGAAGAAACCGCTGGGCGAGCCCGGCGGCGAAGACGAACCCGACTCGGAATGTCCGGCCCCCGGCTGGCAACGGCAGCCCACGCGCGTGACGTTCGAGCCGGACGAGGATCAGAGAGTGACCTTCGCCATCCGTGGGCATGCGGTGGATGTGGTGAACGACGCGGAGGAAGAGGAGGGGGCGGAGTAGGCGCAGTTGCGCGTGAGGTGGATTGCAGGTATCAGCGGGACCACTGGGAGGGCGGTTGTTTCGATGCCTTGATCTCCTGATATTTCTTCAGAGTGCCTGCGGCCTCTTTGAACATCCGTTTGGCGAGGTAGGCACGGCTGAGTCCGAGTTCGGCGTCGGCGCTCTTGGGATCGATCTGCAAGCAATGCTGGAAGGAATCAATTGCAGTGTCGGGCTGCTCTAACTCGAGTTGCATCTGGCCGATTGCCAGGAATGCGGCGCTATTCTTGGGATTGACTGCGAGGGCCTGCCGGAATGCCTGTTCGGCCTCGGGGAGGCGGTTCAGCTTCTTCAGCGAAGAACCGAGAGACAGCCACACTTTGTCGTTTTCGGGGGTCTGTAGCGACAGCTTGAGGAAAAGTTCGCGGGCCTGCTCATATCGGTCGGTCGCCTGGTACACCACTCCAAGATTGTATTGTGCGGTTGGATCATCCGGATCGCTGGTCAGCAGCCGCTTCAATGCGACTTCCGCTCTTGGATAATCGTTCTTTAGCAGGTAGGCATAACTGAGAAGGTCGAGTCCCATTTCTTCATCGGGCCTTCGTGCGAGCACCTGCTGCAGTTCGCCAATTCCTTCATCCACTCGCCCTTGGTTGATCGCCTGACGGGCGCGCTCCAGAGGCACGACCCATCCGCTCTGCCGTCTGGCGAATGCTCCCAACCCGACCAGCAGAATTGCAGCCGCGACGAACACGATCCGCTCGTGGGCGGTGCGGATCTCGCGCGGCTTCGTTAGCTCGGGACCAAGGACCGCTCCGAGCGCGAGCCCCATAACCAGCCCGCCGATGTGCGCGGAATTGTCGATTACACCGACCTGGGCGCCAAGGTACAAGTTCACGGCCACCACTATCAGGAGGCTTCTTAGCATCCGCTGCATCGCAACTTTAGGAAACGGCAGGCGGCCGAGGTAAAGAGCAGAGATCAAGGCTCCCACCAGGCCAAAGATCGCTCCCGACGCACCTGCTCCCGGGGTGTGGGGGTGAAAAAACAGGCTAGTCAGGCTCCCGGCGATTCCGCACGCTGTGTAAGTCAGAAGGTAGGTCCAACCGCCAAAAATTCGTTCGGCTAAGCGTCCAAGATTCCAGAGCCCCCACATGTTCAGAACGATGTGCCAAAGGCCGATGTGGACGTAGTTCGACGTCAAGACCCGCCAGGGCTGGCCGTCCAGCGACAGCGGTCCGAAATCTGCGCCCCACCTTAGTAACTGCGCGTAGGTCGGTTCTTTGAGCAGGGGGACGCCTGTGGCCACCATCCCTGCAAACACCAGAGCGTTCACTCCAACGATCGCCACCGTGAAGGGCGGACGATAGGTAACTCCCCGTACGGACCGTGAAAGCGGGTCTACCGGGGCAGACGGAATGGGCGGGATCCCCGCCCGCCGGCAATCGCCGCACACGTTACTCGCCTCCCCAAACGAGAATGACGGCAACGCCCGCCCGCAACTTACGCAGTTGGCCATGAAATCTCCGAAACAGAATTCAGTATAGAGGGGAGCATTGATGCAGGAACCAGGCTGAGTGCTGAATGCTGAACGCTCTTTCAATCTCCCGCCGTCTCAACCGCAGGCATCTCCTCCGCCACCGTCTTCGTGGTGATCTTCGCGCTGGTTACCAGGATTACCGAGACCACGACGATGGCGCTGCCCATCAAAATGTAGCGGTCCATGGACTCGTGCAGCACCAGCCAGCCGAGAAACACGGCGACCACCGGGTTCACGTAGGCGTAAGTCGACGCCTTCGAACTGGGCGCGTGGCGCAGCACGTAGATGTAGGAGGTGTAGCCGATCCAGGAACCGCCTACGATCAAATAGAGCACGGCGCCCAAGCCGCGAGCGGTCCAGACTACATGGAAGATGTCGCCATTCAGGAGTGCGAAGGTCAGATTCGCAACTCCGGCGAATACCACCTGCCAGGAGGTGGAACTGAGCGGGTCGACTTCGCTCGACTGCCAGACCTTCGACAGAACGGAGCCCAGCGCCCAACTGAAGGAGCCGGCGAGCAGACTCAGCGAAAACCACAGTTCGCGATGGCCGATGGATCCTGTCGCCGTGAGCTTCGGCCACAGGAGCACGACCATGCCGACGACTCCCAAGGCCAATCCGGTCATGCCTCGGGTGGAAATCTGGTGATGGCCGATCAGACGGGCATCGAGCACAAGGAACCAGAGGGGCGTGACCGCAATCAGCAACGCCGAAAGGCCCGAGGGCACGATCCGCTCGGCGTAGGAAAGGGTCAGGTTCCCTCCCATGAGGAGCAGAATGCCGACAGCCGCCATGTGCCAAAGCTGGCGCGGGCTATAGAGGATTCTGCGCCCACGGATCGCGCAGTAAGCGAGCATCACGATGCCCGCGATCAGGAATCGCGTCGCGCACATCAACGCGGGGGGGATGTGTTCCACGGCGATCGCGATGCCTAAGTACGTCGATCCCCAGAAGATGTAGACCAGGCCAAAGGCGAGGATCACACTCCACCGGTGTTGTTCTGAGGAGGTCATGAGAAGTGGCCGCTAAACCATAGCAGATGCTTCGGATCAGCATTTCGATGCGCTTTAGAGGTGCACAGCGCGTGATGGGTCGAAGAAGGCACCGTTTTCCGGGATATGCACGAACGCGGCTCGGATGGTGACTGGAGTAACACTAAGTTCCTGTCAATTTCGACGATCCGGATGACGGTAAGGGGTTCCTCAGCGCGTCTTTTCAGGCTATAATGAACACGAAGTCCTGTAAGCAAATGATCCTGCAGAACCCCAATTCGCACCTGCCCGCCTGCTGGCTGCACCAGCTTTGCTGCCCGCGGCGTCATTTGGCAGTGCTGCCTTCGCAGGTTCGCCCCAGCCTTTTCGGAAGCGACTAGTTTCCGGTCCTCCCTGTGGAAAGTTTCTTCGGGACGAAGTCCGCTCAGTCGGCGAAAGCTGATTTAGTGAGCAAAACCGAAGGGAACGGCGAAACGACCCACGACCCGCAACTGCTTTCGGAGGATCCCATGTCGACCAAAACCCTGACCGCCGGCCCCAAGATCAAGACCGCCCTGCCCGGACCCAATGCCAAGCGCATCCTGGCGGGCGATGACAAATATATTTCGCCGTCCTACACGCGTTCCTACCCGCTCGTGGCCAAGAGCGGACGCGGTGTCGTTGTGACCGACGTCGACGGCAACGAGTTCTTCGATTTCTCCGCCGGCATTGCCGTGACCTCAACCGGCCATTGCCATCCCGAAGTCGTCGCCGCCATCCAGAAGCAAGCCGGCGAACTGATCCACATGTCGGGCACTGACTTCTACTACGAGAGCCTGGTGGAATTGGCCGAGCGTCTCTCGCACATCGCGCCTATGCCGGGACCGCATCGGGTCTACTACGGGAACTCGGGTGCCGAGGCGGTGGAAGCCGCGCTGAAGCTGGCGCGTTACCACACTAAGCGGCAGCAGATCATCGCGTTTTACGGGGCGTTCCATGGACGCACCATGGGCGCGCTCTCGCTCACTGCATCGAAGCCGCAGCAGAAGCGGCGATTCGCACCGCTGGTGCCCGGCGTGACCCACGTTCGCTATCCCGACGTCTACCGGGGTTGTGCCGGCGGCGCCCAGGACGCGGACGAGTTCGCGCTAGGTTGTGCTCGGTTCATCGAGGAAAAGCTTTTCAAGACCACACTTGCGCCAGAGGAAGTTGCGGCGATCTTCGTTGAGCCCATCCAGGGTGAGGGCGGCTACGTAGTTGCACCCACACTCTTCATGCAGGAACTGCGGCGGATCTGTGACCGCCACGGCATCCTGCTGGTAGTGGATGAAGTCCAGAGCGGCGTTGGCCGCACGGGCAAGTGGTGGGCCGTCGAGCACACTGGCGTCCATCCCGACATCGTTTGCAGTGCGAAGGGCATCGCTTCCGGCATGCCCCTCGGGGTCACCATCAGCCGGGCGGACATCATGGACTGGGTCCCTGGGTCGCACGCTTCCACCTTCGGAGGCAACCCGGTGTGCATTGCGGCCGCGCTCGCCACGCTCGATGTGATCGAGAACGAGGGCCTGCTTGCGAATGCGACTGAGGTCGGGAACCACATGCTGAAGCGCATGGCGGACTGGCCGAAGAAACACCGCCTGGTCGGCGATGTACGCGGGCGTGGCCTGATGATCGGCGTCGAAATCGTGAAAGATCAGAAGACCAAGGAGTACGGTCACGACGAGCGCGACAGGATCGTCGAGCTGGCGTTCGAGCGGGGCATGTTGTTCCTGGGGTGTGGTCCGAGCACGGTGCGCATCTCGCCGGCGCTGGTCGTTACCCGGGAAGAAGCGGACGCGGCCATGGACGCGCTCGAAGAGTCGATCGAGATCGTCGGCAAGAGCGCGTAAAACACATCAACTCTGGGACGGGCGCTCGTGATCATCTGGGCGCGTCGGGTTCCGCCCGTCCCGCACTTCCGTCAATGGAGAATTCCTATGTGGAGCGGCACAGTGGACTCCGTCCACATTGCCAGCGCGGCGAAGGCGCCGATGCAGGCGGTCGATCATGTCGAAGCCATCCCCGGAGCCGGCTTGCAAGGCGATCGCTACTTTTTGAAGCAGGGCACTTTCTACAAGCCGGAGCCCGACTTCGAACTCACTCTTATTGAAGTGGAAGCGATCGAGGCCATCAAGCGCGAGTACAAAGTCGATCTGGGCGCGGGCGAAGCGCGCCGGAATGTGGTAACCCGCGGTGTGCCTCTGAATCACCTGGTCGGCCGCGAGTTCACCGTCGGCGGCGTGAAGGTCCGGGGCATTCGCCTGTGCGAGCCGTGCAGCCATTTAGAGGGGCTTACCCGACTTCCCGTCATCAAAGGGCTGCGCCACCGTGGCGGCTTGCGGGCGCAAATCCTGACCCAAGGCGTGATCCGGGTTGGCGACCCCGTCTCGGAGTAGAAATGCCCGGAAGAGATCCGACCTACCGGG
>Ga0209698_10006911_pt1 | contig 11993 bp, 11 predicted proteins | sample LitLauG_LLR_2012_FD_187203 | JGI IMG/M metagenome (GOLD analysis project Ga0209698, IMG submission 187203) | Freshwater sediment microbial communities from Pennsylvania, USA - Little Laurel Run_MetaG_LLR_2012 (SPAdes) (version 2) | ecosystem: Environmental > Aquatic > Freshwater > Creek >...
CCGAGGAGCGTGACAAGCTCCAGGCCGAGGCCGCCGATGCCAAGGATCGGACCCTGCGGGCGCTCGCCGAACTCGACAATGTCCGCCGGCGGACCGAGCGCGAGAAGGCGGATATTTCCAAATACGCGATTTCCGAGTTCGCCCGCGACGTCATCGGCGTCGGCGACGATGTCCAGCGCGCGATCGACCATGTGCCCATGGAGGCGGCGGCCAAGGATCCGACGCTGAAGAGCTTCCTGGAAGGCATCCAACTGATGGAACGGCAGCTCTTGACGACGTTGGAGCGGCACGGCGTTGCCCGTCTCTCGCCGCTGGGCGAGCGCTTCGATCCCAACAAGCACCAGGCGGTGATGGAGCAAGAGACGACCGAGGTGCCAGCAGGAACCGTAGTGCAGGTGCTGCAAGCCGGCTTCGTGATCGGCGAGCGAACGCTGCGGCCGGCGGTGGTTGTGGTTTCCAAGGGTGGGGCAAGAATTCCCAAACCCGCGCTGAAGGATGAGGCGGCGCCGACGCAAGCCGAGCAGCCTGCGGGCGGTTCGATGCCTGGCGGATCGGATGAGAGCAAGCCCACGGAGCCCCCGGCGGCCGACCCGTCCGCTTAGGGTTGGGTCAGCCGATCGTCGTTCTTGCGTCCACGCGCGGCCGATAGTCTCTTTGCCCGATACTCCGAATGTCGCCCCAGTGTTTCGAGTGGGTGACAGATACAAATATTGGAAACTGTATCTGACATGAGGCCTATCCCTCTCAGCCTGCAAACACTGTACGCCAGCGTATTGCAGAATGTCGCCCTCAGCGACGTTCGGGCAGGGTGCGTCAGCAAAGAAACTCTCGCCGAAGTTCGTCGCCGCGGCGTCAAGTGGCGAAAGACTCTCGATCGTTCCTTGGCCGAAATCGGCCCTACCTGATCGCCACCAGCGCCCGGCGCTCGGCGCAATAGAGGCCGGGTTCGGGATTGCAGCTGTAATTCGAATAGAGGATCGTGTCGGCGCGGCCGATCAGATTCTCGACTGGCACCGGACCCATGAGGTCGACAAAGCGGCTGTCCGCCGAATCATCCCGATTGTCGCCCATCATGAACAGTGCGTTCTCTGGAACTTCAGTATCTGCCCGCGTCTCGAACGGGTTGTCGTCGGATTCCTGCACGATGAAATGTGAACGGCCTTCGGGCAATATCTCCGTGTAGCGCGTAACGCGCACGACCCGACCTTGTGGATTGCGATAGTGATAGATCGCCTCCATGCGGCGCTCCACCAGTTCACCGTTGATGTAGAGACGCCCATGCCGAAGCTCGATGTGATCGCCGGGCAGACCGATCACCCGCTTGATCATCGTCCTGCCGTCCTTGGGATGCACGAACACGACCACGTCGCCCCGCTTGGGCAGTGAGCCGAGGATGCGGCCGTTGAACTCGACGCCGAAATTGTCCAGCGGCAACGAATAGCGGCTCCAGCCATAGGCGAATTTGGAAACTTCAAGCCGGTCGCCAACCTCGAGCGTCGGCACCATGCTCTCGGACGGAATGAAATAGGTCGCGAACGCCGCCGTACGGAACAGCGTCGCACCCACGACGCCGACCAGCAGTATGAATACCAGCTCCAGCAACAGACGCATCGCCACCACCCTCAAAGCGATCATTTACCCCAACTTCATGGTTCGGTGCCATGGGATTCGGGCTTGTGTTGGGCAGATGCAAAAGCGGTGCCGGGGCGTGCTATCGTGCCGAGGCGACCTTGCTGCGTTGCGGCAAGAGGGTCTCGAGGCCGGAGCGGAGCAGCCGACGGCCGGGCTGCTCGATGAGGTGATAGGTAACCACCGAGGCGAGAAGCATGGGGACGATCGCCAGGATCACTTGGGCCGACGGCAGGGCATGCGGATCGTAGCCGAGCAGCCGCGAGAGCGTGTTGAAATAGAGCTTTCCGGCCAGGAAATGCAGCATGTAGGTCGAATAGGAAATCTCGCCGAGATAGACCAACGGCCGCAGCACCCAATCGGGCGGTACCAAGCCTTCCCGCTCGCAGTTGGCCAAGAGCAGAATGACGAAGCCGAATACTGGTGGCATCACCACGACGGGCAGCCCCACGGCCATCGCCAGGAGCACGCCGGTGACGGTCAACGGCGCCAGCCAGATCAGCCTCGCGCCCGGCATCGGCCTGGCAGCGCCCAGCCCATACAGCGCCACCCCGAGCGCGAACTCCGGCAGGATGCGCAGGATGCCGAAGCGCCAACTCAAGTCATTGAGCCCAACACCGAAAAGCCCACGCGCGAGCACCTCGCAGGCGATGTAGAAGGCGAGCACCACGACCAGCCGCAAATTGCTCTTATGGCCAAAGGCCAGCGCCGCCGCGGCGATCAGTGGGAACAGCAAATAGGCGCAAGCCTCGGCGCTGATCGACCAGGCGACCGGATTGAAATAGTGCCCGTTGTTGGTGCCCCAGGCCTGCAGCAGGAGCAGGTTTGTGAGGAGATGCCAGCCAAAACCGCTCCCGGTCGCGGCGTCGAGACCCATGGGCGGTCCGTAGACCTCGAGGCCGAGCCCGTGCCGCATGGCCAGCCAGCCATTCGTGGCGGCGGCGAGCAGCATGACGATGTGCATCGGGTAGAGCCGCGCCAGCCGCGCCACGAGGAAATCGCCAAAGCCGAACCGGCCGGCCTCGACCCGCGCCAGATAGACGTGCGCAAGGATGAACCCCGACAGCACGAAGAACACATCGACGCCAAGCTGGCCGTTGTCGATCAAGGTTGTATGTAACGCCGATCCGGGCGCCGTCCGCGCCGCGAAATGGAACAACACGACCAGCAGGGCCGCGAAGGCGCGCAAGGCCGTCAAAAGGCGCAAGTCTGCGGGATAGGGGCGGGCTGTCGGGCTCATGGCCGCCGGACCCTAACAGCCAATCGGTAAGAAACGGTTTGGGTTACTCAACCCTTCGTCACTCGCCGAAGTGTGAGATTGATCCGCCCACCTTCGCCGAGCAGCAGCGAGGTTCCCGTCAATACCCGGTCGATGCCGTGATAGGCAAGCCGTGCCCCACCACCGAGCACCGTCACATCGCCCGAACGGAGCGTGAGCCGAGTACGGGCATCCTTGCGGGTAAGGCCGCCGAGGCTGAACACCGCGTCGTCGCCCAGCGATACCGACAGCACGGGGGCGGAGAAATCGGCCTCGTCGCTGTCACGGTGTTGGCCCATCTTGGCCTTCCCCCGATAGATGTTGACGAGGCACGCCTCGGGCGGCGCCGAATGGCCAGCAAGGTCGCGCCAGAGCGTCAACAGCTCGCTGGGCATCGGCGGCCAGGGTCGGCCAGTGACCGGATGGGTCGGCTGATAGCGGTAACCGTGCTCCTTGTCGGTGACCCAGCCCAGCGGCCCGCAATTGGTCATGGCCACCGAAAGCGGCTTGCCGGTGCGGGGCATTGCTGGCGTAAACGGGGGGGCGGCCGCGATCACCGCCCGGACCGCCGCCAGGAGCGCGGCCTGCTCGATCGGCGATAAATATTCGGGAAAAAATCGGAAGCCGTCCGCGAATTGCATTGCCGATCGTATCTCCGCTGGCGCAAAGTCCGGCTCACGTCACGTAGGCAAAAAGCACCGTTTGCCCCGTGCCACCCGTTGAACGCATTTTACTGCCTCCTATATAACCGGCCATACCCGATTCCCAACTCCAACGATCGGGGACCGCCGTAACGGCACCAATTCAAAGGGCGCCGCGACGGAATGGACGCCGGAAGGGTCTTGGCGGTCCGCCGTAACTGAAAGGGACTTTTTTCCATGTCTAAAGTGATTGGCATCGACCTCGGCACGACGAACTCGTGTGTCGCGGTGATGGAAGGTTCGACCCCCAAGGTCATCGAGAATTCGGAGGGCGTGCGCACGACCCCCTCGATCGTCGCCTTCACCGAGGATGACGAGAGGCTGGTCGGTTTGCCCGCCAAGCGGCAGGCGGTAACCAATCCGCTCAACACATTCTTTGCCATCAAGCGCTTGATCGGCCGGCGGTTCGATGACCCGATGGTGGCCAAGGACAAGGGCCTGGTGCCCTACGAGATCGTTCGCGCCGACAACGGCGATGCCTGGGTCCAGAGCCATGGCAAAAAGTACTCGCCCTCGCAAATTTCCGCCTTCACCCTGCAAAAGATGAAGGAGACGGCCGAGTCCTATCTTGGCCATGACGTCACGCAGGCCGTCATTACCGTTCCCGCCTACTTCAACGATGCCCAGCGGCAAGCGACCAAGGATGCTGGCAAGATCGCTGGCCTCGAAGTGCTGCGCATCATCAACGAGCCGACGGCCGCCGCGCTCGCCTATGGCCTCGACAAGAAGGACGGCAAGACCATCGCGGTTTACGACCTCGGCGGCGGCACCTTCGACATTTCGGTGCTCGAGATCGGCGATGGCGTATTCGAGGTCAAGTCGACCAACGGCGACACGTTCCTCGGTGGCGAAGACTTCGATATGCGGCTGGTCGAATATCTGGTCGGCGAGTTCAAGAAAGAGAACGGCATCGACCTCAAGAACGACAAGCTTGCGCTCCAGCGCCTCAAGGAGGCCTCGGAGAAGGCCAAGATCGAGCTGTCGTCCAGCCAGCAGACCGAGATCAACCTGCCCTTCATCACCGCCGATAAGACCGGCCCGAAGCATCTGACGATGAAGCTCACCCGCGCCAAGCTGGAGAGCTTGGTCGATGACCTCATCCAGAAGACGATCGAGCCGTGCAAGGCGGCGATCAAGGATGCCGGCTTGCAAGCCGCCGAGATCGACGAGGTCGTGCTCGTCGGTGGCATGACGCGCATGCCGAAGGTGCAGGAAGTCGTCAAGCAACTGTTCGGCCGCGAGCCGCACAAGGGCGTCAACCCGGACGAGGTCGTGGCCATCGGCGCCGCCATCCAGGCCGGCGTGCTGCAGGGCGATGTCAAGGACGTGCTGTTGCTCGACGTGACCCCGCTGTCGCTGGGCATCGAGACGCTCGGTGGAGTGTTCACGCGCCTGATCGACCGCAACACGACCATTCCGACCAAGAAGAGCCAGGTGTTCTCGACCGCCGAGGATGGGCAAAGCGCGGTGACTATCCGCGTCTTCCAGGGCGAACGCGAAATGGCGGCCGACAACAAGATGCTCGGTCAGTTCGACCTCGTGGGCATACCGCCCGCCCCGCGCGGCGTGCCGCAGGTCGAGGTGACGTTCGATATCGACGCCAACGGCATCGTCAACGTGACGGCGCAGGACAAGGCGACGTCGAAGCAGCAGCAGATCCGCATCCAGGCTTCGGGTGGCCTCACCGACGCTGACATCCGCAAGATGATGGAGGACGCCGAAAAGCACAAAGCCGAGGACAAGGCGCGGCGCGAACTGGTCGACGCCAAGAACCAGGGCGAATCGGTGCTGCACGCGACGGAGAAGGCGCTGAAGGAGCACGGCACCAAGATCGGCGCGGCCGACCGCAGCGTGATCGACACCGGTATCGGCGACCTGAAGGCCGCCATGGCGGGCGAAGACAGCGGCAAGATCAAAGCGGCGACCAGTGCCCTGCAGCAAGCGTCGCTCAAGTTGGGCGAAGCCATGTACAAGGACATGGGTGGCCAGCCGAGCGGTGGCTCCGACGGTGGCGGCGACGAGAAGGTCGTCGATGCCGACTTCGAAGAGGTCAAGGATCCCGGCAAGAAAAAGTCGGCCTAGCGCTGACGCTAGGTTCCCTCTCCGCGAGTGCGGGGAGGGCCCCTGGTGAGCGGATCACCGGGGCGGGCGATTTGGCGGCGGCATTGCAAGACGATACGGGGGCGCAGCGTGTCTTTATGGCTCTACCGCCATCGCACAAGGCGGAATATCTTGGCTGGATTGACCGAGCCAAGACGCTCGAGACCCCCTAAGCGCCGGATCGCCGCAATGAACGACCGGCTCAAATTCAAGGACACGCGCTGACCATGGCAAAGCGCGACTATTACGAAATTCTCGGGCTGGCGCGTGGGGCCAGCGATCAGGACATCAAGAATGCCTTTCGCAAGCTCGCGAAGGTCCACCATCCCGATCGCAATCAAGGCAACAAGGAAGCCGAGATCAAGTTCAAGGAGCTGAACGAGGCCTATCAGGCTTTGTCCGACCCGCAAAAGCGGGCCGCCTACGACCAATTTGGCCACGCCGCTTTCGAGGGCGGCGGCATGGGTGGGGCCGGCGGACATCCGTTCAGCGGTGATTTCTCCGCTTCGATGGCCGACATCTTCGACACCATGTTCGGCGATATGGGCATGGGCGCTCGCCGGGGCGGCCCCCAAGCCGGGGCGGCGCGCGGACGGGGGGGTCGCGAGCGCGGTGATGACATCCGCTTCAGCATGGACGTCACGCTCGCCGAAGCCTACCACGGCAAGACCGCCGAAATCCGAGTTCCGACTTCGGTCACCTGCGATGTGTGTTCAGGCTCGGGTGCCAAACCCGGATCAAAACCGACGGCCTGCAAGACTTGCGGCGGCGCCGGCAAAGTCCGCTCCAGTCACGGCGGCTTCTTCACCATCGAGCGAACTTGCCCGACGTGCCACGGCCGCGGCGAGGTCATCGACAATCCGTGCTCGAATTGCTCGGGTGCGGGCCGGGTCACCAAGGAGCGGAAGCTCTCGGTGAACATTCCGGCGGGCGTCGAGGATGGTACACGGATCAGGCTCGCGGGCGAGGGCGAAGCGGGAGTTCGTGGTGGTCCGCCTGGCGACCTCTACATCTTCCTCACGGTCAAGCCGCACGACTTCTTCCAGCGTGACGGCGCCGACATTTTCTGCCGGGTGCCGATCTCGATGGTGACCGCCGCGCTCGGCGGCTCGGTCGAGGTTCCCTCGATCGACGGGCAACGCACGCGGGTCAAAGTCCCCGAGGGCACCGAAAGCGGCAAGCAATTCCGCCTGCGCGGCAAGGGCATGCCAGTGCTGCGCTCCAAGACCTCCGGCGACATGTATATTCAGGTCGATGTCGAAACGCCAAAGAACCTGAACCGCCGGCAGAAGGACCTGCTGGCCGAATTCGAGAAGGTCTCGGACAAGGCGACCAACCCGGAAAGCACCGGGTTCTTCGCCAAGATGGCGAGCTTCTTCGACGGCAAGGGCGGCGCGGGCAGCGGCGGGGCGGCGGCGGAATAAAGCGCGACCAGATCGCTTGCGCTGCTCTCCAGTACCGTTTGAGGCTCGAAGTGCCCCGCATCCGAACGCATCCGGGAACGATCCTCAAGAAGGAATTTCTGGTCCTGTTCGGCATGAGCGCCAAACAGCTTGCTGAAGCCGTTGGCGTTCCGCCCAATCGCATCACGGAATTGATCAGGGCCCGGCGGGGCGTAACTGCCGACACGGCAATTCGTCTCAGCCGCTATTTTGGGACCACTGCCAAGTTCTGGCTCAATCTCCAACACGCTCACGACCTCTCCAAGGCCGAGACTGAGACGGATTATTCGAAAATCCCCGTCCGCGCGGCCTGAATTGGACCTCCGATCTTCAGCAGTTCTCCTAATTTAGACGGTACTTCTGCGTGGGCTATAGTCGTGACGCCGACGAATCGGTTGGGCAACCGGGGCGGCTCATGGAGGGGACTATGCAGCGGAAGCTTCTGGCCGAGTTCATCGGCACGTTTTGGCTTGTGTTCGGGGGGTGCGGATCGGCGATTTTCGCCGCTGGCTTTCCGCAACTCGGCATCGGCTTTGTCGGCGTATCATTGGCCTTCGGCCTGACGGTGCTGACCATGGCCTACACTGTCGGGCCGATTTCGGGTGGGCATTTCAACCCGGCGGTCTCGGTTGGTCTTGCCGTTGCCGGAAGGCTGCCGTGGGCCGACCTCGTTCCCTACATTATTTCCCAGGTGATCGGCGCGGTCGTCGCCGCGGCGCTCCTCTATCTGGTGGCCTCGGGTAAGGCCGGGTTCGACCTCGGCGGCGGCTTTGCCTCCAACGGTTATGGCGATCACTCGCCGGGTGGCTACTCCATGCTGTCGGCACTGATCATCGAGGTGCTGCTGACCGGCGTCTTCCTGCTCGTCATTCTCGGTTCGACCGAGGCACGGGCGGCGGCAGGCTTTGCGCCGATCGCCATCGGCCTTTGCTTGACGCTGATCCATCTCATCTCGATCCCGATCGACAACACCTCGGTCAATCCCGCTCGCTCGACCTCGCAAGCGCTGTTCGCCGGTGGCTGGGCCCTGCAACAGCTTTGGCTGTTCTGGCTGGCACCGATCGTTGGGGCGGCCATCGCGGGCACCATCCACAAGTCGATGTTGGCTGACGACACCAACTGACGAAGACAACGAGCGCAAGGGTCCCCGAGGGGGTCTTGCGCTTGTTCTCACCGCCTCAGGTCATGCGGCTGGTCACGGCAATGGGCGGAGCGGCGCGCAGCGTCTGGTAGACCACGCAATAGCGCTCCGTGAGTTTCATCAATGTCGCGCGCTGCTCGTCCGTGAGATCGCCCTCGATGTCGAAGGCCAAGCGAATGGCGCGAAAACCGACCGGCGCATCCTTGGCGACGCCCAGCGTGCCGCGAAAATCGAGATCACCCTCGGCGCGGATGCGCGCATCTCGAACCTTCAACTCCAGCGCCGTCGCCACCGCATTGAGCGTCACGCCGGCGCAGGCGACCAGCGCCTGCAGCAGCATATCTCCCGAGCAGGCGCTCATGCCCGACCCGCCGGTCGCCGGGTGCAAACCCGCCTCGATCATGGCCTTGCCGGTCTCCACCGAGCAGGTGACCCCCTCGCCCAGCCGGCCCTCGGCGTGCAAGGTCAGTACGGCCGCCTCTGGCGAGGCCTTGTAGCGCTCCTTGATCGGGGCCTGCAGGGCCTTCAGTTCGTTGGCGTCCATGTGTGCGGCTCCGCTTGACGTTGGTGCTTATTGTGCTCTTGTCGGCGCGCGAATCAACAACGAAAGGACTGCCCGCATGACCGCACGCCAACGCCTGATCGTTGCTCTCGACGTGCCCGCGGCCGAGGCCGCGCGCGCGCTGACGGCCCGGCTCGGCGATAGCGTCGGATTCTACAAGATCGGGCTGGAGCTGCTGTTCGGCGGCGGGCTGCAGCTCGCCTCCGAGCTGAAATCGCAGGGTAAGCGCATCTTCATCGACATGAAGCTGCTCGACATCGGCAACACGGTCGAGAAGGCGACCATCCAGATCGCGGCACTCGGGCTCGATTTTCTCACGGTGCATGGCCATGACCGCAAGACCATGGACGCCGCGGTCAGGGGGCGTGGCGCGTCCTCCCTCAAGCTTCTCGCCGTTACCGTCTTGACCAACCTCGATGCCGCGGACCTCGCCGAGCAGGGTATGACATTGACCCCAAGCGAATTGGTCCTGAAACGCACGCGCCTTGCCCTAGCTACCGGCTTTGACGGCGTCATTGCTTCGGGAGCCGAAGCCGCGGGCGTCGGGGCCATCGCCCGGCCCGGCTTCCTCATCGTCACCCCCGGCATCCGGCCGGTCGGCGGCGCGGCCGGCGACCAGGCCCGGGTGACGACCCCGAGCGACGCCATCGCGGCCGGCGCCACCCATCTCGTGGTCGGCCGGCCAATCACCGCCGCCAGCGATCCTCGTGCGGCCGCCGAGGCGATTGTCGCGGAAATGACGGCCGCGCTCAGCCAAAAGTGTGGCGCAGCATGAAATACACCGGTACGGCGATCGACAGGCCGATGCCGCAAATGCAGAGAGTCCGCACCCAAACCGCCTCGAATCGCCGCCACAGCACCACCAGCATCGCCACCATCAGCGCCAGCTCGACCCAATGCATGATGGTGCCGTAGTGCGCCGGGTCCCAATAGGATATCGGCGAAATGAATTTGTAACGCGAGAGCGGCCAAAGATGCATGTGCGCATCGTCGTTGTGGAACGGCAGGTCGCCGGCGACGTGGACAAGCACCGAACCGGCAAAGAACATCATCGCCTGCCAGCGCATCGCCATGCCGACGGCGAGGATGACCAGTGCGATCGGGATCGAGTGGCCGATGGCGGTCGGGATCTGCCAGGCGTCCGTCCAATAGCGCTCTTCCCAGATCGTGCCCTCATCGAGCCCCTGCACGTACCGGTCCCAAATGAAGAGGCCGAGCATCGGCAAATCCGGGGCGGCACCGCCGGCGATCACCGCGAGGTTGCGCGCTGGGCTGTTCCTGGCGGTCAGGAGGCCGCAGCTCAGCAACAGGTGGGTCGGCGTCATCATCGGGCGGCTCGCAATTGGCGCGGGAGAAGCGGCTTGCCAAGGCGCCGCCGGCTCCCATAGTGGGACCCTGACCATACGAGAACGAGGACATCATGGCCAAAGGCTATTGGATCGCGCGGGTGGCTGTCGCCGACCCCGAGAAGTATAAGTTGTATGTGGAGGGTTCGCTACCGGCCCTGAAACGACACGGCGCCAAGATTCTGGCGCGCGGCGGCAAATTCGAGGCGCTGGAGGGCGAGGCGCGGCCGCGCAACGTGGTGATCGAGTTTCCCTCGCTGCAGGCGGCACACGACTGCTTTCATTCGCCGGACTATCAGGCGGCGCGGCAGCACCGGCTCGGGGTCGCGACCATCGAGCTGGTGATCGTCGAAGGCGTGGAGTGATTGGCCTGCCCGGCTTCATGCCATCGTCGCGCCCCGCTCACCGCCGTCAAGGACAAGCCCTTCGGGCGGCCATCAAAATGGCCGTCCTTGACAGCGCCTGCGCGCGGCGCAGATCGGATCGCATGGGCCGGGGCGGAAGGATGGGCAGCCTTCGAGCCGAACAGAAGGATGTGAGCTGATGGCGATCGGCAAGGCGGCGGCGGGCTGGCCCAAGGGCGTGACGCCGACGCCGGAATTCGAGGCCGCGCGCGCCTATATCGCGAATGGCGATGGGCACCTGTTCGTCACCGGCAAGGCAGGCACCGGCAAGTCGACGCTGCTCAGGGCCCTTCGCGGCGGCGACAACGATACGAGTTCGGTCGTGCTCGCCCCAACTGGCCTTGCCGCCGTGCAAGTCGGCGGGCAGACGATCCACTCGTTCTTCGGCCTGCCGCCGCGGTTGGTGAAACCCGAGGACGTGAAACCGTCGCGCCGGCTAGGGTTGATGCGCAAGCTGCGCACCCTGGTCATCGACGAGGTGTCGATGGTGCGCTCCGACCTCATGGAGGGGATCGACCGCTCGCTGCGGCTCAATCGCAAACGGCCGCACGATCCGTTCGGCGGCGTGCGGCTGGTGCTGTTCGGCGATCCGCATCAGCTCCCGCCGGTGGTGCAGGAGGGCGAGCTGCGACAGTATCTCGAAGAGAAGTTCGGCGGCCCCTTCTTTTTCAACGCGCCGGGGTTTGCCAATAGCGACTCGCGGCTGATCGAGCTGTCGACCGTTTTCCGGCAGGCGGGCGGACCGTTTCTCGATGCGCTGAACGCGTTGCGGGAAGGAGCGCCCGGCGACCGCGCACTAGCCCTGCTCAATGGGCGTGTAAAGCCGTTCCTGGAGCTCAAGGACCGCGACGCCTACGTTATCCTGACGCCGACCAACCAGGTCGCCAACGAGTTGAACCAGCTCTTCCTCAACCAACTTCCCGGCAAGGAGTGGATCAACGAGGCCGAGATCACCGGCAGCTATGCCGAGGGGGCGCATCCGACCGAGCAGGCGCTGCTGCTGAAGGAGGGCGCCAAGGTGATCATGATCCGCAATGACGCCGACCGGCGGTGGGTGAACGGCACGCTCGCCAAGGTAATCCGGCTGGAGGGTGACCAGGTGTGGATCGAGATCGACGGCGAGGAGCACGAGGTCGAGCCGGCGACCTGGGAGGCCATCCGCTACGACTACGACGCCAAGGCGGACAAGATCGTCGAGCAGGTCGCCGGCACCTTCAAGCAATTGCCGCTGCGCTTGGCCTGGGCGCTCACCATCCACAAGGCGCAAGGGCTGACGCTCTCGAACGTCTATATCGACATGCGTAGGGGCGCCTTCGCGCATGGCCAGGCCTATGTGGCGCTGAGCCGCTGCCGCACCCTCGAGGGTCTCGCCATGGCCCGGCCGCTCACCCGCCGCGACGTCATCTTCGA
>Ga0209698_10006912_pt1 | contig 11992 bp, 6 predicted proteins | sample LitLauG_LLR_2012_FD_187203 | JGI IMG/M metagenome (GOLD analysis project Ga0209698, IMG submission 187203) | Freshwater sediment microbial communities from Pennsylvania, USA - Little Laurel Run_MetaG_LLR_2012 (SPAdes) (version 2) | ecosystem: Environmental > Aquatic > Freshwater > Creek >...
GGTCAGGACTGGTCATGATGGCGCGAGTGAGCGGCAGATCGGCCAGCAGAGCGACATCGCTGGTCAGCATGGTTTCGCGCTCGTGGCGGAAATCCTGAAAGGCGCTCACCGAGTTGCGCAGGTTCACGGCAATACTCTGCCGTACGTTTTGCTCGACGCTGCGGCGCACCAGCAGCAGGCTGATGGTGGTGAGGCCGGCGGTGATCACCAGCATGGAGAGCAGGAAGCGGGTGCGCAGGCGCAGGCGCGGCAGAAGAGCGCCACCAGACGTAGTCTGCCGGGATGGCCGAGCGGGCTCGAGGGATGAGTTCACGCGAATCAGCGAACGAACTTGTAGCCCATGCCATGCACGGTGCGGAAGTGGACCGGGCTGGAGGGGTCTTTCTCGAGTTTCTGCCGCAGCTTGAGAATGTGGTTGTCGACGGTGCGCGTGGACGGGTAGTTCTGGTAGCCCCACACCTCGTTCAGCAGTTCGTCGCGGCTGATGACGCGGTCTGCGTTCTGCACCAGGAACTGGAAGGTCTTGAATTCCTGTGCGGTCAGGACCACAACGTTGCCGTCGCGCTTGACTTCCATCTTCTTGAAGTCGGCGGAAATGCCGTCGAAGCTGACCACCTTGACCTCAGGCGTCCGCAGGTTGTGGCGCAGGGCAGCGCGGACGCGCGCCAGCAGTTCCCGCGGACTGAAGGGCTTGGTCACATAATCGTCGGCCCCCAGTTCGAGCAGCAGAACTTTATCGGAAACATCGCTGGCTGCGCTCAGCACGACAATGGGAACGGTGGGAGCAACCGCTTTGATCTCTTTGCACACATCTCCGCCGGAAACTTTGGGAAGGCGCAGATCGAGAACGATGGCGGCGGGAGCGGACGCCTGGAAGCTGTCGAGCGCGGCCTTGCCATCGGACTGCGTTTCCACCGTGTAGCCCTCGGTCTCAAACAAACGCCGGAGCGCCTTTTGCACGGCCGGGTCGTCCTCGACGACAAGGATGCGGCCGGTGGGTCTGGGCGTAATCGCCGGAGTCAGGGTTTTTACAGCGTTGAACGGTGCGGCGAGGTTGCCCATAAAGTAGCTGTCCTTGAGGGTTCGGGGAGAGTCTTCCGGTCGCCTGCCGGGCCCCGAAACAATGTGATGAACGAAGCTTACAATCATTAGACGGGGAAACCGGCAGGGCGCCTCGGGTTTTGACATTTTTTTTACAATTTCCGGACGATGTCACGCGGGGGCGCGGACTGGCGCGTGCTTGGCGCTAATCTTTCGTTCGCCATGGCACTACCACCGGAGCGCGCGGCGCCGCGCTCCGGAGCACGAACGGGCAGCGCCGGAGTTCCGCGTCGGCCCGGACCAAGTTCGTTATCGGGTTGCACCAACGGAGACTGGTAGGCTGGTTCTGCGGCAAGCTAAACTGCTTTTACTAACCGACATTTTCAGGGATTTGCAATTCATCGCCGGGGGTGCGGTGCCAGGCCACACGCAACTGAAAACGCAGCTTCGCCAGATCCGAGCAGGCAGCGTGCGCTGGGCGCTTTTCGCAGCGGTCTTGGTCGTCTGCGCGTGGGCGGCACCACCGGCTTCGGCCCAGATTTCCCCCGGGCCCCTGTCCCGCGCACACCAGTCGCTGAACGGATCCACCAATTGCGCCAGTTGCCACAAGTTCGGGGGGCAGGCCGCGCTGAGGTGTTTGGCATGCCACACGGAGATAGCGATCCGGCTCACCACCCACAAAGGGTTGCATGCCACCTACAACATCCCGATCGGCTCGAGCCAGGAATGCGCCCGCTGCCACTCTGAGCACAACGGCGAAGACTTCCCTCTGATCAAGTGGGACATCAAGACTTTCAACCACAAGGACACCGGTTACGTGCTCGAGGGAAAGCACGTCGGACTGGATTGCAACCGCTGCCACAATGCGCGGAACATGTCGCCGCCGGAGCGGGCCACCATCAAGGACAAGGATCTCAGCCGGAGTTACCTCGGCCTGACCACCGCATGCGTACCCTGTCACGAGGATCAGCACAAAGGCCGTCTGGGTCCCAACTGCCTGCAGTGCCACAACTATCAGGACTGGAAGACGCTCAACATCGGCCAGTTCGATCACGCCAAGACGCGCTACCCATTGACCGGGCTGCATGCCGAGGTGCAGTGCGCCAAGTGCCACACCAACGGGCCTGACGGCAAGCCGCAGTACACGGGCATGCCCTTCAACCAGTGCTCGGACTGCCACAAGGACCCGCACCACGGCAGTTTCAGCCAGGGCTGCTCGTCGTGTCACAGCACCGTGGGCTGGAAGAAAATTTCGCTGCAAACCATCGGGCAGAATTTCGATCACTCGAAAACCAAGTACCCGCTGCTCGGCAAACACGCCACCGTGGGATGCGAAAAGTGCCACGCCAACGGTGACTTCAAAAAGCCCCTGGCCTTTGACAAATGCACCGACTGCCACAAGCCTGATCCGCATAGTGGGCAGTTTGCCAAGCGTGCGGGCGGCACGGAATGCTCGAACTGCCACACCGTGCAGGGCTGGAGTCCGTCGACGTTTACCGTGAAAGAACACGCCACCAGCGCTTATCCCTTGCAGGGCGGCCATGCGCGCGTGGACTGCGCCAAGTGTCACATCCCGAAGGGGAAGGACACGCTGTTCAAAATAAAATTCGACAAGTGCACCAACTGCCACAGCGATCAGCACGCCGGCCAATTTGTGGCCGCGCCTTATTTCAACGCCTGCGACCGCTGCCACACGGTCGAAGGCTACAAGCCCTCCACCTTTACTCTGACCAAGCATAAGGAGACCAGGTTCCGCCTTAGCGGTGGCCACGTTGCCGTGCCCTGCGCGGATTGCCACAAGGAATCGGCCGAGCTGCAGCCGAAGTCCGCCATCTATCACTGGAAGAATCTGGACTGCACCAGTTGCCACGCCGATCCGCACAAGGGACAGTTCAGCGACCGCATGGCGCAAAAGCGGGCCGACGGTTCGATCCCGGGATGCGAAGCCTGCCACAGCACGAAATCGTGGAAGGAACTGTCGGGCTTCGACCACTCGCTGACGAAGTTTCCCCTGGTCGGGGCGCACCGGGCAACGGCCTGCATCGATTGCCACAAGCCGCCGAACCTGGAGACCAAGCTGATGAACGTGGACTTCAAGGCGGCTCCGCTGCAGTGCGAAGACTGCCACGAGGATATCCACGGCAAACAGTTCGCCAAGGAGGACGTGACTCGTTGCTCCGGTTGCCACAACAGCATGAAGTGGAAACCGTCGTTGTTCGACCACGAGACACGGACCGAATTCCCGCTGCGCGGGGCGCACCAGAATGTGCGCTGCGCGGAGTGCCACAAGCTCACCAAGACCGTAGCCGACAAATCGGTCTTGTTCTATAAACCCACGCCCAAGGACTGCGCTTCCTGTCACGGTCCCAACAATCCGGTCCCAAAAACCAAGCAGACCCCCTCATAACCGTGAGGTGGGTGTTAAAAACTTTGCACATTTGTGTACCAAAAGTTGTACAACCTTTGTGCTACTTTCACTGGATTGCGCCTATCTCGTTAGGCGATAATACGATGCAAAGCAGCACAGTTCGAAATTCCAGCAGCCACGTCATTGGTCATGCATTCTCTCAGCGATTGAAAAAAATTCGGAGTCGCGCGAAGAAGTTACATTTCATTATCTTTAGTTGCTCGGGAAACGAAGTGCCAAGGGAATTCGAACAGGGCCAAATGAGGGTTACGTACACACACTTGCGTAACTTTTCTAATCCAAAGCAGGGCCGCTACCCTAAGTGGACGGTTAATTGCTGAGGTTTGCATCATCACTCACCATAAATTTCTTCAGCAGTGGTTTGTTGAAGATCAATTAATTCTGGCGTTTTGGGGATCAAGGTAAGGGGCGAATTATGTTGGCATCGGCGAGCGTTCTAAATCTCGTTGTGCTACTGGCGCTTTCTGGAACACCAGGAGGTGCGCCGGCGCAGGCTTCCGGGGGGACGCACAGTCCGCACGGCAATCTGAATGTCCCCTGTCAAAACTGCCACACCGCCACGGGATGGAAACCCATCCGGGCGGTTCCGGAATTCGATCACAATCAAACCCGCTATCCGCTGCGCGGGATGCACCAGGCGGTCAGCTGCACCCAGTGCCACGTCAAACCGGTTTTCAATAATGTGGGGCAGCACTGCCAGGATTGCCACGCCGATATCCACCGGCGACAACTGGGCGCCAATTGCGAGCAATGCCACACCGTGCGGGGATGGACGGTGACGGTGCAACAGATCAAGGATCACAACAACCGGTTCCCGCTCACCGGGGCCCATGCCGCGGTGGATTGCGACGCCTGCCACAAGAATGGCGCGAACAGCCAATTCCAGACGATGTCAACGGAATGCTATTCCTGCCACCAGGCCGATTACCTTAACACCACGAATCCGAACCACGTGGCGGGTAAGTTTGCGGTGACCTGCGAAACCTGCCATTCCGACGATAACTGGTTGAACGCGAAGTTCGATCACAGCACGACGGGTTTTCCGCTGACCGGCCTGCATAGCGTGCCGCCCCGCCAGTGCACCGATTGTCACGTCAACAACAACTACACGCTGACCCAGACAGCTTGCGTCACCTGCCACCTCACGGATTTCCAGAACTCGACGAATCCCAATCACGTGACGGCGAATTTCCCCACCACGTGCCAGCAGTGCCATACCACGTCGGGATGGGCGCCGGCGACTTTCGATCACAGCACGGTAAATTTCCCGCTCACCGGCGCACACACCGTGCCGCCGCGCGCGTGCACCGATTGCCACGTCAATGGCAACTACAACCTTACGAGCACGGCCTGCGTCTCGTGCCACCTGAAAGATTTCCAGGGCACGACCAATCCGAACCACGTGTCGCAAGGCTTTGCCCAGACCTGCGATAGCTGCCACACCACCAGCGCATGGGTGCCGGCGACTTTTGATCACTCGAAGACGGCGTTTCCCCTGACCGGGGCGCACACCGTGCCGCCACGTTTGTGCACCGACTGCCACGTCAACAACAACTACCAGCTTACGAATACAGCCTGCGTGTCCTGCCACCAGACCGATTACAACAACGCGACCGCTCCGGTGGCGCACGCGACGGCGGGATTCCCGACCACCTGCGAGCAGTGCCACGATACCGTGCAGTGGACCGATGGGACGTTTAACCACACCACCACGGGCTTCACGCTGACCGGCATGCACACGGTGCCGCCGCGGGTCTGCACCGACTGCCACGTCAACAATAACTACAGTCTGAACACCACGGCTTGCGTGACCTGCCACTTGAAGGACTACCAGGGGACGACCAATCCGAATCACGTGACGGCGAACCTGCCGCAGACCTGCGACACGTGCCACAGCACGGCGACCTGGTTGAATGCGGCGTTCAATCACAACAATACCGGGTTCCCGCTAACTGGGGCGCATACCGTGCCGCCGCGCGCGTGCACCGATTGCCACCTCAATAACAACTACACCATCACCAACACGGCTTGCGTGACCTGCCACCAGACCGATTACAACAACGCGACCACGCCGGTGGCGCACGCCGCAGCCGGATTCCCGACCACCTGCGAACAGTGCCACGACATGGTGCTGTGGACCGACGGTACCTTTAACCACACCACCACGGGCTTTACCTTGACCGGCATGCACACCGTGCCGCCGCGCTTGTGCACGGACTGCCACGTCAGCAACAACTACAGCCTGAACAGCACGGCGTGCGTGAACTGCCACCTGGTCGACTACCAGGGCACCACCAACCCGAATCACGTGACCGCGAATTTCCCGCAAACTTGCGACCAGTGCCACAGCACGGCGAGCTGGCTGAACGCGACGTTCAACCACGACAGCACCGGTTTTTCGCTGACCGGTTCGCATACGGTGCCGCCGCGCTTGTGCACCGACTGCCACATCAGTAACAACTACAACGTCACCGTCACCACCTGCGTGTCGTGCCACCAGACCGATTACACCAACGCGATTACGCCGGTGGCGCACGCTGCGGCAGGATTCCCGACGACTTGCCAGAACTGCCACGACACGGTGCTGTGGACCGACGGAACCTTCAACCACACTTCCACCGGATTCACCCTGTCGGGGTCGCACACGGTGCCGCCACGTCTGTGCACGGACTGCCACGTGGGCAATAACTACGGCATCAGCGTAACCACCTGCGTGTCGTGCCACCAGACCGATTACACCAACGCAATTACGCCGGTAAACCACGTGACCGCGGGGTTCCCGACCACCTGCGACACCTGCCATGACACCGTGCTCTGGACCGATGCCGTGTTCAATCACACGACCACCGGATTCACGCTGACCGGCGCGCACACGGTGCCGCCTCGGGCTTGCGTCGACTGTCACGTCGGCAACAATTACGCGCTGAACAGCACGGCTTGCGTTACCTGTCACCTGACCGACTACAACGGAACCACGAACCCGGTCCACTCGACGGCCGGGTTCCCGCAGCAGTGCGATCTGTGCCACGACACGACGGTGTGGACGGATTCGACGTTCAACCACGCCAACACGGCGTTTCCGCTGACGGGAGCGCATCTGGTGCCGCCGCGGGCTTGCACCGACTGTCACGTCAATGCCAACTACACGACGCTGCCCACAACCTGCGTCGGTTGCCATCAGACCGATTACAACAACACCACCAACCCGAGTCACTCGTCGCAGCCACTGTTCTTCCCGACTACCTGCGCCACCTGTCACACCACGACCGCGTGGACGGGCGCAACTTTCAATCACACGCAATACACGTCGTTCTCGATCAACCACGGCAACGCCAATGGCGTTTGCGCGACTTGCCATACCACCTCAACCGATTACTCGGTGTTTCAGTGCACTGGATGCCATGGCGGCAACAACGCAGCCAATTTCCATCACGAGAACGTATCCGGTTACGTGTACAACAGCATTAATTGTTACCATTGTCACCAAAGCGGCGGCGGCGGCTAAAGCGTCGCCGCACCGTTGTGGCCCGTGGCGTGCATTAACTAAAGAACAGCCGGCAGTGCCGTCTTCTTGGGGCAAGGTGGAGCGCCAGCGAGTGTTAACGAATAATGAAAGCAGCTCAAAAATATCTCGCGGTGTGGTTGCTGTTCCTGACTTGTGCCGCGGCTCAGACGCCGGGCGGAGTGGCCACGGTGCAAGCCGTCAAGGCGGTCCAGGATGGCGCCGACCTGCGCGTCGAAATCACGCTCAGTGCCGCCGTGACGCCGTCGGTGGAGACGGCCTTCCAGCCCGATCGTATTCTGCTTGATTTCCCCGGCACCAGGTGCAACGCAAGCACAGCCGCTGTGGCCGTGAACCAAGATGGTGTGCGCCGCGTTCGTACCGGGCAGCACAGCACCGAGCCTCTGGTCACCCGCGTCGTGCTTGATCTCGATCGCGCCCATCCCTATACCCTGAGGACGGATGGCAATCGCGTCATTCTTACCGTGGGCCCGGCAGAAAATGCGCGCAAGGTTTTGCACGGCGCGCCGGTTGCCGCCACCTCCGGCAACTTGATCGGGGTGTTCCGGCGCAAACGAGAGACAGCGCCGCCGGTGCCCCCGGACAATACTCCGTATACTCCGCCGCCGCCCGCGTCCGCCTCGGGTGCGCCGTTTGAGCCGCCGTCGACCCGTTCGACCGCTTCGAGCATGCCGGCGCCGCCGCCTGCCGTGGCACCGGGACCAGAGGTCCGGGTCCCGTCGCAGAATCCGGTTCCTCCAGCTCCCGTCGAGCCGACTCCGGTTGCGGCTGCCCCGAAACCGGACACTCCCGCGGCCAGTCAGGCAGCGCCTGCGGTTGTGCCGCCGGCGGTACAGAGTCCTCCCCAAATCGCGGCAGTGACTCCGAGGAACGATCAGGTTGTTCCGCAGAACCCGCCAGCGCCGCCGGTCGTAGAGCCGGCAGCGGCTCCGGTTGCCGTGAGCCCCGCACCCGCCCCGATTAAGAGCAGCGAGGAACAACCCGTTCCCGCGGCGGTTCCGGTCGAGACTGCGGCGGCGCCACCAGAGACTGCGCCAGCGCCTGCCGCCAGTGCAGAAGCCGCGGTGCCGGCCCGGCCCACAGCACCCACCGATGCCGCGGCTCCGGCCGAGACTTTGCTGATCGCTCGCTCCGACGATCCCAGCCTGCGCACCGTTTTCAAGGTGAAGTATGTGGCCGAAGGCGTGGCCTACCTCGATGGCGGGCGCCAGCAAGGCTTGACTGAAGGCATGAAGCTCGAAGTGGAAGACTCCACTTTGCCGGCGCGCCAGGGCGAGAGTATCAATACCTCCGATCCGAAAATCGTGGCGGAACTGGAAGTGACGGCGGTGGCAGACACTTCGGCGGTGACCGAAATCCGTACACCCAAGCGCACGGTGAAGGTAGGCGATCTGGCGTACCTGTCGACCGGCGATGCGGACACCCTGGTGCAGCAACGCGCCCTCAGCGCCACCCGCCAGTATCCGGCGGTCATTTCGTTTACCGAAGGCGATACGCTGGACGAGGAAGTGCGGCAGGAAGTACCCAAGCCGCCACTGCCTTCGGTAAACCGCGCCCGCGGTCGCATCGGGTTTGACAGCATCGAAACCATCAGCCACGGGCTGTCGACCGTGACCAGCAGCGACTACGGGGTGGTTTTCCGCGGCGATATCACCCGCATCGGCGGCACCTACTGGAACCTGAGCGGCTACTGGCGCGGACGTTTGACCAAAGAATCCGCCGCCGCGCAGCAGACCCTGCAGGAAACCATGAATCGTACCTACCACCTGGACATGACGTACGACAATCCCAACTCGATCCTGGTGGCTGGATTTGGGCGCCTGTATCTGCCCTGGGCGCCCAGCCTGGACACCATCGACGGCGGCTACTTCGGCGCGCGGGTTTCGCGTCATGCCACGGTGGGCATTTTCGGCGGATCAACTCCCGATCCTGCGTCGTGGGACTACAGCCCGAACCGCGCCCTGGGCGGGAGCTTCATCAACTTCGAAGGCGGGGATTACAACTCGTTCCACTACACCGCCACCAGCGGAGTGGGGATCAGCATGGTGAAGTGGGCGATCAACGATCCTTTCATCTTTTTCGAAGATTCCGTTTCTTACAAGCGCACCTTCGCCATCTACGAGTCGGCACAACTCGACGACCCCCACGCCACTCCGGCTACGCCTTCGCCGGGGCCCGGTCTGGGACGCAATTTCTTCACCTTCCGCGTGAATCCGGTCTCCCGGGTGGAACTGGATTTCAACTACAACTATTTCCGCCAGGTCCCCACCTACGATCCCACGCTGATCGGCACCGGTCTGCTGGACAAGTTTCTGTTCCAGGGATTCACCGCCGGCGGACGGATTGAAGTTTTCAGACAGGTGTGGGTTTCGACTCAGTTGGGCCGCAGCGATCGATCCGGCGACACTCATTCCTCGCTCAACGAGATGTTCGGCCTCACCTTCGGCCGGTTGCCCTGGCTGAAGACGAGGGCCGATATTCACTATTCGCGGTTCAACAGTTCCTTCGGAACCGGTTCGTACGAAGCTCTGTCACTTTCGCGGAACCTGAGCGACCGCTTGCGGTTGGAGGTGCTGCTCGGACAGCAGAACTTTGCCTCGACGATCACCGCCAACAACCGGTCTCGCTTTCTAACCGGCACTTTCGAGACGATCCTGGGCCCGCACTACTACCTGCAAAGCAACTTCACCACCAACCGCGGCGATCTAAATTACGATCAGTTCATGTTTTCGGTGGGCTACCGCTTCGACAACAAGAAGAGGCGCGAATGATTTCCCCAACTCGATCCGCACGACTCGGTGCCGTTGCGCTGCTGTTGATGGTGCCCGTATTTCTGACCGGAGTGTCCCGGGCGAGTTCGACGCCGGCCGCGACCCCGGACGAGCAGAAGCTGAATGATCTGCTGGCTCGCACCGTTGACCACACGGCAGCGTTCCTCGACCAGTTTTCCGACGTCAAATGCACCGAGCAGGTACGCCAGGAAAAGCTGGGCGAGAATGACAAAGTTCAGCTCAAAGAGGACTCCACCTACGACTACCTGGTCATGCTGACCAGCAACGGAGGCGAGTTGAACCTCTCGGGGTCGCGCATCCCGGTCAAGGAAGCCAAGCGCGACCGCAAGAACACATCGATGCTGCTCAGCAACGGTTTCGCCACGTTGTTCCTGGTCTTTCACCCCTCCTATTCGGCGGCATTCAAGTTCACCCTGGCCGGCGAGGAGGAAGTGGGCGGCCGCATTCTGCAGAAGGTCAGCTTTCAGCACATTCCCGGCATGAAGTCACCGGCGGCCCTGGCGCTGCGCGGCAGGGAATATCCTCTCGAACTGTCGGGAACAGCGTGGATCGAGCCGGAAACCGGTTCCATCGCCAAGATCGAGGCGGGAATTGCGGACACGCTGACCGATGTGGGGTTAAAATCATTGAATTCGGAGATTGACTTTGCCCCGCTCCCCTTTACCGACGCGAAGCAGGTTTACTGGTATCCCACCCAGGCGCGGGTGGAAGTCGAAACTCCCAAGCAGCACTGGCGTAACTTGCATCAATTCACGGCATACAAGAAATTCTCAGTAAGCACCGAGGAGCAGGTCGTCAAAAAATGAGTGCCAACGCCACAGCCACCGCCCGCATTGCCGTCACCAAGGCCGTGCCGGACACCGAGAGACGCCATAAGGTGCGTCTCTACGCTTTGTATGTCCTGGCCGTCGTGACCAACCTTGCCATTTTCTTTTACGGTTTCGATTATTACAAACTGTCGTCGGTTGACCGTCCATTCTCGCCCAAGCATCACATGTTGCGTCCGAGTGGTCCGATTGGCCTCTACCTGGGATTCATGGGCGTTGCGCTGTTCATGGGCATATTTCTTTATCCGATCCGTAAGCACTGGCCCTGGCTCGCCACCAAGGGCAGCACGCGCCACTGGCTCGATATCCACGTGATGATGGGGCTGACCGCGCCGTTTATCATCGCCTTTCACTCGACGTTAAAGTTTAAAGGGATCGCCGGCATGGCGTTCTGGATCATGTTCGCGGTTTCGGCCAGCGGAGTGGTGGGACGGTATCTTTACGCCCAGATCCCGCGCAAAGTCACGACCGCGGAACTCTCGATGAAGGAATTGCAGGATTTACAGGAGCAACTGAAGCAGCAACTGGCGGAGCAGAACCTGCTGCCGGAAGAGGACTTGCGGGCTCTGCTGCGCATGCCCAACGCCGCCTTCACCAAACGCCTGCCCATCTTTGTCGCGCTCCCTTACATGATGATCCTGGACGTCGTCCGCATGTTCCGCGTGGCGCGGCTGCGCCGGCACGCCCTCGGCTTTGGCGAGTCTTTGCGGACTTTTGGGGGATTTTTTCCTACCGGGCATCGCGAGCTCGAAAAAGCCATTCATGCCGCCGCGGAAGAAGCGGCGCTCTCCAAGCGGGTTCTGTTTCTTTCCCGTTCGCAAAAGGTTTTCCACCTGTGGCACGTAGTTCACAAGCCGTTCAGCTACGCCTTCGCCGTGCTTGCGGTGCTGCACATCGGCCTGCAATTCGTCCTGGGATATTTCTGAGCTGATCGCGATGGATACTCTCTTCACCTTGGTAATTGGCGGAATTATCAGCCTGGTTTTTCTGCTGGTCTATCTCAAGAGCCTGAAGAAGAGGGAACGGCTGGCCAAAGAGGCCGTGGAGAAAGGCAAGCTGTTCTCCGAGGGACCCAAGGCGCAGCATCCCCACATCGATAACAACTACTGCATTGGCTGCGCGACCTGCACCAGCGTGTGCCCGGAGGGCGACGTGCTGGCCATGATCGGCGGCAAAGCCGTGATCGTGAACGGGCACAAGTGCATTGGGCATGGCTTGTGCGCCGATGCCTGCCCGGTCGGCGCCATCACCATGGTGATGGCCAGCCCCAGCATGGCTGCCGACATGCCGAATCTCACGCCGGAGTTTGAAACCACGCTACCCGGCTTGTTTATCGTCGGTGAACTGGGCGGGCTGGCCCTGATCAAGAACGCGGTAAACC
>Ga0209698_10006913_pt1 | contig 11989 bp, 7 predicted proteins | sample LitLauG_LLR_2012_FD_187203 | JGI IMG/M metagenome (GOLD analysis project Ga0209698, IMG submission 187203) | Freshwater sediment microbial communities from Pennsylvania, USA - Little Laurel Run_MetaG_LLR_2012 (SPAdes) (version 2) | ecosystem: Environmental > Aquatic > Freshwater > Creek >...
CGGGGGATCGGAGCGATACGCCAGCGTGAGCTTGCTGGCGGGGCCGTTGAAATTCAGCGTGATCTCATACTGCTGAATCGTCGTGGTTGCTTCCACATTCAAGACCGGATCAAGGCGGAACGGATTGGCAAAGTTCAAATCTCCCCGGCTAACACGGTATCGGTTGCCCGCAAAATACAAATCACCCGACAGGATATGTATGTGCCCCAGTAGAATCGGATGTTCCCAGGTTCCCCGCACACGGAGATTGGCATCGGCCTGCAACTGCGCGCCCGGCCATTCCATGCGCGCATCAGGCGCCGACACGGCTTCGACATCGAATTGTAAATTGCGCAAGTACGGTGAACTGGTTGTTGGGCTGGTGATGCCTTCTTTTGCCGACACCAGCATTCCAGCAACCTCGAGTCCTTGCGTGAGAGTGACTCGCTCGATAGTGACCTTCCCGGAAAGCAGCCCCGCCACGGGGGTGCCAGTCAGCCGCAACGAGCCTCCCACCAACCAACTCATGCCCTCGGGATAGCGGATGCGCACGCGATCCGTGCGAACGCTGAGGTCATAGCGCAGCGGACTCTCTGCGTAGTTCACGCTTCCGGAAAGATGCAGCGTGCCGCCGCCGGATTCTGCGCTCATATTCTCGAGGTACAGGCGCGTCGCATCGAAAACGATGTCGCCCATGATGGCGCTGAGCCCAGTGGGAAAATCCGCCACGCGCGCGGAGGCGTTTTCGATGTGCACGCGGCCGGTGATGCGCGGCCGGTCCAGCGAGCCCTCGAAGGAAGCGTTGATTTGCGCCGGCCCACGCGCGTCCAGGTTTGGCACGAAACCGCTGATGAGCCGCAAGTCTAGCGCGCCATTGAGGCGCAATCCGACGGAGCGGCGTCCTGCGAACTGGACCGAGCCGGAAATCTGTAAATTGGTGTCCGTTCCCCGCAGCGTGACCGGATCAATCTCCAGGCTGTCCTTGGTCGATCGGAAATGAACCGGACCGGTATTTTCCAGCCTCACGTTGGCGTAATTCATGGCTAGGCGCGAAAAATTCGCCTCGACAATGATGTTTTGCAGCTCCTTCAGCGAACCATTTGCCGAAATGTCTCCGTCCGCGTTGGCGTGGCCGCTGAATTCCTTCAGATGCAACGCAGCGAGTAGGAAAGGATCCAGGTCAATGTTCTTGATCGAGATTTTCCCGCTTAGCGGGTATGGATCGGCAAGTCCCAGTGTGTAGCCGCCGGAAACTTCTCCGGTGGTCATGGCGGAGCCCAGTTCTAAATGCGCGGCCCGTCCATCCGACGTCAGCTTGCCGTCGAAACTGCCCACCACCACCTGGCCAATTCGCAGGTCCACTACGCGGAATGAGCCTTCACCCAGGGGCGTTCTCAACGGGCCGCTGGCTTTCAGACGGAAAGTTACCTGTCCTCCCACGGGCAATCGCGCCAGCTGCAATTTTTCAAAATTCTCCAGAGGCAGGGCCGCCCCAACAAGTTCGGCGGAAATCGTTTGATCCTGGAAGCGGTATCCAGCCGAGCCGGTAATGATTCCCGCGCCGCGGCCATTTTCTTTTCCAGGGGGAAAGAATCGCAGTTCCGCGTCGGCGATGCGCACTTCATCCGATGAAATGTTCAGTTGTCCGCGGAGGCGATTGAAGGAAAGTCCGTAGACCTTGGCATCGGCCAGATCGAACAGGCCGGTTACGCTGGGTTCTTCACGCGTGCCTCGCCCGTGAAATTGGCCAGTTAACAATCCGTTGACTGGATAACTCAACCCGAGCAACTGCTCGAGATTTTCGGCCGGGACTTTTTCGAAATTTGCCTCGGCGGTCCAGTTGTTCTCCGGAAGGAAATTCCATTTTGTCAGGGAAAGCCTTCCTTCGAGATTCGTTTCCATGTTGCTGCTGCGGGCGTGCCCGTGCATGAGCGCGAGTTCCGAGGGTGAGTAGGTCAGATCACCCTCAAGGAAATCCACGATAACGCCGTCGTACCGCGCGTGTTCCCCGCGGAAGTGCCCCTGAAACGCCGGGCCGCCGGAGGGACCTACGATCTTCCCATCCCACCGCACGCTCCCCGAGATTTCTTTCGCCGCTTCCGCGGAACCCGGCGCGGCTCCTCGCAGTCCGTTAATGAAGTCTCTATAAGTCTCCAGGGATCCGGTCTCAAATCGCAGATTCATCATCGAGTTGCGCGGCGCAAGAATGCCGTCGATCGTGCCACGGGAAGAGGGTGTTTCGAATTCGCCGGAGGCAATTTCCAGCAAGCTGGAATCATATCGATAGCGGAACTTCCAGGCAGCGCTTACAGGTTGATGGTGCGCCGCCAGTTGTTCCGGAGTCTCCCACACGGTGTTTACGGAAATTTCGAAGTGCTCGAAGTTTCCGCCCCAGGTCTCGACCGTATCCGCAGTCATCCTCGCGTCCCAGTGCAGTTCGTCGATCGGGAAGTCCCGGTGTTCAATCGACGGAAGGACTCCTGCGAGCTTCACATTTTGGACATGCGTGTCAGCTCTGAATTTCAAACCGTCGAATCGCAGAGTTACGCGTCCCGTTACGCTCCCGCCGAAAGCGCCCGCATAAAAATCCGGCACCTCGAGTCCATGGTTATCGATTCGAACGCTACCCCGGCTGGTGAGCCCGCTCGCATGAAAGACCTCATAGGGAAGCGCGATATCCCGCCCGGAATAGCTCCCGTCGCCTTTGAACTGGCCGCCGGCAAAGTGTCCTTCTCCGCGTACGTCGACCCGCCCCGTCGGCACCATGGGGTTGCGCAAAGTTTCCCTGAAATCCAGCAGATCGACCCAGCCGCGGTACCGGAAACTCCACTGTGGATTCGTGAAATCATTCATTTCCGCTTGGGCATCGAGATGCGAGTGCCCTGCACTGAATGCCCCTTGCTCCAAGGTGAAGCCTTTGCGCCAAACCGTAAACTTTGCCGTGAGACCTACCGGCAAGGGCACGAAGCGCTTCGATGTGAACTGCATGTTTTGCCACTCAAGGTTGCCGAGATACAAAGGGTTCTCAAACGAGCCTCCGGCATCCAAACTGAACCGCAAGTCTCCCCCATGTACCGTGATCGGCGTTTTGATGTCGTTGTAGAGGAGCCACCCGTCAGCGAGCAGCACACGGCGAATGTGCAATTCAAATAGCGCGTCGCGCAATGGTTTATTTCGAGAACCGGCGAGCGGAGGTTCAGGCACGTTTGATGTGCCGTTCTTTTCCACGCGGATGTGAACGTGCGGCTGCTGGACGACCAGTTCATTCAGGGAAATCCGGCGGCCCCAGAAGGAAACGATGCGCAGACCAGCCTGCACTTCTTCCGCGGTAAAAAGAGGCTCGGTACCCGCGGGTTCTCTGCCGTGGATCACCAGACCTTTTATAGTCGCCCGCATGTCCAACCATTGAATGGACAACGAGCGCAGCTCTACTTTGCCGCCCGTCATCCTCTCTAAGCGGCTCACCAGCAACCGGGTCAACAACGGGTTGCCAGCACCGCTGCCAAAAAACACCACGATCGCCAGAAGTGCCAATACCGTCAGCACCCACGGGGTGTGAATGACCCAGTTCCAAATCGGATGGCGGCTCTTGCTCTTCATTTCGCCGCCTCGCTGAGAAGCTTTTCAATGTGCAGTCGAGCCTTGCTCTCGATCAGCCATTGATCGGCCTGATCGTTGATTCCACGTTGTACGAGTGCTTCCTGGATGGAGTCCCGGGCAGTGTCCAAAGGTGGCGGTTCCTGCCCGCGCGCTTTGGCCAGCGGCACGACAGACTTTTGGTAGAAGTCATCAACGGTCTTAGGATCGATCTGCACTCCGGGACGAAACCGCGAATCCAGGTAATTGCTCAAGTAGAGTTGTGACGCGGCCATCTCACGCACATCGGCGTCGCTCAGGCCAATTTGTTTCTTCCTGGCCTCGTACTCGACCGTCGAGGCAAACGATTTCCTCACTCGTTCCACACTGCGTTCTATCTCGGCTGCGGATGGCTGCGGAAAGCGAGAAACATTGGCTTCCGTTCGCACGATCCACTGATCAATCAGCCGGTCTAGAATTTGCGCCTCCGTTTCCGATTTCCCATCCAGGAATTGCTGGTATCGGCTGAGCGCCCGGATGTCGCTCAATAAAATGATGTCGTTTTCAATCCGCGCGGCAATGCGGTCCAAGACTTCCTGCCCTGCGCCAATGCCCATTCCATTCGTGAGCAGCAGCGAGAGCATGAAAACGCGAATCACGAGTGCGCGCACTAGAAGCTCGATCCCAGATTGAAGAAGATCTGAAAACCGGGGAGTCTCGTGCCTTGCTGGCCTAACGAGCCAACTTGGCAACCTGTGGCACTGCTGGGACACGGAATGGGAATGACAAATGAAGGACGATTCAGCTGGTAGCCAAGATCGATGCGAATCGGGCCGACTGGCGTTTTGTACCTCAGACCCAAGCCGATCGTGTGAGCAAAGTAATTGAGTTCATTCATGCAATTCGTGGCGCACACCGGCAGGTTTGTCGGACCCGGTGGAAGAGCTGGGTTTTGCAACGTAAATGTAGGCGCCGGCAGCATGGAACGGAAGGAGATCCGGCTCAGCCGGCTGTATACGTTGCCACCATCATAGAAAATGGCTCCCCCGAGCGAAGTCCCCACGAAGGGCAAACGCATCGGAAAGCGGAATTCTTGATTAAGAATCAGCATCGCCTGCCCCCCGACTGGGAAGCCCGTGCATGCGTCGCGCGGGCCTGCTTGATTGAGCGCAAAACCGCGCAGCGACGTTCCTCCACCAGCAAAGTATCGCTCTGGTAGAGGGATGATCGTTGGCGTTGGTCCGGTAGGAACTGTACCTGGCAGGCACTGCCCTGGAGTGGGGGCCGGGAAACTCAGCGAAACCGTATCGCGGTAAGGCACCAGAAAGCCAAATCGGGTAGAGCGCGCAAAACTGAAACGGCGCTTGATCGGGTAGTACGTGGAATTCTGAAAGAAGAACCGCATAAAGCTGGCACTGGAACCAAATTTCGTATCAGCGTCGTTGAAATCGGCGCTGTTGAAACTTCCCTTTGAGGCGTCCGCGGGGTTGTCTCGCGAATCGCGGAACCACGTCACTCCGAACCCCGATACCAATGTCGGCTGATTGAAGAGTGGAATCTCGTCACTCAAGATGTTGAGGTTCGATACGAGAACGTGGCGGAAAGTGTAGCGATAGAGCAACGTTGTGAGCGGCGTGACTTGATCCGTCAATTGCACCGAGCCCTCGTAGCGCTCTTCCGTAAACGTGTTGATGTCGCGGGTTTTCTCCGCAAACGCCGTTGCTTGAAAACTAAAATGTGGATCGGCAAAGGTATTCGGCGCCGAATACCCCAGCAGCGCGCGACCCTGCAGCGTGCTGCCGCGCAGTTTGAAAGAAAGTGAGTCCCCTCGCCCGGTCAGATTCAGCTTGCTGACCTCCAGGATTCCGCGAGGCGCGGCCTCAATCTGTGCTCCTGTAGGGTTCGTTGTGCTGGCCAGCCTTTGCACTTCGAACCCTCCTCCGTAGGCCACCGTGTAGCGTTTGGCTTCTTCCACGAGAACGGCTATGTCTTTCTCCGGATTTGTTCCGTTGGGGTTCTGAGGCTCAATCGTCACGCGATTGAAAACCCCGAGGTTGTACAGCCGCCTCTGCGATTCCACAACGTCTCTCTCGCGCAGCGGTTCCTTTACCTTGATGTGAATCTCGCGATGGATCACTCCAGGCCGCGTATGTTGGTAGCCGCCGACCAGAATCCGCCGCACCCGTGTTTGCGGACCTTCCTGGATGCGGTACACGAGCCGAACCGCGTCGGCCTGCTCGATCTCCGGCTTGGATTTCTTTTCTCGCTGCTCCTTTTTTTCATTTTCCTGCGAAGCCATCGCGCTCCCCGGAGCATCTGCTTTTTGCGCTGCCGGCCCGGCTGATACACGCTCTGCCGACGATGTAAAGTTCGCCTCGGGATAACCCTCGTTAAAATAAAGTGCCAGAATATTGTCCCTGTCGGTCGTCACGTTGAAATCGGAATACGGCTGCCCTGAAGTCGAGGCGATCGCGCCAAGAAGCTCCTCCTCTTTGAAGGCATGATTTCCCTCTATCGAAAGCGAAGCCACGCGCGTCTGTTTTCCCTCCTGAACCACAAAACGGATGAACAAATCACCTTCTCTGCCTTTATAGTCGTCTTCCGTCTGCTGCTCGACCTTGGCATCGAGAAATCCGTTCGCCTGATAGAGGCTGCGCATCGATTGCGCGTCGGAATCCACCAGCCTCCGGCTGAATCGTCCCGCCGAACCAAAAGCACCGCCAAAGATTTGCAACCGGCTCCGCAGCAATTCGGCGTCGAAGTATTTATTCCCTGTAATTTCGATCCCGATTAGTTTGTGCTTGGCTCCCCGTTCCACCGTATAAGTAATAGTTTCTTCCGTGGTCTGTGTCGCGGCGCGAGTCGATTTCACCTCATGTATCTCAGTCTTGTAATCCACGTCAGCGTCGAAGTACCCCTGCCGTTCCAGCCGTTCGAGGATATTGCGTTTTCCTTCTTCCAGCAGGTCTGCGTCAACGGCGCCCTCTTGATAGATGGGAATCAGTCTTTTCAACTCGCCGTCGGAAAACTTCGCGCCCGTCACCACCACTTTCACCCGCGGTCCTTCCGTTACATCTAGTTCAAGGGGAATCGTGTTTTTCGCGGCATTATAGTTGCCGCGGCGGACGGCCGCTCTCCCGCTCAGGTGTCCCCTCTTGACCAGATACTTCCGGATGCGGCCCGTTCCGCGCTGGAGCTTCGTCGATGTAATCTCGGTTCCGGCTTTCATTTTCAGCCGCGAGAGGATTTCCGCATCGCGATATTCCGTGCCGTTTGTCAAATGAATGACACCGACGCGAGCTCGCCGGCCCGGCTTTACATGCACCACGATTTCCATTTGATGCGTCTCCGCATGCGGCACCGTTTCCGCGGAGACTTTCGCTTGGTACAAACCCTCATCGCGAAGCGTCTCCCGGAGCCGTTCCAGCGCCTCGTCGACTACCGCCCGCCGGTACGTTTGCCCTAGCGTCAGCTGCATCGCCGCCGCCGCCGACGCATCGCTGGGCGGCGCGGCCAGACCCTCGATGCGCACCTGGTTAAAAAACAGATTCTCGCGCACCACGAAATCCAGTCGCACTCCATCCGCTACAGGGGTCACGACCGCCTGCAGATCCGCGTAATCTCCGGTTCGGTACAGCGCCCGCAGACTTTCCGCGATTTTTCCGCGTTCCAGTGCGTTCCCGGTTTCTACCGCAATTCCTGAGGGTGACTCGGACAAAACCTGGCCATTTTCTTTGACGATGCGGATCGCCACAATCTTCGGCGTTTCTTTCGCAACTCCAGCCGCGGAGATGTCCTGCGGCACTTGTCCGCGTGTCAGCGCGCCTCCCGTCAGGAGCGCGAACGCGACAATTCCTCGCAACACATTGGCCCAGCCCGATTTCATGATTCCATTCGCTCAGACGAAGGGTAGCACGGCGGCGTTGCCTGCCCTGTCCCCTTTGGCGCTATCATGTAGCTTAACAGGCGCGTCCGCTACGCCTGCAGGGACCGTACTTTTCGTGAGCGATTCTCTCCAGGAAAAATATTCGCGCCAGATGCTTTTCGCCGGAATTGGCCCCGACGGCCAGCAGAGGCTGCTCGCCTCACGCGCGGCCATCGTCGGTTGCGGCGCCATCGGCGCTGCCGCTGCCAATCTTCTCGTTCGCGCCGGAGTCGGCTACCTAAGAATCATCGACCGCGATTTTGTTGAACCCTCGAACTTGCAGCGTCAAACGCTTTTCGACGAGGCCGACGCTCTCCATGTTCTCCCCAAAGCTGTCGCCGCGGAACGCAAGCTGCGCTCCATCAATTCGTCCGTCGCCGTCGAAGGTATCGTCGCTGATCTCAGCCCTCGCAACGCCGAAGCGCTTCTGGATGGAGTCGATCTGTTGCTAGATGGCACCGACAATTTTGAAACGCGCTTCTTGATCAACGATGTTGCCGTGAAATTCAACCGCCCTTGGGTCTATGCGGCCGCTGTCGCCAGCTATGGCCTGACCATGGCAATTCGTCCCGGTACAACAGCCTGCCTAGCCTGCCTTCTCGGATCCGGTGCTGCTGCCCAGGGTCTCGAGGAAACCTGCGACACCATCGGCGTCCTCGGCCCGATAGTCAATCTGATCGCTTCATTGGAAGCAGCCGAAGCCTTGAAGCTCCTGTCCGGCCATCCCGAAGCCCTGCACGGGCGATTGCTCTCTTGCGACGTCTGGACCGGCCGCATGCAATCCATCGGGGTGGCGCGCGACCCGGAATGCCGCGCTTGCGTTCGCCGCGAATTCATCTACCTTGCGGGAGAAGTCCAGCCGCGCATCACCCTGTGCGGCCGTGATTCCGTCCAGATTCACGAACGCGCCCGCGCGCTCGACCTCGGTGTTCTCCAGGCTCGCCTGAAGCCTCTCGTCGACGATGTCCGTCAGAACGATTTTCTGCTTCGATTCCGTATTGCACCTTATGAAATGACCGTCTTCGCTGACGGCCGCGCCATTCTCAAGGGCACCAAGGATCCCGCCGTGGCGCGATCCCTCTACGCCAGATACATCGGCGCCTGATTTCTCGCTTCCACTTCGGAGTTTGTGATTCAGCGGGGCAGGTGCCCGGAGCGTCCAAACGAGCTCCGCATGTTTGCTCGGTCGAGGTTTTCCCGCAGATTCATCAGCGTCAGGAAGGTGCTCAAGATTCGCGCCTTCAAGTCGTCCGTCAGGTGTAGGCCGCTGGTCGCTACGCGCGCCAGCCGTTCCCCGTGCTCCGTGATGAATTTCATGATTTCGCGCTGGCGTTCCTGCGGCGCATTGCCCAGCGCCGTCTCTCGCCGCATCTCTGAGCAACTCGTCTCCAAAGCAAGCGTGAAGTGCAGCACGCATAGCCGCTGTTCGGCAAGCGCCGGCGGCGCGTCGTTCTTGCATCCCGAGATTTGGCAGCCAGTTCCCATGGGCCGAATAACACCAAAAGCTTAGGTTACATCTCCCGCGCGGAAAATCCAGTATGGTTCGTGCGCGTGACGCGAATCTTACATGACTTGCTTCTTCCGCGTCTCGCGATCTTGCACGGCAACGTTGCGCTTGAAACTTTGCGAATCCTATTGACAGGAGTATGCAGCTGCATGTATAAAAATACAGTGGGAACTTTGCGCTGAACCATGAATACGCACAAGACATTTCGTCACGGCCAGATCCTCCGCCTAGTCTCGGATCGCCGCATCGCCAACCAGGAAGAGTTGCGCCGCGGGCTCGCCGCGCAAAAGCTGCGCGTTACCCAAGCCACCCTTTCGCGTGACTTGCAGGAGCTTCGCCTCATTAAGACCCAGGAAGGTTATAAACCTGCAACCGCTTTGCCGGAAGAGTCCGCGCCGCTGCCTCCGCTTGTCCGCGCCCTCGGCGAATTCCTTCTCGATATCCGCCCCGCGGAAAATCTTCTTGTTTTGAAAACGCCTCCCAGCGGCGCGCAGCCTCTGGCCGCTGCTGTCGATGGCGCCAAATTTAGCGAAATCGCGGGAACCATTGCGGGTGACGACACCATCCTGATTATTACGCCCAACAAGAAAGCGCGTAAATCCCTGCAAGAAAAGATCGAAGCCCTCGTGAAATGAGAAATCCCCGCCAAGTCGCGGTTGTGGGCGTCACCGGCTATACCGGTCTCGAGTTGGCGCGGATTCTTCTGCGCCATTCCGCGCTTCAACCCCCGGTCTTTTACGTTCGCGACACGAACGGGGCGAAATGCCTCGCCGAACTCTTTCCACAATTCCGCGGCTGGGGCGAAGCGCCGCTCCGCCCCCTCTCCGTTGACGCGATTACCTCCAGCAACGCGGGAACCGCATTCCTCGCAACGCCTCACGAGGTTTCTGCGGAGTTAGCGCCGTCTCTGCTCAAGGCCGGTCTTCGCGTGGTCGATTTGAGCGGAGCCTTCCGCTTTCGCCAGGCCGAAACTTTTACTTCCTGGTACAAACTGCCCGCGCCTCACGCCGAATGGCTCTCCGAAGCCGTCTATGGCATCCCCGAGCTGTACTCCAGTGAAATTGCCAAGGCTCGTCTGGTTGCCAATCCTGGCTGTTACGCTACTAGCGTGATCCTTGCCCTGCGCCCTCTTACGCAGGCTGGCCTGCTGGCCCCCGGCGCTGACGTGGTTTGCGATTGCAAGTCCGGCGCTACTGGCGCGGGTAAGGACCCCCGCCGCGATTTGCACTTTGTAGAGGTGGATGAAAACTTCAAGGCGTACGGTCTTTTCACCCATCGCCACACGCCAGAGATTCTCGAGCACACCGGTCTTAGCGAATCGCAGGTTGTTTTCTCCACCCACCTGCTGCCGGTCTCGCGCGGCATTCTCTCCACGATCTACGTCACACTCGGCGATGCACAAGCTGCCGCGGACATCGAGTCGCTTTATCGCCAGTTCTATGCCGGTCGTCCCATGGTTCGCATCTGGCCCGCTGGCACTTTGCCGGAGCTACAGCACGTCGCGCATACCAATTTTTGCGATATCGGATTCGCTCTGGACAATTCAGGCCGTCGCCTGGTCATCGTCTCGTGTCTCGACAATCTTGGAAAAGGCGCCGCCGGCCAGGCCGTGCAGAATTTTAATCACATGTTGCAAATAGAGGAGCAAACTTCACTCCAATGAGAATCGTAATCAAGTTCGCGGGGGCATTGCTCGAAGATGACGCCACGGTGCGCTCTCTCTCGCGGCAAGTCGCAGCGCTGGCGCAGCAAGGCCACGAAATTCTCGTCGTGCATGGTGGCGGCCGCCTCTTCACCGCCACTCTCAAGCGCATGGCTATTGAGAGTAAATTCATCGCCGGCTTGCGCGTCACCGATCGCGAGACGCGCGATGTGGCCGTCATGGTTTTCGCCGGTTTGTTGAATAAGAAACTGGCTGCGGCCATTTCTGTGGAAGGCCAAGCCGCCGTGGGTATCTCCGCTGCGGACGCTCGCTGCTTCGTCGCCGAGCCGATGGTTCACAACGAAGTCGAGGGCAGCCTGGGCTTTGTCGGTTACCTCACTGGATTGAACGCGCCATTCATCGAGTCTCTCTGGCATGAAGGCCTCTTACCCGTTGCGCCGTGCCTCGGTTTGGGGCCTGACAACGAGTTGTACAACATCAACGCCGACCACATGGCGGCCGCCTGCGCTGAATACCTGAATGCCGATCAACTGATCTATCTCACGGATGTCGCCGGTGTCCTCGATGGTGAGAGAGTTCTCTCCGCTGTCACCTGCGAGGAAGTCGAGCGCCTCGTCCAATGCCGCGTCGTTTCCGGCGGCATGATTCTCAAGCTCGAAGCCGCCAAGCGTGCCATCGAAGGTGGCGTCCGCGAAGTTCGCATTGTTGGCGGCACCTCGCCCGATGCCTTGTTGCTGGCGTCACACGCGGTCGAAACGTCCGCCAGTGATAGCGTCACGTTGATTCCCGGAACGCGCGTCCTACGTGAACCCTTGTCTGCCGTCCAGGCGGCCTATTCGGCGGCGTGATGAAAACTTCTTCCAAAAAGAAATCTACCGTAGGGCGTGTGCGAAAAACAAGACCTGCGTCTGCGCGAACTGCCAAACCTGACGTGCGCTTGCTCGACGCCGAGCAGTTCCTTCTGCCCACTTACAAGCGCCAGCCCGTGGTCATGACTCATGGACGCGGCGCCTACGTGTTCGATTCCAGCGGAAAAAAGTATCTCGATTTTCTTGGCGGCATCGCCGTGAACGCTCTGGGCCATGCTCATCCCCGCATCGTCAAAGTGATTCGCCGCGAAGCCGCACGCGCCATTCACCTCTCCAATCTCTTTCATAACGCCTACCAGGGCTCTCTCGCTCGCAAACTTGCTTCTTGGTCAGGCATGGACCGCGTCTTTTTCGCGAACAGTGGCACCGAAGCCATCGACGGCGCAATGAAATTGGCTCGCCTCTACGGGCGTAAGCCTGACGAAGCTGCCGGGACGACCGCGAAGAAGCATCGTTTTCTCGCCCTCGAC
>Ga0209698_10006915_pt1 | contig 11986 bp, 12 predicted proteins | sample LitLauG_LLR_2012_FD_187203 | JGI IMG/M metagenome (GOLD analysis project Ga0209698, IMG submission 187203) | Freshwater sediment microbial communities from Pennsylvania, USA - Little Laurel Run_MetaG_LLR_2012 (SPAdes) (version 2) | ecosystem: Environmental > Aquatic > Freshwater > Creek >...
GCGTTATTCGTACGTGAAGCGAGGGACATGGCGGATTATCCTGATTCGTGGTCGAGGCGCGCAAACCGAGGAAGCCCCAGCGCCGCCGCCGGAAAAATCGGAATTGATCGATCTGTTAAAAGCCAGGGGAGTGACCGGAAAGGCCGCGGCCGAGCTGGTCGAAGCGCTTCCCGCCGGACGAATCCAGACGAAAATCGACGTCTTCGACTGGCTGATGAAGAACGAGGACAAGCGAGTCGGCAAGAACCCGGCGGGATATCTGGTTTCCTCGATCAAATCGGACTACACGGCCCCCGTGGATTTTCCGAATCCCGAAGCGCCCTCCCCTGCCCCGTCCAAAGCCGCCTCGAAAGCCGATGCCGAATCGAAGAAACAGGCGCAAGCGAAAGCCGAGCAAAAAGAGGAATCGGACCGGGACAAGGAGCGAGAGGCCGAGTTGAGAGCGTCATGGGAACGCCTCAACGAATCCGAACGCGACGCGATCCTCGCCGAGGTAAAGGCGCAGAATCCGGGAGTCGGGCGCTGGAAGAAGATGCTGGAATCGCTCTGTCTGGATATGCTGGAAGTGCGGATGAAGACGGGGATGCAGAAGACATTGTTTCCGGATTGAAACTCAGGAGTTCTTTGATGCCTGGTGTTAAGCGTAAAACGAAGGCAATCGAGGGAACCCTCTTGCCAGGCCAGGTTGAGAACGACGGGCTAGTGGACGAGAAGGGGCCGATTCCGGCGTTCGGTCCCGCACGTACTGACGAACAGGGTCGGATTGTCATGAGCGAAGAGGAATGGGAGGCACGCCGGGCCGCAAGCATCAGAGCGATGAAAGCCCTTGCCAAAATCACGGATGAAACCGACACCGACGAGGTCTGGGACCAGGTGTTCAAGGGGCTGGAAGAGGCACGATGAAGCGGACCGTCTTTCTCGACAGCGAACCTTTGGGCCTGGCTAGTCAGGCTCAAGGCGTGGCGCGTGCGGACGACTGCCGAAAGTGGCTTTTCGATATCGAGTCGGCCGGCGTCCGGGTCGTCATTCCCGAAATTGCCGACTACGAGGTGCGTCGGGAATTGGTGCGAGCTGGTGCAACAGCAGGGATTCGTCGGCTCGACGGACTTATTGCCCGGTATACGCTTCTCTTGGTCGATCGAGTGGCGTTGCTCCGAGCCGCTGAGCTTTGGGCTCTTGTGCGTCGCGCCGGGAAGCCGACGGCTGACCGCCACGCTCTCGACGGTGACGCAATCCTGGCGGCCCAGGCACTGACGGCAATCGGTCCACGAGGAGTCGCCACGGTCGCCACCACGAACATCAGCCACCTCGCAAGGTTTCCGGGGATCGACGCAAGGCTATGGACGACGATCAGTTACTGATCGATCACGAATTAACGATATCCTGAGTCTTCGGCCTCGTATGTAATATAATCACGCGGGACAGGCTTCAGCCTGCCCTACTTTGAATTGCAATTTGGAGAACGAATTCTCATGTCCTTAAAAGCAAAAAGGCAGCGAATAGGGATGACGGTCTCGGAATTGCCCGAGCGCGCACGGTTGCGATTAAAGCATGCCGGGAGATGGGTTGCGTGGTCAGAGGATCTCTCTCGCGTGATTGCCGTCGCCGACGATCCGGAAACCGTTCATGAACAAGTTCGGAAAGCCGGCGTGGAGGCGATTTATGAGTGGGTGCCTCCGGTTCCGATTCGCCCGATCGATCCAGAGGCATGAGGTTTACGTACGAAAGTTACCCGGTTCGTGGAATCGGCAGATCGCGGACAGTTCTGGTCCATCGTCCAATCGTTCCTATCCGAGTGATTGGCCAAGCCGGAGACGATCGTCTCCTGGGTTTGGCGGATACGGGAGCTGATGACACACTACTACCCGATTACCTCCTTGAATCACTTGGGATCAAAGTTGTTCCGGGAGACCAGGCAGTAATCGTTGGGGGTCACCGGTAGCACGAGCTTGGTCAAGTACGGGCTGGTCGATTTTGTGTTGGCTACACCGAACAAGCGCTGCCGATGGACCGCAAGGGTCGGATTTCACGCAAGCTTCAATACGATCCTTGGACAGACGGGCTTTCTCGAACACTTCAACGCCACATTTTATGGTCAGGCTCGCTACCTGACGTTGAACCCCAACAAGTCACTGCCCGTTTCGAAGCGATCGTTCAATTGAACGACTTCTGGGCTTTACCGCGACTGTGAAGAAGCGAAGGAGTTTTTGATGCCTAGTATCAAGAACACGACGGAGGCGATCGAAGCTCGGGTGGATTCGCAGCTCAAGGCGGATGCCGAGAGTGTCTTTGAGCAACTCGGGCTCAACGCAAGCGACGCGATCAGCCTGTTTTACCGACAAGTCGCCTTGCGTAAAGATCTTCCATTCGAAGCGCGCGTTCCCAACGCGACAACTCGCAAAGTGCTCCGCGACGCCGAGGCAGGTCGGGGTCTCGTGAGGCACGAAAGCGTTGATGCGATGTTTGATGACATTCTGGGGGAGGGATGGCGAAACAAAGGCCCCGGCCGCCCCTGATTCCGATGCCCGTAATATCCGGAGCCGTAGGGCCGGTTGTACCGGCCGGGGTCCTGAAGACTTTACCAAAGCGATGACGGTTGGCTAATTGGCGATTGTGATCAAGATTTTCCTTGGTGGAACGAATAACCACTTTGAGAGATCCTGATTGAGTCTGCCATTGAGGAACACCGTGATGAACGAGACGATTGTCCAGCCCGAGGTTTCAACGCCGAAGAAACGACGATTTCGGTTCGGGTTGCGGAGTTTGATCGGTCTTGTTTTGGTGCTTGGGTTGGTCTTCGGATGGCTTGCGAGAATGCATAGACAGGTCTTGGAACAAGAAGCGTTGGTCGCCGAGTTGGCACGCGATCGAATCGTCGTTAACTCGCGATATCCGAATCTGTTGGCCTTGGTCGTAACGAAACTTCGTGGCAGTCGAATCGTTCTTCCGGAAACGCCCGCGATGTTTGAGAAATGGCTCAGCCCCGAATGGTTCTCGCGACCTGTCGGCTTCAACGCCGGGCATCTTCGAGAGGAAATGGTACCTCATGCCGTTGAACGATTGCAGCGATTGGGCGAAGTGGGCGAGGTCCAGTTCCACGGAGGTACGTCGGACGGGTTGAGGCTTTTCTATATCGGCGCGATCCCTTATAGCCGGCTAGGTCCGGAACGGGATCAATGTACGTTTAAGACGTACACAGCCTCCGTGGCCACCTCAAAATAGGTCTTCAAACGTGCCGTCCAGGTAGGCGACCTCTCGTTCCCACGGTCCCCGTGGGAATGCACTTCCCGACGTTCCGCGTCGTCTAAATCGTCTTGCGTAATTCCGGGAGGGCGAAGCTCCTGCTGAGCCGAGAGCACCCTTGGCTCAGCAGGAGGTTCGCCCTCCCGGAATCGAGCCCTTGGCTCAGCAGGAGGTTCGCCCTCCCGGAATCGAGCCCTTGGCTCAGCAGGAGGTTCACCCTCCCGGAATCGAGCACTTGGCTCACCAGGAGGTTCGCCCTCCCGGAATCGAGCAAGGTCATTTAGCCCTGGCAACATGAGGACGCAGAGCGTCCAAGACGGCATTCCCACGGGGACCGTGGGAACGAGTGTCACATGGGTGGAATCGGATCAATCGAGTCCAACATCAACGCTTCTCCATCGTGAACAACCCTCACGACCCGCAAACTCAAGCCGCCACTTCCCCTTCGTTCTCCCCTGCCGTTTCCGCCGTTCGAGTTCCTCGGCGGTCTCTGGAATCATAAAGAACCATCGACGCGACCAGTGGTCGTAACAGGTCGTTGACGACTTCCGAGCGATCCTTGCCGACGTGGATCGCATAAAGCCAGAGCTTCTTGTCGAGCTCTTCCTCGATGGCGAACATGCGCTGAACGCGTCGCGGTTTGGCGACCGGTTTGGGTCTCGCGGCGCGACTTCTCGCGGGGGCTGATTGGACCTGCGACGAGGCCTGACGCGCGGGGTCGGCTTCGATCGTCGCGGAGAGTTCGTTCAACTCGTTCTGCGCCGCGGCCGCCGCGGCGGCTGCCGTGGCTTGTTGTCGACGCTCGAATTCGGCCTCGGTCATCGCCGGTCGAACCAACCCCGTTCGACTCTCCGGTCCGGGGATACCCCCGCGTCGCATGCCGCTCATGGCTTATCCCCCTTTTGGATGACGGATGGTTGATGACGGATGACGGATGGCCGACGGTGGCTCGTGAAGACGAAGTGGACCATCAAAAGTGGGACAGGCACCGAACCTCCGCTCCGCAAAGCCCGCGCTCCGGTTGCGGAGCCAGTCCCCTTTTCATGGTCCAAGGCTGAAGGCGAAGTGGACCATCAAAAGTGGGACAGGCACCGAACCTCCGCTCCGCAAAGCCTGCGCTCCGGTTGCGGAGCCAGTCCCCTTTTCATGGTCCAAGGCCATCCCTCCTCAGGCCACGTCGTCGAGGAACGACCCCTGGTCGTCGAACTCTTCCATTTCCCGGTCGTCGGCGATCATGGGCATGGGCAATACGGGCTCACCGTCTTTGGCGAGGAACGCCAATGCGGCGGCTCGGTAGGCTTCGGCTCCGGGGCTGAACCGGTCGTACTGCACGAGGGGGATGCCCCGAGCATACGCCTCGCGGAACTTCACCGAGGTCGGCACCACCTTCTCGTAGACGAGCCCACCGAAGTAGTCGCGGACCTCCGCCTCGATCTGCTTGGAGACGAGCGTTCGGTCGGACCGGGTGATCAACACCCCAGAGATCACCACGGGACCCGCGTCGGTGAACTCGATCCGGAAGCCGCTCACCGCGCGGATGAGTTGCTCCAAGGCCCGCACGCCCGCGAGCGCCGCGACGCATGGGTCGATCGGGATCAAGACCTCGCCGACGGCGTACAGAATCGCCACGTTCAACGGCGTCTGCACGGGACTGGTGTCGATCACCACCACGTCGTACTGCGTGATCGGCTTCAGGACCCGCCTGATCCGGAACTCGCGACCATGCCCCAGACCGAGCGTCCCTCCCATCTGATCGGAGCAGCCGCTGAGGCGCTCTCCGGGAGGGAGGACGTGGAGCAACGGGTTATCGGTGACCTTGACGACGTCGGCGAGCGTCGCTTCGTCGAGGAGCATCTCGGCGAGGCCTTCGGCGGGAACTCCCGAGGCGAAGAAGCCGAGCGTCGCGTTGGCCGACGGGTCGGCGTCGATCAGGAGCACGCGGCGGTCGAGCTCGACGAGCGCCGCCGCCAGATTGATGGCGGTCGTGCTCTTGCCGACCCCGCCCTTTGCGTTGGTCACCGCGATCGTTCGCATCGTACCCCCCTCCCCCGCCGGCTTTCCGCCGGGATCGTCGCGACGTAACAGGCGTCGCCGTGTCGTCTTATCGGCTTCAGCTTGGTTGCTTGTTGAGTCGTTACCCTGGAACCGACAAACCTTGGCCCCAAGATCCCCCGGTTCCAAGCAACCAAGGCCCCCTGCTCTCTCGTTTCCAAGTCCTCAAGTTGTCGAGGAACCTTGTTCCCCAGCAACCAAGTTCACAAGAAACCTTGCGACCGACTTGCCCTGATCGCTTGGTTCCTGTCATTCAAGGTTCCCAGGAACCAAGTGAGCGATTTCCCTTGGTGACTTGGTCTTGAAGGTTTCTATGAAACAAGCCGGCTTGGCGCCTTTCGGTTCAAGCAACCAAGGCGTCAAGTGACCTTGATGACTTGGTTTCTGAGGGATCAAGGTGTCATGGAACCGAGGTCCCATGTCGCCAAGCGATCAAGTCTTCGAGGAACGTCGGTTCCAAGGTTCCCATTCGATGCCGACGTCATGGTTTCAAGGTTTCTTCGGTCACAAGGGATCAAGCTCTCCAGTGAACTTGCTTCCAAGGGGCGTGTTGCGAATTGTCAGCTTGGTCGAGTGTCCCACTTGGAAACTTGGTGTGTAAGGAGATCGAGTGACCTTGGGAAGTCGTCATCAAGCGAATGACTTACCAATTCACCAAGGTTTCAAGGCGCGCAGAGAGCATGGTTCCAAGTTGCCAAGTCGGTACGCGCGACTTGGTCTCAAGGGATCGATGTGAACTGGGAACCGAGGAACCTTGGTCGCTTGGCCGCTGTGTTTCAAGGAGTCTTGAATCCCTTGGTTTCGATGAACCAAGTCATCAAGGTTGCCTCACGAACTTGGTTGCCATTTATCAAGGTCGCGAGGGAACGAGGTTTCAAGTCGCCTTGGTTTCAAGGTGCCAAGGTGCATGGAAACCAAGGTGTCATGACACCATGAAGGTCCAGCCGGCCACATTCCCATGGCACCTTGGTTTCAAGGTCACTTGGAAACGTTGTGGCTTGATTTCTTGACAAAGTGGAACCAAGGCGGATCGGCTGCACGGATTCGTCCGCGATCACAATCGTTTTAGCCCAGATTATTCACCGCGGAGAACGCAGAGAACGCGGAGAGGAAGACGGGGTAACGAGCTATGTTCGGGACGATCAACGATGACCAAGGGCGGCTTCACTTTTTTCTCTCAAATGCAACTCCTTGTTCCTTCCCTCTCTGCGATCTTCGCGGTCTCCGCGGTGGATAATCCGGGCTAACAGGGAAGGAGCAGGGCAGGGGGGTCGATCACCACAACTCCGCAACCGGATCTGGCGACGTGATCCGTGCTCCGTTATGATCAGGCCGACGTCTTCTGGAACCACGTTTGCGCGGTCGGTGCGGCGGATACCCAATCACGGATTCGGGGCGCGGATGTCGATCCGATTGAGCGTTTGCCTGTTGACTCGGGACGAAGTCGGAAACATCGAGCGGGTGCTTCGCTCGGTGGAAGGCGTGGCCGACGAGGTGATCGTCGCCGACACCGGGTCGACCGACGGAACGATTCCGCTCGCCAGCAAGCTCGGGGCGACGGTCGTCCCTTGCACCTGGGTGGAAGACTTCTCCGCGGGAAGAAATGCCGCGCTGGCCGCCGCCTCGGGTGAGTGGGTGCTTTGGCTCAACCCCGATGAAGAACTTCCGGCCGAGTCTCGCACACTGATCCGAGAATTGATCGACTCCGGTCCGGATGTGTTCGGATATCTCGCGAGAGTCCGGATGATCGGAAGGGCCGAGCGGCCCGACCAGTTTGCCGAGGCGCTGGATATTCGCCTCTTCCGGCGTCGGCTCGACTTACGATATGAAGGCCGAGTTCATCCCGGCTTCTCCGCTTCGATCGGAGAGGCCGTGGCGCGCGACGGTCAGCGTGTCGCGGAATCGGCTCTCGTGGTCAACGTGCACGCCTACCTGTCGACCTTGAGTAAGGCGAAACTGCGTTGGGCCGCTCGACTTTTGGAGAAGGAACTTCACGATCGCCCCGGCCGGCTCCACTATCTGATCGAATACGGCCGTACCTTGCTCTTGCTTGACGATCCCAGGGGCCACGAGGTGATGTCGGAAGCCGTCGCGCAGCTCGTGCCGTTGATTGACGCCCCGGTTGCGCCGAACGTCGATGCTCAAAAAGTGCTGGAGTATCTTCTCACGACCCCTTCGGACCGGACTGGAAGTCAAATCTCTCCTGAGCGAGCGGCGGTGCTCGCGCTGAAGTGGTTTCCCGGAAGTCCCCCCTTACTATGGGCGATCGCCGCGCAGGCGTTTCATCGCGGTCACTTCGACTCTGCCGGGGACTTGCTGGAACAGCTTGCTCGATTCGGGGAGAGCGGAATTTATGACCGGTCACAGGGTTTCGACCCCCGGATCATCGGCCCCTGGGCCTGGCGTAACCTCGGCCAGTGCCACCGCGCGATGGGCAGGATCGAGCAGGCCCGCCTCTGCTTTGAATCGATGCGTCTCGACCCTGAATTTCGCGACGAAGCCGAAGCACTCCTCGCGGAATGTCGCAAATGACGGTGAGGCAAGCCGGGGGCTTTGGGTTTGACGGACCGGGTCCCGGGTGAAAGAATGATCGATGCATGGCTTCTGAAGCGAGTGCGACAATTTTTTGAGAGTCCGAGGCACCCATGGTTTGCCGAGGTCGTCGAGGCTTCACACTCATCGAACTTCTGGTCGTCATCGCCATCATCGGCGTCTTGGTCGGACTTCTCCTGCCCGCGGTACAGTCCGCGCGTGAGCAGGCGAGGCGTTCGACGTGCGTGAACAATCTGAAGCAGATCGGCCTGGCACTGGCCAATTACGCCTTGTCCCACGAGGGATTGCCTTCGGGTTATGTGGCGACCTGGGACAACTATCTGCAGAAGGAGATCGGGCCCGGTTGGGGTTGGGCGAGCATGATCCTGCCCGAGATGGAACAGGGGCCCCTCTTCAACGCGATCAATTTTCAGACCCAGATCCAGAGCCCGGGGAACTCCACCGTCCTGGTCAATCGGCTGGCGGTCCAGCTTTGCCCGACCGATACGGCGTCGCCGACCTGGCAGGCCGTCAATGGCGTCCGCTGGTTCTACTCGGGGGTGCTCTATTCGAATGAGTACCCGATCTGCGCGGTCCCCGGCTCGAACTACGTCGGCGTGTTCGGGGTCGGCGAGCCCGGCGTCGACGGCGACGGGGTCTTCTTCCGAAACAGCTTTGTGCGGTACGTCGACATCACCGACGGGTTGAGCAACACGGTCTCCGTGGGTGAGCGTTCGGTCAACATGAGGGCGGGCAGGGGGGATGCGACCTGGGTCGGTTCAGTCCCGGGCGCTCAGCTCTGGTCGTGCGTGCCCGACCCTTACGACCCCGACGGCGGAGTCTGTCGCCACGAAGACGGGTCAGGGATGATCCTCGGGCACACCGGCGAGGGCCATGGCCCGGGCGACCCTTACGGCGACGTCAACCAGTTTTCGAGCCGACACGACCGGGGCGCGCACTTCCTTTATTGTGACGGACACGTCCGCTTCCTGAAAACCTCGATCAACTATCCGACGTATAAAGCCCTCAGCACCAGGGCCATGGGAGAGGTCTTCAGTCATGACTATTAAGGGAGCGCCCGCGACGTTTTGGGCCGTCTCGTTCGCCGTCGCGCTCTCGGCGTTGTCGTGGCTGCCCGGGTGCGCCGACCCGGACCGACCGCCGGGGCTGAGCAAACGTAGCGTCCCCATCGCCGAGGTGCCCGAGGCCGTAATGGCCGCCGCGAAGAAAGCGATCCCGGGCGTCGACTTCAAGGAGTCCTGGAAGAACGTCGACCGCGAGGGCAAATTGCACTCCTACGAGATCCGCGGCAAGACGGGAAACGGCAAGACCCGCGAGGCCCGCGTCTCGACCGACGGCAAGATCCTCGAACTCGAGTGAGCCGGATCACCACGGATGACGCTTGTTAAAGATGGAGGCGCTTCCGACGATTGCGGGTGGCTGGTTGAGCCGATGACCGATGACCGATGACCGATGACCGACAAAAGCGAGCTAAATCGGCCCTCGGTCATCGGCTGAACCACCAGCGAAATTCGGCTCAGTAGTGGCTTCGCTCTCCCGGATTGAGTCAAATACGATTACGCGAAGCTAGCATCGTGGTCGGCCGTCGGCCGAGGGGTCCATGAAGGGCGACGGACGCGCCGCGCGATGGGGCAAGGGGCCTTCGCGGGCGGACCGACGTTCTCAACGGATTCGCGCGATCACGATTTTCACAACCGTCAGGGCCATCGACGCCGATTTCGCGTCCGAAAAATCCTTCGCCGCGGCCGGTTTTTTGTTGACCTTCTGGTTCGGATTTGTATCATCGATGCGTGTTATTATGCATGCAATCCGACTTTTAGGCGTCAAAGATTGCTGATTGTAGGGGTTGTGAGGGTTCAGGGTCGTTGAATCCGTCGGCAACTCATCCCACTTTGAATCTCCTATCTGGCATACTTGACTCGCTTCGCCCAGACCATCATGCTTTACGAAATTGTTGTATTCCGATTTATCCGCCAGACGTTGCCAGTCTACCCCGAGTGCCTCGTTATCCACCGGAACGACTTTTGATCGCGGAGTTGCATCATGCGCGCGGTTTCGCCGAAGGATGAGACGAAGGTCCGAACCATGGCTCGGTCGGGACGTTTGCGCAAGACGCGACTCAGGGCTTATGCCCTGGAAGGCCTTGAGGCAAGGACGTTGCTGGCGACGATCCCGGCGGCGTTGGTATCCACACAGGTCGACGTGTCGAACACGGGCGGGAACCAGAGCAGCCCGTCGATCGCGGTCAACCCGATCAACTCGCAACAATTAGCGGCGGTCTGGACGCGGATCGACCCGAATCTCGCCCCCGGGCCGACGGTGATCGTCGAGGGGGCCTTTTCGAGCAACGGCGGGCTGAACTGGACGCCGTTCACGCCGTCCAGGAACCTGATCGACCCGACGTCGTCGTCGACCGCGCCGGCCGTTTTCGCACAGACGACCGACCCCTCGGTCGATTTCGACCGCAACGGCAATTTCTACGTCGTCGTCTCCCAGCACACGGCCGACAACACCGCGGGCGTGCTCCTGCTCAACAAATTCTCGTTCGGGAGTTCGACCCCGAGCATCAACAACCGGACGATCTATTCGTGGATCGGCGACCAGGCGTTGAAGCCGACGCTCGCGGTGGACAAGAACGTGGCCTCGTTCAGCGACGGCGGCGGCACGACGCAGACCGACCCCGGCGCGGGCAACGTGTACGTCGCCTGGGCGACCAACGACGTCGCCCCGCCGAATGCCGTGAACTGGAACCCGAACGCGGTTCGCGTCGTCGTGTCGTCGGACGGCGGCCAGACGTTCTCATCCTTCCACACGGTCAACGACGGCGGCAACTTCGGCGCGCAGCGGAACACGTCGCCAAGGCTGGCGATCAGCCAGGGGGCGACGGGAGTGACCGGCGGCCAGGTCACGATCGTCTGGGACGACTTCGGGACGCTTTCGACGGCGACGCCGACGCCCCTCGACGCGATCAAGGTCGACAAATTTCAGGCGTCGACCTCCACGACGTTCACCGCCACGCCCGGCGCGATCGCCGATGCCGGGGCGAACAACGCCGCGGTCACCACGACGTTCCCGATCAACGTCACCGGGCCGACCTTCAACGTCACCGACCTCGCCGTGCAACTCGACGTGGCCCACCAGTCGCTGGCGGACCTGTCGTTCGCGCTGGTCTCGCCGAGTGGGACGACGGTGAACCTGATTCCGATGGGCGCCGTGACCGGTACCACCATGGGGTCCGGGACCGGCGGCACGCTTTTCCACATGACGTTGACCAACTCGTCGCCTCGCGCCCTGGCGAACGCCGCCGCGCCTTACATCGGGTCGTTCCAGGCAGCCAACAGCCTCGCTCCCTTCTTCGGCACGCTCCAGACCGGCACTTGGCAGCTCCAGGTCACCGACGGAACGACGGGCAACGTTGGTGTCGTGCAGCGGGCCGCGCTGGTGTTCACCAGCGGCCTCGCGACGGGCACCGACGTGACCGCGGCCACGACCACGGTCCGGGGCGCGCAGGGCAACGTTTATGCGACGGCCTCGGCGGCCTCGCCGCTGGGGATCGGGCCGAGCCCCGTTCTGGCCTCGGACAACACGCTCGGTTCGTACAGCTCGAACCAGGGCCGGCTCTACCTCGCCTACGTCAACCGGTCGACCGCGACGAACAACCCGGCCGATAATACGGATATTTATCTGATCACGTCGACCGACGGCGGCGCTAACTGGAGCCCGTCCACCATCGTCAACAACGACGTGGCAACGACGGATGGGTTCTCCGAAGGCGACCGCGCTCAGTTCGAGCCGTCGGTGGCCGTCGACCAGGCGACCGGGACGTTCGTGATCTCTTATTACGACGGGCGCTACGACGCGGCGCGTTCGAGGGTGGCCACCACGATCGCGACGAGCATCGACGGCGGCTCGACGTTCAGCCCGCAGACTTACGCCAACGCATCGATCACCGCCACCGACCAGGCGACGGGCCTGCCGACGGTGCTCGGCCCGGTCCTCGACAACGAATCCGCCGGCAACACCGCCGCGGCCACCAAGACAGCCACCAAGGATACTGTTGCTCCCGCTGTTGCCATCAGCTCCGTAACCAATCCGATCAACAGCGGGAGCAACAGTATCCTTGGTGGCTGTCTTGGTG
>Ga0209698_10006916_pt1 | contig 11985 bp, 15 predicted proteins | sample LitLauG_LLR_2012_FD_187203 | JGI IMG/M metagenome (GOLD analysis project Ga0209698, IMG submission 187203) | Freshwater sediment microbial communities from Pennsylvania, USA - Little Laurel Run_MetaG_LLR_2012 (SPAdes) (version 2) | ecosystem: Environmental > Aquatic > Freshwater > Creek >...
GAGGGGTCGAGGTCCGCGGTCACGTCGTCGATCTGCCATTCTGACAGCTCCTGGGGGCCGTCAGTAAAATCGCGCAAATCTCGTGCCGAACATGATTGCTCTTGTGCCCTCAAGGGCACGGAAAGTCTGCACCGCGTAAAAATGCCGGAATGCCGGAATTCAGGCATTCAAGAAATCTGGCTTTCCACTATTCCCCCATTCCCGTTTTCTCCCCCTCTGTCGCTCACAACAAACCTGCGCAAGTGCTGAACGATCAGGGACTCAACCAGCTCCGAGCGATCCTGCCCGGTCATAGCCGCATGAACGGATAAACGCTGACTCGCTTCAGCCGATAGATGGATGGTCGCTTTGACCTTGGATGTGGCATGCCGGTTTGCCGCCTTAACCGTCAGGCGTTTACGCGTCCTGCCGCTTTGCGTCTCATTGGGTTCAGCCATATGTCAGCCCTCCGGTCAAACCGTATCTCCGCCTTAACACCGAAGCCGCAAAAATCAGATCGACCTAACCGCATGGCATGCTTGACTCAAACCGTTCATTGGGGTTTACTGTCGCCAGAAATGCTGGAATGGAGGAAAAGGGAAATGCCTGAATTCCTGCTTTCTGAAATGCCGGAATACTAACGATCGGCAGCAAAAGGAGTTACGCAGCGTGAATATTCTGGCAGTGGTGAATCAGAAGGGGGGCGTGGGCAAGACCACGACCACGGCCGCTCTTGGCGTGCTGCTGGCGCGGCAGGGCAGGGGGGTTCATTTGATCGATATGGACCATCAGGCCGACCTGACCAGTGCCTTCGGACAGCGAGACGAAAAGGGACAGCTCTATGACGCGCTCAGCAAGCGCGGGCCGCTGCCGATCATCCCCATCGGCGAGAATCTCACGCTTACGCCCTCCTCGATCGACCTGGCAGAAGGCGAAACCGCGTTTGTCTCGGCGGTCGGCCGTGAGTATCTGCTCAAAACCTGCCTGTCAAAACTCTCGCCGCCCGAACAGACGATCGTCCTGATCGATTGCCCGCCGTCGCTCGGGATTCTCACCAGCAACTGTCTGGCGGTGGCCAACGCCTTGATCGTCGTCGTCAAGCCCGGAGGCTTCGAAATGCGTGCGGTCGCCACACTCGAAGAGTTGGTGAAAACCTACCGCGAGCAGGTGAATCCCTCCCTTACCATAGCGGGTGTCATCATGACCGAAGTGCATCCCAGGCGGGCGATCAATGATGTCGTGGAAGAAGAAATCGGACAGCTCTACCCGGTCCTCGGACGGGTTCGCGCCGAGTCCGAACTCATGTATGCCACGAGTGAAGGCAGAATCCTGAAGCTGACGCGATCGAAGGCTCTTGAGGATTATGAGGCGGCTACGACCAAGCTGAAGGAGGTGATGCCATGGCTTTGAACCGCGACAAATTCCGCAAGATCGTAGGCGGCATCACCACGGCCGAAACCGAGCCCCCGCGCGACGATGCCCCGAGCGAGCCCGCGATGCCCTCCGGCAACGAACCACACGTCGCAGTGCAGGGTCATCAGCCTGCGGATCGTGCCCTTCCTGCCGATGAGGCAAAATCCTCCGATCATCGCCGATTTGCCAAGCGAGGAAGGCCCAAAGCGGGTAAGGAATCCCAGTCCGCAGGTAAAGGCCCCAAGGTGAAAGTTTCACTCTTCCTGAGTGAAGTGCTGGTCAACGACCTCTATGATTGGGCACATAACGACCGCATCCACCCCGGTGAAATGTTCGAGCGAGCCTTGAAGCCGTTCCACGAAAAAGAATCCAAACGGAGGAATGCTGGAAAGGAGTAATTCCGGAATTCCACCTTTCCGGCATTCAAGCATTCTCTGGTTCCGTTTCCGCAGATTGCCGGATGTTTCCGTGGCATGTCTCTTATCCGTCTCGGCCTGTCAGCCATGGAACCCGGTTGCTCACCCTGGGAGTCCTGATCGCGAGTGAGCGTCTGACATCGAGCCTGTCGACACATCGGCGGCGTCATCGATCCCCCTACGATGCTCCTCTGTTCGGCCGTCTGGCTTCCTCCCTGAGAGGAGGGACGGACGCCGCTTCTGGCAACGTCCGAGCCCTTCCCGCCTGTTTCATAAATTGGCGACAGATCTTCGCTCGCCTGGCTGGCGGCGGTTGGTTGACCGGTGCTGATTCCCACGCGAGGCAGGTTGATGTCGTTGTGGCGGGCATCAACCCCCCCGGGAAGTGGTTTCCCTCTAACTCGGCCTGACGCTGACATCGCCCGCTGGGCTTTGGGATCGGCTGATCCGGACCTGTGGCGACCCAGGCGAGACCGGTCGGCGTTGAGCCATCATCATGGTGCCGTCTTGCCGACCGCCGATTCCTTCCTGACATCGCCGCGTTGATGCGTAGTGTCCTCGGTTTGCCGGTGTATTCCCCTGATCCATGATGCCGTTGCCGTCAGTCGGTCCCGAGGAGGGATTGCGTTGCGGTCTGGTTTGGGACTGGCCGTGCCGGATGGGTTCCTTCTTCCTGACCCTTTGCCCCGAACCACTCAGCCTTCCTCCCAGAATCTACCGCCGCCGCCGGGCCGGTCAAGCTCGCGGCTTTACGTTGCGAAACAGGGGTGAGCCAAGGGCGGCAGAGCCGCCGGGCTCACCATCCAGTTTCGGCCGCACCCGGAGCTTGACCGTCGCAAGGGCTCCCGGACTGAGGCGTCGGTTGGATTCTTTCGTAAGGCCCGGTGGTCGGGCCGAAACATCAAGGAAAGGAACCATCATATGGCACAACCAGCACATAAAATCCGCATCAGCAACCTCTCGGTCACGATCTGGCGGAACACCAGCATCGAGAAGGGAACCTGCTGGTACACCGTCAACCCAAGCCGTTCGTACAAAGTCGGAGACGAAACCTGGAAGGAATCGGACAGCCTCGGCTTCGACGATCTGTTGATCATGGCGGAATTACACCGCCAGGCCTTCGCCTGGATCGCCCGCCAGCAGCACGCCGATTCCAAAGCCCGCAAGGCGAAGGAAAAAGCGGCCAGTTCCGACGAGTAACCCCAACGGGGGCGGGCTTCGGCCCGCCCTTTTTCACGTAATCCACGTAACCTTATGGAGAATGATTTATGGAAACGATGATGATCGAAGTCAACTGCCTTGAGCACTCGCCGCTCAATGCGCGGCGTACCGTCCCCAAAGCCGCCTTGGAGGAGATGAAAGCCTCCCTCCTCGCGCACGGCCTGATGCAGAATCTGGTCGTCACCGCCGACGGTGACGGCACGTTCAAGGTGATCGCCGGAGGCCGCCGCCTGGCGGCGCTGCGTGAGTTGCAGCAGGAAGGCACGTTGCCGGAGGGTCACGCGGTGGTGTGCCAGCTCGCCACCGAGGAACACGCCCTGGAAATGAGCCTGGCGGAAAACACTGTCCGCATGGCGATGCATCCGGCCGATGCGTTTGAAGCGTTCGCCCAACTGATCGATGGCGGCCAGACGGTCGAGCAGATCGCTGAGCGCTTCGGCGTTACCACCCGTCATGTCGAGCAGCGCCTGAAGCTGGGCAAGGCCGCGCCGGAGCTGCTCGAAGCCTACCGGGCGGAGAAAATCACGCTCGACAGCCTGATGGCCTTTACCGTCACTGACGACCGCGCCAAGCAATTGCAGGTGTTCGATACGATGGAGGCGTGGCATGGAGCGCGCGACATCCGGGACATGCTCACCCATGAGATGGCCGAGGCGGGGAGCAAGCTCGCCCGTTTCGTCGGGCTGGACGCTTACCACGCGGCCGGCGGGGTATCGCGCGCCGACCTGTTCGGCGACCAGGTCTATCTCGAGAATCCCGACCTGCTGCACCGGCTGTTTGCCGAAAAGCTCGACGGCATCCGCAAGACACTGGAAGCCGAGGGCTGGAAATGGGTCGAAGCCAGCCTCGACCGCGACTGGAGCGTCATTCACGCGTGCGGCCGCATTCATCCCCATCCGATCGATGTGCCGCAGGAACTGTCGGACGCGAAAGAGCGAGTCGAAACCGAGCTGGAAGCCATCGCGGAAGCCGCCGAAATCGACGGCGACGATGCAACGCTCTTCGACCGGCAGGAAGCAGCGGAGACGGAGCTTGCCGACATTGAGGAAAAGCTCGAAGCCTTCGTCGCCTATGACCAGGAGGATATGAAAGCCGCCGGTTGCTACGTGTCCATCGGCCGTGACGGCGCGATTTCCATCGAGAAAGGGCTGGTGAAACGCGAGGACATGAAACGCCCGGACACGGGCGATGGTCAGCGGACGCCCCGCCCTCAGGGAATGCCGGAGTCGTTGCGCCGCGACCTCGAATCCTACCGCTTGCAGGCGGCGCAGCTGGAGATCGCCCGTAATCGCCTCCTCGCCCTCGACCTGCTGGCCTTCACCGCCGCCCGCAGCATGCTGACGAGGAATCAGCCCACGGGCATGGACGTGGAATTCAGAGCGCCAAAGCTCACCGACACCGTCTTGAAGGATGGCACCGCCGCCGGTGATGCACTGGAAGCGATCCGGCGGGAATTGCCGCTCGCCTGGCTGCATCAGCCGACGGAAAGCGAGCAGTTTCATGCGTTTATCGGACTGTCGGACAAGGACAAGCTCGACCTGCTGGCTTACTGCGTGGCGACCAGCCTCAAGCCGCAATTATCCACCGGCAATGGAACGACCGCCTATGAGGTCGCCCTGTCGCTGACCGAGGCGAGCATGGATGCCTACTGGCGTCCGACGCGCAGCAACTATCTCGGGCGCATCACCCGCGATCAGTTGCTTGCCCTGGGCCGCGAACTGCTTGGCGAGCCATGGTCGCAAGCCAGGAGCCGCGACAAGAAAGGCGAACTGGCCGATGCGCTTGAACGCGCGTTCGCCGATCCGGACAAGATCGTTTGCACGCCGCCGCAGCGTGAAACGCTCAGGCGCTGGCTGCCCGAAGGCATGGCGTTCGACGGCGGTTGGACGCCGGAACGGGCGGCCGAAGCCGATGACCGTGAAGCCGCATAAATCATTAACCCGGGCGGGCATGGATGCTCGCCCAACACCCTTGAAAGGAATCTCATCATGACAAACACCGAACACACGCCCGGCCCCTGGTACCTGGATCCCGAACCTGACGACAGTCACTACCAGATCAGCGACGGAGCGGAAGGAATCGCACGGGTTGAAGTCTGGGACGGCGACGAAGACCCGGAGGTCATGGGCGTAGCCATGGCCAACGCCCGGCTGATCGCCGCCGCCCCGGATTTACTGGAAGCGTTGCGACTCGCCCAACGGGCATTAAACACTGCCCCGCGATTTCAGGTTGGCGATTCCGACAGCTACAGAATCGCCTCCACCGTGGATCGTGCCATCACCCAGGCAACGGCTGCCTGTCCACCCGAAACCCACACCACGAAGGAGGCTTGAGCCATGGACGCGATCCTCACTGAAACCATCGAGCATCACGGCGAAACCTATCGCCTCACGATCACGCCTGACATGGACAGCCCCAACCCGCTGGAGGAGTGGGACGAAACGGGCACGATCCTGAGTCTGAACCGCAGGCATGTCAATTTCGATCCGCGCGGGATCGAAGAAGCGATCGAGATGAATCCTGATGCGGTGCGCTTAAGTTACTACGAGCACGGACAGTGCCTCTGGTCGGTGGCGGGCGAGCTGCCTGCCTCCTGCCGATGCCCCTTCGATTCGGTCCGCTTCGCCGGGCTGTGGCTGCCGGACGAAGCAACGCTCGCATCCGCCCGACACTATGGCGGCTTCACTCGCCGACAATTTATGCTTAAGCGTGCCCGCGAAGCGTGCGACCTTTACTCCCAGTGGTGCAACGCCGATGTGTACGCCTACGAACTCACTCGCGTCACGCCCTGTGACATATGCGGTGTGCCCCAGAGCGAAACGCTGGATACCTGCTCGGGCTTTTACGGGCTGGAGGAGTGCCGGACGCAAGGATTGGCGATGATTCAGTCGCTCGCGAACCCGTCACCTCCCGCTTGGCGCGATACGTCAAATGCGCTATAATATCATCAATTCTTAACAATTGAGTATCTTTATGACCGACACCTCCGATCTGATTCCCGCAAACGAGAACACCGACCCGTTCCTCCAGTTCGAGTCCGGGATCGCCGAACTGTATCGGCACCGGCGGGAAATCCTGGCCATCGATCCCGATCTTTACAGCTTCGAGCAATGGAAAGAGCGGGAACGGGTGCTGAAGCGCCTCGACGAAGTCATCCAGATGTACTTCGACGCGTGGTGAGGGGAGCGGTCGTCCGCTCCCCGAAAAAATGCCTTATCTGCGGCCGGGCGTGTGCGAGGGAGAAAGCTGCCCGGAGCGTTCGTTGCTGACGTTCTGGATCGTGCCTTTGAGGGCGTTCGCGCTTCCTGAAATCGCTGCCGCCGCCACCTGGGCTACGATCTGCGAGGGTGTGAGGAGCGGCGCTGAGGACTGCTGGGGTTGCGAGGCCGGTGACGGGCTGTTTGCGCCCTGCGACATGGGAGACCGCCTTTCTGGTGTGGGATGGAAACGTCTTCGTGCCGTAACTCTCGCGGGAGACGGTTTCGCCGCCCATTAGGGCGGGGCTCTTAATCCGCATCGGTGCCCGGTGTGCTACATCGCCCGTGCGTGGGATTTACACTGATCCTGGCCCTGATCGGGCTTTGAGCGTTGCGTCGATTGCCGACCGGCGATCGCGCTCGGGGCGGGCAGGGTGCCCGTGCCCGACGCTTGCGTGTCGCCGTAGACCGAGCCTGGCGGCTTACCGGTCTGGCCTGGCATCGCGCCATGCACACTCGACGATGTCGATTTGCCCGGCGTGTCGCGATAGAGTGGGTTCCATACCGTTCCGGGCTCCACATGCTGAATCGCGTCTGGAAACGCACGCAACGCAAGTCCAATTTCATGTAGCCCCTGGCGGAAGGCCGCCTGGAGCTGGCCCCCTTTCAGGACCGCCGCACTGATCCGGTTTGCTCGTTCGATAAGGCGTTTGACGAGCGTGGTGTCGTTGGTCATGGATGCTCCTTTGCGAGGTGAGGTGGCGCTCTCCTTCCGGCTCCTCCGGCACGAGGGGTCGGAAGGAGGAGCGCGTGCTCAGTAGCCGTTCAGGTTCGGGACGAAATAGGGGTTTGAGGCACGCCGTCGCTGCAACGTTCGAACGGCGGGCCGAGGGGCCGTAAGCCCCGCGCCGCCGTAAGCCCGCATGCGCTCGGCGGGTATCCACCGATGAGCGGTCCCGTGGTAGGTCCGCACGGAAGGCGGGGGCATGGGGGGCAGATGCTCGGCGAAGCCCGCGAAGAGCAGGCTGATCATGAACGTGAAACACGCCATCACCCCGACGGACAGGCCCAGCCTTCCCTGCGTGCCGCACCCGCGCCCCCGGAATTCCGGGGCGTTGTAATAGCGGATCAGCCGGGCGGAGACGACCGGCAGGTTCCTGTGGAAGATCAGCGCCGTGTCTTCGCCACGCAGGAGAAGCTCCTCGGGCTTGATCAAGCGCCGGGCCGTATCGGAGTAGTTGAAGCCGCGGTTGGTCGAGATGCTGCCGCTGCCACTCTCCTTGCCGCCGAAATTATGCGATGTCGACGAGCCGTCATTGCTCGTACGGATCGCGATGGTCGACTCGCCGATCCGCTTGCTGAGCTCATCGGCCGTGGCGTATGAATTGATCCCGAAATACTGCTGCGTGCCGATGTTATCGAGAATGATGGGCGCGTGCTCCCCGAAACAGGTCTTGAGCTGTTCGAGGCTCTGGAAAAAAAACCATAAACGCATGCCCATTCCGCGCATGAGTGTGACCGCGTCCTCAATCGCGCGCATTTTTCCGATGTGGGCCATCTCGTCTAAAAGCCAGAGTACGGGATTTTTCTCGGTCGGCTGGCCTCGCGTGATGACCCGCATGATTGTACCGATCCACATGCGCTGAAGCGGCGCGAGCGAGACCAGGCGCTCGGCGGGCAGGATCAGATACACCGTCGCCTTCCCGGTCCGCAGGATGCGCGGGTCAAAGGAGGAGGCCACGATGTTTCGGGTCACGGCGGGGGAATCCAGAAACGCCGTGTGCCGTTGAAACGTGGTCATGACGCTGCCCAGCTCTTCGCCCGTGAACCAGGTGAGCAGTCCCCCGAGACGGCTGATCACACCCTGGCAGGATTCGACCTGGCGCATCACGTCGATGGACAGGGCGTACGATTCGCGCGAGGAGGCAATTTGACGCACGGTCTGAAGGTTGCGTTGCGCCCGGTCCGGCTCGAATCCGCAGACAAAGGCGCTGAAGGCGGTGAGGTTCAACTCCGCGCTGTTATCCCAATGCGGGTCCTTGGCCTGCTCGTTTTTTACGACCAGCATGTTCGCCAGATCCCGGCACTGATCTAAAAAGTCATCGGCCTCGTGGTCGAGGAAATCAAAGGGATTCAAGGTATCGGACCCCGGGCCGCAGACGCCGAACGGGTCTAAACGGATGATTTTATGTCCAAACCGTTTCTGCCGGTGTTGCGCCGTGAGCTTGAAGAGCTCGCCCTTGGGGTCGGTGACCACGCACGAGCCCCGGAAGGACAAAAGATTTGGGACCAGGACGGCGACGCCCTTGCCCGCGCCCGCCGGGGCGAAGCTGGCCAGATGGACGTAAGCGCGTACCCGCAGCATCTGGCTTGCGACCCACTGCGCCCCGAAAACCCCCGCGAGGAACATCCGTGCGGCCGTTTCATGACGCAGATACGGGTTGAAGAGGCTGCGAAGTGCCTCCCACCGGGAAAGGGCGTGGGGCTCGCAGCGGCCGAGGATGAGCCCGTCATGCTCCAGAAGCCCGCCCTGCTCGGTTTGCGGCAGGGTCGCGAAGGCCGCCGAGCCATGGGACCAGGTGGAACCGATGCGTTTTCGCCTCCGATCCCAGACCAGGACCAGCAGGGCGATTATCGCGAAAAAGGGGTATCGCAGGTCGATCATGACGAGCCCGTAGGCGAAGCTGGCGCAGGCCAGGATCAGGACGAACCGGCAGAGGCAGGCGCAGAGCATGCCGCCCATGGATCACCTCGCTTTCATGGGGAGGATCGCGGCCACGGCCGGGTACCGTGGCCGCGATCAGTTGACGGAAGGGTCATAAAGATTGCTCATCTGCGTGGATTCCGCTTCGTAGAGCGCGGCAAGCAGGGTGTAGACGATGCGCGCGTAAAGGACGGTTCGGGATTCGTCGGTGGGGGGATAAAGGTTCACGAGCTCCGCCGCCACGCGCGAGGCGAGATCAAAACGCCAGCCATGTTCACTCATGAGGATGGCTCTGTGAGGGTTGTGTGTCGTTTCCGGGGCGTCAGGGGTCGGGGCCCGGCGTCATCGACCCCGGCCCCTCTGATTTCATGCCATGACCCGGCGTCATCGGAACAAGCCGCGTCGTATCGCTTTGCTGACGCGCGTGGCTTCCTCGGTTGAGAGACGGTAGGTCCGTGCCGTGCTGCCTTTGGGGTCGATCAGCATGACGGTCCAGTCGGACGGGGGGACTGGTCGCCCGGCCAGACACGCGGCACTGGCGACTGATGCGATCCAGACGAGGCTCGTGCCCATGCCTCCGGCGATCAGACAGACGAGCAGGTCGACATGCTCCCATACGAACGTCAGGAAAGACTCCATGGCGTGTGGCTCCGGGGCTTGAGATCATCGGCCTTGCGCGGAAACGAATGGGCCGATCGGTGAAAGGGGATAAGAGCGGCAGAGGAAGGGAAGGGGACCGTCCGGCGACGCGGGGGGCGTCGCCGGACATCATCCAGGGCGCTTACCGATGGCCGCCGGTATGGCCCATGGACCCCGTGTGCATACCCCCGCTGTGCATCGTGCCGGGATGCCCGACGCCCATCGGCGACATGCCTCCCATCGGGTGCATGCCACTGCCTATCGCAGTCTGGCCAAGCCATATGTCCATTTGTGCCCCAGCCTGCCGGTTGGCGATGATCCGTGCCTGTTTGGCCTGCTGCGCCGCCGTCATCTGGTGTCCGCCCCCGAACGCCGCGCCGCCGCTTGAGGCCAGGGACGGCCCGACGCGGGCACTCGATCCATTCCCCATGCCACTTCCTGATCCGCTTCCCTGCCTGCCGGCGACACTGGCGGCACGGTTACCGCGTGCGCCACTGACCGTGGCGCCGCTGACGGTCGCGGTGGTCGGGGCGCTCGCGGCCCCGAGCCCCGGACGACTCGGCGTGCTGCCCGTGTGGGTGGCTTTGGGCGCGGGACGATGGGTCAGGCCATTTTGGGGCAAGGGGACGATGATGGGAGGCAGGGTGACGCCATTCATCGAGGGCAACAACGGCAACGCTTGCATGGGAGCCGCCGCTCCGAACATCGGCAGCGCCGCCGCGATCTCCTCGATGCTCAGATCCGGCTCGGACTCGGATGCGGCGAGGGTTTCTTCTTCCGGCGACGCCTCTTCCGTTGTCGAATCGTCTTTCACCACGAGCGACTTATCCTCCGGGTCCGGGATTCGGGGAGGTGGCGGAGGAGGTGGCGGAACAGGCCCGTGATTGCCCTGCGGCCAGAGCATGAACCCGAGCCCGAGCAGCATCACGGCGGCCATCACCGCCATGCCGCGCGTGCTGGAGAGCAGCTTCATGGCCTTGAAGCCGACGGCGAGGCACAGGAGCAACGCGGCGACCAAACCAACCAGGCCTCCTACGCCGAATGTGGCAAACAACCAGCTGAAAAACCCGAAAATTGTGCTTCTCACGTAATCACCGAGCATGGTGCCGATCGATTGGCCGATCATTTGGCTCATCGTCTGACGTCCTTTCGCAAAAGATGTGTGTCCAAGGGATGCGGGAGCAAACGCGATCAAAGGGGGGGGGTTACTGCCGTTAGCGTGAGGCCAGGGTGGCCATCACGGCGTTCACGTCGCAGGCCGGGGCAGCCTCACGCGTGAGCACCGGGAGAGACGTTTCGGCGTGGGCAGCCTGGACGGGACGGGGCGTTTCGGGTGGGGTCGCCTCGTCGAGCGAACGGAACGATGCCCGGAAATGCACCAGGGCAAAGCCGAGGGCCGTCGTGGCCAGGAGCCACGCGGCAGGCAGCGGAAAGACCATGACGGCGCAGGTCAGGCAGGCGTATCCCGTGCCTTTCCAGGCATGCGTCTGAAAGAGTTCGATCATGAATACCTATCTCCTGTGAGAGAAAGAGCGGGCGGCGGGAAACGCCGCCCGTGAACCCAAGTCACCGGAACAGGTAGCTCCAGCCCTGGGGTTCCACCTCCGGGTGCCTGCCCAGGCGTGCGGCGATGGTTTTAAGGTCCTCGATCACGCTTGAGGCCGAATCGTTCTCGGCGAGGGTGAGCGTGAGGACCCGAGCGCCGACCGTGAGGGTGATCGGTTTGAGCTTGCGGCTTTTGGGGCCGTCGCCTTTCCTGACCTGCGCGATGAAGGAAGAGACCTGATCGCGGGTTTTCTTTTTGCCCGAGGCGTCGGACGCTTCGGCGAAAGCGAGGACTTTCGCCTGGAGCGGCCCCGGCACCGAGGCAATCAGCGAACGGATGGACGGGCCGAGGAGAGCGGTCCGGCTCCGCAATTCGCTGAGGATGCGCTTTTCGCCAAAGGCCCGGCTTAAGGTGGGCGGTGAGACGTTGAGGGCTTTGGCGGCCTCTTCCTGCGTGCAGTGGGTGAGGTCAAGGTAGCGTGACGCTCGCTCGACGATTTCGTCGCGCGACATCCGCCTGCGGAGGAAATTGTGGCTGAACGTGAACTCGATTCTTTCGGCTTCCGGCATGAACCGGCTGAGCTTGAACGCCCAGAACTTAATGCCGAGGATTCGACAGACCTCAAGCCGACGATTGCCTTCCAGGCATAAAAGTTTGCCTTCGGGAAACTCCGGCCCGGCGGGGGCCAGGAACCCTGGGGTTAATTGCCGATCCCGTTTTATGGCCAGCGTCAGGTCCGCGACCATCTGGGGCGTGTAGACGGGGTTTTCCGGGGGGGAGACGATCAGATCCGGCTCGAAATATTGCGGCACCTGCTCCGCCCGTTCGGGCGTGGTGCCGAGAGTCTGGGTCATGAACACCTCCTTGCGG
>Ga0209698_10006918_pt1 | contig 11983 bp, 9 predicted proteins | sample LitLauG_LLR_2012_FD_187203 | JGI IMG/M metagenome (GOLD analysis project Ga0209698, IMG submission 187203) | Freshwater sediment microbial communities from Pennsylvania, USA - Little Laurel Run_MetaG_LLR_2012 (SPAdes) (version 2) | ecosystem: Environmental > Aquatic > Freshwater > Creek >...
TGAGAACCTCACCGGCACACCAAGTCCTACCTGCGAGGACGTCGAGATGGCCAAGGCCGCCCTGCGCCTTGTCATACCCGGGTTCGATGATGCCCAGCACATCGTTGCCTGCAGCCACCACGCCGCCCCCATCGTGGCCTTCGACAGCGCCGGCAATTTTGTGGCCGGCAACACCCATTTTCTCCGCCTGACCGGCCACACCTATAAAAACATCGATCCCAAAAGCACTTTCGGCAATTTGTTCGTGGAAAATTACAACACCATTTCAGATCATCTGCTGAGCCAGCTCCACAACACACCCGGCGCCGACAAACAACACCAGTACAGTCTCACACTCCGCACCTGCGACAACACCATACTCCCCGTCGAAGCCATCGTCGGCATGGTCGCGGAGGGAAATTATCTGATGCTGACCGTCATCCAAACCGGAGACCCTGTCATCGATAAATCCGTGCCCAGACGGCCAACGGACATCATGGAACCCCGCGCCGGACGCGCCCCCGGCAAGGTCACCCAGGCCATCAAAAGAAAACTCGCCCACTCCAATGCCGTCGACCTCGCCCGCCGCGTCGCCTCCAATCTCATCGACCGCGAAGATCGCCTCGGTCATCTCACCAAAAAACTCGAGACCATCATGCGCGTGGCCGAGCAAATCGAGGCTCTCGGAGCCGCCGGCACCGGCCCCACCGCCCGCCGCAGCCCCAACCAGCTCAGTGGCAGTCTCTCCGATTTTTCCGTGATCGACCTTTCCCAGATCCTGGTCCAGGGCGCCAAGTCCGGCCGCCTCGTCCTGCTCACCGCCACCAATCATCTGCTCGGCTCGATTTATTTCCAGAACGGCTCCATCCGGCACGCCGAGGTCAATGACGGCCCCAGCGGCATCGATGCCCTGCCCGGACTCCTGCTCTTCCGCGACGGCAACTTCGAATTCAAATACAACGAAGCCAGCCCGCACTCCACCATCGAGGGCGATGCCATGTCCATCCTCATGGACGCCTGCCACAAGGCCGACGTGGCAAAATAATCCCGACTGACTCGACAAGCCCGCGCTTCTCCGTCATGCTGAAACCCGTGAAGTCACGTTCCGCCGCCAAGCCCCTCATCGGTCTCATCATGGGCAGCCAGTCCGATTGGGAAACCCTGCAACACTGCGCCGAACGCCTGGAATTTTTCGGCGTGGCCTACGAAAAAAAAATCGTCTCCGCCCACCGCACCCCGGAACTTTTGTTCCGCTACGCCACCTCGGCGGAACCCCGCGGACTCAAGGCCGTGATCGCCGGGGCCGGCGGTGCCGCACACCTTCCCGGCATGACGGCTGCCCTCACCCGGTTGCCCGTGCTCGGCGTGCCGGTCGAATCCAAAACCCTCAAGGGGCTCGACTCCCTGCTGTCCATCGCTCAAATGCCGGCCGGCATCCCTGTGGCCACTTTCGCCGTCGGCCACGCGGGAGCCATCAACGCCGCCCTCTTCGCCGTCGCTCTGCTCGCCGTGGAGGATGAACGTCTGGCGCGCAAGCTCCATGCCTTCCGCCGCCGCCAGACCCGCACCGTGCTGAAAACCAGATTGCCGCAATGATTCCTCCGGGTTCAACCTTGGGCCTGCTGGGCGGCGGCCAGCTCGGGCGCATGTTCGCCATCGCCGCCCGCCGCATGGGCTACCGCGTTTATACCTTTGAGCCTTCCGCAGAAAGTCCGGCCGGCCAGATTTCTGATCTCGAATTCAACGCCCCGTACAACGATGCCGCCCTGTTGCGCAAATTCGCCTCCGGCTGCGATGTCATCACTTTTGAATTTGAAAACATCCCCGTCGAAGTCCTGCACCAAATCTCCACCACCACGCCCATCTATCCCGATGCGGGTGTTTTGTATATCTGCCAGAACCGCGAACGCGAAAAAAATTTCCTGCGCGAACACCATTTCCCCCACGCCCCCTATGCCGTGGTCCGATCCAGCAGCGATTTGGAACGGGCCTGGCAGGAAATCGGTTTCCCCTGCGTTTTAAAGACGGCCGATTTCGGTTACGACGGCAAGGGCCAGCGCAAATTCACCGGGCCCGCCGATGCCGCTGAAGTCTGGAATTCCTTCAACATGCCCGCCGCCGTTCTGGAAGGCTGGGTCGATTACACCAGCGAACTTTCCGTGGTCTGCGCCCGCACCCGCGAGGGTCATGTGCAGGCCTTTCCCGTTTCGGAAAACATCCACACCCATCACATTCTCGATTTTTCCATCGTCCCCGCCCGCATCCCCGAGCCCGTGCAGCAGCGCGCTGTGGAACTGGCCGCCAGCGTGGCCGATTCCCTCAAAGTCGTCGGCCTGCTGGCCGTGGAATTGTTCCTCACCACCGACGGCCGACTCGTGGTCAATGAACTCGCCCCACGCCCGCACAATTCCGGCCACTACACCTTCGACGCCTGTGTCACCAGTCAGTTTGAACAGCAACTGCGCGCCGTCTGCGGTCTGCCCCTCGGCTCCCCCCAATTATTGTCCCCGGTGGTGATGGTCAATATTCTCGGCGACGCCTGGAAAAACGGCGAGCCCGCCTTCGACCGTCTCCTCCAGGATCCGCTGGTGAAGCTGCATTTGTACGGCAAGGCCGATCCCAAACCCGGACGCAAAATGGGCCACTTCTGCGTACTCGGCAAGGATGCCGATGAATGCTATCGCCGCGCAATTTTCCTCAAGGAAAAACTCCTCGCCTGACCGTTTTACCGCTCCGCATGATTTCTTTTTTTCTGTTGCCTGCCCCGGCCACCCGTCCAAGCTGACTCTCCATGCGCCTCTTGCCTTGTTTGACCTGTGTGTTCTGGCTCGCACCGCTTGCCCTGCAGGCCGGTGATACCCCCGTCACCGTCAGTCTGGCCCGCGTTCAGGAATACCGCACCCGTGAACCCGGCACAGCGGGCGATTCCACGCTTTCGGTGGTCGTGTGCCTCAAGGGCGATCCCGTCAAACAGGCTCTCGAGGCGGGCGATATCGAAATCACCGAAGCCACAGACAATCTCGGTGCCACGCTCAAGGCCCATGAAAGTGCCGGACATTATGTCTCCTTCAACCGCCGCCTGGGTGGCAACTCCACCGACGACACCGCGCAGTTGAACATCGATCTGGACGCGCCCTCGCGCCAGGCCACTTCATTGAAAAAAATCAGCGGCACCCTGAAAATCCGCACCTACCGCTACCAGGCCGTCCGCATTGAAGACGTGTTGAAAAAAGTCAATCAGAGCATCGACCATCCGATCTTCAAGGCCCACGAAGTCCAAGTGCGCGTGGTGGACGCCCGTCAGGCCCTGCCCGGCACCGATCCCATGCAAGCCAAGGAACTCGCCACCCGCACCGTCAGCATCGAAGTCAGCGGCGAAAAAGAAGTCATCAATGGCATGGATCTGATCACGCCCGATGACAAACCCCTCGCCGCCCGGCCCACCTCTTTCGGCGCCGGTCGTTACACCTATTATTCACGCCAATCCGACACGGATCTGCCCGCCAACACCATCGCCCAGGTTTTCATCGCCATGGACCCCAAGGAAATCACCGTTCCCTTCACCTTGGAAAATGTCCCGCTGCCGTAGTAGGTGCGCGCCATGCCTGCAGGTGATTGACCCGCCTCGCAATTCAAATCACTCGGATGGATCATGAATACAACCAAGCCAGACGTACTCGCCAAGGTGCCTGAAGTAACCCTGATTTTCTGGGTTATTAAAATCCTCGCCACTACGCTTGGCGAAACCGGTGGTGACGCCGTTTCCATGTCCATGAATCTCGGCTATCTCATCAGCACCTGTATTTTTGCCATCCTCTTTCTTGCCTTCGTACTCGTGCAGATCTTTGCCCGGAAATTTCATCCCGTTATCTATTGGTCCACCATCATTGCCACCACCACGGTTGGCACCACGCTGGCCGATTTCGCAGACCGGTCCCTCGGCATGGGTTATGCAGGCGGGACCGCCTCCTTGTTCACTTTACTCATGGCTTCATTGATCCTCTGGCACCGCACACTCGGTTCCATTTCCGTTGATACGGTCAACTCCCCAAAATCCGAAATGTTTTATTGGATCACAATCATGTTTTCCCAAACCCTCGGCACGGCTTTGGGCGACTGGACGGCCGACACCGCAGGTCTCGGCTATGGCGGCGGCGCACTCGTGTTCTGCGTTCTGCTGGCAATCGTTGCGGCCGCCTATTTCTGGACCGGCCTTTCACACACCCTGCTGTTTTGGACTGCCTTTATCCTGACGCGACCGCTGGGGGCGGTGGTTGGCGACTTTCTGGACAAACCCGTCGTCAAAGGCGGTTTGGCCATGAGTCGTTATTCCGCTACCGCAGTCTTGCTCGTGCTCATCATCTCCTGCGTTTTTATCTTCCCGCAAAAATCCGCCGCGCGGGCGCATTGAGTAAGGTTTACACCCTCAGCGTCTCAACGGTGACAGACTTTTTCCACAAACGCCCTGATCCGGCTGTCCGGTACCAGTGTCACGATATACGCCGACACGGCCATGTTCAGCACGGCCACCCCGACCAGAACCTGCAGAATGCTGCATTTCAGGGCGAAGAGCCCCGTCATGGCCAGCGACCCCAGCACCATGGCCAGAGCATTGAGCACATTGCACGACGCCACATTCCGCGAGCAATGCGCCGGATCGCTCCACGCCTGCATCAGCGCATACAGCGGCACGCTGAATACCCCTGCAGCCACCGCTATCCCCAGTACATCGCCGGCCAGGTGCAATCCGGTCCAGGACAGCGCCTGAAAATTCCCGCCCTCCAGTCCGCGACTCGCCCCTACAAAATCAAAAGTAAACAACGACAGCAACACCCCGGCCGGCGGCACCCAGCGGGCCGACAGCTCGCCGTGCATCAAACGATTACAGAGCAGGGAGCCGACACCAATACCCACGGCGAACAGCGTCAACAGTGTCGTGACCAGATCCTCGGTCCCGTGCAGATAATGTTCCACAAAGGCCGGAATCAGCGTCAGCCAGACCGACCCCACCAGCCAGAACCATGAAATGCCCAGTTGGCAGCGATAAACCCCCGTCTGGGTTTTGCTGTAGGCGATCAGATTCCAGGTCTCGGCCAAAAAATTCGCATTGATCCTCAAGTCTGGCACCTGCGCCCGCGCCTGCGGTACGGCCCAACTGGCCAGCCAGCCGGCCACGGCAATGCCCACCACCAGAACACTGGTGAGTTGCGGACCCAGCGGCTGCAGGATGGTCAACCCGCCCAGCATGGTCCCGACCAGAATGGCCAGGTAGGTTCCCGCTTCGATCAATGCGTTGCCCGCCACCAGCTCGTCAGCCTGGAGATGATTGGGCAGGATGCTGTATTTTAACGGCCCGAAAAATGCCGAATGGCTTCCCATCAAAAACAAGGTCACAAACAGAAAATAGGGCTCATGCCGGACAAACCCGTACGCCGCCAGACTCATGGCCACAATTTCCGCCAGCTTGATCCAGCGGATCAGGCGCGATTTTTCCAGTTTGTCTGCCAGTTGACCGGCCAGTGCGGAAAACAGAAAAAACGGCAGTATGAAAACCCCCGCCACCACACTCACGCACAGCTCCGGCTTCCAGCCCATCTCCGCCGCCAGACGGAAGGTCAACAGGATGACAAAGGCATTCTTAAAAACGTTGTCATTGAACGCACCGAGAAACTGCACCAGAAACAGGGGCAGAAAACGGCGTGTGGCCAGCAGATGGATCTGGTTCCGTAACATGACCGTCAGTCCGCCGGCGCGGCATGCGGCGCGCGGGTTTCGGAATTGTCCTGGATGAGGGCATGCTCCTCCGACGGCACACCGCTCTGGAAATGATCCTCCGGTTCCGGCGCCCAGATCGACTCCCAGGCTTTGGTCAGCAGTCCCTTGGGTTCCTGCTGCCGGGTCAGTACGGTGGTCGTGTTCTGGTCCAGCCGCTCCAGCGCCGTACCACGCTGGTCGTCACGCACGTATTCACTGGTTTCTCCCACGCTGGTCTTTTTGAAAAAGAAAAATACCTTCTCCTCCTTTTTCTGCTGCGCCAACTGCACGCCCGGTGGCGGGGCAAAGGAAGCCGGTTTATAATTCTGATTTGCCAGTTTCATGATTGAACCCCAGATCGGCACCGAGACATGACTCGCGTAACCCCCGGGCACTATGGTCTGCGGCTTGTCCATCCCCACCCACAAACCCGCCGTCATCTCGGTGGTGAAACCCATGAACCAACTGTCGCGGTATTCATTGGTGGTACCCGTTTTCCCCGCCAGATCCCCGGTCAGACCAAAGCGCGTGCGCAACTGATTGGCCGTGCCATGGTCAACCACCCCCTGCAACAAATGAGTGATTTGAAAGGCAATCTGCGGGGATAAAATCCGTTTCCGCTCATCAATGTGCTGGAACACCAGGCCCCCGCTGTACGTTTCTATCCGCTCCACCAGATGCGGCTTGATGTGCACGCCGTAATTGGGAAACAACGTGTAGGCCGACACCAGTTCGTACGGCGTCACCACGCATGAGCCCAGCAGACTCGACGGATAGGCTTGCGGTTTTTCGCCGGTGGCCTGCTCAAACAAATAACAAAAACTTTCCAGGCCCGATGCCAGCCCCACCCGCATGGCCGCGTAGTTGTCGCTGTTCTCAATCGCCTGTCGCACGCTGATGAAGTCCGGGTCCGGTCCCGCCGGAATGACGCTGGCATCCAGATTGCGCAAATCAAAAGGCCGGTGATCAATCTCGGTGAAGGCTGTGAAATTGAGCGTGTTAAAAGCGTTGGCATACACAAACGGCTTCACGGTCGATCCGATCTGGCGTTTGGCCAGGATGGCACGATTGTAGGGGCTTTCGTCAAAATTCCGCCCGCCGATGATCGCCAGCACTCCGCCGTCGGCATTGTTGATGGCCACAAAGGCCGCCTGTACATAATTGGGCGTTTCCGTGTTGCCCTGATGCCCCGCCAGATAACGGGCCCGGGTCGAATGGGCATAGCCGGATTCCGATTCCAAAGCTTCCAGTCCGGTCTCGATCTTCTGCTCCGCCGCACGTTGGAAGGCCAGATCAATGGTGGTGTAAATCCGCAGCCCGCCGCGGAAAATATGCTCCGGTGTCAAAAAGGAGGGGAGATTTTCGATGACGGTGGCTGTGACGTAAGAACCGGGTTTGTCCACCAGCGGACGCAACACCAGCGGCTGGGCATTGCAGGCCCGCTGCTGATCGGCGCTGATGTAACCCGCCTTGACCATGCGCTCCAGGGTTTTGGCCCGCACTTCCCGCGCCTTGACGGAGTTTTTCCAGGGCGAAAAACTGTTCGGCCCGGCGATGATCCCGGCCAGCATGGCGCTTTCCGACAGATTCAAATCCTTGGGTGCCTTGGCAAAAAAAGCGTCCGCGGCCGCCCCCACCCCATACAAATTGCCGCCGAAATAAATCCGGTTCAGATAAAAAGTCAGGATTTCATCCTTGGAAAAAGTCAGCTCGATGCGGACTGCCAGAAACAGCTCCTTCATCTTGCGATCGAAGGTACGCTCGAACATTCCCGCCGAGTTCCGCGCCAGTTGCTGGGTGATGGTGCTGGCCCCCGAAGAGACATGGCCCTTGAAAATGTTGCCTAAAAAAGCACGGGTGATGGCCACCAGATCAAAACCGGGATGCCAGCGGAAGCGCTCATCCTCCTTGGCCATGACCGCCTTGCGCAGGATGTCCGGGATCTGGGAGCTGTTGACCAGGATGCGATTTTCGTCGTAGAGCCGCTGGATGACATAGCCATGCCGGTCAAAAATTATCGAGGTGGCCGGCATGTGCGACACCTTGTCCATGTCGAAGCACAGCGCCCAGCCCGCATAATAGAGAAACAACGCCAGGAGCGGGACCGTCACCAGTCCGGTCAAGCCCACGCGCCAGCGGGAATAGCTGTAGCGGGGTCTGCGGGAAACTTTTTTGTTGGCCATGGTTTTCTACTTATCTCATCCGTAGCGGACGAAGTTGAGAGGCCCAATCCACCCTGGATAAGATTAGAAGTGGTTTCATAAATCCGCGTGGGCGGCGTTATGAGTTCCTTTTGGGTAGTAACGAGGCGCAAGGAGGGAGCATATACGAGAGTGTATCTGTAACCGACGCACAACAAAGTTACAACCCAAAAGGGCCATAACCCAGATGGCATTTATGAAACCACTTCTATATGTTTTATTTAGATCTCTTTTCCCCTTTCTCAGGGTCCTGGGAACAATGGAATACCGAATAAATATAAATGGCCGTACCTGTGGGCTTTAGTCGGGTTGGATTCACCACATGGCTTGATCTAATTTATTCCTTTGGAGGCCGAAAACCAAGAATCAATAGCGACTCGGCTGGCTTGTCTTTTGTGCTCAATCCCATTCGATAGAGGACATAGTCGTTGTAGGCTTTCTTATCTGGATCGATGACCGATTCCTTCTTGATTATCCCAACGATTGATTGAGCCTGTGGTGAATAGGGTGGGTAGAAATGTTTCATGTCCCGGTCAGAGACCCACAACGCTTCGCGTAAGGTGTATCGCGGCTCAGTGTCCGTGAAATAATGATATGCGGCAAATGCGACAATAAAAACCACCAGACCCAGGATTGAAGCAGCGCCGATACGTATAATCCGACTCTTCATATTTTAAACGGATATTGAGCGCTAATTATGCGAGTCGGAGTTTCTCCTCGAGCTTATGGACGATTTTGTCTGTTACTAGATCTATGTTAGTCTGATCACGGAGATGTCCCGTAAATAGTTGAAAAAGAGTCGGGTGGTTCCATTGCTACCAATCTGACAGGATCGGCGGTGAGACAATAAAACCAAACAATAGGAACCCCACCCGATGAAGAAGAGTTATCGCATTTTAACTGGAAAAGTCACCCCTGAAAGGATGGTCAGTGCCACGGAGAAGCTCTTGGAGGGCCAGCCCTCATATTTCACAAACGTCTGCGTTCACCGCACACGATCAGCGTTCCGGTGCAATGTGTTCTTCGCATTCCATATTCTCTTCACCACGAAGGACACGAAGAAGCTACAGAACGAATCGCTTGATACCATTTTTCAGTTTCGTAACGTTGAGGTTGATCAGCAGACCCGTCTTGACGCCGGCCAGCTTCATGTAGGTGAGTAATTGCGCTTCGTGGATGCCCTTGTATGCGACCGGCTGCGGGTATTGCAATCGACACTCTATGCTGTTCAGCTTCAGCTCATGCGCCAGGCACTGTTCGTAAGCGGATTCCAACAAACCCGGACCCAGTTCGCAGTGAGCTTCGATCGCACAGCCAATCACCCGATTTGATAACTCATCAAATTCCATCCTTCGTGTCCCTTCGTGGTGAAACACATCCGCCTTCAATCAATTTAATTTGCCTCAAATTCATGGCATTTGCGAAAACTGCTTTTCAGCAAGCCCTGCCTGAGTCGAGTTTATTTCCATCTGATTAGCACAAAAAACTTGTGTTCCTCGTGCCTGATTTTCCAAATCGTTCCTGTTCAAAATTCCGACCCTTGAATCTGCCCCACCAGCCCGGGGAATTCGCAGGGCCGGCACTGCTCGAAATCGCGCAGGCAAAAATCCTGATACACCTGGATCAACCCTTCCTGCACCAACAGGCGCGACTGTTCCCGGCCCAGCTTCCGACCCGCCAGCAAACGCACGGTGGCCGAATGATTGGCCTTGTTTTCCAGCGGTGAACGCGCCTGCCCCACCCATTCCTGCGCCGCGGGCAGATGCTCCAGCGCGGCACCGGGCCCGAGCACATTGAACAACAGTCCCGCCCAACGACTCGGGCCGATCAAACTCCGTTCCGTGGCCGTTGCCCTGGAATCGAAGGTGCAATGCCGGCTCCAGAATTCATGCCGCAATCCCGCCAGCGTTTTCTGTACTCGCGCCAAATCCGCCTGCCGCACCCCTTCACAAAAATGCTTCCAACACGCCGGATCAGACAGCAGGGCCAAGGCCGCCAGTCGGCGCTCCGGACGGTTGAGCGGACGTATGCCCCGTAAATTCCACACCGATCGAGGCAAAAGCAGCGGTTCCCAGCGGGCACGCTGCCGCCACCAGAGCTCCCACAATTTTTTCGTGTGCCCCGCGGCTGTGCCTGAAGGCAGTCGCCGCGACGGCAAAAATCCCGCCACACCGAAAAGCAGCGCCTCACGCTCCTCCAAGGCTTTGTGCGTCAGCAATTCCCGCACCGGCAATCGCTGTCCCAAGCCCCGGAAGGCATCGCGATTCCGCGCATAGCCCATGGCCTCGGCCAAACCCAGCCACAGGCTTTGCTCCACCCCCAGAGCCTTCGCCCGCAGGGCAAAGCAACGGCGTTTTTCCTCGAAGCGATGCTCCCCCGCGGCCTGCAACAAATGCAAGACCTGCCGGTCCGGCAAGGCATCCAAAGCCCGGCGACAACGTCCGATCCGTACGCCGCTGCTCCGCTCTAGGGGCGTGCTCTGAAAATGCAGGCGCAACTCCGCCAGCGGAACGCTGAGCTGTCCAGCCAATGCCACCTGCCGCAGACTGGCCCGCTCCCGGGTCCTGGGAAAGAAACCGCGCGGCCCGGCATTCCAGACCACATGCAGCATGACCTGGTTGTAAAACGAGTCATCCTCGTGATGATGCTGCCGCCAGGCCAGCGGTTGCAGGTGCACCTCCACCGATCCGGTTTCCATTTCCCCGCGACCATTGATCAGGGCGGCATGGCTGAAATCCGGCCCCGCCCCCCGGTTCCAAAAACCCGGCTGTAACATCCGGATTTCCTCGCCCTCCAAGGTCATGAGCGGATTTTGATACAACTCCTCAAACCAGACCCGCTGCACAAATTCCTCGTCCGGAGGCACAGACTCGGCTTCCTTCAGGCGCAAAAAATGCCTATATTGACTGGAATTTGACATGATTATGAACACTCCAAAATCCTACGGCAGCCTGGTCACTATCGCCCTGACTCTTCTTTGCGTCAATCATATGATAGGACAATCCGTCACCCCGGAAACCGAGCCCGTCGTGCAGGTCGTCAAAAAAATCCGCCCCGCCGTGGTCAATATCTACACCGAAAGCCTGCAAACCGGCCTGGTGCAGGATCCGAACGACGTGTTTTTCGAACAGTTTTTCGGCGCCGGCGCGGCCCGGCGCGGCCGGATTGTACAGGTGCCGGTGCGCAGCCTCGGTACCGGCGCCATCGTCTCCCCCAACGGGTACATCGTCACCAATGAACATGTGGCCGGCCGGGCCCAGGGCGAAAAAATCAAAATCACCCTCGCCGACGGCAGCAGCTACGACGCCAAAATGGTCCGCTCCGATCCCGATCTGGATCTGGCCCTGATCAAAATCAACGCCCATGATCCGTTGCCCACCCTGGATCTGGAAAAACTCTCGCCCAATCTGCTCGGCGAAACCGTCGTCGCCATCGGCAACCCCATCGGCTTTGAAAGCAGCGTCAGCCAGGGCATTCTCAGCGCCAAAAACCGTACCCTCACCGTCGAAGGCGTCACCTACGACGCCCTGCTCCAAACCGACGCCGCCATCAATCCCGGCAACAGCGGCGGGCCGCTCGTCGATATCGCCAGCCAATTCGTCGGCCTCAACACCGCCAAGGTCGGCAAGGGCGCGGAAAACATCGGCTTCGCCATTCCCGCCGAGCGCGTGGCTGCTTTTGTTCACGACTCCATCGACATTGCCGAGGGCCGGAAAAAGGAACCCCTTCCGGCCTCCCTGACCGATGTCGTCAAAGAAAAATTCGGTCTGGGCCTGCAGGAAATGGACGAGGCTCTGGCCCAAAGCTTCGGCTACAGCGCCGGGTCCGGCCTGCTGGTGGCCTCCGTTGAGGACGGCAGCCCGGCCGATGGGGTGGGCTTGCGCAAGGGCATGCTCATCCGCAGCGTGGGTTCCTACCGTGTGCGCAGCACCGCCGACCTGCCGCGCGATCTGCTCCACCTCAAAAAGGGCTCGGCTGTCACCCTGACGGTCAGCTTCTTCCGCAATTTCGGCAACCGTGTCATCCCCGTCAGCACCACGGTCCAGCTC
>Ga0209698_10006919_pt1 | contig 11982 bp, 20 predicted proteins | sample LitLauG_LLR_2012_FD_187203 | JGI IMG/M metagenome (GOLD analysis project Ga0209698, IMG submission 187203) | Freshwater sediment microbial communities from Pennsylvania, USA - Little Laurel Run_MetaG_LLR_2012 (SPAdes) (version 2) | ecosystem: Environmental > Aquatic > Freshwater > Creek >...
GACGTATCCGGAAATGTGATCGGCAACCTGACCTTCCCCGGAACGATAACCTTTAGCGGCACGCCCGCATTCAATAATGGTGCCAGCTTAAGTGGAACCTTCAGCGGAAATCCTATATTCAGCGGTTCTCCAGTATTCAGTGGATCTGTAACGTTCTCTGCTACTAATAACACATTCACTGGCAGTAACACTTTTTCCGGACCAGTATCTATTCCGGGAGGAAGCAGCAATCCGTTCACTGCTAGTATAAAGACGCTTAACAATATTCAGTTTGCCGATCAGTTTGCTGGCAGCGACTGCGGAGCCAAAATCAATGCAGCAGACTCGGCCATCGGTGCCAATGGTGGCATCATCATGGTCGATGCCAGAACTTGTGGTACTGTATGGTCAACGCTTGTAAGCATCAGCGCTGGGCATACTCTGCGATTCATTAGTGCACCAGGGGCAGCTCCGGAAGTATTGACCTCTGCTGGAATTTCCTTAGACGGGACATCAGCTGGTCTTGATGGTCAATCCAGCTCTCTTAACAATGTTCTCATAGCAGCAGCCAATGGCTCCAACCTGCCTTATGTCGTCCGAATGAATGGAGCTTTTCAGAGCCTTACCAACATAGAAATTGATGGAAACCTGGCGAACAATCCTACAGGCGGCGCGGCGATTCTAGTCACCAATAGCGCCATCCGTCCATTTTTCCATCGGGTAAACGCGCAGAACGCCCCCAGTTTCGGCATCTACTTCAACAGCACAGGAGCGGTGTTCGACGGGCACATGGACAATAGCTACATCTTGAGCAATCAGGGTGGGGGCTTGATGCTGCGCAATACTACCGACCTTTTTATCGATAACACTGCTCTAGACGTGAACGGTTCCATCGGAACGGTCAATACTCAGAACGCGGCTACGGGTGGATGTGCGGCGAACTGCGTAACTTGGGTCAGCGGTCCTAAGTGGACAACCGATTCATCCCTTGTCGGTACAAAGATCATCATCGGTACAACGTTCTATTTCATTTCATCCATTCAGAGCGCGACAGTGCTCACAATCAGCGCTGCGCCCGGTACCCAGAGCGGAGTTAATTACGGCATCGGCGCAAACATTGAGCTATCAGATTCTCCCGGCCTTCGTCTTGAACACAGCGACATAGGCGGCGGCGGGAGTTGTGGCCTCTGGATATATGGCACGGCAGCAGGCAAGCAATCAACGCGAGAGATCATCGGCCCTGGAAATCAGTTCGGAAATACCAACAATCACGACATCTGTATCGCAGGTTGGGATGTGGCTGGAGCAAACTATGCCGCTGGGCAATTCTCGATCATTCAGGGAAACTCTTTCATCGGCTTAATTACAGGCGCAACCACCAACAAGTGGGATCACATCTATTGCATCGACTGCACCAACCTGCAAATCGTAGACAACAATATGTTCTCTTTGAACAACCCCCTCCAGAACAAGGCCGCGATTGAGTATGTCGAAAATCTGAACGCGGAAGGCACCAAAGCACGACCAGCAATTATTGAAGGAAACTATTTCAGCGATGTGACCGCAGGTAATTGGAGCTTAACTGGTTCCTATGGAACTGCCAAGATCATCAACTCAACCGCTAACGGCATGTCTGGGCAAGTCCTGTGGAGCGATGGGTTTGCTGGTAATCCTCTTGCATCCATCATTTTCTGTGATGAGGGATATCCGACTGACACCCTACCTTGCAAATTTCTCAATGTGGTTGGCGTCAACGGCACGCTTCAATGGTCAAACAACGCTTACTCCCCTATCTGGACGATGACGGATGCCGGCGCAGTCTCCTCGTCTAATCCTTATACGGGGATCAATAGCTTCTCTGGAAACACAGCAGCGCTTACGGCAGACTGGACGTGCGGTACTGGCGGTACTGTAGCGTCCTGTACTTCTGCGACTATTATCGGTTCTGGCGGCGGCGTTCCTCTTACTTTCACACTGCCTTCAGTCGCACGATCCTACACCTTGGAATGCGATGGCGTTGTCGGGCAGGCGACGGCGGTAACAGCTAATCAGTGGAATCTTCTGACGGCCACAAACGGAGCAACCAACGTAACCGCCAATTACAGCATGGCAACCGCAGCAACGTCTTCAGCGTATGGTGCAGTGACAGATCAGGCAAGCACCACGACAACTTTCCAGATCACCCCAAGTTGGACCCTGGGAGCGATCACCACGAAGATGCCATTCCACGTTTGGGCGAAGATTGAGGGCGCTTCCGCTTCTGGAACAGTTGTCAGTTTTCAATTAGTTGCTCCAACAGTGGGCGATCTGGTAACGATCTATCGCGGCACGGCTTGCCGGGTATTCTGATGACCTTATCCCCACGCCAAGCCGAAGTATTGGACCTGATTCTGTTAGGTTATAAGAATCCGGCCATTGCTCAAGCTCTTGGGATATCGGAAAGAACGGTAAGGCATTATTGTTGGGTACTGTTTACTAAGTACGAAGTCGATAATAACGGGAGGATTGGCAATGACATGGCTAGGGTGCGTCTCGCGGTCAAGGTTACTTATGAGCGCCAGCCGGATCTTATTCCTTTCTGCGATGGCGACAGGGCTGCTCAGCTTGGCTTCATTTCTGCCACAGAATATGCCAGACTCAATCCAGATAACTTTCGCCGCAAGTCCCTGTACAAGCGCAGACCCCTGGACAACCCTGCTCCCATCGGAGTATTACACTCTCCCACAGTGGTTTCTTAACACCAACCCGACTGTGATCTGGGTGCAGCCTGCCGACGTGATGTATGACGACAAGACGGGAGCCTCCAGTCCGGCCAACAATCCCACCCTGGCACCGATCAAGACCAAAGCTGGCAGCACCGGGCTCTACTGCGACTGGCTGCTGGTCGAGGGCGGGACTCCACCATACACCTACAGCGGCTCCAACCTGCCGCCGGGGCTGACCGTGAGCACCAGCGGGCTCTATGGCGGGACCGCCTACAAGCCCGGAATCTATACTGGCATCCTGTTTTGCGCTACCGATAGCCTTGGCGTCAAGATCTGTGCTGTACCTCGGACCCAGCAAGTATGCGATGGAGGATTAACCGCCTGCTCACTCTAAAGGAGGAAACATGAACTGGCTCATCAACTTGTACAAAACCAATCCCACTTTCCATGGAGCAGTAGCGGCTGTCGAGGGCGGACTGCTCACCGGGCTTACCACTTGGGCAGCCATGGGACTCCCCCTAAACAAGCAGAGCCTGATAGCTCTGGGAGGAGCGATCGGAGGCGGAATCATCACCGCCTTAAGGAATTACTTCAAGAATCGGCTGAATCAGCCTGCAACGGTGGTACAGTAGCCTTGTCCGGCTTTCGTAACGGAAAGCAGAATCCTATAACTCTGGGGATATATGTATGATGCTGGCAATGTGGGAATGTGGGCTGAACTCGTTTCTGCACTATCTGCACTCGGTTGCCTGGCTTGGGGCGTTTCTAGTTTTCTCGGGGATCGCCATAAGAAACGCGATGAGAGAATCAACCGCATCGCGGTCGAACTCCGTTACACCCAGAAAAGCGCCAATCCTCCCATTCGCCCCTTCTACGAAGGAGATCTTTGAAGCGACTCGCCTCATTCCCGGCGATTGGCCTGATGCTCCTTCTCATAGGTTGCGCCCTGAAGAAACCGGTAGAGGTTGAGGTGATCATCGACGGGCCAGCTTGTCATGCGGTGACTCTGCTCAGCGGTTGTGACGTCTCAACCAGCCCTCCGCAGAGATGTAAGAAGTCTACTACCAAGTACGACCATGGATGCGAACAGATCAAGGTAAAGTGAAATGAACTTGGTAGATTTCAAGGTCTACACGCCTAGCGGGGAAGGTGGGATGATCTCCGTTAATCCCGAGAATGTTTGCCGCATAGGGGATGGCATAGCTGCGGGCACGACCTTTATCAAGCAATCCGACGGAAGCTCAGTTGACGTGTTCGGCCTGAGGAGCGAGGTCAAGGATAAGCTGCAGAAGGGATACTGAAATGGGTATAGATCCGCCCAAAGACGTCAGCACCCTTACCGCATGGGGAGCGATCGCTGGGACGGTTGTGGCCGGCCTGGTGGCTATCGTACAGTCCATCTGCCACTCGATTGAGCGGATCGTTATGCGAGAGAGAAAGAAATGAGTTGGACATGGGAGCAGATCAGTGGACGCATGTTTTCCGACAATGGCGATCTGATAGGAGTCGGCTACTCTGGCTCTGGTGACTACAAGAACAAGCCGGATGCCCAGACACTGCATGATCTCGGGCCAATCCCGATCGGAACCTACTTCATCAGCGCCCCGGAGAACACGGTCACCCATGGTCCCTATGTTATGCCTCTGATGCCAGAGTCTACCAACCAGATGTTTGGACGGAGCGGATTCCTGATCCACGGAGACTCGGTGGTATCGCCCGGATTCGCCTCAGAGGGCTGCATCATTCTGAGCCGGGACGTCAGGCAGCAGATCTGGGAGAGTGGGGACCACGTTTTGGACGTGATTGCCGTGGTCCCTAAGAGCTAAAACTGGTTGATCCCTGGAAACGAGTAATCAAAAGTGGAAATTCGGTCCAAATGCCACGCTATAAGTCGTGTGAGCATATCCGGGAAAGTTGCACCACTGCCCCTCCAGACCCAGGCCCACATTCCCACTGACTGAGTAGTTCAGAAACATTCCCGCCCTCTGTCCCCAGTGAGACTGAGACTGGCCAGCCCCAATGGGAGTTCTGGTGACACCTATGCTCCCGGTCAGGCCAAGCTGAAACTGGTAGCCGTTCAATGTCGGGCTGGCATTCTGCAACCACTTCGAGAACTGAGGAATCACGTAGTCGCCACGGCCACCAATGAAGGTGTAGTCGCCAGAGATCAGAGTGGTCTCGCCTAAGGCAAAGTTCTGGGTAATCTTGATCTTCACATCGCTCTCAGCTCCGGCGATCGATGTCTTGGCGCCGGGTAGGGTGATCTGGTTCAGATTGAAATTGTAGGTGGTCGACGGGAATGCACTTGGCTGGGGAGCTGGAGCCGGCGTTTGGGCCATGCAACCCAAACTGATAATCAGAAATAGAACTAGCAAGATATGCTTCATTTCTTCTCCTTTGGCGAAAGATAACTTTCCCTCATGGTCTGCAATCTGCGGTACTGGGGGCCCACTGCACAGAGGCGTGTTCCACATCTTCTCCCAGAACCGCTTATCGTCTGTGTTCATTTCATCATATACGGGCTGAAGATCAAAGAGAATACATTCGGCTCGGTCTCTGAGCTTGATGATGGGGTTCATTTCCGGTTCCTCACTCTCGACTGGGGAGGCTGAAGTCTCCGCTGAATCCGGTCAATCTCCCCCTTGGTCCGGATGTCAGAATGAGAGATGGCCAGCAGCTCATTCAGTTGAATCTTTAGCTTTCTCTGCCATGGGAGATATTTTCTCTCGGGATTGGATGGATGGCTGGAGAGCATTTCACACCCGAATGTAAATCTTCTTGATATCATCTGCCAGCTTGGCCCGGTACTGGCAGTTGGTACAGTAAATCTCGGTCGATGCAATCAGATACTTAGTGAATCCATTGGCCGGAGCCAGAACCAGCGATCCAGAGCCGCAGTGAGGGCACCTCGGAATCCAGTTTTCACTTGCTTGATTCATGGAACTTTGTGCGTTCCTCATGTTTCGACATAGGAAAGAATTCACGACATTTATGACAGAAGAACTCTCCATATTTCAATGGACGAGGAAGAGCTTCAGTTTCTATCGTCGTGTTTGGATTTAATGGTTGGCTGCTCATTTTCTAATAATACCTCCTGCCCCTCTCCGGTAAACTTAGCTTTTCTTGGAACCTTGTCGAGACAGCCGCAACCACATCTTCCCCTCCGGCAATTCGACACCTTTGGCCGCTTGATCCCGCAGGCATCAACATACGGAGGTTGAAAGTGATTCCCGTCCCAGCAAGGATGACAGAGCCAGTATCCCCTGCTAGGATCGAATCTCAGTGTTTACTTCTTCCAGTCCCAGTCCATTACTTCTTCCTCACAAACCTTCGGTCAGCCTTAACTTCCATCTGATCACCCAGACACCACAAGGTCTTTGGAGGCGTCCTTTTTCCTCCGAATGGATGCCCATGAACTCCGTCCCATCTCTCGAATCCGCATCTTTGACAGATAACAAGATCGAGTGGCCTGCCTTCATTGGAAACTTTCCCGCGAACAATCATGCAGACATGGTGTCTAGACACTCCGAATTTTTCAGCTATTTCCTTTTCGAGAAACTTCCCAGTAGCATAGATCGACACGATGTCATTGAGTTCTTTTATGCTAAGGTAGAACGTCTTTGCGAATCTCGATTTATTCCTACCCTTAGTCATCATGTCCTGAGTGTTGTCTTTGTAACTTCCAAGGAAGAGATGGTTAGGATTAACGCATCTCCTGTTGTCGCAGGAGTGAAGGACCAATACCTCATTTGGGAATTCCCCTTTATGCAATCTGTATGAAAGTCTGTGAGCGGCCACCATTCTTCTTCCCGGCCCAACCCACAATTCCCCATACCCTTGAGAATTGTGGGCTCCAGTCCATACCCAGCAAGCATAGTCGGTTGACTTCGACACCTTATCCCAAAATCTTTCTTGCCAAGACTTTCTAGGATCGTAAGTTTTTGGTCGTCCCATGACCCTAGTATAAAACAGAAACTATGATTGTCAAGTTATTTCCGTCGTCCGTAAACCGCAGTCACCTCCGACCCGGTTTTCCCATTTAACTCTCTCGATTCCACCTTCCCCGAGAACTGGACATTGACCAGCTTAAGGGGGTCGAACTGCAAGGAGCGAGTGACTCCCGCCCAGTCCTGAAGAGTGAGAAACCAGCCCACCTTGATCGAGATCTGGGTGAGTTCCTTTTTGAACTGAGCTTCCATGGCAGCTTGCAGGCCCTCAGCCGGAGTGTTGGCGGCAATCACCTTGTCAGTGGCCACCTGCTGGAAATGGGCTCTGGCCTTGTCGATCGATTCCTCAGAGACTTCTCCTTCAGAGATTGCCTTGGCCACATAATCAGCCTGGATGACTCCCTCCTTATTCCGGGAGGCCTCAGTAAAGGCCAGAGCGGTTGCCTCGGGAGTGAGCCAGAGCTCATGCAGTGTCAGGCTCAGAAAGGCCGTGCCGTCGAAATCAGGGGAATCCAGGGGCGCTCCCCCGAACTCATTCTTCTTTCCCTGCTCAGCGGCCGCCAGAGCCTCACGCGAGGGCTTTGTGGCTGCGACCAGGAAGCTGTGACGCATGGCTCCAGACTTATTAAGCTTGGATGCTTTCTCGACATACTGGAGGATCTTCAGGCCAGACTCCTTCCCACTGCCGTAGGAACCGGGACTGAGAGAAACTCTTTCAAACGTGTTGGTTGTCACTTCTGCCAGAAACGTCATTTTTCATTCTCCTTTTATTTGGTTAAATCTGAACTTTTCTATAATCCCAACTCTGGCAAAGCCTGGGAAACAGGCCATGCCAATTAGGCGACCATAGGACTACCACCGCACCCCAAGGCGGAACTCCCTTCCAACCATCAGGGTTTGCGAACGATACTTTTCTCCTAACGAACCATATTTCGATGGCCTTCATAACGTGATCATGCCACCATGGGGCGTTAGTTCTCCCAGGAAGAAATCCCACAATCGCTCTATCTGATTCCAGCGCTTTCTTTGTCCACATGGAAATCTCTCTTCCATACGGCGGGTTAAGCCATCCAGTACCCACTCCATCCCAACTTGAACTCAGAGAACTCTCGCGTGCAATCCACTTCTCGCACTTTGCGTTACCTTCATCGGCACATAGATCAATGGTAAAATTGAACTTCTTGTTCAATGCGTCGAATATTGGCTGTGGAGTTGTCCAGATCACTTCGTCTCCTGAGTAAATGATGGGATAAACGCTTCCGCCTCTTTCCCCACCTGAAGATCCTGCTCGCCCATCAGTTCGGACGATCCGCTGCCAGTAGCGAAAGACAAACACTTCTCCGCCGCCCGGAGCTGGAGCATGTGATCTGGCCGGTCCCGCCACACCGGGCTACTGGCCACCCTCCATTCCTTCAGGGTCGCCGTATACTCGCACTTGCCATGGGGAGCCACGATGGTGCATTTGTAAGCGACCAATGGTTTGCTTGGATCAGCCGGCTGCCTCTCAAACAGTGGCGGAGATAGATTCTGGCCATTCATTCTGGCCAGCTTCAGTTTCCCCTCGAAGGTCACATTGACCTTGTTATTCTTGGTATTGAACCAGACCTCATTTGAAAACGGGCTCAGTCCCAGCTCGAAGCAGCGGAGGGCAAAGATCATCCCCTGGACCGGGGTGAGGTAATAATCCGGATCGGTCCCGGAGCCCCGGAAAGGAATCGCCACCAGAATCTGTGCCAGCATGGGCGGAGGAATACTCTTCCAGTCAAGAGACTGAATCCCTGATAGCTTTTCCAGTTCCAGTTTCTGCCGCTGGGCCGCCTGGTCAGCTTTGACCAAAGCAGCCCGCTCAGCAGCAGTTTGCAAAACACCAGCTGACTCCAGTTTCTTGAGAACCTCTTGTGCCTTGTCTGAGTTGGTGAGTTCAGCTCCCGGATCTTCCTTGAATGGAACAGAAAGTGCTGCCTGTTCTAGATTGGAAGATTCAGAAGATGGTCGGAACGGACTGTGTTTAGTTTCATTCATTGATCATTCTCACTTTGTATGGGGTAAGGAAATCAATACCACTGTCAAGCTGCCGCGTCAGACGCAACCCAGCCACGCACCAACCCTGACAGTGGAACTCATTTCCTCACCTCCAAGTGCTCAATCCTCTCGACATACTTCTCCATGATTTTGGGCTGCTCTCCATGTAGACAGACATCCAGCATCGGACACTCACCATACTTGGTCTGGCAGAGTTGCTGGGACATTGGCCAGGGCTTCTCCTGTTGATGCTCCCTGACGTAATCCACAATCTCAGCCACCTTCCATGCCAGTTGCTGCTTAAACCTCTCTCGATATGCCTCAGTGGTCACATAAGGCAGATCGATAATCTCCAGCCGGCAGGGCTTTGATTTGTAGCCCTTGATCAAGACTTCCAGATAAACCCTCCGGGGAGCCATACTGATCTGCTGGAGATACCAGTCATAGAGACCGAACTGAATCTCGACCATCTTCCCTCTTTGGTATCCGGTCTTCCAAGGGACTCCACCACTGGCAATCTCTGAGGCAGTCTTGATATCGGGAAGCTCTGGACCGACCATAATCCGATCGATCCGGCCGCAGAGGATCACATCGTCTGAGTATGGATAATGCCACTCACATTCCAGCATCGGTCCCGGCCTTCCGAAGTCCGCTCCCATATCCTGCTGAACTAAAGAGACATCCTGCTCAGTCTGATCGTAGTAGCAGGCCACCAGATCCGGCAGCTGCTCGACCATCTCCATCCATTTGTTCGACTGATAGACATTGTGCTTGATCAGTTCTACCGGGTAGGCGCTGGTGATCACATAAGCATCAGCAATCGCCTGCTCAAACGTCTTACCCTGCCAGAAGGATTCCACAGCTTTGTGGATGGCAGTTCCGTACTGGTAATAGATATTGGGAGCTTTGGTATCCCGGTTGAGGATATAGCGCTGCCGGAAGAACTCGCGGCACTCCCAATCCTTGAGCATGGAGGCGTCGATGTAGAGAGGGAAGTTCACAGCCCGCACTCCTCGATGTAGATTTCCTTCAACATCTCAAAGGTCCGCTCCCAGCACTCATCACAGGTCTGCACCTTGGGATCAATATTATGAAATCTGGTCCCACACTTCCGGCAATTGCGATAGTTCCCGATCATGGGCTCAGCCAGGCTTCGGTTATCAGCACAGTTGTGCCGGCCATCTCCAGAATGAACCCAACCCTTATACTCAATCGGTTCAGTGCAATATCTGCAAGTGGTCATCTAGTACCCCCTTCCCGACTTCTTAATGCTGATACTGACGCGAAGTTTTATGTCTGGATTCTGTCCGACATTAGCCGTCTGGCCAGGAGGAATGGCGCAGGAAGCCTCGCAGCAGTCAGCTAGTTTAAGCAGGGCGATCTCTGCCGGATGTTCAGGCTCTAAAATGAAATGGAGCTGCGCTCCTTCAGCAATTAGATCGATTACCTTCATACACTCGCTTCCTGTTCCGCCTCAGTCCGGGCCTTCGGCCCTCCCTCGGCTAAAGAAGAAATTGAAACTTCAGTTCTGGGCACTCCAGTAGTCCATCGTTTTTCTGCCACCATCTGCACTACCATGCAATCATCAGCAAAGCAGATCTTATTCATGGCGTCCCATACTGACTTCACACAGTTGTCGGTATCCGGTCTCTGGGTATGCCAGTCTCCCTCTTTCAGCTTCTTCTCCCGGGACTTGGGGATACCAAAGTAGAACCGGCACTCCACCCGGGTGGGACCGGAGAACTTTCCGGGTAAGTCCGAGTGACCAGGCTTGTTTAAGTCGGCATTAGGATTTAAGCCTTCAGGTAGCACCGATCCCCGGAATCTGCTCATTCCCTGCTGGGCACACAGAGCTGCAAACCTCTCATACTCCTTTTGCTCGGAAGGCGCATAAGGAACATTAGAGACGAAATAGAGAGACTTTCCCGAGCACTGAGGGCAAACCTCATGGTGACCCATGGTCTGCCTCTGGCAAGCCCCACAACGCAATAGCGGTACGGTCTGGTGACGCTGCTTGCCCTTGGGGGTCTGGGGGATCGTAAATGATACCGAATCAGGCACTGACAACCTCAGTCACAACCGAGGTATCAGTCTTTCTTGGCCGTCCACGCTTCACCGGCTTGGCTTTCTCTTTGGGAGCTGCCCGTTCCAGCAGTAAATAATCCTCCCCCTGTCCGACTACCCTGGCTCCGGAGAGATTGGTCTTAGGGTCAACGAACAGAGCTACTTTTACATAGGGAGATCTCATTGAATTCTCGCTCTCTTTCTCAGGCGACGCTGAGCGTCCCGGTTCTTGTGCTCCGGGCAGCAATATCTCTGTGTTCTGACCTTTGGAAAGAACGGTCTGTTACAACCCTTCAGCCTGCATCGTCTGGATTTCACAAGGGGAACAATAAACGTTTACTAAACCTATGTCAAGAGGAAAATCATTCCTCTACACAATTATTTCCAATCTTTGTTATCTCTTTCCTGGCGTCACGAAGATGATCGCTGGTTACCGCTGGCGCAGGAGAGTGCCCTGCGGGAATATCGGTTTCGTAAGGTGAGTGATCCAGTTGAAATTGCGCTCTGTCCACTGATGTTTCTGCCTTCGTCGTGGCCCTCGCATATCGAGCAACAATTCCAGCAATCCTATCCTTGCGTTTGGCCCATTGGCTTAACCGGTCCTGTTCGCAGGCCCACGTTCCGATTGGGAAAACTTCACGAATAATGTCCTCGGCTATATTCAGGCACTCCATACTAAGTGTCCTAAGTTCTGCCCGGTAGTGACGCTCGATAATCATGGCTCCTCTCTCCACCCACGATTCATAGTGCTGGGGCAGTTGCCAAATATCTTCCATCGCTTTCTTCATCCATTCGTCCGGCATCATTTTCACCTCACCACGTCTTGCGCATGTCCAGTTCCCATCGAATCCAGACCACGGTTGCGGTCATACCCATGTACTTTGGCACCCATCGTCCCATTTGCACGTAGGCCATTTTGGGTTACCTTTCCGGCTCCAGCGTCACCGCGCCTACAGCCTTCTGGAAATCTCCTAACCGGAATCTTAGGTACGTTCGCTTCTTGCCCTCATCCCAAGCAATTTCTACTTCTTCGCCCGAGTCGCACACGTCGATTACCAAAGTTTCTTGAAAGGATGGATCATCTTCTTCGCCGTTGTACCGATGTACCCTGCCCACAAATGAAGCATCCATTTCGTTGCTCATTTCGTCACCTCCGTGCAGCTCCCGCCAGGTTCGTGAACACAGGGATAGGGATGGCGTGCCCACACTTGGCAGTGCTTCCCGTCCGGCGCCTTGTGCTCGCAATACATCGCCTGTGCGGGCTT
>Ga0209698_10006921_pt1 | contig 11980 bp, 13 predicted proteins | sample LitLauG_LLR_2012_FD_187203 | JGI IMG/M metagenome (GOLD analysis project Ga0209698, IMG submission 187203) | Freshwater sediment microbial communities from Pennsylvania, USA - Little Laurel Run_MetaG_LLR_2012 (SPAdes) (version 2) | ecosystem: Environmental > Aquatic > Freshwater > Creek >...
ATGCAATGCCGATCCATAGTTCCTTCGAAGCTGCTGGCTTGATTTCCTGCGGCGTCTCAAACATAAACTCCTCCGTCTCTCCTGCCTGAGCATTCCCGGAAGACATCCCCGATCGAAGCGAATGAAAGGCAAGACGGACTGCCTTGCAAGTAAGCCGTGCTACCGTTTCAGGCTATGGCGTTCCCCTATTGCAGGCAGTTTCGCCCTACAGATAGCACCGAAAGCCGGGGAAGTCCATGATGAGGATGCTGGCAACAGACCCACGGTTGATCGCGCGACTAAGTGATGTTACCAGGCACCTGGCCAGACTGCGGCACTACAAAAGAGGGATGCACCCCTATATCGATGGCACACGCTTCCATAATTTTCTTGTAGGCATCTTGGATCACCTTTGGATCATACGCAATGTCGCTAAAGCACTCATTCCATTCTAGCTTCCAATCTTTGGGCCGGGCTTGCTGTCTGCGTTGGAACTGGGTTCGCAGCAGTGCATCGCGCCCCCACCCTGAATACGTCTCAAAACAAAGGTTCTGAAATTCCATGCAAGCCGAAAAAAATGGCTGAGAAAACAGCGGTCCGGCAAGATGAACTTTTTTATCGATGATCCGTTTCAGAGCCACGACAGCCGGTGGGTCAAGATCCTTCCAGCATCCCACATAGGTAAAGTAGCAGAGCAAGTCATTCAGCTGGGGCGCAAGGTCGTTGTAAATTGCCAACCGCACCTCGATGAGCTTCTGGCTGCGCCACTGCAGATGCTCAAACCGTTTGGTGACGCGGTGGATGTAAACGCCAAAACCAGCAAGCGCAGCGGGCGTGAACAGCCCAGCCAGTAGCTTCGCTATCTCAAGCCAACTCCATGGACCGGGATTCATATTGCTGCTTACAAACTAGCTCTTGCACAAGTCGAACTTGCCAGAGTCGCCCTACTGATAGCACTGAAAGGCGCGGAAGTCTATGCCAGGAATCGGTAAATGGAGTCAGCTCTCGAAACGCGGGCAGATTCATTCTTCGCCAATATCTTCGTGCCAGACGGCGGAGTTCCGTACGATGTAGCCCGCGAGCAGTTCAATACAGTCTCCGGATTGCAAGTCGATGACGGTGACACGATTTTCTCGCAGCCAAGCGATGCCACCTTGAAAATTTACAGACTCCCCGACGACCACGGTTCCAATTCCAAATTGCCGGATCAAACCGCTGCAGTACCAGCAGGGCGCGAGAGTGGTGACCATGATTTTGTCGCGGTAACTGCGCTGACGGCCAGCTTTTCGAAACGCGTCCGTTTCGCCGTGCGCAGAGGGATCACCCTCCTGCACTCTGCGGTTGTGGCCCTTTCCGAGCAGCCTTCCCTGCTGATCGAATAGCGCCGCGCCAATGGGGATTCCGCCCTCGGCGAGCCCGGCGCGGGCTTCTTCCAGGGCAACATTCAACATCGCCGAGCATTTCTCTCGATTCGCTCCCGCCTCACCGCCCATTTCCGTATGTCCTTGCCTCTCTTAAGGTTCGATCAATCTTGGCCGCCCGCCAGAGGATAAACGGTTTTCAGCAGAAAGTGAGTAGGCCAGAAGATTAGAACCACAGACCCTGCCAAAATCACGGCAAGGTGCAACGGAGCAGGCCCCCATGCTCGATGGAAAAGTGGATCTTGAAACGCATAGTTCATATTAAGGGCCGGGGATAAGAATCGCGAAAAAATCAACAAGGCGGCCATAATCGCCGATTGCAACGCCAGCGCGCGCCGATCGTATTTCAGAACGCGCAAGGCCCAGAGCAATGTGAGCGGCAAAACCAGGTGGAAAGTCGAAAGCAGACGGAGCCAGAGTGCAAAATGAGAGTCCCACATGTACTCCGTGCCGCCGATTAGGTGATGGCCCGTGGCTAGCCGCCAGGCAACATCGAGGCCCCACAAAACTCCAACGAGGAGAAAATTCAATGCTTGGCTGGAAACCAAAAAAGGGTTCTGAAACCAGAGTCCGAGGCACGCGAGAATTACGCCGATATCGCAAACGTGTATCATATTCTGCCAGCCCCACTCCCAGGTATAAAGCGGCAGCCAAACGACTAGCCACAGCAGGGCGACCCATCTCAGAACCGCGAAAGCCTTCGTGCCAGGTGCCATGTGGCTCACTATCTTTGCGTTTCGAATCCGGCACAGCCTACCACAGGCTTTTGCCATTGCATGCGGCCCATCGTCTTCCTTTATCGAGCCGGAAGAATCCGAGCGCCGCCAGCGGACACCAAAATGGAGCTTGGCGTCAGAGGAGTGCATCCCTAGGATTCTGTCCGATGAGCAAGCCAGAGCTTTACGGAACGGCAGGAACCGAGGCGATTCTCTCCTGGCTGCGCCAACGCGAGGACAGAATGGCCGCACTGCTGGCGGAGCTGGTGGCCATCCCAACGGAAAATCCACCGGGGAAGGATTATGGCCGCTGCGCGGCTCTGCTGGAGAAGCGCTTGAAGGATTCCGGCCTGGACTGTGCGCGCTTCGAACCCCCTGACCCGAAAACAAATAGTGACGACAGACCTGTAAGTCTGCTGGCCAGTTACGGCCAGGGTGAACGCACACTCTATTTTCACGGCCATTACGACGTCGTTCCGGCACAATCCGCAGAACAATTCCAGCCGTCGCGGGAGGGCCACTTTTTGTTCGGACGCGGCGCCTGCGACATGAAGGGCGGGATTGTCGCGATGCTCTACGCGATCCTCGCGTTGAAGGAATGTGGAGCGAAGCTGAATGGCAGAATCTGCTTGACGCTGGTTCCTGATGAAGAGACGGGAGGAGCGCGTGGCTCAGCGTGGCTCGCAGACCAAGGTTTGTTGGGCCAAAACGGCATCGCCATGCTGGTGGCGGAGCCCACGAGCGGGGTAGTGTGGAACGCGAATCGCGGGGCGATTTCGCTGCGGGTTGAAGTTTTCGGGAAGTCCGCGCATGTTGGACTGCAACACCGCGGTGAGAATGCTTTCGAACGCATGCACCGCATAGTCGCCCGGATACTAGAACTGAAGCGAGAAGTGGAGCAGCAAAACACCAGCTTCAGCGTTGGATCGGAACAGGCACGCAACTCGATCCTGATGCTTGGCGGACAGAGCGGCGGCGGAGCAAACTTCAACGTAGTGCCAGAGAAGTGCTGGTTCACGATCGATCGGCGAATCAATCCAGAGGAAGACCTCACGGAAGAGAAGGCGAGGCTGATCGCGATGCTGGAGAGCTGCAAACATGAGGGCATTCCTCTGAGTTGGGAGATTCTGCAAGAGGGGCAATCTTCCGCCTGCAGTGAGGACGATCCAGCTGGCAGAGCGCTGGCTCGCAGTATAAAACGAGTGACGGGCCAAGCGGCGCGCTTTGAAATGTGTCCCGGCCTGCTGGAGACTCGCTTCTATGCCGCAAAGGGTATCCCCGCGTACGCCTATGGGCCCGGTTTGCTGTCGGTTGCGCACGGCCCGAAGGAATACATCGACCTGCGAGCGCTGATCAGTTGCGCAGGTGTCTATGCACTGACAGCAATGGAGATGCTGCAACCTTAATCCGCGTGGCCCTTAAGAGTTCTCCCAGTGGAAGGAGGCCGGCTCAACAATCTCTCCGACTCCTTCCTCCTTGACAGATGGCTTCGAGGGTGTCACAACCGCTGCGAGAAGGCGCTGTGCCTCAAAGCGGTGGATGGCGTTCACCTGCGTCAGAGTCACGGACAGAAAAGATAGAGAGGCCATGAAGGACGAGAAGAATCTAACCTACCTGTCCATCATGTATTACACCGCCGCCGCTCTTTTCCTCCTAACGGCGGTCTTCAGCGCCCTGAGCCGAAGCTGGGCGATGGCTGGAGTGTGGCTTTCTTTAGGAGCTGTTCTCTTTGGTTATCGTTTCGCAACTTCGAAGAAAGCTGAGTAACCCGCCTAAGTTATTGGAATATAACCGGTTCCGTCAGGGCCCTCGGGGTTTTCGTAGCCCCTTCGCTGTTCCTCTAGGCCAGTTGTCCGACAGTACTATTTAAGTTTTCTAGCCATTTGCCGATGATTTCCACGTATGCCAAACCTTTACTTTTGCCAACCCCACGCAAAAAACCAAGGGATGCTGCGAGCGGTTCTCTCCGTAAATGAGTGCGACCACGTAGTCAGCCAATATCCCGCCACGTACGTTGGCCAAGAATTTCCCAGGTTGGCAAATAACAACGAAGGAGCAGACGATTTTGCAGTGATCAGCTTCCGCCCTGACGAGATTACTGCCTCCTGGCGCTCCGGCTACTACCGACTCGATTCGGACCTCAATAAACTTAACGAGTCCCTGCTCGCACTTTCGCGCTGATTCCTCCGCTTTCGGAGAGGCGTGCCACCCCGACTATCCGGATTTGGATCCTCCCTGTTTCGCCGGGGGCCGCGTCAAGCCCAGTGATGCTTTCCCATCCTCTAGAGACAAACCTTGAATTCAGGTTCATACTCGAAGTGGGAAGTACCGCCCATGGATTGGAACATCACCCATTTCCTTGAGGGCCGGTCCAGATCTTTCCTTGCGTTCTTTGGTCTCGGCCTATTTGCAGGGGTAGTCCTCGTTGATCGGGCGGCAAATTGGGAAATCACCTCAGCTCTGATTTTCGTCCTGCCCATTTCCTTCTTTGCCTGGTATTTTTCTTCCCGAATTGGGGCACTTTTCGCTCTGATTAGCGTATTCACCTGGCTCTATCTCGACCATCTGAAATCTCCACACTACTCCACGCCGAGCGTCCCGTATTGGAACGCTGCAATTCATCTAGCTCTCTACTTGATCCTTGTATTCCTCGTCGCTGAGGTAAGGGCGATGTATCTGCGAGAGCATCAGCTGTCGCGCTCGGACTATTTGACCGGAGTCATAAACCAGCGCGGATTCTACGAGGCACTTGGGAGAGAACGCGAGCGGGCTTCGCGCTTGAATCTTCCCATCACGCTAGCCTATATCGATCTCGATGATTTTAAGCAGATCAACGACCGGTTCGACCACAATGTTGGAGACGAAGTTTTGGCAACCGTCGGTCACGCGCTTCGCACTTCGATTCGAAACACGGATCTTGCTGGGCGTTTGGGCGGCGACGAATTCTGCGTACTCCTGCCGCACACGGATGCAGAAGGCGCCCGGACCGTGCTCGATAAAGTTCACAAAACTTTATCGGAGTTGATGATTTCCTCAGGGTGGCCGGTCACCGTCAGCATGGGAGCTGTTACCTTCCTTCGTACGGACAAATCCGCAGAAGAAATGCTGCGCGCGGCCGATGCCGCCATGTATTCCGCAAAGCAAAAAGGGAAGAACCGCGTCGTATACGACGTGGAGCCAGGGATTCAGCGTACTGCATTTCTGATTTCTCGCGCCTAACGTAGCACAGCCTGCCAGCGGCTACGGAAACGGAAATTGGGCGGACTCCAGCATCCGCGAGTCTATTTCCACTTCCCTGCTACGGCAACCAGTTGAAGTCCGATCGCAAATGAATGGGGTCCTGCAGGCTCACAATAGACAACGCGCGCCCGGGCCCGCAACTCTCCCCGCAGAGAGCGAAGGTTTAGCCGCTCCTTCGCTTTGCACGGCTGGCTGGAGACGACGCGCGCTCCGTGACTACTTATGTTTTCGGTGATGCCTTCGTGCGCACGATGGCGCATGTCCAGGCTGCAGAGGTCCACTCTCACTGCCAGAGGGATGCGTTCTTCCGACCGGTGCGCCAGAGCTTGCATGAGACACCCCTCGATCCTGAACAAAACTGGGAGGATGGGTGTCGGGGTGGGAACGACTTAATTATGATACGCCTTTATTGCGGCGCCGAGGAACGACTTTCTTTCGGTTTAGGAGATTGCGGATCTCGTCTGGGGTGAACGCAGGGTCTCTAGACGGTAGCTGGCAGCCAGGTTTGCAATACGCTCTGGGAAATCGCCGGGAGTTCGCCGAACTTCAGTCCCATCCCAAGATGTGTATGGGCATAGACGACCGTAGCCGGCGCTTCAAAAACTTGTGTTTCGGTGTGAATCTTCAAGCGAACGGCAGTCCCGCCCGCTAAGGGATTAATGGTGTCCACATAGCATCCCGTGGAGCTGATATCGCTGATGCGCGCGGCAAGGTGTGCGCCCGTAGTTTCCGTACGGACTTCCGCAGAAGCAATAAATGGGTATCGGGGGGCTCTGCGCTTCTCCTGATCCATGGTTCTGGCCTTTCCGAGGACTGCAGGGATTCTATCCCCATTTTCATCGTGCCCGTGCCTGAAAAATGGACTTGCCCGGGCGGCCGCTCGCGGGACTCAGGAATAAGCCTTCTTTTTCATATTCCCCTGCCCCGAACGTCCCACGCTGGCCTTGCTTCTCCCGTATCAAAGCCCCACAAAACCAGTGACGGGCAGGAAGTGTTCCAAGTACCATCGGTTAAGACTTTCCTCTCTGAACGGGTGGACCGAATGCCGCCAGACGGTGTGCGTCGAAGCAGTCGAATTCCGAAGGAGATCGGCATTCTGCTGACCGGAAGCGACATCGAGGGGAAGGTTTTTTCCGAAGAGACGAAAACTGTCTTGCTAAGCCGTCACGGCGCGGGCATCGTTTCGACCTACAAACTCTCTGCCGAGCAGGAATTGATTCTACGCCGACTGGATACGAACAAAGAAGCGGAAGTGCGGGTCGTCGGCCAGCTCGGATGTGAGTCCGACATTTACACCTACGGGGTCGCCTTTCTGGACTCCGCTGTCAATTTCTGGGGCATCAAGTTTCCGGTGCCTTCAGAGATTGATAAAAAAGCAAGCATGGCGCAGCTGGAGTGCAGTAGCTGCGAGGCCCGTGAGACAGTCGAGCACAGCGACCTGGAATCGGACGTTTACCACGTTAACGAAGGCATTGTCCGCTATTGCAAGCAGTGCGGGTCGTCCACGTTTTGGAAACGTGCCTCGGAGCGATTCGATGTTGATCCCGTCCCTGCCCCAGCAATGGTCGAGCAAAGGCCTGTGTCTGCACCGCTGCTTGTCGAAGAAGAGACAGCGGCGGTAGCAGTGGCAGAGGCCAAGCCCGCGGTTCGCACGGAGAACAGGCGCAAGCACGTTCGGACGACAGTGAGTTTTAAGGCGTGTGTCCGAAGTTTTGCTTTCGGAGATGACGTCGTCAGTTGCGAAGACATTTCGCGAGGTGGCCTTCGTTTTAAGAGCCGCAAAGCCTACACCGTGAATGCCGAGATTGAAGTAGCCGCTCCGTACTCGCCGGGCACCCAAAATATCTTTGTTCGCGCGCAAATCGTCCACGTCATCGAACTCAAAGAGGAGAGAAGCTATCGTTGTGGCGTGGCCTACGCTGGAAGATCGAAAAACTGATCAGCAGCGGGAGAGCGTTCCTCTTTTCTCAGCTTTCCAGCGTCCAATTTCCTGCCTAGAGATGTGAGGAATCGAACGGCTTCGGGAAAAGTTGACTCATCTGGATCACTTCGATTTTGCCCTTCAAGTTGGCCATAATTACCGGAACGTCTCCGCAAAACTCCCAAATGAGCTGGCGGCAGGCTCCACAGGGAGGCGTCAGGTTATCAGTATCGGTCACGACGGAAATGGAGTCGAAGCCGCGCTCGCCTTCGCTGATGGCTTTGAAGATGGCTACGCGTTCTGCGCAAACCGTGAGGCCGTAGGTGGCATTCTCGACGTTGCAACCGCCAAAAATTCTGCCTGAGATGGCGCGCAGCGCGGCGCCCACGCGAAAATTGGAATACGGCGCGTGCGCGTTTTCTCGCGCCTGCCTTGCAGCTGAAATCAGGCTTTCCTGTTCACTCACGCGTACGCCTCCCGCGGCCCAACGAATCTATTTCTACTCGATGGCTTCCGCAATCTTTGGAATCACTGCCTTCAGCAAGGAGATAAACTGCCCTTTCACGCGCTCCGCGGTCTGCAGGACTTCAATATGGTTGAGGGGTTGGTCGAGAATACCGGCCGCGGCGTTCGTCACGCAGGAAATACCCAGGACGCGAAGGCCGCTGTGCCGCGCGGCGATCACTTCGGGAACCGTGGACATCCCGACGAGATCGGCGCCGACCGCGCGCAAGTAACGTATCTCCGCGGGCGTCTCGTAGCTCGGCCCGGCCAGCGCTGCGTAAACGCCCTCGTACATCCCGATTCCCAAGCGGTTGCCTTCGCCCACTGCCATCGCACGAAATCTCCGATCGTAGGCGACGGTCAAGTCCGGAAAACGCAGGCCGAAGCGCTCGTCATTCGGGCCGAAGAGAGGATTGACGCCCTGCAGATTGATGTGATCGCTGATCACGATCAACAGGCCCTGCACGAATTCGCGTTTGATCCCGCCCGCCGCATTCGTGAGGATGACGGCTTTGACACCCATCCGGGCGAACACGCGAATGGGAAAGGTCACATCCTTCACGGAATAGCCTTCGTAGAGATGCACTCGGCCTTGCATGCCTGCGACAGGAATCGCGCCGACGTTTCCGATTACAAGATTTCCCGCATGGCCGATGGCCGTGGATCGCGGGAAGTGGGGAATGTCCGCGTATGTAATTTTCGTAGCGCCTTCAAATTCATCGGCGAATCCGCCGAGACCCGAACCGAGAACCAGCGCAATCCGAGGCCGCAGTGCTGTTTGGGAGAATATGAAATCAGCTGCTTCCCCCGCGCGTTCGAATTCGCCATCCGAAGAAGCACCAGTGGAAGACGTGGTTCTCTTCGGAGCTTTAGTCTTGGCGCTTTTTTTTTCACTCACGAAAGGATCCCTACAATGGAAGCTGACATTAAGTTTGCCATCGTGCCGGCGAGCATGGCGCGGATGCCGAATTTTGCCAACTGGCCGCGTTGCTCCGGTGCGAGTGCGCCAATGCCACCAATCTGAATGCCTATGGAGCTGAAGTTCGCGAAGCCGCAGAGCGCGAAGGTGGCAATCGTAAAAGTGCGCGGATCGAGCGCGCCTTTCATCAAGCCAAGCTGGCCAAAAGCGACGAATTCATTGATGACCATGCGCGTCCCGAGCAGGTTGCCAATCTTTGCCGCTTCGTGCCAGGGCACACCGATTAACCAGGCCACCGGAGCGAAGATCCAGCCGAAAATGGTCTGCAGGCTTTCTGGGAACCATGCCATGTGCGGCCAGTTGTGGATGCCGCCCATTATGGCGTTGAGCAGCGCAAGCAAGGCGATGAAGGTAATCAGCATGGCGCCGACATTGAGCGCCAGATGCAAACCGTCCGTGGTGCCCCGGGCGATCGCGCCCAGAATATTAGTTTCTTTTTCCATGGGGGGCATTTCCACGCGGCCCGCGGTGAGTGGTTGTTCGGTCTCCGGCACGAGCATCTTGGCCATGAGCAGCGTGCCCGGCGCCGTCATGATCACGGCGGTCAGAAGATTCTTGGGATCGGCGCCTCCCACCTGGATATACCCGGCCATCATGCCGCCGGAGATGTGCGCCATCCCACTGGTCATAACAACCATAAGTTCGGACTTGGTGAGTTTTGGGAGGAAAGGGCGAATGGTAAGAGGGGCCTCGGTCTGACCCATGAAAATGCTCGCGGCCACGTTGAGTGATTCCGCGCCGCTGGCGCCCATCACCCTAGTCATAATCCACGCAGCAGCGCGGATGATGAGCTGCATCAACCCGATGTGATACAGAACAGCGAAGAAGGCCGCGATAAAAATAATCGTTGGAAGGACCTGGAAGGCAAAAGAAAACCCAAGCCGGGAAAGTTCTTTCGGCAGTCCAAGGTCGCCGAAGACAAATGTGGAACCGGCATACGAATAGCTCAACAACTGGTTTGCTTTTTTACCGAGGAATCCAAAAACCAAACTGCCTGCCCCTGAACGCAGAACAAAAAAACCTAGCGCCAACTGGAGCCCAAGGCCCCAAGCGATAGTCTTGAGCTTGATGGCGCGGCGGTTGGTGGAGAACAGCCAGGCCAATCCCAAGATCACGGCCATGCCGAGTACACCTGTGAATCTTCCCATTTATTCTCCTTCTTGGCGCACACGATGCAGCTCAAACGAAATGGCCGTCATTTCTTTTTCAACTCCGCAGGCCAATTGACAACGAAGGTGAGCGAACTTGAGGGCTGGCTCCCTTCATAGACAACGACGAAACGCTGGCCATCCGCGCTGACGTCGTAACGGCCGAAAACGCCGTAAGAGTGGGAGTCAAAGAGCGCACGAGTCTCTCCTGCCGCAAAACTGCCGCCCGAAGTTTCCACCTTCACCGCCAGGAGTTTATTGTCGGCAGAAAGATAAAAGATTTCCTTGCCGTCGCGGCGCCAGAGCGGGCCGCGCCCGTCGCCAATGGAAACCTGCCATTTTCCCCCTGGTCCAGGAAAGGGCACGACGTAGACGCGGTACTCGCCAGATTCATTCGAACAGTAGGCCAGCCACTTTCCGTCTGGAGAAAAGTTCGCTTCACGGGCACTGAACGTGGATTGGATGAACGGATAGGTCTTGCGGTCACCAAAGAGGGGCTGGATCCAAATGGACCAGCCTCCCGGTACGCCGTTCACATAAGTTCCACCGGAAATACCTTCATGATAGACGAGGTATTTTCCGTCGGGGGACCAGGAGGTTGGGACTCGGAAGTGGTTCGTCCCCTCCAGCAGCAGAGTTTCGTTGCCCGATCCATCGGCGGACATCTGGTAGAGCCCGTACTTTCCGTTGCGAAGGGAAGTATAGACAATGTGTTTTTCGTCGGGAGACCAAACCGGATACAGATTTCCCTGTGCGGAGGAAGCGCCAAATGTCAGGGGGATCTTCACACCACGCGCGATATCGAAACTCCAAACGTCAAACCCAGTTCCGTCGAGATAGTAAGCGAGCTTTTTCCCGTCCGGCGATAGGCTAATGCCCGCGTATGCGTCTTCCCCCGGCACCGCTCCAGTTTGCTTCCCGTTGCGATCAAACCAAACCAACTGGCGATCCTTGGCCGCGCCCTCGGCGTAGAGAAGCAGTCCGTTTGTGGAGGGAGAGAACCAAGCGCGGGCAATGCTGGAATCCTCGCGCATTTGTTCGGCTATCGGGACGGCTTCTCCCGTAAGCTCGAAGTGCTCCGCGTCGAAGGGCTGAGCCATCAGTGAGGACTGGCGCAAGAAGAGCAAATATCCCGAGGCATACGCGGCCTGATAGTGAGTATGAAAAAGGAGCTTCGTCTCCTTGGAATCAAGAGAACCCATGAGGATGGAGTTAGAGGCGGCTTCGCGGGGAGTGAATGTGCTTCCAGCCAAAAAGATAAAGTGACGCCCGTCCGGAAGAAACCAGGGCCAGCGGTGAGTGGTTTCATTTTTGGAAGGATCTTGGGTCGTAAGCTGTGTGATGGGGCCGCCGGAGGCGGAAACACGGTAGATGGGAGAATTGACAGTTGGGGTAAAAACAATATCGCCTTGCTGGTTCCAAGAACCACCCCGCCCGTCCGAGGCGTCGCATATGATGGCGGGCGGGCCACCTTGCGAATCAACTCTCTTTAGCTTGCCGCCCGCAAAAAAGCCAATGTACCTGCCGTCGGGCGACCAAAAAGGAAATCCGGCGGCTTCGGTTCCCGGGAGTAATCGAGCATGAAGCGAATCCATAGGGCGAATCCACAGCGCGGATTTTGCATCGGGAGACGGCGTCGAGGCTACATAGGCGAGATTCCGGCCGTCAGGAGAGATGGCGAAACCTTTCTGGTCGCCGGAGAAAATGAAAGCAGAACCTTCTTCTGGCCTAACGTAGGTGCGTGTGACGCGCGTATCAGTGGCCGGTCGTTTAACATAGAGGACTCCAAAAGTGCTGGCTGTGCCTGCAGCCAACAGCAACGCAATCGCCAGAATGTGTTCGCGGGAGCTGGAACGATTCACCGAAGGGCCCGCGGCACCGGCCGATGGACCAGAATCGGCAATCCATTTCAACTCGATAGCGATGTCGCGAGCGGTTTGCCAGCGCTCTTCCGGATCCTTGGCGAGGCAGCGGCGGATGGCATGATCGAGCGCCGGCGGCGTTAGTGGTTTTATCGTGCTGATAGGGGCCGGCTCTTTTTCCAGGATAGCGGAAGCCACGCTCAGCTGGCT
>Ga0209698_10006922_pt1 | contig 11980 bp, 12 predicted proteins | sample LitLauG_LLR_2012_FD_187203 | JGI IMG/M metagenome (GOLD analysis project Ga0209698, IMG submission 187203) | Freshwater sediment microbial communities from Pennsylvania, USA - Little Laurel Run_MetaG_LLR_2012 (SPAdes) (version 2) | ecosystem: Environmental > Aquatic > Freshwater > Creek >...
GGACCTCTTCACGACCATGCACAGTCGCGTCGTCGAGCAGGAAGTTGTCCTGGGCGGCGACCACGATGGCCGCCTACGGGTGCTGGCCGTCAACTTGCGCTCCGACGTGGGCAGCCTACGCGGCCATCACCAGCAGGATGTAGGGAAGTATAAACAGGTATAAGATTTCGCTACACATGGCTACACATCGCTAGAGACGGGGTGGGTCGGTGGATCCAGTGCGCAACCCGTACCAGCCCGGGGCAGGCTTGCGCCCGGCTGCGTTGGTCGGCCGCGACGAGCAGATCGCCGGCTGGGACATTGCCCTTACCCGAATCGAGGACGGCCGCAACGCCCAGCCCGTCGTCCTCTACGGGCTGCGCGGGGTCGGAAAGACCGTGCTGCTCAACACTCAGGCGAAGGCCGCCCGGGACCGGGGCTGGATCGTGGCAAAGCTCGAGGCCGCCACTGACAAGCCGCTGCGCGCCTCGCTGACCGAGGCACTGCGCACCCCGCTCACCGACCGCACCACTCGGCCCTTGCGCACCGCGCGGCTACTGCGTGCGATCAAGACCGTCGTCAGTCTGCGTGCCTCCGTGGACGCCGCAGGCACCTGGACCTTCGGCCTGGACCTCGATGGCGCCGGCGGTGGCGGAGCCAACACCGGGGCCTTGGAGTTCGACCTGGCCCGATCCATCCACGACCTGTCGGAGCTGGCCGTCGAGGAAGGGGTCGGGGTCGCGATCCTCATCGACGAGGCCCAGGACCTCACGGAGGACGAACTCGTCGCGCTGTGTTCGCTGGCCCATCAAGCCGGTCAGGAGGACTGGCGGGTCCTCATCTCGCTGGCCGGGCTCCCCAGCCTGCCCCGGGTGCTGGCCGAGGCGAAGTCCTACAGCGAGCGGCTGTTCGCCTTCCATCGCATCTACGCCCTCCCTGAGCCGGAGGCTGCCCTCGCCCTCACCGAACCGGCGCTGGCGGAATCGGTGGAGTGGGACGACGACGCCGTCGAGTGCGTCTTGGTAGCCGCTGCCGGGTTCCCGTACTTCCTACAGCAATTCGGAAAGGACTCCTGGGACTGCGCGACCGGACCTGACCGCATCACCCTCACCGACGCCCGCATCGGGACCGCGACCGGGCAGGCCGCCCTGGACACCGGGTTCTACCGGGCCCGCTGGGACCGCGCTACGCGCGCGGAGCAGCGCTATCTGCGCGCCATGGCGATCGACGGCGACGACGGGTCCGCCGCCGCCGCGGTAGCCGGGCGAATGGGTCGGGCGGTTTCCTCCCTTGGCCCGGCGCGCGCCAGTCTCATCAGTAAGGGCCTCATCTACGCCCCTGAGCACGGGCGGGTCGCGTTCACCGTCCCGGGGATGGCCGCGTTCATCTCCCGCCAGCCGCGCGAGGAGTAGCGGCAGGCTCCTGCCCGCCTCCGACGTTGTCGGGCGGCGCTCCGGGGAGCAGGTGCCGTCCGTGCGCCGAGGCTGCGGAGAAGCGGCTCACTGCCTCGCTGCTGCCACGCCTGTAGCCGACCCAGCGGGCGCACGGCCCGTGACCGGGCGCAGACTGCAACGTCGAGGAGCGGCGGGTCCCGCCCGTCACGAGGCCGCGGCGACGCCCTTGAGCTCGGTCACGCAGTCACGGATGACGTCGGGCAGTTCGCGCGTCGGGTCCTCCGTCCACCGCCCGAAGGACACGCGGAACACCGCGACGCCAGCCTCGGCCGCGAGCTCAGCGGCAGTGTCGGGGATGCCGCGGTCGCGCAGCGCCTGCGCCAAGGCCGCGGCCAGTGCGGCGAGCTTGATCAGCTCCCGTTCCCGCAGCTCCGCGCTGCCGGCGATCACTCGTTGCCGCTCCCGGGCGAAGTCCCGACGCTGCTCGAACATCCCACCCGCCGCGACCAGCGCGTCGACCACGGCAGTCAGCGGCCGCGTCCCCGGCGGCGCGTCGGCCACCTGGGTCACGAGCAGGTCCTGCAGTCCCGCGGCGCCCCAGAACAGCACCTCGCGCTTGTCGGTGAAGTACCGGAAGAAGGTCCGCTCGGTCAGGCCAGCGCGAGCGGCGATCTCCGCGACCGTCGTGGCGTCGAACCCGTGCTCGGCAAACAGCTGCATCGCAGCGGTCTCCAGCCTGCCGCGGCTGTCGGGCTCCCACCGCGCCATGGACGCCATCCTAGCCTCGATGACAGTCACTGACATGCCGTGGTACGGTCGATGGCAGTTACTGACATCACAGTCCCGTGACGGGGACTCTCGCGAAGGAGATTCACCGTGCGCGTATTCGTTACCGGGGCTTCCGGCTGGATCGGCTCCGCTGTGGTCCCCGACCTGATCGCCGCCGGCCACGAGGTCGTCGGCCTCGCCCGGTCGCAGGCCTCGGCTGATGCGCTGGCCGCGGCCGGTGCTGAGGTCGTGCGGGGCGACCTGGGCAGCCTGGACGTCCTGGCCGCCGCGGCCGCCGACAGCGACGGGGTGATCCACCTCGCCTTCCGCCACGACGTGGCCTTCGCCGGGGACTTCCAGGGCGCGGCCGACAGTGACCGGACGGCGGTCGAGACCTTCGGGGAGGTGCTCGCCGGGTCGGATCGCCCGCTGCTCATCGCCTCCGGCGTCCTGGGACTGGCTCCAGGCGCGGTCCGCACGGAGCGGGACGGCCACGCCGCAGACCCGGCCGTCGACGCTCTGCCCCCCGGGCCGGCCGCCAGGCAGGCCACCGCGGAGTACACGCTGGGTCTGGCCGAGCGGGGCGTGCGGTCCGTGGTCGTGCGGCTCAGCCCCACTGTCCATGGCGCCGGGGACAACGGCTTCATGGCCGCCATCGTGGCGATCGCGCGGCAGCGGGGGATGTCCGGCTTCATCGGCCAAGGCGACGCCCACTGGCCGGCGGTGCACCGGCTGGACGCCGCCACCTTGGTCCGGCTGGGCCTGGAGTCCGCGCCGGCAGCGTCCACCCTGCACGGGGTGGCCGAAGAGGGGGTGTCGCTGCGCGCGGTCGCGGACGTGATCGGCGAGCAGCTAGGCGTCCCCGTGGCGCCGGTGCCCGAGGCGGCGGCCGCCGAGCACTTCGGCTTCCTGGCCGCCTTCCTCGGCGTGGACGTGCGGGCATCGAGCGCCCTCACCCGACAGCTGCTCGGCTGGCAGCCCACCCACCCCAGCCTGTTGGACGACCTGGCCGCTGGTCGGTACACCCCACCGGCCGCCGCCTGAGGCGACGGCCGGGAGCCCGCGGCGCGGGACTCCCGGCCACCCCACTGGACGTTGTAGGGTCGAACACATGTTCGACTCCGCCTGGGACGCCGGCCTGGACGACCAGCAGCTGGCGGCCGTGACCCACGGCATGGACCCGCTGGTCGTCCTCGCCGGCGCGGGCACCGGCAAGACCCGCACCCTGACCAGCCGCGTGGCGGCCCTCGTCGATCGCGGCGTCGCGCCTGAACGGCTGCTGCTGCTGACGTTCACCCGGCGGGCCGCCGAGGACATGATGGCCAGGGCCGCGTCGTTGTGCCGCGAGCCGGACGCGGCCCGCCGGCTGTGGGGCGGCACCTTCCACTCGGTGGCCTACCGTCTGGTGGCCGAGCATGCCCAGGCACTGGGCCTGACCGACTTCTCCGTGCTCGACCCCGGCGACGCCACGACGCTGATGGACCTGCTGCGCGAGGAGCACGGCCTCGCGGACACCACCACCCGCACGCCGCGCGCGGCCACCTTGGTCGACATCTACTCCCGCGCGGTGAACACCGGGACCGGCGCCCGCGACGTGATCACCGTCGACTTCCCGTGGTGCGAGCCGCACACCGACGCCGTGCTCGCCCTCCTGCGCGCCTACGTGGCGCGCAAACGCGCCCGTTCGATGGTCGACTTTGACGACCTGCTGCTGCTGTGGCGGGCACTGATGCAGTCCCCGGTGCTCGGCGAACAGCTCGTCGCCCGGTGGGACGCGGTGCTGCTCGACGAGTACCAAGACGTCAACCAGGTGCAGGTCGACATCGTCACCGCGCTGCGCCCCGGCGGGCGTGGCCTGACGGTGGTGGGGGACGAGGGGCAGGCCATCTACGGCTTCCGCGGGTCGCGGGCCAGCCACCTCGCGGAGCTGGTCACGGCCTACCCTGACGCGCGCGTCGTGTGCCTGGAGCGCAACTTCCGCTCCCACCAACCCGTCCTGGACCTGGCGAACGTGCTGCGCCCGCCGAGCGCCGGCCACCGGCTGGAGCTGCGCGCCGCGGCAGGCGACCGGGGCCCGCGCCCCCAGCTGGTGGAGTGCCACGACGCCGCGCAGGAGGCCCGGCTGGTCGTCGACGCGGTGCTCGCAGCCGCCGTCGACGGCGAGCGGCTGCGCGACCAGGCGGTGCTGATGCGCTCGTCCACGCACAGCGACCTGCTCGAGCTCGAGCTCACCGCTCGACGGGTGCCGTTCGTGAAGTACGGCGGCCTGCGCTTCCTGGAGGCCGCGCACGTCAAGGACCTGCTCGCCACCCTGCGGGTGGTGACCAACCCCCGTGACGAGCTCGCCTGGTTCCGCCTGCTGCGCCTGCACGAGGGGGTGGGTCCCGCGACGGCCGGGCGGCTGCTGCCCCTGCTGGTGGACCCCGGCCAGCACCCGGACGCCAACTCCGTCGTCGCGCACGCGCCGGCAGCCGCGCGCTCCGCCCTGGCGACCACCCTGTCCGCCGTCAGCGGGGCCCGGGGAGCGCCGCCCGCCGTGACAGTGCAGTCCTGCCTGACGGCCCTGCGCCCGTTGCTCGCCGCGCGCTACCCCGACGCCCCGGCGCGCCTGGGCGACCTGGAGCGACTGGCGACCGCCGCCGCTGCCGCGGCGACGGTCGCCGACTTCGTTGCCGACGTCACCATCGACCCGCCCCGCAGCACCTCCGACACTGCCGGCGCCCCGCACCTGGACGAGGACTACCTCACCCTGTCGACCATCCACGCAGCCAAAGGCCTGGAGTGGCGGCGCGTCCACGTCATCCACGCCGTCGACGGTGCCCTGCCCTCGGACATGGCACTACGCAGCGAGGACGGGCTGGCCGAGGAGGCCCGCCTGGCCTACGTGGCTGTCACCCGGGCCCGCGACACCCTCACCCTGTACACCCCGCTGCGGATGCCGCACCACCGGCGCGGGCGCGACGACCGGCACAGCTACGCCCCCCGGTCCCGGTTCCTCGACGACGCCGCGCTGGCCACCCTGGACGTGGTGGCCGCCCCCCGACCCGCGCCCGCCCCGGCCGCCATGGCGGCGCACGCCTCGGCCCCGCCGCCGGACCTGACGGCCCTGCTGTCCTGACCGGCCCCGACGCGTGCGGGCGTCGCTAGGGTGCCGGGGTGCGGACCCTGGGACTGCTCGGTGGGACGTCGTGGGAGTCCACCGCGGTGTACTACGCCTGGCTGAACCGCGCCACCGCCGAGGCGCTGGGCCCCGGCCGCCAGCCCCCCCTCCTGCTGCACTCCTTCGACTTCGCCGCGGTCGCCGAGCTGCAGGACGCCGGGGACTGGACGGAGCTGGCCGCGCGCTACGCCGCCGCCACCCGCGCGCTGGTCAGCGGTGGGGCGCAGGTGCTCGGCATCTGCGCCAACACGATGCACCTGGTCGCCGACGAGGTCGCCCACGCGGGGGCGGGGGCTGAGCTGGTGCATGTCGTCGACGCGGTGGCGGCCGCCGCCCATGCCAGCGGCGCAGGGACCGTCGCGCTGCTCGGCACCTCGTTCACCATGGAGAAGCCCTTCTACGCCGACGGGCTCACCGCACGCGGCCTGCAGGTGGTGGTGCCCGGTGCCGCGCTGCGGGCCGCCCTGCACACGATCATCGTCGAGGAGCTGGTCCGCGGGGTTGTCCGCCCGTCCTCCCGGCAGACACTGCTGGAGATCGTCGCCGACTGCGCGGGCCGTGGCGCCCAGGTGGCGCTGCTGGCCTGCACCGAGCTGGGCATGCTCGCCCAGCCGGGCGACCCCGAGGCGGTGCTGCCGCTGGTCGACTCCGCGGTGGAGCACTGCCGCGCCCTGCTGGCCGCGGCGCTGGCCGACCCCGCGCTGCCACGCCCCGGCGCCGGGCCAGCGGGCGGCGCCGGCCCCGCCTAGGGTTGGCGAGCAGGCGAGCGAGGAGGACAGCGGTGGGGCACTGGGACGCGACGCGGATCCCCGACCAGTCGGGACGGCTGGCGGTGGTGACCGGCGCGAACGCCGGCCTGGGCTACGAGGTGGCCCGCGGCCTGGCGACGCGCGGCGCCTCGGTCGTGCTGGCCTGTCGCAACCTGGACAAGGGCCACGCGGCGGCGGCGCGCATCGGCGACGCGGTGCCCGGCGCGCGGCTGCAGGTGCGCGCGCTGGACCTCGCGTCGCTGGCATCGGTGCAGGCGTTCGCCGACGGCGTCGCCGCCGATACCGACCGGCTGGACATCCTGGTCAACAACGCCGGGCTGATGGCCGTGGCGCCGTCGCGGACGGCGGACGGCTTCGAGACCCAGTTCGGGGTGAACCACCTCGGACACTTCGCCCTCACCGCGCGACTGCTCCCGCTGATGGTGGACGTGCCCGGCTCGCGGGTGGCCACCCAGTCCAGCGTCGGCCACCGGGCCGGGCGCCTGGACGTCGCCGACCTGATGTTCGACGCCCGTGGCTACGACCGCTGGCAGGCCTACTTCGCCTCGAAGCTGGCGAACCTGCTGTTCACCGCGGAGCTCGCGCGCCGGCTCAGCGCTGCCGGTGCGCAGACCATCGCCGTCGCGGCCCACCCGGGGTTCGCGCGCACCGAGCTGTCCCACGACAGCGACGGGTGGAGTGGCGCGGTGTCACGGGTGATGGCCCCCTACACCTCCCAGTCCGCGATCACCGGCGCCCTGCCGATGCTGCGGGCGGCGACCGACCCGGCGGTGGCCAACGGGGAGTTCTACGGCCCGCGGTTCCTGCTGTACGGCTACCCCGTGCGGGAGATGCCCAGTGCCGCCGCCCGCGACGTGGGCGCGGCGGCCGCGCTGTGGGCGGCGTCGCAGGCCCTCACCGGCGTCGCCGCGCTGCCCACCCCCTGACCGCGGCCCCTAGGGGGTGCGGGCCGCAGGCAGCACCATGCAGGTGGAGGTGGCGTGGGCGAGCAGCCGGCCGCCGGCGTCGGTGAGCCGCGCCTCGGCCAGCACGGTGGTCTTGCCCTGGGAGAGCACCGTGCCGGTGGCCTCCACCCGCCCCGTCGCCACCGAGACCGGGCGCAGGAAGCGGGTGACGAGGTCGACCGAGGTGTACCCGACCCCGGCGGGGAGCAGCGTGTGCACGGCGCAGCCGGCGGCGGAGTCGAGCAGCGCGGCGATGACCCCGCCATGGACGGTGCCCAGCGGGTTGTAGTGCCACTCGGCCGGGTCCATCGCAAACCGGGCCAGCCCCGGGCCGAACTCCACGGCGTCTATCGCCAGCGTCGCGGAAAAGGGCGGCGCTGACACGGCTCCCGCGAGCATCGCCTGCAACAGGTCCAGACCGGCCGCGGCCCTCGCAGCGGCTACCCCCGGTGCGGGGTCCGGCCAGGTGTACGCGCGGGTGCGCGGGGCCACCCGTCCGCCCGCAGGCTGGCCGTGGTCCGGCTGGTCCCCCGGGTCGACCGAGTCCACCGGGTCCACCGGGTCCACCGGGTCCACCGGGTCCACCGGGTCCACGGGGGCGACAGGCTCCGCAGGATCCAGGGGCTCCACGGACGGCAACCTAGCCACCCCGTGGGGGTCGGGCCAGCGACGGGGGACCACCGGCCCTGCCCCGCGGACCGGGCGGCGGCGCAGGCTGGCGAGGTGCTTGACCACATCGCCATCCAGTGCGCGGACGTCGCGGCGGCCGCCCGGTTCTACGACGCCGTCCTCGCCCCGCTCGGGGCGGCGCGGGTGATGTCGCCCGCGCCCGACATCATCGGCTACGGCGTCGCCGGCCTGCCGTGCTTCTGGCTGGGCCCGTCGACCGGCCAGGGGGTCGCCCGCGAGGCGCACCTGGCGTTCCACGCCGCCGACCGGGCGAGCGTGACGGCGTTCGCGCGGGCGGCAGTCGCCCAGGGCGCACCGGTGCTGCACGCACCGCGGGAGTGGCCGCAGTACCACCCTGGGTACTACGCCGCGTTCGTGCGCGACCCGGACGGCAACAACGTGGAGGCGGTCACCCACACCGGCTGAGCCCGGCACGGTCAGCCGGTGAGCTCCGCGGCGACGAGCTCGGCGATCTGCGCGGTGTTCAGGGCCGCGCCCTTGCGCAGGTTGTCCCCCACGACGAACAGGTCGAGGGAGAACGGGTCGTCCAGCGAGCGGCGGACCCGGCCCACCCAGGTGGGGTCGGTGCCCACCGCGTCGCCCGGGGTCGGGAACACCGCGGCCGCCGGGTCATCGGCCAGCCGCACCCCCGCCGAGGTTGCGAGCAGGGCCCGGGCCGCGTCCGCGTCGGGGGCCTCGGCGAAGGTGGCGTGCACCGCGAGGCTGTGCCCGGTCACGACCGGGACCCGGACGCAGGTCGCCGACACCGCCAGGTCGGGCAGGCCCAGGATCTTGCGCGACTCGTTGCGCACCTTCAGCTCCTCGCTGGACCAGCCGTCAGCACGCAGCGACCCCGCCCACGGCACCACGTTCAGCGCCAGCGGCGCGGGGAACGGGCCCAGCCCGTCGCCCAGCGCCGCACGCACGTCGCCGCTGACCGTCCCCAGGTCACCGGCTGCGACGACGCTGGCCAGCTGGGCGCGCAGGGTGTCGATGCCGGGCTGCCCCGCCCCGGACGCCGCCTGGTAGGACGCGACCACCAGCGAGGTCAGCGTGTAGGTGCGGTGCAAAGCCCCCATCACGACGATCATCGACAGGGTCGTGCAGTTGGGGTTGGCGACGATCCCGCGCGGACGGTTGCGCACCTGGTCGGGGTTGACCTCGGGGACCACCAGCGGGACGTCGGCGTCCATCCGGAACGCCCCGGAGTTGTCCACCGCCACCGCGCCGCGGGCCGCAGCGACCGGCGCCCAGTCCGCGCTCACCTCGTCGGGCACGTCGAACATGGCCACGTCGACGCCGTCGAACACCTCCGGCGTCAGCGCCGCCACGGTGACCTTCTCCCCGCGCACGACCAGCTCGCGGCCGGCGGACCGCGCGGAGGCCACGAGCCGGATCTCCCCCCACACGTCCGGCCGGGTGCTGAGCAGGTCCAGCATCACCGTCCCGACGGCGCCGGTGGCGCCGACGACGGCGAGGGTGGGGCGGCTCACCGACCCGTCCCGCCGTACACGACGGCCTCGCCGTCCCCGTCCAGGCCGAACGCGGTGTGCACCGCGGCGACCGCGGCGTTGACGTCGGCGGCGCGGGTCACCACCGAGATGCGGATCTCGGAGGTGGAGATCAGCTCCACGTTCACCCCGGCCTCGGCCAGGGCGCGGAAGAAGGTCGCCGACACCCCGGGGTGGGAGCGCATGCCCGCGCCCACGAGGGACACCTTGCCGATCTGGTCGTCGGTGGTGAGCTCGGCGAACCCGATCAGCCCCTGGGCCGCCTGCAGGGCGGCCAGCGCCGACGCGGTGTCCGCCTGCGGCAGGGTGAAGGAGATGTCGGTCAGCCCCGTGGAGGCGGCCGAGACGTTCTGGACGATCATGTCGATGTTGACCCCGGCCTCGGCGATCGCCTCGAAGATGGCCGCCGCCTCGCCGGGCTTGTCGGGGACCCCGACCACCGTCACCTTGGCCTCGCTGCGGTCATGGGCGACGCCGGAGATGATCGGCTGCTCCATCGCGGTTCCCTTCTCAGACAGCTCGGCGACCACCCAGGTCCCCTCCAGGCCGGAGAAGGACGAGCGGACGTGGATCGGCAGGGAGAAGCGGCGCGCGTACTCCACGCAGCGCAGGTGCAGGACCTTCGCGCCGCTGGCGGCCATCTCCAGCATCTCCTCGTAGGTGATGCGGGGCAGCTGCCGGGCGGCCGGCACGATGCGCGGGTCGGCGCTGAACACCCCGTCCACGTCGGTGTAGATCTCGCACGCCGAGGCACCCAGGGCGGCCGCCAGCGCCACCGCGGTGGTGTCCGAGCCGCCACGCCCCAGGGTGGTGATGTCCTTGGTGGACTGGCTGACCCCCTGGAACCCGGCCACGATCGCCACGGCCCCGTCGGCGACCGCCTGCTCGATGCGCCCCGGTGTGACGTCGATGATGCGGGCCCGGCCGTGGGTGGCGTCGGTGATCACGCCGGCCTGGGAGCCGGTGAAGGATCGCGCCTCCACGCCCAGGTCGGTGATGGCCATCGCCAGCAGCGCCATGGAGATGCGCTCCCCGGCGGTGAGCAGCATGTCCAGCTCCCGGGCCGCGGGCACCGGGGAGACCTGCTCGGCCAGGGTGATCAGGTCGTCGGTGGTGTCCCCCATGGCGCTGACCACCACCACGACGTCTTGTCCGGTGCGGCGGGTGGCAACGATGCGCTCGGCGACGCGGCGCACGCCGGCGGCGTCGGCGACCGAGCTGCCGCCGTACTTCTGGACCACGAGGGCCACGCCCGGCTCCTCCCGTGGTCGGCTGGGCGCGGCGCCGGCCGCCCGCGCGCTGGGACCCCAGGATACCGGCGCCGGCGGCGGGCCCCGGCCCCCCCGGTGCGGGGCTACTCCCGCAGCAGCGCGTCGGCGGCGGCCGCCGCCGCGTCCGCCTCGTCGGCGTCCAGCCGGTTGTGCGCCGCGATCGACAGCAGTGCCCACTGCGCGGCCAGGGCGCGCGAGCCCCAGCTGGACAGGTAGGAGAACTGCCACCAAAACAGCGCCTCGCTGACCCGGCCCGCCTCGTAGTGCCGCAGCCCGTGGTCGACGTCCCAGGCCACCGCCGCGACGTCGTCGCTGATCCGTCCGGCCTGCGGCCGGGCCGGCAGCAGCGGGTCGACGATCGTCGCGTAGTCGTCCAGCCCCTCCAGCAGGGCCGCCACCCCCTCGCGCACCCGGTCGACCTCGAGGTCGGGCCCCGCGTCGGGCTCGAAGCGGGCGGCCGGGACCACGTCGCTGACCGCGCCGAGCATCGCCCCCGCCATCGACACCTGGGCCAGCAGCACCAGCAGGGCGGAGACCGTCGTGTCCGGCTCCGCGTCCCCGACCACCTCGGCCACCCCGGTGAGGTAGGTACCCACGTGCGCGGCCACGTCGGCGGCGAAGTCCGCCAGCCCCGCGCCGTCGTCGCCTGGCTCAGACATCCAGCAGCCTCCGTCCCTCGAACGCCCGTCCCAGCGTGACCTCGTCGGCGTACTCCAGGTCACCGCCCACCGGCAGCCCGCTGGCCAGCCGGGTGACCCGCAGCCCCATCGGCTTGACCAGCCGCGCCAGGTAGGTGGCGGTGGCCTCCCCCTCCAGGTTCGGGTCGGTGGCCAGGATCAGCTCGCTGACCGTCCCGTCCGCGAGGCGGACCATCAGCTCGCGGACCCGCAGGTCGTCCGGGCCCACGCCCTCGATGGGGCTGATCGCGCCGCCCAGCACGTGGTAGCGGCCACGGAACTCCCGGGTGCGCTCGATGGCGACGACGTCCTTGGGCTCCTCGACGACGCAGACCACGGCGGGGTCGCGGCGCGGGTCCGCGCAGATACGGCACTCGTCGGCCTCGGCGACGTTCCCGCACACCCGGCAGAACCGCACGCGGTCCTTCACCGTCTGCAGCACCTGGGCCAGGCGTCGCACGTCGGCGGGGTCGGCAGCCAGCAGGTGGAAGGCGATGCGCTGGGCGCTCTTGGGACCGACGCCGGGCAGTCGGCCCAGCTCGTCGATCAGGTCCTGGACTACGCCCTCGTACATGGCAGTGCGTCCTCCTGTCGCCCCGGCGCCCAGCACCGGCCGCACCCCGTGGCGGCCGGGGGTGTGACCACGGTAGGCCTCACGGGCCCTCGCGCTCCTCGATGACCCGCCCACCAAGCTCGCGCGCGACCAGTGCGGCGCCGGCCAGGCCGGCATCGGGCGCGTCCAGGTCGTCCGCCGCCGGCAGGTCGGGCTCCACCGCCGGCTGCGGCTCGGCGACGGCAGCCGACCGGGCGCGGGCTGACGCCGGGGCGCTGGGCGGG
>Ga0209698_10006923_pt1 | contig 11980 bp, 8 predicted proteins | sample LitLauG_LLR_2012_FD_187203 | JGI IMG/M metagenome (GOLD analysis project Ga0209698, IMG submission 187203) | Freshwater sediment microbial communities from Pennsylvania, USA - Little Laurel Run_MetaG_LLR_2012 (SPAdes) (version 2) | ecosystem: Environmental > Aquatic > Freshwater > Creek >...
GGCGCTGATGTTTTTAGCGCTGGGCCTGTGGCTGCGCTGGCTAAAATCTCCTTCGCCTGCCGGGTGGACCTTAACGCTTGTCGCGCTGATGGCTGCCTATTTCACTCACCTGATTGGTTTTCTATTTGCCGGAGTGGTGGTGGGGTGCTACGCCATCACGCGCCCAAACCTTCGCGAATGGTTGCGCTCGGCAGCGCTATTTGTTCCGGGAATCATTTTCTATTTCATCTCCTCGCGCGCGGCCGAACATCAATCAGGGGGAGCCGTTTTTCGGCCTCTGGGCGATAAACTCGCGGCAGTCTTGCTGATTCTTCACGGATATTCTCATCGCCTTGATGTGATTTCCATTGCAGCCGTGGTGGGGTTTTTTGTTCTTGCCTGGGTGTGGAATCGTGAATTTCGCTGGCAATGGCGTTGGCTGATCGTGGCCGCGGGGATATTCATGACATTCGCTGCTTTGCCGGATGGGTACGGCGAAGGCTACGACATTGATATTCGCATTCTGCCAGTACTGTTCGTAGCGCTCTTCGCCGCGGCGCGAACCGGGCGGCGTGGATGGTGGCTCGGTCCAATCGCGCTACTGCTTTTCACCGCGCGCACCTATGACATAACCAATCATTTCCGCGCGGCTCAACCCGAATTGGCCGGAATGGCCGAAACATTTCGCATGACGCCGCGAAACGTGCGCGTGCTCCCCATCGTCGCGGGCCACGATGAAGATCCCATCCTTCAGTTTTACGCACACTTTTGGGGATATGGAGTGATCGAGCGCGGCTGGTTTTCGCCTTATCTTTTGGAATCGCCCGGCCTGCTCCCGCTGCATGTCTCCTTAGACACATACTCTCTAGATGGTTTTTGGGATCTAAGCTACCGCGAGAAGGTAGAATGGACGCAAGTACAAAGTGACTACGATTATGTGTGGGCGTACGACGTGCCAGGTTACGAAAGCGACCTGCGCAAAGTTGGGGATTTGATCTACGCCAGCGGGAAACTAAAGTTTTTCAAAATAAGAAAATAAAAGATCGAGTGGCCGGCGTGCACTAGCGGCGATCAGGCGCCGAGTGGCGAACATCGCTGCCCACCACCATGTAGATCACATCCTCGGCAATGTTAGTGGCGTGGTCGCCGATGCGCTCCAGGTTCTTGGCCACCAGGATCAGCTCAAACGCGGCAAAAACAACAGCGGAATCCCCCATCATGTAAGAAAGCAATTCACGGAAAATCTGGTCGCGGAGCTGGTCCACCTGGTCATCGCGCTTGAGCACCTCTTTGGCAAGGTCAACATCTTTGCGCACGAGCGCATTCAGCGAATCCCTCATCATCTCTTCGGCCAGTTCGCTCATGCGCGGCAGATCCACGTAAGGCTTCACGCGCGGGTGTCGCACGATTCGCTGGCCCGACTGCGCAATATTGACCGCCTGGTCGCCGATGCGCTCCAAATCGTTGTTGATTCGCGCCACGGCCAGCACAAAACGCAGGTCCGCGGCCATCAATTGATAGAGCGCGAGCAATTGAACAACGCGGTCGTCAATTTCCAATTGCAGTTCATTGATGGCCGGCTCTTCGTCGAGGACGGTGCGCGCAAGTTTTTCATCGGCATCCAGAACAGAGTGGATAGCCTGATGGACGGCTCGCTCCGCAAGGCTCCCCATCCAGAGCAGCCGCTCTTTCAGCTCTTCCAAATCCTTCTCGAAATGTCGCTCCATCAGGAATCTCCTGAATGCCCTAACTGACTACTCGTGCTACAGAGTTCATACACGGCTTTTGGCCATCCGCGGTAATCATTGCGAGCCAAAATATCATCCGAAGCGTCCCGTAATATACGCCTCCGTCCGCGGGTCGGTTGGCGTGGTAAACAACTGCGGAGTAGGGTTGAACTCCACCAGTTCCCCCGTGAGCATAAAAGCTGTGAAGTCGCTCACGCGAGCCGCCTGTTGCATGTTGTGGGTCACAATCACGATCGTGCAGTTTTCCTTCAACTGGATCAGCAATTCTTCAATCTTGGCCGTGCTGATGGGGTCGAGCGCCGAGCACGGTTCATCCAGAAGAAGGACTTCTGGATCCACGGCGAGCGCCCGCGCGATGCACAGGCGCTGCTGCTGGCCACCAGAGAGTCCATATGCCGATTTATTCAATCGGTCTTTCACCTCTTCCCAAAGTGCCGCGCGCCGCAGGCTGTGCTCGACGGCTTCATTGAGCGAGCCTTTGTGACCGTTGACGCGCAAACCGTAGGCAACGTTGTCATAAATGGACTTCGGGAACGGGTTCGGCCTCTGGAATACCATGCCAATGCGACGGCGCAGGCGCGTGACGTCCTGCCTCAAAATATCATCACCATCCAACAAGATCTGCCCGGTCAACCGTGTGTGTGCCAGTGTTTCGTGCATGCGGTTAAAGGTGCGAAGCAGCGTGGACTTACCGCAACCGGAAGGCCCGATCAAAGCTGTCACACGGTTCGTGGCGATGTTCAAGTTGACTTTAAATAGAGACTGCACCTTCCCGTAGTAGAAATTGAGGTCGGTCACCTTCATCCGCAACGGCAAGTCCTGCGCGGTTTCTTTCGATGCTCCAATCGGAATGGGGGGAACCGAGGTCATCGGATTCTCCTTGGCAAATACTTGTCTCGCGGATGCGGCCATCTCTTCCACTCCTTATCTTCCCTGTGCCGTCTGGCGGCCCAACACCATACGAGTGAGGAGGTTTGTGACCAAAACCAGGCCGAGTAAGACCAAGCCCGCCGCCCAGGCTTGCTGGTGAAGGTCGTCGTATGGAGACATTGCATAGTTATAGATTACAACAGGCAGAGCTGCAGTGGGCTGGTTCAATCCACTCGACCAGAATTGATTGCCGAATGCCGTGAATAATAGGGGCGCGGTTTCACCCGCCACGCGCGCCAGAGCCAGCAGGATCGCCGTTATGATACCACCCGAAGCGGCTGGCACCACAACAGTCAAAATCGTGCGCCATTTACTCGCGCCCAGCGCCATGGCGCCTTCACGCAGCGAACGTGGGACACTTTTTAAGAATTCTTCACAACTCCTCAGGATTACGGGGATCATCATTACGCCCAGCGCAAATCCTCCGGCGAGAGCCGAGAAATGGTGCATAGAAACCACAACAACAGAGTATGCAAAAATTCCGATCACGATTGAGGGCACGCCATTCATTAAATCGGCGGCATAACGAATGAAAAACGCCCACGTTGCTCCAGCGTATTCCGCTAGATAAATGGCCCCGATAAGCCCGATCGGTATACCAATGCAGGCCGCAATCAGCAGAAGTTTCGCGCTGCCAACGATTGCATTTGCAATTCCTCCGCCCACTTCACCAGTGGGTGCCGGTAAATTTGTGAAAAAAGTCCAATGGATCGATCGCCCGCCATTCCAAGCCAGGAAACCCAGAATTACGAAGAGAGCGGAAACGGTCACCAGCGCGCACACACCCGTAAGGCTCAACATCACAGCGTTCAAACTCTTGCGCCAGATGGTGCGGACCGTCATTGCCCCTGCACCCCCGAACCCTTTCGCGCCGTCATGATAATGAGAATCCTCGCCAGCGCGTTCAAAACCAAGGTTAGCAAAAGCAGCACCAAGCCCAGCTCAGTCAGCGCGCTCAGGTGAAGGTTGCCCGCGGCCTCCGCATATTCATTGGCGATGACCGCGGCAATACTGTAGCCGGGCGAAAGAAGCGAGGCAGAAACCTTGGGCTGATTTCCGATTACCATGGTCACGGCCATGGTCTCCCCAAGTGCGCGCGCCATGGAAAGGAATATGGAACCCATAATCCCAACTCCGGCATAACTGACAACGACTTTCCAAGTTGTTTCCCAGCGAGTGGCGCCGAGCCCCAGTGATGCCTCGCGCTGGTCTTGGGGCACGGCCAGAAGCACTTCCCGGGACACGGAAATAATATAGGGAACGGTCATGACGGCCAATACGATTCCAGCCGTAAGAAACCCAACCCCATATGCTGGGCCCTTAAACAAAGGCAAGAAGCCCAGGGTCTTTTTAAGAAACGGTTCAATATCGCTGCGCATGATAGGGACAAGCGTGAAAACTGCCAGTAACCCGTAGATGACGCTCGGAACGGCGGCCAGCAGATCGATGATAAATGAAAGGCCACGGGAGAGTTTGGGAGGAGCCAATTCGGAGAGAAAGATGGCGGCGCCTATCCCCAGCGGCACGGCAATCGTAAGTGATACGGCCGTGGTAACCAAGGTGCCATAGATGAATGGCCAGGACCCGAATTGGCCGAAGATAGGATCCCAGGTTGAAGTGTAAAAGAAACTAAATCCAAATTTGTGCCGGGCAAGCCCGGAATTGATCCAAAGTTCATAGATTAACAAGATGGTGATAAGCAAGATGGTGGCAGCAAACGCAAATGTGACGGCATGAGCGAGTTCATCGCCATCTCGGAGCAAATTCAGCAGGGCCTGCGTGCGGGAAACCGGACGCGCAGGCCCAGCTGTAGTAGATAGAGTTCCCATGGGTTTTTGGCGGCCAAGCAGGCCCGCTGGTTATTTTATTAGCGAGATTGCTTTCGCCTCTTTGACTACGACCGGAGGCGGCAGCTTCGCGTAGGCAAGCCCTTCACAATATCCCTGTCCATCCTTCAACATCCAGTTCAGAAATCCTTTGATGATTTCACGCTTGCCAGTATCCTGGATTTGCGCGGGGATCAGTAACCAAGTGAAACTGGAGATGGGATAGGCAGTCTTTCCGGGAGCATTCGTGATGGAGACACGGAAATCCTCAGGCATATCCTTCGCCGCTCCTGCCGCGGCTTCTGAAACCGAGGCCAGAGTTGCCTTCACAAAATTTCCGGCCGAATTCTGGACGTCCCCAAATTCAATTTTGTTCTGGATTGCGTAGGTCAACTCGATATAGCCAATCGAATTCGGCGTCTGCTTTATCAAGCCTGCCACGCCGTCATTCTTGGCTCCTCCGAGGCCGGTCGGCCAGTTAATCGAAGTGCCCGGCCCGCCGGTCTTTGCCTTCCATTCGGGGCTGACTTTGGAAAGGAAGTCGGTCCAGATATACGTGGTGCCGCTCCCATCCGAGCGATGGACCACAACGATGTCCTCGCCAGGAAGCTTGACTCCAGGATTGGCCTTGGTGAGTTCGGGATCGTTCCATTTGTTAATTGTACCCAGGAAGATTCCAGCGAGGGCTTTGCCGGTGAATTTAAGGGAAGTGTTAACCCCAGGGACATTGTAACTTGGGACGTCCGCACCGAGCACGGTCGGGAAATGCAGGATCTTAAAGCCGGCCTGGCCAAGCTGCTCGTCGGTCATCGGTCCATCAGAAGCGCCGAAATCCACTGTTTTGGCAATCAATTGGCGGATACCACCGCCGGACCCGACGGGCTGGTAATTGACTTCGATTTTGGGGTTGATCTTCTTGTAGGCATCAAACCATTTTGTGTAGATGGGAGCCGGGAATGTGGCGCCGGCAGCCTGAAGCTGAACCGTCCCGCCTTGAGCGGCGACAAATCCAGCAATCCCGAGACACAGGGACACAATAAGCACTGGCTTTTTCATTTGGATGTCTCTCCTCCGTGGGAGGCATTCTTGCTGGCTATTGTTACAATCTTGTTACAAAGGGAAGAATTAGGGGTGAATGAGGTAACCTGTTTATTTTCCGTAAGTTAGACTGATGGGTTGGCTTTAAACGCCACTGGGTTACTTGAGTGAGGTTTACTCTAAGATATCACCGCGAGTAGGACTTGATTTGCTTCTGGATGAACGTCTATCATTCCAGATGCAAGGAGCTTCGGGCCCGCGGGAAAGATGGAAACCTTCGCATCAGATCTGAGGTCAGTCCGTTGAGCGCAAGTATGAACTCGGTGGCCACAACCAAGAGGAACTCCGCCCATCTTTGGGACGGAGTGTTTTGTCTTGTGGTAGCGCTGCTCGCGTTGAGCTTGGCCGGACAGGCCGTCCGCGCCAAGGCTTCCCATTACTGTGGAAAGTCGCCTCAATCAGTTTATTTCTCATCTTCAGTAAAGATCGCCAACCTGGCGCAAAACTATTCCACCACGCCGGAGCATCAAGCGATTGTTCCAGTTGTTTTTTCGATGCGGGAACCGAGGCCTTCGCGCGACGAGTCCAGCACTGATTCACACCCATCGAAATTGTCACGACCAATAACTTCGCGCCTGCTTCGCTCCCCTCCCGAAACTCTCTAGCCATTCTCCTTTTCGTTTTCTAGACAGTTGACATTTGACCGCGGTTGCCCGTAAACCAACCGCAGAGAGTTCCCGGAGTCCGCGGACCATTAAGGAGCACACGGATGACTCCTCAACTTACTTCCGAGCAGATCCAGTTGTTGGCCCGGCTTGATTCATGCACTGTGGCCAACGCGATCGAGGAATTCCACGTGCGCCTTCGCAACGAAGGTTTTTGCGACGGCACCATCCGGTGCATGTTGCCTTCACTTCCACCCATTGCGGGATATGCAGTCACGGCGAAAATCCGATGCTCGGTGCCGCCCACCTTCGGCCACAGCTTCCACGACCGAACAGACTGGTGGGACTTAATACTCCGAACACCCACACCTCGGATCGTTGTCCTGGAGGACGTGGACACACACCCTGGCGTTGGCGCATTCATCGGCGAACTGCACGGTAACATCATCAAAGCGCTTGGTTGCGTAGGCTGCATAACTAACGGTGCAGTCCGGTATCTGCCCGCCGTGGAAAAAATTGGGCTGCAGATGTTTGCCGGCAGTGTTTCGGTATCGCATGCCTTCGCTCATCTGCTTTCTTTTGGCGAGCCGGTGGAAATTGGCGGGATGAAAATTCGCACCGGAGATTTGCTGCATGCGGACCGGCACGGAGTGCTCAATGTGCCCCTTGAAATCGCGCCGGAAATCCCTGCGATGGCGGCGAAGTCCAGCGCGAAACGGAATCGCATAATTGAATTCTGCCGTTCGACCAGTTTTTCCATTGAGGGTTTGCGGAAGATGATTCAGGAATTGGAATGAATAAGCGAATCGGAATGAATCTAAATAAAGAGGCCGGGCAATCCTATGAAGTCAAAAATTAAACGTAGCAGCAATTCTTGTCGGCGCATGGCCAGGGTGGCCACAGTTTCCTGTTTTGCGGGGATGCTGTTGGCCATGGGCTGTTCGCACCAGGGTGGTTCCGTTGGCGCGGACACCGCGAACGTACGAACAGTAGCCGTGGCCACCGTCCAGCGCGGTTCATTGGCACGAACGCTCGACGTCGCCGCCGAATTTCGCCCCTTTCAGGAAATCGACCTGCTCGCCAAGGAAGCAGGCTACGTCAAAGAAATAAATGTGGACGTCGGTGATCACGTCCACAAGGGCCAGCTCCTGGCAGTCCTCGAAGTGCCTGAGCTTCAAGACGAAGTGAACCAGGCGAACGCCGAACTTAAGCGCTCAGAGGACGAAATCACCCGCGCACAGGCCGACCAACGCCGTGCCCAGGCTGCATATGAGGTTGCCCATGTCACCTATACCCGGCTCGCGACGGTGGTAAAGACTCGGCCTGAACTCATCGCCCAGCAGGATGTTGACGACGCTGCGGGGAAGGACCAACAAGCCCAGGCGCAAGTGGATACGGCAAAGGCCGCGCTGGCATCTGCTCAGCAACAACTGGAAGTGGCCCGCGCCAAGCTCCAAAAAACGCGGACTCTTCTGGCCTACGCGGAAATCCGCGCCCCATTTGACGGCGTAATTACCAGGCGCTACGCGGATAAAGGAGCCATGCTCGCTGCGGGCACTTCCTCGGAAAAACAAGCCATGCCTTTGGTGCAACTCTCGCAAAATGGACTTTTGCGCCTGACCATCCCAGTCCCTGAGTCGGCGGTGTCGCTGATACACATCGGCTCGCCGGCCACCATTCACGTCCCCGAATTGAATCGCGATATTCCAGGAAAAGTTTCCCGTTTCGCCGGCATGGTCACTACGGACACGCGCACGATGGACACGGAAATCGATGTGCCCAATCCGCGGTTCGAGTTGACTCCTGGAATGTATGCCAACGTATCGCTGGTCCTCGATCAGCAGTCCAATGCGGTGATCGTTCCGGTAGAAGCAATGGTCCGCGTGGGCGATAAAGCCACGGCCATGGTTGTCAACGCGTCGGGGCAATTGGAAGAGCGCGAACTAAAGGTGGGCATTGAAACCGCCAATCGCGTCCAGATTCTTTCGGGTCTGAAGGAAAATGAACTTGTAGTGGTCGGCAGCCGCAGCCAGTTGCGAGCAGGTGAAAAAGTTCAGCCTAAGCAAGCTCCACCCGCGGATCAAGGGAGTCACTGATGCCCCGATTCTCGATCCGCAATCCCTACTTCATCATTGTCGCTTGCCTAGTGATTGTTTCCATCGGAACGGTGAGCTACGTTCGCATGCCGGTGGACCTGTTCCCCAACATCAACATCCCGGTGGTTGAAGTCGCCACGTTCTACAACGGCATGCCACCTGAAGAAATCGAAAATGAAATCACCAGCGTTTTCGAGCGTTTTTTTACGCTCGGTTCCGGGATTGACCACATGGAATCCCGCTCCCTGCCCGGAGTAAGCATTATCAAAATTTTTTTCCAGCCGGGCACGGATCCGGACGCAGACGTATCCGAAATCTCGAACCTGGCGATGGCTGACTTGCGCCGCCTTCCGCCAGGAACCTTTCCGCCTATCGTTTTGAAGTTTGACGCATCCAGTCTGCCCGTTTGCCTGGTTACATTGAAAGGGGAGGGCCTTAGCGAAACGCAGTTGCGCGACGTCGGACAGTTCACCGTGCGTACTCAGCTGGCCGTCGCTCAAGGGGCTTCGGTGCCGCAGCCATTTGGTGGACGCTACCGCCAAATTATGGTGTACGTGGACCCCAGCAAGCTGCAGGCCCACGATTTAAGCTTGATGGACGTGGTCCGCGCTGTGAATGACGCCAACCTGATTCTCCCCGCAGGCGACGCCAAGATCGGTCCTTACGACTACAACATTTATACCAACAGCCAGATCGCCTCCATGTCGGACATCAACAAGCTTCCCATTAAGACCGTGGGGACCGCGCCTGTAACAGTCGGCGATGTCGGGGTGACCAAGGACGCATCCACGATTCAAACCAACATTGTCAGAGTGGATGGCCAGCAGTCCGTCTATCTCCCGATCATGAAGCAAGGCGGCGATACCAATACCATTGCTGTTGTAGATGAAGTCCGCGACGTCCTCGCACACCTGGTGGACGTTCCCAAGCAACTTGAGAAGCACGTGGTTTTCGATCAATCCGAGTTCGTGAGGAGCGCCATTGAAACCATATTCCGCGAAGGAACCATTGGATTGATCCTTACTGCATTGATGGTGCTCATCTTTTTGTCCAGCCTTCGCGCGACTTTGGCGGTCTTTCTTTCCATCCCGCTGTCCGCGCTTGCCGCGGTGATCTGTCTTTATTTCGGCGGCGGCTCCATTAATTCGATGGTACTCGCCGGACTGGCCATCGTCTTCTCGCGCTTAATCGATAATTCCGTAATCGTTCTGGAAAATATTTTTCGGCACCTGGAAATGGGGGAACCCCCCGAGGTCGCCGCGGAAAAGGGCGGACAGGAAGTCGCGCTGGCCGTGCTTGCCGCGACAATTACCAGCGCGGTTGTATTCTTCCCGGTAACTTTCCTTTACGGCGTAAGCCGCTTTCTGTTTTCCGCGCTTGCTCTCGCGGTTGTGCTGGCGCTCTTCGCCTCTTATTTCGTCGCTCTCACGGTCGTGCCATTGTTCTGCGCCAAGCTCATTAAGTCGCATTCCCATGCCGCTTCGGAGGTCAACGAATACGAGGAGCTGACCGGGGACACTTTGAAGAAAACCAGGAAAACGCTGGGCCAGCGTTTCAACGAACACTTCTATCGAGTTTTTGAGGCTATGTTGAAACGCTACGACTACGAAGTGAAAAAACGGATCGAGCATCCCTGGCGGGTTGTCGGCGCCGTTGCCGTGGTATTCCTCCTCAGTTTGTTGCTGTTTCCACTCCTGGGCGAGGCTTTCTTTCCCCGGTCGGACGCCGGCGAATTCGTCATCACGCTCAAGGCTCCTTCCGGCACGCGTATTGAGGTGACCAACGAAATTGTGGGACAGGCTGAGAACATTGTCCGCAAGGTGATTCCTCCGAATGAACTTCGCCTAATCGTTTCCAATATCGGCATCACCTCGGATTTTTCAGCCATGTACACAACCAACTCAGGCCCGCACACAGCTACGATTCAGGTGGAGCTAAATGGCGGCCACAAGACCAGCAGCTTTGATTACATGGATCGTGTTCGCGAGCAAATCAATTCGGAAATGCCCAACGTCAGCACCTTTTTCACCTCGGGGGGCGTTCAGGAAGCAGTCCTCAATCAAGGTTTACCTGCGCCAATCGATATTCAAATCGTAGGATCACGTCTGGAAAGCACTTATGCCGTGGCACAGGATCTCGCTCACCAGATTCGCGCAGTACCCGGCGTCAGTGGCGTCTACATTCCTCAGGATCTCGACTATCCATCGTTGCGGGTAAACGTGGACCGCATTCGCGCCGGCGAACTCGGGCTCAATCAAAAGGAAGTGGTCGACAATGTCGTTACCGCCCTTACTTCCAACGGAATGATTGCGCCCAGTTATTGGGTGGACCCGAAATCCGGCATCGAATACTTGCTCACAGTCCAATACAACGAACAGCAAATCAATTCTCTGGGCGATGTGCGCAACATTCCCATTCGCTCGCAAAATCAGACGCATGCCTCGTTGCTCGATGCCGTAAGCAAGATTGCTCCTTTCCAGGCGCCCACTGAAGTGGATCACTACCAAGTCCAGCGCGTCATCGATATTTACGTGACCCCAAAGGGCGAGGATTTGCGGCGGGTGGCCAATGCGATTGATGGCATTTTGGCGCACACCAAGTTGGAAGAAGGAATACGCGTCGAGTTGCATGGCATGGTTCTGGGGATGAAGGCTTCGTTTGTCAGTTTCGGACTGGGCCTGCTTTTCTCATTGTTGCTGCTTTATTTGGTTTTGGTCGCTCAATTTCGGTCTTTTATTGACCCATTCTTAATCTTGCTGGCTGTCCCTCCCGGGCTCACCGGCGTATTGATATTGCTCTACACAACCGGCACGACGCTGAACGTGCTGTCGTTGATGGGCATCATCATGATGGTTGGGATGGTGGTATCGAACAGCATCCTCATTGTTGAGTTCGCCCACCGGCTTCAGGAAGAAGGCCGCACGGCGCGCGATGCCGTGGTGGACTCCTGCCGCATCCGACTGCGCCCGATTCTGATGACCTCGCTGGCCACAGTTTTCGGATTGATCCCCATGGCGCTGAAATTTGGCACGGGCAGCGAAGCCTATGCGCCGCTGGCCCGCGCCATCATCGGCGGGCTGGTGGTCTCCGTAGTTGTGACGATTTTTATCGTTCCGGCTGCGTACATTCTGGTATTCGGACGCCGCCCCGGAGCGTCGGAAATTTCCGGAACTCAGGAGGCATAATGCGTTCGTTGTTGCGAATATTTATTCTTACTGTTTGTATTTTGTTGATGGCCTGTCTGATCGTGCCGCAGTCTTTACCTGCTTCCCAAACGCATAGCCAGCCCTCGGCGCAGGTCCCCGCGCACTTGACTCTTGACGATGCCCACCGAATCGCTCTGCAGAATCATCCACAAATTCAGGCCGCACAATCGGCAGCGGCGGCGGCGGGCGAAATCACGACTCAAGCGCGTTCTGCCTACTACCCGAACGTATATGGGAGCATCACCGGTGCGGAAGCCGATAACGGCAGTCGAATTGCCGCTGGATATTTGAACAATCCGAGCGTGTTTAACCGGTTTGCCTCCGGCGTCAGCATGGAACAACTGGTTACTGATTTCGGGCGCACTCAAAACCTTGTGGCCAGCGCCAAGCTGCAGGCGCAAGCCGCGGAAGCGGGCGTTAATTTTTCGCGCGCTGATGTCCTGCTCTCCGTGGACCGGGCGTTTTATGGCGCACTACGCGCGCGGGCGATAC
>Ga0209698_10006924_pt1 | contig 11980 bp, 12 predicted proteins | sample LitLauG_LLR_2012_FD_187203 | JGI IMG/M metagenome (GOLD analysis project Ga0209698, IMG submission 187203) | Freshwater sediment microbial communities from Pennsylvania, USA - Little Laurel Run_MetaG_LLR_2012 (SPAdes) (version 2) | ecosystem: Environmental > Aquatic > Freshwater > Creek >...
ATGGCGAAGCGCTGGCCGAACATAGTAGCGAGGTGGCAGCAGGTTTCGCCCATCCCGATCACGGGAATATCGACGATCGAGCGCACCTCGCGCAGCATCGGATTGGGCAGCGTACACATGGCGAAGGCGTCGAAGCCCTCGGCCGCCGCCTTCCGGCCCGCGGCGACCCATTGGTTGCCGTGGATCCAATAGGTATAGCCGTAACCGATATCGTCGCCAGGATAATCGCCGGGATAGGTGCCGGGCGCCTGGCCATGGAACACGACCTCGGTATCAGGACGCAGCACTTTCCCCAAATGGGCGCGCATCGCGTCTTCATAGCCGGGCAAATCGCCGAGAACCGTGAAACTTTGATGCCAGATCCGCATGATCGACCTCCTTGTTCAGAACCAGGCCCAGAGGTCCTCTTTGCGCGCCAGTTCCCCGCTGGCGCCGTCGAAGACGAGCCGGCCCGACTTTAGCACGATCGCGCGCGAGACGATCTTCAACGTCGCGGGAATGTTCTGCTCGACGACGACGACGGCCGTTTTGGATTCGCGATTGACCCGCACGAGGCTTTCCATGACGTCGCGCACGATCACCGGCGCCAGACCCGTCGACGGCTCATCCAGCAGCAATATGCCTGGCTTTGTCATCAGCGCCATGCCGAGCGCGAGGATTTGCTGCTGACCGCCGCTGAGGGAAGCCGCCATCTGCGCGCCGCGCTGTTTCAGAATCGGAAACAGACGATAGATGTCCTCGACGTCCACGTCCGGATGGCGCAGGCCGGCGATCGTCAGGTTCCGCCGGACGGTCAGTTCGCGAAACACGTTGTGACCCTGTGGCACGAAGCCGATGCCGAGGCGAACATTCAGGTGGACGGCGCGGGGGATGATAGGCTGGCCGCGCCAGGCGATGTCGCCGGAAACCTCGGTCATGTCACCCACGGCGCAGCGCATCAGGGTGGTTTTGCCGGCGCCGTTATGGCCGAACACAGCGACCATCTCACCCTCGGCGACGGTGAAGCCGATGTCCTTCAACACCGGCACGCCGCCATGGCCGGCGGAGACGTTGCTGAAAGACAACATCGCTCAGACCCCGAAATAAAGTTCGGTGAGGGCGGCGCTGGCGATCAGTTCCTCCACCGTGCCATCCTGCAAAATTCTGCCATTCGCCATGAACACCGCGCGCGAACACAGGTCGCGGATGAAGGATACGTTGTGTTCGACGACGCAAACGGCGCGGCCCGACGCGGCTTCCTCGCGCACCACGCGCTGCATGGTTTCATAGGCGGCGCCCTCGACGCCGGCCATCGGTTCGTCCAGCAGCAGCACCGGACCGTCGTTCATCAGCGTGCGGGCAAGGCCGATCAGCTTCTGTTGCCCGAACGGCAGGTCGACGACCATCTCGTTGGCGGTCTGTTCCAGTCCCATGCGCGCCAGGGTGTCCATCGCGCGCGCCAGCGCCGCGCGCTCCGCCTGCCGCACCGCGCCCCGCGTGAACGCCACGCGCAGAATCGATTCTCCCGGGTAAGTCCTGGGTGCGACGAGCAAATTCTCCAGCACGGTCATGGTGCGAAACAGCAACATGTTCTGCCACGTGCGCGCGATACCCAGCCGCGCGCGGCGGTACAGGGCGGCGGCGTCGATCGCCACGCCGTTCAGGTAGATCGAGCCCGCGTCCGGCCGCAGCACGCCCGAAATCAGGTTGAACAGCGAGGTCTTTCCAGCGCCGTTCGGCCCGATCAACCCCAGGATCTCGCCCCGGCCGATCGTCAGATTGATCGCATCCGAAACGACGATGCCGCCGAACCGCTTGCACAGGTTCTCGGTCCGCAACACCGGGGTCACAGCGTCTTCCTGGCGAGGCCGACGATCCCGGCGGGCCGCAAAAACAGGAACAGCAGCACCAGCATGGTGAAAATGATGCCCTGCGCCGGCGCCATGATGCCTGGCGGTAAATTCAGAAACGTGATCGCCTGCGGGATGGCCAGCAACAGCACCGCGCCCACCACCGGCCCCCAGGTCGTTCCCATGCCGCCCAGTACGACCATCGTCAGGATGGCGGCGGATTGCAGCACGTCGAACTGATCTGGACTAATGTATTGAAAGTAATATGCGTAGACGCCGCCCGCGATTCCCGCGATGCCGCAACCGATGGCGAAGATGACGATCTTCATGCTGGTGGCGTCCCGGCCCAACGCGGTAAAGGCGAGTTCCTCGTCGCGCATCGCGGTGATGGCGCGGCCATAGGGTCCTTTCACGATCGCACGGATGCCGAGCACCGTCGCGACCGCCAACGCCCCCGACACAATCAGGAAAAACGGCGTCCGTGCCGCCCCCGTCACCGTGCCAGGTATGCCGGTCAATCCTCCTGGACCTCCGGTGAAATCCAGGTTCTTGATTAACTGCAACAAACCGAGTTGAAATCCCAGGCTGGCGATCAGCAGATAATCGCCCGATACCCGCAACGCCGACGCCGCCAGCAGCACAGAGGCGAGCATCGCCGCCAGCCCGCCGAGCACGACGTTCAGCGGCGCCGGCATCCCGGAATGAATGGCCAACAGGCCCGCGGTATAGGCGCCGGTGGCGAAAAAGATCGGATGCGCGACGGTGGACAGGCCGCCATAGCCGATGACCAGATCGTAGCTGGAACTGAGGATCACATAGATCGCGATCAGCACGCCGATGGTCGCGAGGTATTCCATGCCCTAGCGTCCCGCCAGCAGCAGACGCAGCGGCGGCAGGCGCACGCCGCGCGGAAACAACAGGATGGTGACGAATAAGACGCCATAGAGCAGCAGATTTTGCCAGCGCGAATCGATGACCAGAATGGAAAAGCTTTGTAGCAAGCCCAGGAAAACGGCGGCCGCGGCGGCGGCGAAGACCCGGCCGATACCGCCGAGCAACGTGCCGATGACCGCCGTCAGGATGAGTTCCAGCGGCGAGTTCGGCACCACGCCGCCATGCGTGCCGACCAGATACATGGCGGCGACGATGAACAACGCCGCGATCGCCGACACCACCCGCCAGGCGCGTTTGGCGCTGATGCCGTAAAGTTCGGCGAGGCGCGCGTTGTCCGCGACGGCGCTGAGGAACTGGCCCTCACGCGACCAGGCGAGGAAAGCGTAAAGCAGCGCCAGGCCACCGGCCGCGACGCCGACCGCGACTTTGTCCCAGTCGCTGACGGCGACCTGGCCGATGATCGTGACCGGGGACAGGATGCTTTTGAACAGCGTTTCCGGTTCGGTTCCGAACAGCAACGTGATCACATAGATGATGAATTCGGACAGGATCAGCGTGAATATGAAGAACGTCAGGTTGCCGGAGCCGCGGTCGCGCAGCACCTGAAGTCCCCAGACCTCGATCGCCAGGGACGCCGCGCCGGTCAGCACGGCCGCCGCGAGCAACGCCGCGGCGAGTGGCCATTCCAGACCGTTCAACACGAAAAACATCGTATAAAACGCGATCGCCATCAGTCCGGCATGCGCGAAATTCCACAGGCCGGTGACCTTCAATGTCAGCGCGAACCCGACGGTCATCAACACATAAGGCGCCGACGTCGCGATCCCCGTCCACAGGATCTGCGCCAGGATGACCGGATCGAGCACGGCGTATGCCTCAGCCTCCCTCCTTCAGGTCAACGTCGCCAGCGGAACAAACGCGCCCTTCTCGACCGTCAGCAGATAGACCGGCTTGTTCACCCGGTGTCCGTCGATAATCATCTTTCCGGTCATCGGCAGATCGAATTCCTTCACCGTCAACAGCGCTTCCTTCAGCGTATCGCCGGTCGCGGGCAACGACTTCTTATCGAGATATTCGTACAGCGCCTTGGTCAGCCAGACCATATCGTACTGGTACTGATCGTATGGCAACCCGTTCGGCACGCGGTTCTGCGCGGCCTTCCATTCGTCCAGCAGTTTTTGCACGTTCTTGTTGTCGTTCACGCCGGGCGCCAGGGAGGTGACGATCAATCCTTCCGCCGCCGGACCAAGCTGCTCGAGAATCTTCGGGTTGTAAGCGGCGGAGTAACTGGTGACCCGCTGTTGCATTCCCAGTTGCCGCATTTGCGCGATGACCTGCGGCGTGTCGGCTGTCAGGCCGTGGATGTGAACGGTATCGGGGTTCGCGGCGCGGGTCTTCAGCAACATGCCGGTGAACTCGGTCGCTTTTGGGTCATAGGCCTCGAACGCGACGACGGTGCCGCCGGCGGTGGTGAAGGTGTCGCGATACAGTTTCGCCGCCTCGATTCCGGTATCGTTGTTGATGTACAGCACCGCGGCGTGGCGCTTGCCGAGCGTCGTGTACATGTACCGGGCGAGTTTCGTCACGTCCACGTCGGCCAGCGGGAACGTGGTGTAAACGTAATCGCCCAGATGCGCGATTTCCGGCGCGTTGGCACCGTTGTTGATGGCCAGGACCTTTTCGCGATTGGCGATCGGGGCGATCGCTTTGACCACGGCGGACCAGGAGACGAAGAACATCGGCATTTTCTCGACGCCGATGAAGCGGTTCGCCGCGTTGATGCCGAGTTGCGGTTCCGCCTGCGTATCGAGGGCGACGATTTCGACCTGACGGCCCGCGATGCCGCCGGCGGCGTTCACATCGGCCGCGCCCATGCGCATGCTGGTGTCGAAATCCTTACCATAACCGGCCTGCGACCCGGTCAGCGGCAGCGCGCTGCCGATGCGTACGGGTTCCTTCGCCTGCGCGCGAACAACGGATGGCAGGCTCAGGCCAGCCAAAGTGGCGGCGCCGAGGACCGAGCGACGGGTTGGGTAAAGCATGACGCGCCTCCTTGATGCCGCGTCTGCGCGCGACCCCGCCGGTTATCCCATCCTTTTCATGCGCGCGCTACCGGTCGAGGCCGGCGAGTTCTCCGACGGTCAGGGGGCGCGCGGGGAAGCGGGTGCGGTACGGTTCGACCGTGCGAGGATGCAGGTCCCGCGCCGCGGCGAGCACCTCGGCCGCGGTTGTTCCGCACATGCGTCCCTGGCAAGGCCCCATGCCGCAGCGCGTGTAGGCCTTCAACTGATTGAGGCCGGAACAGCCGAGTTTCACCGCGGCCCGAATCTGTCCGGCGGCGACTTCCTCACACCGGCAGATCAATACGGAATCGTCCGGATCGACCGGGCGCGGCGCGAACAGCGTATCGATGAACGGCCGCGAGGCCATGGCCCGCCGGTGTTCGGCGCGGGCCGGCGCGGCCTCGGCGTCCCGGCGCGCGCGATCGATGAAGCCCAAGGCATGCGCGCAACCCAGCGCGGCGATTCGTCCCGATGCCACGGCGGCCTTCGCGCCGCCGACGCCCGCGCCGTCGCCCGCGACGATGATGCCTGGCACGGTCGTTTCGCCCCATGCATCGGTCTGGGGCCGCCAGCAGCGCCGCGCCTCCTCCCAGACATGCGCGCAGCCAAGGGCGCGGGTGAGTTGGATGGACGGGATGACACCGTCATGCAGCAGCAACAAATCGGCGGATTCCCAGCACAACGAGCCATTCACGCGAAACACGATGTGGCGCAAGCCGCCGTCGCCTTCCGCCCGCGGGCCGGAAGCGCGGATGATCGGCACGCCGGCCCGGCGAACTTCCCACAGCCAGCCAAGTCCCTGGCGCGCATCGGCGCGCGCCGCCAGCAAATGACGCAGCGCCCGCCAGCGCGCGGACCGATCGCTGAGATCCAGAATTCCGGCGATGCGCCCGCCGGCACGGATCGCCTGCGCGGCGTACAGGACGACCAGCGGCCCCTGCCCGGCGATCCAGGTCGCGCCATCCGGCACCAGACCGCCGGTCTTCAACGCGATTTGCGCGGCGCCCACGGTCATCACTCCCGGCAGGGTCCAGCCCGGTATCGGCATCGGCCGCTCGGTCGTTCCGGTGGCGAGTAAAATCCGCCGTGCGCGTAACGTGTTCGCCGCGCCGCCGCCGGACCAGAACACGGTGCCGTTCGGCTCGATCCCCCACACGCCGGCCCCGTAATGGGTTTGCACGCCGCTGGCGGCGAAGGCGCGGATCAGGTCGAGGCCCGCCGCTTCGTCAGGATCGGTGGCGCCGCGCGCTTCCAATGCCTGCCAGATACGGCCGCCCGGTGCGCGGTTTTCGTCCAGCAGCACCGTCGAAAGGCCAAGCCGCGCCGCTTCCGTCCCGGCCGCGAGTCCGGAGGGTCCGGCGCCGACGATGACGAGGTCAGCCTCGCTGCGTGTCAACGCGCAGCCCTTCCCGTGCCGGCGTCATGCAGGTGCGCACACCGCGGGCGCCGTCGACAACCGCGACGCAATCGAAACAGGCGCCCATCATGCACCATGGCCCCCGCGGCGCGCCCGATACCGGCGTTTCGCGCGTGACAAAAATGCCGGCGGCCAGTAACGCGGATGCGACGCTGTCCGCTTCCCGCGCGGCGACCGGACGCCCGTCGAACACGAACGTCAGAGGGGTTCCGGCGCCGCGCCGGAACATTCAGCCGACCTGGCCCTTCGGCAGTTTCTTCTCCACGATCGCGCCGTACAAAGCGACGCCATAGGGAATGATCTCGTCGTTGAAGTCGTATTTGTGATTATGCAGCGCGGCGCTCTCGCCGTTGCCCAGATTGATGTGCGCGCCGGGGACCTGTTCCATCATGAAGCTGAAGTCTTCCGAGCCCATGCCGGGCGGCGAATCGCGATCGACGTTGGCCTCGCCCACGAGTTCCGCCGCGGCGTCGCCATACAGCTTCGCTTCGGCCTCGTTGTTGACCATGGACGCGAAGATGATGCGGAAGTCCAGCGTTGCCTCGGCGCCGAAGCCGGCGGCGACCGCTTCGGTCAGGCGGCGCATGTTCGTTTCGATCGTCTGCATCGTCTCGCGCCGCATGGTGCGCACGGTGCCGGCCATCGACGCGGTTTGCGGAATGACGTTATAGGCATCGCCGGACTGGATGCGGGTGATGCTCAGCACCGCCGTGTCGCGCGCCGATATGTTGCGGGAAACGATCGATTGCAGCGCGGTGCCCAGATGGCAGGCGACGAGCACGGGGTCGATGCTCATTTGCGGGTGCGCGCCATGGGCGCCTTTGCCGGTGATCAGGATGTCGAAGAACGCGCCCCCGGCCGCGCGGGCACCGGGACCGGTGATGAACTTGCCGACCGGCAGGCCGGGACGGTTGTGCATGCCATAAATCGCATTGCACGGGAATCGCTCGAACAGGCCGTCCTTCAGCATGGCCAGCGCGCCGCCGACGCCTTCCTCGGCGGGCTGAAAGATGAAGTTGACCGTGCCGTTGAAGTTGCGGGTTTCCGCCAGATATTTCGCCGCGCCCAACAGCATCGTTGTATGTCCGTCATGGCCGCAGGCGTGCATGCGGCCGGGGTTCTGGCTGGCATGGGGCAGCCCGGTCGCCTCCAGAATCGGCAGCGCGTCCATATCCGCGCGTAAGCCGACCGACGCCTCACCGTTGCCATTTCGTAACACGCCGACGACGCCGGTGACGCCGACGCCGCGATGCACTTCTATCCCCCACGATTCCAGCTTCTTCGCCACCAGCTCGGCGGTGCGCACTTCTTGCAAGCCCAGTTCGGGATGCGCGTGGATGTCGTGGCGGATGCTGGTGAGTTCTTTTTGATAGGAACGGGCACGTTCGAGTTGGTTCATCGAGGAACTCCGAGAATTTCCGCGTTGTGTTGCCCCAGTTTGGGCGAATCCCCGCGAGGGTGGGGGCGTTGGCGATCGAAGGACACCGGCAGGCCGACAACCCGCAGATCGGTGCCGGGCAGTGTGCGCATCATGTCCATCGCTTGCAACTGCTCGGTTTCGGCCAGTTCGGCGATGTCGTTGACGGGGGCGACCGGCACGCCGGCCTCACCGATGAGGCCCAGCCAATCGCGGCGGGTTTTGTTGAGTAGGACGGGTTGCATGACGGCGACCAGAGCCTCGCGGTTGCCGGCGCGCTTTGGACCGTAAGAAAAGCGCTCGTCCTCGGCCCACTCCGGGTGGCCCATGGCGCGGGCCAGCTTGACGAACAGGCGGTCGTTGCCGGCGGCGATGCAAATGGGCCGGTCGGCGGTTTCGAAAATCTGGTACGGCGCGAGAGTGGCACTGGCCGCGCCGTGCCGCTTCGGCAAATTGCCGGTGACGTTGTACGCGTTCAACGGGCCTTGCACCCAGGCCACCGCGCTTTCGAACAACGACGTGTCGACGACGCAGCCTTTGCCCGTGGCCTCGCGCTGTTTGAGGGCCGCCAGCGCGCCGATCGCGCACCACATGCCGGTCGCCGTGTCGTTGATCGCGGGGGCGCAGAAGGTCGGCGGATCGTCCGGCCGTCCGGTCAGCGACACGACGGCGCCATAGCATTGCAGCAGCGGATCGAATCCCGGCGCCATTTTCAACGGCCCCTTGTAGCCGAAAGCCCAGATCGAGCAGTAGATCAGCCGCGGATTGACCGCCAGCATCGCCTCCGGCCCAATGCCCAAATCATCGACGATTCCTGGGCGTAGGTTCTGGATCAGAATGTCGGCGTCGCGCACAAGCGACTTCAGTTTCGCGACATCGGCGGCGCTTTTGATGTCCAGCGTGATCGAGCGCTTCGCGCGATTGTTGCTGTGGAAACCAACCGCGTCGCCATCGACGAAGGGCGGGCCCCATTGCCGGGCGTCGTCGCCGCCGTCGGGTTTCTCCACCTTGATCACGTCGGCGCCGAGATCGGCCAGGATCACGCCGGCCAGCGGTCCCGCCAACGCCTGGCCGAGTTCGATGACTTTCACGCCGTCCAGCGGGCCCGGCATCGTCAGCCCTCCAGCTTCAATCGGACGCGGAATGGTTCATCGCGAAGGCTGAATTCCTGACCGTTGAGATCGTCCGCCGCCGGCGTGCACAGATAGACGATGGCGGCGGCGGGATGCGCGACCGGGGTCAGATTCTCCCGCGGGATTTTGCTGACCACATTGACGCCGGAGGCGCGGATCGTGACCTGCATATCGGTATCCGTCGTGCCCGGCTGGAATCCGAACACCCGAATGCCGTTCGAGGGATTCTCCAGCATGATCGCCCGCGTCAGCATCGCCAGACCCGCCTTGCCGGTGCAATACGCGCTCCAACCCTCCAGCGGCCGGATCGCCGCGCCCGAGGACACGTTGACGATCGTTCCGCCACCGGCCGCGATCATCCGCGGCAGCAGGGCGCGGATCGGGTTGTAGGCGCCGATCAGGTTGATCTCGATGTTGCGCGCCCATGCCGCCGGATCGCTGTCCGCGACTGTCGCGATCGGTTCGATCACGCCGGCGTTGTTGATCAGCGCGTCGACGGTGCCGAAGCGGCCCTCGGTTTCGCGCACCAGGCCCTCGACGGCGGCGTAGTCCGAGACATCGCAGGCGGTCGCGCTGGCACGTCCCCCGGTGGCGACGATGCTTTGCGCGACATCCGCCGCCCGCCGGCCGTCGCGCGCGGTCAACATCACGGTCGCGCCTTCCTTCGCCAGCGCGGCGGCGGCGGCGGCGCCGATGCCGCGGCTTGCGCCGGTGACGACGATGACCTTGCCAGACAGGCTGCCCATGCGGTTTGACTCCTCTTCCCAACCCAGGTTTACGAGACCGAGGCGCGGGCCGCAAACCGGAGGGAGAGAGACGATGCGCGTATCCATGGGATTGCCGGTACACGACTGGTCCGCCTGCGCCAAAGCCGCGCGCCAGGCCGAGGAAGACGGCGTCGATGTCCTCACCAGCAACGAATTGCGGCACGATCCGTTCACGCCGCTGGCCTTCGCCGCGCTGGCGACCGAGCGCGTGACCCTGGTCCCTTCCGTCGCCATCGCCTTTCCGCGCAGCCCGATGATCGTCGCCAACCACGCCTGGGATTTGCAACGCCACTCCAACGGTCGTTTCGTTGTCGGACTGGGCTCGCAGGTAAAGGCGCACAACGAGCGCCGGTTCAGCGTCCCCTGGGTCGCCCCCGCCGCCCGGTTGGGCGAATACGTCGAGTCGCTGCGCGCCATCTTCCGCTGCTGGGAGTATGGTGAGAAGTTGAACTATCAAGGGAAATACTACAATTTCACTTTGATGACGCCGGAGTTCTCGCCCGGTCCGCAGAAGCTGCCGCTGCCGCCGATCGCGATGGCGGCGGTCGGTCCGTTGATGCTGAAGACCGCCGCGCGACTCGCCGACAGCGTCCGTCTGCATAGTTTCGCGACGCGGAAATATGTCGATGAGGTGGTGCGGCCGTTGCTGGCCACCGAACTCGCCGCGTCGGGAAAAACGTTCGATCACTTCGAGGTCACCGGCGGCGGCTTCATCGCCACCGGCCCGAATGACGAGGCGGTGAAGGCGGCGGCGGAAAAAGCGCGCTACCGCGTGGCGTTCTATGGTTCGACCCCCGCCTACCGCGGTGTCTTCGACCAGCATGGCGTCGGCGACCTGGGTATCAAACTCAACGCGATGTCGCGGCAAGGCGCGTGGGCCGACATGGCACGCCAGGTGCCCGACGACGTGCTGGACCTGTTCGTCGCGCGCGCACCGTACGAAGGCCTGGCCGAGGCCGTGGAAAAGCGCTACGGCGGCATCGTCGACGCCGTGGGCGTGGATTTCGTCGACGGTACCCCCGCGTCGGTACGCCGCGACACGATCGCGGCCCTGAAGAAGATTCCGGGTCAGTTCAAGGGGTTCGCCGCGGCCCCATAAGCGCGGCGGCGGCGCCGGATACCCGCGCATCCTCGTTCAGCGGGACCCGCCGGCGCGACTTTCCGGCGATGCCCGCGCGCGACGCTCCACGTTGCCAAACCGGGAGGCGGCAGGCACACTCGTTTCAGCGATCGGGCGGGCGCAGGCATAAGCGCGGTACGGTCGCGAGGAAACGTCCAGGCGCTGACAATTTGTTCTGGGACAGAGGACTCCACATGCTATATTTTTCGCGGCCGCGATTCGCTCTGGCCGCCGCTTTGTGCGCCGCGATGTTCGGTTTCGCCGCACCGTCGCGCGCCGCCGATCCGGGCCTCCCGCCCGCGGCGAAGGCGGAACTGGAAGCGCTGCTGGCCAGCGGCACCGGCGAGACCCATTTCACCGCGCCCGGAGCGCCGATCGATATCAGTTCCCTGAAGGACAAACTGATCTTCACGATCCCGACCTCGACCGCCATTCCGTTCTGCGACGTGGTCGACAAACAGATGGATGAGTTCGCGAAAAAACTTGGCATTCGGCACGAGGTTTGGCAAACGACCGCGCAGCTTGGCCAATGGGTGCAAGGCTTCACAACCGCCATGGCGCATAAGGCCGACCTGATCAACGTCGCCTGCGGCCTGGATCCGGCGACCGTCGCGCCGCAGATTCGCGAAGCCCTCAGCAAGGGAATCCCCGTCGTCGCCGCCCACACCTACGCACTGGGCCAACCGTCGCTGCAGGATCTGTCGGGCATCGTTTACGGCGCTTATATCCACGCCGCCGAACTTGAAACGGCGTGGGTCATTCTGAAAACCGAAGGCAAGGCCAACGTCCTTGTCATCACCGCGCCAAGCACCGCCAACAGCCCGCTGATTGAGAAGGCCATCCTGGCGCGGTTCGCCAAGGACTGCCCGGACTGCAAGGTCAAGGTCGCGGGCGTCAACGCCGCCGATTGGGCCAGCAAAGTCGGCCCCACCGTGCAAAGCGCGATCCTGTCCGACCGCTCGCTGAATTACATCATTCCGATTTATGACGGCATGGTGCAGTTCGTGATGCCGGCGATCATCACCACCGGCGCGTCGGACCGGGTAAAGGTCGCGTCGTTCAACGCCACGCCGGCCGTGCTCGACATGATCCGCTCCGGCGATGTCGTAACGTTTGACTCCGGCGAGGACACGACATGGCTCGCCGCCGCGATCCTGGATCAGGACATGCGGGTTCTGCTGAAACAGCCGCTGGTCAAGGAATACGCTGTTGGCATCCGCGCCTTCAGCAAATCCGACGTCGAGGCGGCCGGCGTGCCGGCGAAATTCGGCGTCGGTTATGGCGACGCCGCGCGGAAAGGCTATGAGGCATTGTGGAATCTGAAGTGACCGCGATCCTTG